>Ga0134121_10002752_pt1 | contig 14980 bp, 14 predicted proteins | sample KB301_FD_96463 | JGI IMG/M metagenome (GOLD analysis project Ga0134121, IMG submission 96463) | Terrestrial soil microbial communities without Nitrogen fertilizer from Kellogg Biological Station, Michigan, USA - KB3-0-1 | ecosystem: Environmental > Terrestrial > Soil > Unclassified ... | reverse complement strand
TCGAATCTGAGCGAGGATGGCACGCCTATGGAACGCCCGGCTCAATTCGTGGGACGCCAGCTCCAGGACGTGACAGGAGACGAACTCAAGACGATCCGGCAAGGCATCCAGAATCGGACAGTGGAATCGTTTGCCGGACCATTACACGCGCCAGACAGCTGGTGGCAGGCGGATTTGAATCTGACCAAAGGAACTCAAGCCTGGTTTGTCATTGATCCGGAAGATGGCAAGATTCCCGCCCTCACCGCTGAGGCCACGGCGCGTCAAGCGGCCACCGCGGCGGCGCGTCGAGCCGCAGGACACGGCCCCTCAGATTCCTGGGAAGACCGCAGTTACTACGATCGCTGCATTACGCGAGGTTTCCCCGGTTCGATGCTTCCGGTGATCTATGGGAATTCGTATGAAATCATACAAAGTCCCGGCTTCGTGGCGATCACCTACGAGATGATTCACGAGACGCGAATCATTCCTCTCAATGCACAGCCTCATGTCGGGCCCAGCATCGCGTCCTACATGGGCGATGCGCGCGGGTACTGGGAAGGCAATACACTCGTGGTTGAGACGACAAATTTCAAAGACGAAACAGCCTTCAGAAATGCGAACGGCGCAACGCTAAAAATAACGGAACGGTTTACGCGCACCGCACCCGATACGGTTACGTGGGCCGTGACTGTGGAAGACCCGAAAACCTGGACCAGACCCTGGACCTTTGCGATGCCCTTGACGCGCGATCCTACTCAGCCGGTTCTCGAGTACGGGTGTCATGAGGGCAATCTGGGTTTGAGAAACATTCTCAGTTCAGCGCGGTCCGAAGAGAAAGCTGCCGAGGTGGCAAAGAAGAAGTGAAGGAGAATTCAATGCGATCACGGTTGTTGCCTACTTTGGCCACGCTGGCCGTCCTGTCCATCGCCGCGGCGCCGCTTCTGGCCCATCATGCGTTTTCCGCCGAGTTCGACGCCAACAAGCAGGTGATCCTCAAGGGCACCATCACGAAGATGGAATGGATCAATCCTCATGCCTGGCTCCATATGAATGTGAAGGACGCCGACGGCAAGGTGACCGCATGGGACATCGAACTCGGACCGCCGAATGCGCTCATCAAACGCGGCTGGAATACGAGCTCCGTACCGGCGGGACTGGCGGTTGTGGTCGAGGGCTACCAGGCGAAAGACGGAGCGAATCGAGCCAACGGCCGCGAAGTCACGCTGCCCGACGGCAAGAAGTTGTTCGCGGGGTCACCGGGCACGGGCGCTCCGGGCGAAGAAAGCAAATGATTTCGGCTTAGCTTCTTCAATGACAAATGACAATTGAACGTTGAACAATGACAAAGCATTTCTTTCCCCGAGTCAGAGGGAACGGGTGCTTTGTCTTTGTTCAATGTTCAATTGTCATTTGTCATCTGGGGATCCTCAATCCAGTCTGGCAACCCAGCCTTGAAGCTCCGGACGCGGAGCGGGATACCGCTCCAGCACCAACGGGTCGTGCCCCGGAATGACGTGTTCGCGGGAGCTCGCGAGCGAATACACTTTTCGATAGCCTTCCAGAACCTCCGTGACGTTGTACGTCACCGGATAGGGCAATCCGCGCTCGATATTCGCGTAGTAGTGCGAAGAGTCTGAAGCGAGCACGACGAAACCACGTCGCGTATTTACTCGCACGACCTGCATCCCCATGGTATGGCCACCCACATGATGAAGGCTCAGACCGGGCGCAAGTTCTTCATCGCCATCATGGAACACAATCCGGCCCGCGTAGAGCCGTCGAATCATTGCCACGACATCGTCTTCCTCGAAGGGAAACTTCGCCAGGCTATGCGTCATCGACCGGCCGGTGCAATAGCGCATCTCCCGGTCCTGAACGTGATACCGGGCATTGGGAAACAAGGCGTGATTCCCGCAGTGGTCGTAGTGCATGTGCGTGATGATGACGTCTTCGACCTTGGCGGGATCGATACCGAGCGTCTTCAGTCCTTCGCCCGGCGGATGGAGATATTCGCGGCCCCGCTTCTTCGCCATCGGCGCATCGAAACCGGTATCGACGACGAACGTACCATCCCCGGAGATCGCTGCCCAGACGAAGTAGTCCATCGGCATGGGCGAAACGTCGTGTGGATCGCCGCCCATGAAGTTTTCGTGTGTCGTGCGCATATGTTTTGCATAGCGCACAGCATAAATCTGCCAAAGTCCAGTCGTCATGGCGGCACACTCTAACATAATTTGTTATCCTCATCGGCCGACCCATTCAAGAGAGGTTTGAGGAGGAAAAAATGGATAAGCCGACATTCGATAAAGGACTCGCCATCCGAAAGCAGGTCCTCGGCGCCGAGTTCGTGGACAACGCGTTCGCGACAGCCGACGATTTCAATCGCGAGTATCAGGAACTCGTGACGCAGTATTGCTGGGGTGAAGTGTGGGGCCGCCCGGGCCTCGACAAGAAGACGCGAAGCATGCTGAACCTGGCGATGCTCTCTGCGCTCAACCGGCCCCACGAGATCAAGATGCACGTACGGGGCGCAATCAACAACGGGCTGACCAAGGATGAGATCAAGGAAATCTTCATGCAGGTTGCCATTTATTGCGGCGTTCCCGCCGGCGTGGACAGCTTCCGGATCGCGCGTGAAGTCTTCAAGGAAATGGGAATCTAACGAGGATTCATTACTATGGCGGAAAACACTCTGGGGTTCATTGGCGTCGGCCGCATGGGCGGGCGCATGGCGCAACGTCTTCTTAAAGCCGGGCACGCTCTGACAATCTTCGACACCAGCGACGATGCGGCGCGGCCGCTCGTCGAGCTGGGCGCGAGGCGCGTGGACTCCGCCATGGCCGTCGCGTCGGAGGCGGAAATCGTGATGGTCAGCCTGCCGACGCCGCCAATAGTCGAAGCCTGCGCTCTCGGTCCCAGGGGCGTCGGCGAAGGCACGAAGGTAAAGTACTTCGTCGACACGTCGACGACAGGCTCGACCTACGCCAAACGCATTGCTGCGGGGCTGGCGTCGAAAGGCATCGTCGCCGTGGACGCGCCGGTAAGCGGCGGGCTGGCCGGCGCCGCCAACGGCACGCTTGCCGTCATGGTGTCGTGTCCCGATGAGGCGTTTGCCCAAGTGAAAACGCCCCTCGAAGTGCTGGGGAAGGTATTTCGCCTTGGAACCGAACCCGGCATGGGCCAGACGATGAAGCTGCTCAACAATCTGCTCTCAGCGACAGCGATGGCGATCTCGGCGGAAGCAGTCGTCATGGGGGTGAAGGCGGGTCTCGATCCGAACCTCGTGATTGAGGTGATCAATGCCGGCACCGGAAGGAATAGCGCGACTGTCGATAAGATCCCCCGATTCGTGATTCCGCGGACGTTCAATGTAGGCTTTGGGATCGCGCTGCTCAACAAAGATGTTCGCCTGTGCCTCGCAGAAGCCGATGCCCTTGGCGTTCCCATGGTTGTGGGTACCGCAGTGCGGCAGTTGCTTTCGATCACTGAAGCGAGCGAAGGACATGACGCCGATATGACCGAGGTGGTGAAGACCGTCGAGCGCTGGGCTGGAGTGAAAGTCGGCTCGTAAACACAATTAATTCGGTCTGTCCCTGTTATCGCTTTGACTTCGAGCGCACGGGTTCGCCGAAAGACTCTTTGCTCTTCTCGGCGAGCCATACTTTGATGAGGGATTGATAGGGTACATCTCGCTTGTTTGCTGCAGTCTTGATATCTGCCAGCAGGGCTGCTGGCAGTCTCAGAGAGATAGACTGTGTGGAAGGTTTTAGGTTCGGGAACTGAGCCGGTCTGGACTTTGACCAATCCATGTATTGTGAGGAATCGTGGGTCTCCCAGAAACGGCGTTCCTGTGCCCCGGTTTTGAATTTAGGAATCGGCTTCAGATCTTTCCGCATAGATCGCTCTTTCTTTTCGATGCATGTCGCGCGCCGAAATAACCCGAATCTTCTTCCCGGCAGCTCGAACCGTAAACGTGACGTGCAGGAGCCTGCCGGCCTCCGTTTTGCCCATCGCATGAAATCGCGGTTCGCCTTCGCTGTGCCCCTCGTCTTCGAGAATAAACAGTGGGGCGTTTAGGAACAGCTGCTCCGCTTCGCCCTGACTCACTCCATGCTTGCTTTCGCTCTTCCGCGCGTTCCCTTCATCCCAATCGAAACCCTCGACCTGAGCCAAGTCAAGCATTCACGTATATTCCTATAATATACACGGCACCGCAAGAGAAGTAGGACCTCTGGAGGAGAGGACAGTTTGCTATCCTCTACCTCTACCTATGAACAAACATCGCATGCTTGTGGATGGCGCCCGGATCGACTCCCAATCCGGCGAGTGGTTCGAGTCTTTCAATCCCTACACCGGGAAGCCGTGGGCGCTTATCCCGCGAGGTCGCAAGGCCGATGTGGATCTCGCCGTGGCCGCCGCGAAGAAAGCCTTCTACGGCGATTCCTGGCGCAAGCTCACGGCGACCGCCCGTGGCACTCTGCTCCGAAGACTCGGCGATCTCATGGACCTCGAAGGCGACAAGCTCGCAGAGATCGAAACCACCGATAACGGCAAGCTGCTCTCCGAAATGCGCGCGCAGCTGCGTTATGCCCCGCAGTGGTTCCATTATTTCGGCGGCCTGGCCGACAAGATCGAAGGCCGCGTGCTGCCGGTCGACAAGCCGGGATTCTTCAACTTCACCCGGAACGAACCGCTCGGCGTTATCGCGGCGATAACGCCATGGAATTCTCCGCTGTTGCTTGGAGCGTGGAAGCTTGCGCCGGCCCTGGCGGCAGGAAACACGGCAGTTTGGAAGCCGTCGGAACATTCGTCGGTTTCTGCACTCGCCTTTGCCGAACTCTTCGAGAAGGCAGGGTTTCCTCCAGGCGTAGTGAACATTGTCACCGGATTCGGCAATGAGGCGGGCGAGCCGTTAATCACGCACCCGGATGTGGCCAAGGTGGCGTTCACGGGCGGCGATCGCACAGGCCAGGCGATCTACGAGCAGGCGGCACGCAGCATCAAGCACGTCACGCTTGAGCTTGGTGGGAAATCGGCCAATATCGTTTTCGACGATGCAGATTTGGACCAGGCCGTGAATGGCGTGGTTGCGGGCATCTTTGCGGCAACAGGGCAAACCTGCATCGCCGGTTCGCGCGCCCTGATTCATCGTCCGGTTTATGACGCCTTTGTCGAGCGGCTGATTGCGCTCGCCCGTTCTGCCCGCATGGGCGACCCGCTGGATCTCTCCACGCAGGTCGGCCCGATCACGACGCGGCCGCAGTACGACAAGGTCCTCGACTACATGAACATCGCGAGAGGTGAGGGTGCCATCTGCCTGCTTGGAGGCGGACCGGCTCAACGTACGGAATGCGGCACCGGCTGGTTCGTCGAGCCGACTATTTTTTCGGGCGTACGCCCCGAGATGCGCATCGCCAACGAAGAAGTTTTCGGTCCCTTGCTGGCCCTCATCCCCTTCGATACGGAAGACGAAGCCGTGCAGATCGCGAACAACACGGTGTACGGACTCGCAGCCGGCGTCTGGACCAGCAGCATCCGCCGCGCTCTCATGATGAGCGAACGGCTGGAGGCAGGCACCGTATGGGTGAATTGTTATCGGGTGACGAGCTACATGACGCCTTTCGGCGGATACAAGAGATCAGGCATTGGCCGCGAAGGCAGCATGGAAGCGATTCACGAGTATCTGCAGACAAAGAGCGTCTGGATCGACATCGAAGGCAAAACGCCGAATCCGTTCGGGATTCGTTAGGCATGGACGGCAGCGTTCAGCCGCCGTCCATATTTTGAAGTGGTCAGTTAGACGGTTTTGGCTTTATCTCTTCGTGTGGCTCCGTATCCCCAATCGAGGATGCCCCCGAGAGTTCGCGCCCATTCGACAACCAGATCGCTTTCATGTTGGCCGTAGTGGTTTTGCTTTTCGATCTTGCGAGCCAACCGTCCACGGTAACCGTATCCCCCATCTTGACTGTCTCTTTCGTCCAACCCGCCTTTTGGAGAGCGCTTAGACTTCCCATCTCGAAGCTCCAGGTCTCCGATTTTCCAGTTTCGTCCTCAACGCCGACATAGAGATGCGCGTGTGGGTTCTCCCACTCCAACTTCGTCACAGCTCCTGTGATACTGACCGGTTTTTTCCAATCGTACTCCGCGGAAAACGGGTGATGGGCAAGAACCGGTATTGCCAGCAATAAGACGATACCGAGAGCAATCCCCAACTTGATAGTCATTGCCTGGTACCTCCTGAACCCCTACGTGCACGTCTTGCACCTAGCCATAACTCCTGCAAAAGCAGGGGGTACCGGCCAGACAGATGTATCGGGTGTTCGAAAAACGACCGCTAATTGCCGAGGAAATCCAGGCGTTCTTTTCGGGAGTCCAGTCTCGAGACGTCCAGGCCAGGGACCTTCTTCAGGTCGTCGAATGATTTGAAATCGCCCTGAGTCTCCCGATAACGGACAATCGCCTCCGCCTCCGCGCCGGTTATTCCGAGCGCCGTTTGGAGATCCCTGGCAACCGCTTTGTTGATATAGATTTTCCCGCCCGGCTTAAAGTTTGCTGATAGGTATTCCAGGATCGCGGCGCGCTCTTCGCGCGTCACGTCAGGTTCTTCCTGAAGCATCTCCGTAACTTTGAGTTCCCATTCCTGACGCGTGAACTGCTTGCCCATCGGAATGGAAGTCGAGTGACAGAGACTGCAGACACTCGCGAAGGTCTCCTTACCGGGACTCTCCGGAAGATTCTGCTGTTGAGGCGTGCTCCAGGCGAGAGCGCTGAAGAGAGTGAAAGCGAGAAACCATTTCCTGACCAGACCACCCCGGCGCGTCAGCCTGCTGGCTGGCGCGCCACCCCTCCTCTGCTGAGGAGGGGACGGCTTCTCTCGACTTAGGCCCACAGCTTGGTGATCAGGTTTCCGCCCGTAACGGTGGGGCGCTCGGCGCGGCCGTTCCGCATGAATGTGGTCTTCATGTGATCCAGGCCGAGAAGATAAAGCATGGAGGCGTGGACGTCGTGAATGTGATGCGGTTCTTCTTCAGCACGCAGTCCAAGCGCGTCAGTAGAACCGATGGTCTGTCCACCCTTGACGCCGCCACCGGCCATGAACATGGTGAATCCCCACGGATTGTGATCGCGGCCGGCCTTGTCGTCGTTGGTGCCCTGGAAAAACGGCGTTCTTCCGAATTCGCCTCCCCAGACGACCAGCGTGTCTTTCAACAGGCCGCGGGCCTTGAGGTCGGCGAGCAATCCCGCGACAGGCTTATCCGCGGCCTTGCAGTTCTGATTGTGATTGCCGGCAAGATCGCTGTGAGCATCCCAGCGCGAGCCCGAGCCGCTGTAGATTTCCACGAAGCGCACGCCGCGTTCGACGAGACGTCGCGCCATCAGGCAAAGACTTCCGTACGGCGCCGTTTCTTTTTCATCCATGCCGTAGAGCTTCTTTGTTGCCTCGCTCTCGCTGGCCAGGTCGACGGCTTCCGGCGCGGCGGCCTGCATCTGATAGGCCAGTTCGTATGAACGCGTGCGCGCGTCGAGTTCGGAATCGTCCTGCTTGTCGCGGCCATAACGTTCATTGAGCACCTTCAAATACTCGAGCTTCCCGCGCTCCTGCTCATCGGTGGTGCCTCCGGTCGGCTTCAGATTCAGAATGGGTGTATCGCCACCTCGGAACAGCGTTCCCGAATAGGTTGCTGGCAGGAATCCCGAGCTGTAGTTCTGAACGCCGCCAAGAATCTCCTTGTCGTCCTGCATGACAACAAATGTCGGCAGATTCCGTTTCGCGCTGCCCAGGCCGTACGTCACCCACGCGCCCATGGAAGGACGGCCCGAGAGGATATCTCCCGTATTCATCTGGCAGACGCCGCCCACATGATTCACCGCATTGGATACGCAGGACCGGATCACCGCCATATCATCGACATGTTCTGCAATGTGGGGTAGCCAGTCGGAAACCCAGAGACCACTCTGTCCATATTGTTTGAAGGTGCGCTTCGACGGCAGCATGCCGTTTTTGTTCGTTCCAAATCCCGTGACGCCAAGAGTCTCCGGATGAAACGACGGAGGAACCGGTTGGCCCGCATACTTTATCAACTCCGGCTTGGGATCGAACAGATCGACATGGCTGGGCCCTCCTTCCATGAAGCACCAGATGATGGACTTGGCCCGGGGAGGAATGTGCGGCGGTTTGGGATCGAGAGGATCGACGGATCCAGCGGCAAAAGCATCCTCTTTCAGCATGCTTGCCAGAGCAATGGCGGCCAGACCGCTGCCGGCCTGCTCAAAGAATTGGCGACGGGTGGAAGGTCTTGAGTAATGTCGTGACATGGTCGCTCCTATTTTCTTGATGGCTGCGCCCTATTACTTGGTGTTTCGCGCTACCGCGCTCACGCTTCGCGCGGGCTTGCATTCGCAGCCGCTCATGCTAATTGATGTACAGGAATTCGTTGGATGCAAATAGCATCTGGCAAAGATCCACGAAGGCGGCAGCGCGCGCGGGGTCCATGCCGTCGACCGTCTTCAAAGGCATCGGCGGTTTTTCCTTGCCGGCCAGCCGCTGCGCCATAATCGTCGTCTGCTTGTCGAGGAACAGGGCAGCTTCCTTCAACTCGTCCGCACTCGCGCCGCGGCCATACGCAGCCTTGAAAGCGCGATCCACCTGCTCCCAGGGCTCGGCCGTCTTGCTGCTTTCGCCAAGCACACGCCCCGCAAAAGCACGCGACCACTCGAGCATGAGATCGCTGTTCAGCATGTCCAGCGACTGCGGAGCGGTCACCGTGTTCTTCCGGGTGTGTGCGACTTCGAAGGTGTTGGTGTTATCAAACTCCTGAAGCATGGGATAGCGGAGATTGCGCCGCACAAAGATGTACACGCTGCGACGGTTGTTCTGCACTTCATCTTTTTCGGCTCGCCACCCACCGGCTGCCGCCGTGGCGGAAAGCGCAGTCACGACACCTGCAGGCACCGGAGGGAAAACCCCGGGACCACCCTGCTTCGTATACAGGAGCCCGCTGACTTCCAGCATGGAATCGCGAATCGCTTCCGCTTCCAGGCGGCGGCGGCTATACCGCCAAAGCAATTTGTTATCGGGATCAGCTTCAGCGGCCCTGGCCTGGCTCTCACTCGATTGCCGGTACGTGTTTGAAAGGACGATGAGCCGGTGGAGCTTCTTGATGCTCCAGCCGTTCTCGACAAAGTACGACGAGAGGTAGTCGAGCAATTCCGGATGCGTTGGACGCGAACCCATTCGGCCGAAATCTCCCGGCGTGGCGACGATGCCCGTTCCGAAGTGATACTGCCACACGCGATTCACCATCACACGAGCCGTCAGCGGATTCTTCGGATCAGCCAGCCAGTTGGCCAGGACCGTGCGACGGCCCGTGGAGTTAAGACCGGCAGGTGGAGTGATTTTCGGATCGCTGGGATCGAGAATCGAGAGGAACCCAGGCTGAACCTCGTCGCCTTTTGCGTAGGGATCGCCACGCGTGTGGACGTAAGTCGGAGGCGCCGTGGAGCTGATGTCGATCATGTACTGGCCGGTCGGAAGCGGAGGCGGTTTGAGGGAATCAAACTCCGCCAGCTGTTTCTTTAATTCGGTATAGCGGGTGGCAGAGTCGCCTTTAAGCGTGCGCAGTGTTCTCGCATCCGGTTCTTCCGCGAAGGCAATGCGGGGCGACGCGGTGTGATACATCATTTGCTGCCAGGGATTGCGCTTTGATGCATCCATCAGGATCGCTTCCTGGACGTCGTCTTCAAAAGTTTTAATGCCGCCTTCAGCCTTGGTCTTCCGCAGTGGCTCGACGATCTTGTTCATCTCCTCGCGGATCGCCTTGGTCTTCGAATCCCACTCGGCATACTTCTGCTCGTATTTCGCGCGCTCCGCAGGATCTTTCAGCGGTACGGGTCCATCACCGAAAGAGGTATTCGCGAAGAACGCCTGCAGGCGGTAGTAATCCTTCTGCGGAATCGGGTCGTACTTGTGGTCATGGCAACGTGCGCAAGCGAAGGTCATACCAAGGAACGCCGTGCCCGTGACGCTCGTAATGTCGTCGAGCGTTTCCTGGCGGCGGATCACCAGACCGGCAGCGTTCGTCTCATCCGTCCAGTTGCGATTGAAGCCCATCGCGACCAGCGCGTCGGGATCTCCCGGATAGATCTCGTCGCCGGCGATTTGTTCGCGGATGAAACGATCGTAAGGCTTGTCGTCGTTGAAGGCCTGGATGACGTAATCGCGATAGCGCCAGATGTCGGGGCGCGTCTCGTCGGCTTTGTAGCCATTGCTGTCGGCGTAGCGCGCAATATCGAGCCAATGACGTCCCCAACGTTCGCCGTACGCGGGCGAAGCCAACAGGCGGTCGACCACTTTCTCGTAAGCGTTGACGGATTTGTCATTGACGAACGCCTGGATCTCATCCGGCGCCGGAACCAGTCCCGTCAGGTCAATCGTGACGCGGCGCAGCAGCGTGATCCTGTCCGCAGGCTTGTTGGGTTGAAGCTGCTTCTCTTCGAGCTTGGCGAGGATGAATGCATCAATCGGATTACTCCCCGACTGCTGGCTTTTGAGGGCGGGGACAGCAGGTTTCTTTACCGGCTGAAGCGACCAGAAACTCTTTTGCGCGTCGGTAAAACTCGTGGTCTCGGCGGCGTAATACACGCCGGTGGCTGCCAGGCACAGAGCTAGAACGATAGTCGCGTAACGCATCAACCCTCCCGTGGCCTCCCGTGGCCTCCTGCGAACTCTGTGGCTTCCGTGGTTCTGCTCACAGGATTTATCACTGGGGTTACTCCAGCGTCAATGAAATCGAATCACCCCCACTCCACTTTCGCGCACTAGAATCCTCCGAATCGCGGATTGACCGTGCTATTGAAGATGGACCCGAAGCTGTAGTTGATCCCGAAACCCATATAGTAGCTGTAGCCTGTCGCGCGCTGGCGAAGCTTCAACAGGACTTCTGCTTCAGAAATCTCGCCCTTTGCCAATCCAATCTGATCGCCAATCTTGTCGTAGTTCGCAAACATGTCGAACCCGAAACCCTTGAACAACCGAACATCGGTGTTCCCATACATGCCGACGTGGTAACGGTCTGTGTGATTCAGATGCTGCGAGATATTCACCGAGCCTCCCACGGAGCCCCACGGGGCACGGATGCCGATCGAGGTGTTCACAGAATGGCTCGGCACGTTCTCCTGCAACTTGTCGAAAATCGTCAACTCGCGGTATTGGTAGTGCGTCATGCCGATCGAATACTGAACCGTTAAACTGCGCCGCGTCGACACGCTGTACGGAAAGAAGTCGAACTCGATGGCAGGGGACGCGCCCACCGAACGATCCGTGTTGGAAAAACTGGAATGCGACAGGTTGGACCGTGCTCCGTAGGACCATTTGGGCCCGAGGCTCTTCACGACCAGCGAACTGAGATTCCAGCCGTCGGAGCGGCTTTTGAATGTGGTGGCGTCGTCGAGTTCGAATGTGGAGTTGTTGGTGTTGCTGTTGAGGGAAAAATTCATCTTCCACTGCTCGGTGGTCCGGCTGGCCGAGCCATTGAAACGGTACGATCGGTTGTTGCTGGACTGCTCGCCGCTCAGATTGCCATTCATTCCCACTCGAAAAACCCAGTAGTTCCAGGGATCGTGGTTGGATTTGGTTTTGCGTTCTCCGGTCTCAGGGGCTTTCCGAAAGGACACGTCCAGGTCCGGTGCGACGGTCGTCTCGGCGGCATAACCCACCAGGCCCACTTTGAAAATGCGCGCAAATTCCTTCCGGCGGTCATCCCCGCTTGCCGTCTGGGGAGTGTTGAAAGTGAGCGTGCGGTCCTGACCCATGAAGTAATCGAGGCCGATAAACTTCAAATTCCAGGCCATCCCGCCGCCTCCGGTTTCCTGCGTCGTAACAAGAAGGTGAAGGTCGGCAGCCGCGCGGTCGCGAACGTATTCAATGAACTCGATATTCTGACGGAGGTATTCGGTGTCGCACTCGTATTGGCAGTCGATGAAGACTCGCAAACGAGATGGCGGAGTGCGCGGCAGCGTTTGGGACCTCAACGACCCCGTCAGGACAAAGATGGAGAAAAAAAGGAAGCTTCCACACCGAACCCATCGCCCCGCCATCGCAACCCCCATTATCCGGTTTGAATCTGGACATTAGACACCGGCCGACGCTTCCCGGTTGGACTCATCCGTGAATTAATGCCAAGACGCAATACCCGCTCCGCGGGACAGACGTTGATAAAGAGCCAGTACGGACGATTTATTGCAGAAATGTGACGGAGAATATTACGTTGCCTAAAATGTATTCCTGTGCCTGTAACCTATTGACTATCAATAGCTTATTCAAAACGAGTGGAACGACGCCGACGAAGGTGTCGTCTTTTATTACAACTCACGCAAGGAAAACCTTACAAATTCATGGACTTAGAAACTGGCAAGCGAGTTGCTAATGACGGCCGGACAAAATATCGAAAAGCGGTTTTCAGAACAAGGAGTGTTTATGCGGAGTCGGATTTCGAAGGTTCTAGTCACAATGATTCTGATGGTTGGCATGGCTGGCGTGGCCCATGCTAACAATTTTTCGTTCACGGGCCACTTCACTCAAGACGACAACGTTCAGCTATTCCATTTCGTGGTCGGTGCCACTTCAAACGTCACTTTGCGGTCGTGGGGTTATGCCGGTGGCACGAATGCAGCGGGTACGCTGATCGCGCGCGGAGGATTCGATACTATTCTCGCCCTTTTCGACAGCACTGGCGCGCTTATCGACTCCAACGACGACGGCTTTGACGTCAACATCGGTTGCCTCGTCCCTGCCGATTCGGTTTCGGGGGCGTGCTATGATTCGTTGCTCACATCATCGCTGTCCGCCGGTACGTACACCGTCGCTGTGATGGAGTACAACAATTTCGCGAACGGGCCAAACCTGAGCGACGGCTTCCAGCAGGATGGGCAAGGCAACTTTACGGGGTCCCTCACCGGTCATCCCGGCGGATCGTTCTGGGATGTCACGGGCGACCAGCGCGACAATCACTGGGCCTTCGACATATTGGATGTTCAGGGGGCAACCACCGTTCCCGAACCGAGCACTTTGCTGTTGTTGCTTCCGGGTCTAACAGGTCTTGCGGCATTCCTCCGCACTGGAAAAAGCCGACTGTAGTTCACCTTTCTCTCGTGCAGCCCGTTGGGAAACGGATCTTGCCAATGGGCTGCAAGACTTCGTAGTCTTCGAATTCTCGCCTTTTTGTCCTGCACAAAATCCAGACAATGAAGCCATCTTCGAGAGCTCTCATCCGAACGAATTCCGGGAAGTCCCCGCAAACCAGTCAGTTAGCCACGGCTCGCGAGATGCACCACTAGAGGTGTTCCGTTATCGCGGATAAACGGAAAGGAGGTTTGTATGTTTTCCACAAAACTCAGATCCGCCGCTTTGCTTCTCGGCATGTCATTGGTGCTCGTTGCGCCGGTTTCGGCTCAACGAACGCCGATGGGCACAGGACCGAACCTGTTCACGACACAACAGGACATCGAAATGGGTCGCGCCCTGTCTCAGGATGCCGAAGGCTCTCTGACGCTTTCAGAAGATGCGGCCGCACGCGCATATGTTCAAAGGTTGGGCAAAGAATTGGCTGACCGCGCTCCGGGCTACAGGTATCCCTACGATTTCGAAGTTTTTGTAGATCCCGACGTTCGGTCGATGGCGCTTCCGGGCGGCATCATCTATCTGAGCAGCGGCTTGGTAACGGCGACTCAAAGTGAGCCGCAATTAGCCGCAGTCCTTGCACATCAAATCGGTCACGTTGCAGCTCGACATGGAACCCAGAAGATTTCCACGGAGTACTCGAGACTGGCGGCTGCACGGCAGGGTCGCGTATCGGTAAATGAGGCGATTTCACGCCTCAATCTGACAGTGAACTCGGATTCACTCCTTTCCAGGTACAGCTCGCAAGCTGAACAACAGGCCGACACCATCGCCACGCAGATCCTCTACGACACCCGATTCGATCCGCGGCAAATCCCAATTGCATTCCAGCATCTTTCAGGTCAGGAAGAAAATGGATCGCGGGATTTCCTTTTCGACCATCCCACACCGCCGAACAGAACGGCTGCAATTCGCCGCGAACTTCAACGCCTGGGGCCGTTGCCTGGTTCGTGGCGCGGAGACTCAGCCCAGTTCCAGACCGCGCAGCAATTGCTAAGAAATGAAAGTTCCTTCGGTTTGGCGAGTCGAATCGGCGACGACACAGCAACGCCGTCGACTCGTATGACGACGTATCAAGGGGCGGATTTCGAAATTCGATACCCGGACAACTGGAACATTGATCAAAGGGGCGACAGGCAACGGGGCGATAATGTAACCCTCGCGCCTGACGGCGGAATCGTCTCCGGAGCTCTGGCTTACGGCATGATGATCAATACGTTCCAGCCCGAAAGCCAAAGCAGCCTCTTCCCACGCAATTCCTTCAATGCTCCGGGCGGCCCCATCTTCAATTCGACGACCGTGGCGAACGCCACAGACCAATTGATCGATGAATTGCGCCGCTCGAATCCGAATATGCGTATTGTTCGCAAAACCTCGAAACGCGTCGGCGGTTTCGATGCGCTAGCGGTCGAGTTGAACAATGATTCGCCGGTCGGCGGAAACGAGATCGATCACCTAACGGCGATTCTTCACTCGAACGGACAGCTTTACTACTTCCTGGGAGTCGCGCCGCAGTACGACGATAACAAGTACTCGCCGGTCTTTGACAGGATGATCGCCAGCATCCGGTTTTACTGACGGAGAATTAGCTGGGGATGGCGCAATTCGGGGGATTCGGGGCTGTGCGGATTCGGGGGAGCAATTCGGGGCCGGAGCAATTCGGGGCCGTGCTACTCGAACCCCGATCTCGGGGATTCGGGAGTAATTCGGGGCCGTGCTACTCGAACCCCGATCTCGGGGATTCGGGAGTAATTCGGGGCCGTGCTACTCGAACCCCGATCTCGGGGATTCGGGAGTAATTCGGGGCCGTGCTACTCGAAC
>Ga0134121_10002751_pt1 | contig 14986 bp, 3 predicted proteins | sample KB301_FD_96463 | JGI IMG/M metagenome (GOLD analysis project Ga0134121, IMG submission 96463) | Terrestrial soil microbial communities without Nitrogen fertilizer from Kellogg Biological Station, Michigan, USA - KB3-0-1 | ecosystem: Environmental > Terrestrial > Soil > Unclassified ... | reverse complement strand
GTGGCGCGTGGTTATCTGGGTCAGGCGGCGCGCACGGCAGAGCGGTTTGTGCCGGATCCCTACAGTATCGAAGCGGGCGCGCGCATGTACCGGACGGGCGATCGGGCGCGCTGGCTGAGTCGCGGTGAACTGGAGTTCTTAGGGCGCGCGGACCAGCAGGTGAAGCTGCGCGGCTATCGCATCGAGTTGGGCGAGATCGAAGAAGTGTTGCGGCAGCACGAGCAGGTGCAGGAAGCGGTGGTGCAAGTCCGCGGAGACCAGTTGGACTGCTATCTGGTAGGTGAAGCGGTCCACGTGGAAGAGTTGCAGCGTTACCTGGAAGAGCGGTTGCCGGGCTACATGGTGCCGGCGGGCTGGCAGGTATTGGCAGAGATGCCGTTGACGCCGAATGGAAAGCTGGACCGGAAGCGGCTGACTGGTGCGGCGGTGGCGAAATCACAAGGGTATGTCGCGCCGCGGAATGCGACGGAAACGCGGGTGGCGCAGATCTGGAGCGAGGTGCTGAAGCTGGAGCGCGTGGGAGTCGAAGAGAACTTCTTCACGCTCGGTGGCCATTCGTTGCTGGCCACGCAGGTAGTGAGTCGCTTGCGGCAGGAGTTTGCTATCGACATTCCGCTGCGCTCGATGTTTGAAGCTCCGACAGTCGCACGCCTCGCGCAAGTGATCGATCAATCGCAGGAAGAAACGACGACTCTGCCGGCCCTCGAAGCCGTTTCCCGCGGCGAGGGAAATTTCCAGCAACTCATTTCTCAACTCCAGTCGTTGTCGGCGGAAGAAGTCAAAAGCCTGCTCAGTCAGAAAAGATCAACTCTGAATTCTTAATCAAAGCCAATGGACAATTTAAGCAACTCCATCGGGGCGCTTTCCCCGGAACAGCGCGAACTCCTCACCCTTCTGGTTCAGGAGCAGGGAAGTAAGTTTAATGCGTTCCCGCTGTCATTTGCCCAGCAGAGACTTTGGTTCCTCGATCAACTCGAACCTGGCAGTCCTGCTTACAACATCGCGGCGGCGGTAAGAATGCAGGGCCCACTCGATCTTGCTGCGTTGAAGCAGAGCTTTGACGAGATCGTTCGGCGGCACGAGTCGTTGCGCACCACGTTCACCAGTATTGAAGGAAAGCCGGTGCAGGTCATTGCCGCGGAGCTACAAGTAACGATTCCGGTGAATGACCTGAGTGACCTGTCTGAGAATAAACAGCAGGCTGAAGTACTGAGACTGGCCCAGGAAGAATCACGGCATCAATTTGACTTAACTTCCGGCCCACTCATCAACGTGCGCGTGCTGCGATTGGGAGTCGAGGAACACGTCGCGCTCGTGACGATGCATCACATCGTTTCGGACGGCTGGTCCATCGGCGTGCTTATTCGAGAGCTGGCAGCGCTCTATGAAACGTACTTGCAGGGATTGTCCTCATCGCTGCCCGCCCTTCCAATTCAATACGCAGACTACGCGCGCTGGCAGAATGGCTGGCTCGAGGCGGAGAACCTGCACGATCAACTTGCTTACTGGAAGCAACAACTTGTTGGCGAGCTGCCTGTCTTGCGCCTGCCATCCGACCGTCCGCGTCCGGCAGTGCAGACTTACGAAGGCGCTCGTCATTACATTTTCATCGCAGCGAACCAGGCCGAACAGCTCGAGGCCTTGAGCCAACGCGAAGGCGTCACGTTATTCATGGCGTTGCTGGCGGTGTTTGAAGTCGTGCTTTTCAGATACACCGGCCAGGCTGACCTCTGCGTTGGTTCTTCCATCGCCGGGCGCAATCGCGCGGAAGTGGAAGGCCTCATCGGGTTCTTCCTGAACAGTCTGGTTTTGCGCACCGATCTATCCGGCAATCCAACTTTCCGCGAGCTGCTGGCGCGAGTGCGCGAGACGGCGCTCGGAGCATATGCCCATCAGGATGTGCCGGTTGAGATGCTGCTCGAAACGCTGCGCCCGGTACGCGACCGGAGTTACAACCCGCTGTTCCAGGTGATGTTCATCTTCCAAAACACGCCAGCTTCGCCGCTCACTCTTTCGAATCTCACTTTGACCCCGATGGAGATTGATACGCGCACGGCGAAGTTTGATCTGACTCTGGATCTCACGCGCAAAGCCGAGGGTATTGCCGGTTGGTTTGAGTACAACTCCGATCTGTTCGACGCCGCGACTATCGCTCGCCTCGAGAGCCACTTCCAGACATTAGTGGCAAACATTACGGCTGATCCGGAGCAGCGAATTTCAGAGCTGTCTCTTTTGACTGAAGCGGAGCGACAACAGCTTCAGACCTGGAGCGCACGCGAAGCAAGGAACTCGCGTAGCGGCAAGTGTGTTCACCAGTTGTTTGAAGAACAGGTGGACCGAACACCTCAGCACGTCGCGCTAGTGTCGCAAGGAGAAGCCCTTACATATCGCGAGCTCAACACTCGCGCAAATAAGATCGCGAGTTACCTGCGCGCCCACGGCGCCGGAGCTGAGGCTGTAGTTGGAATCTGCATGGAGCGGTCGCTGGATATGATCGCCGGCATGCTTGGAGTTTTGAAAGCGGGAGCAGCCTACATACCGCTTGATCCCGGTTATCCAGCCGAGCGAATCGCTTTTATGATCGACGATGCCGGGATCTCAATCGTGCTGACACAGCAGGATCTCGCGGGCCGGTTGCCGTCAGACTCGATCCAGGTGATTGTCGATCGAGAAACGTTCGATCAAGAGAGCGGCGACAATCACGACGTTACCATATCCGATCAAAATCTCGCCTATGTGCTTTACACGTCAGGCTCGACCGGCAAGCCGAAGGCGGTCGAGGTTCAACATGAATCGCTGGCCACTTACGCAGCGACTGCAATCGCTAACTTTGACGTGGAGAGCACCGACAGAGTTCTTCAGTTCGCATCGATCAGCTTCGATACCAGCGCCGAAGAGATCTATCCATGCCTGCTGAGCGGAGCGAGGCTTGTTTTGCGCACGGATGCGATGCTGGTTTCCGCTGCCGAGTTCTTCCGGCAATGTGATGAATGGGGCATCACGGTTCTCGACCTCCCAACCGCGTACTGGCATGAGCTCGTAAACGCGATCGCCACGATAAACGTCCCGGCTTCGTTGCGGCTCGTAATTCTCGGTGGTGAGAAGGTCCGTCCGGAGTACGTCTCACGCTGGCGCGAACACACCGGCGATTATCCACGCTTGCTCAACACGTATGGTCCAACCGAGGCGACGATTGTCGCGACGCTGTATGACTTCGCGGAATCCGGTTCGTTTGAGAACGCTCCGATAGGGCGGCCGATCGATCACGCGCGCGTACGCGTTTTGGATCGAAATCTCCGCGAGTGTCCGATCGGCATCAGTGGTGAGTTGTACATCGGCGGCGCCGGATTGGCGCGCGGCTATCGCAATCATCCCGAGCTCACCGCGGAGCGCTTTGTTCCCGACCCGTTTGGCGAGTCTGGCGCCCGGCTTTATAAGACGGGAGACGTGGTGCGTTGGCTGCCCGACGGCAATCTCGATTACGTCGAGCGCGTGGATAAGCAGGTGAAGATCCGCGGTTTCCGCGTTGAGACCGGTGAGATCGAGACGACCCTGAGAGAACATTCTTCGGTGAATGATGTCGTAGTAGTGCCGCACACTGAAGAAAATGACACGCGCCTCGTGGCCTACGTCTTAACGAATGGCGACGCGCTGGAGCCTAACGTGCTGCGAGATTTCCTGAGACGGAGATTGCCCGAGCACATGATCCCGAGCGCGTTCGTGAAGTTGGAGTCGATACCACTCACGGCGCACGGCAAAGTTGATGTTCGCGCACTGCCCGCGCCCGATCGATTCAGATCTGAACGCACGGCATTCGTTGCGCCGCGCAATCCAATCGAAACGTTGATCGCCGGCATCTGGGTTGAAGTACTCGATCTGGAAGAAGTGAGTGTCGAAGACAACTTCTTCGACGTGGGCGGGCATTCACTGCTGGCCACGCAAGTTATCTCACGTATTCGCGAAGCTCTTCATGTTGAGCTGCCGCTGCGTGACATATTCGAAAGTTCAACCGTCGCCGGTCTGGCTGAGAAGGTCGAAGTAGCACTCCGCACAGAGGAGCACGCGACGCTCCCATCCATCAAGCCAGTCTCCCGCGATCAGGAGTTACCGCTTTCGTTTCCACAAGAGCGGCTTTGGCTCGTGCATCAACTGCACCCAACCAGCGTTGCTTATCATGTGCTGCGTCCACTCCGAATCTCCGGCGATCTCAACGTGCCAATACTCGAGCGTACGCTAACCGAGGTCCTAAGCCGCCACGAGATCTATCGCACTACCATCGAGACAAGACAGGGCCGTCCCGTGCAGGTGATCCATCCGCCGGAAGAGGTTAAGCTGCCGGTCACAGACCTGCGCTCGTTGCCTCGAGAAGAGCGCGAAAAAGCAGTGCAGAAATTGATCGACGAGGAAGGTCAACGACCGTTCGATCTCTCGCGTGGTCCACTTTGGCGTGTGACGTTGTTGCGCATCGATGACGCGGAATACCTGATGATGCTCACCGAACATCATCTGGTCCATGATGGCTGGACGGAAGGCCGGCTGGTGCTCGACTTCCTCGCGTTATACGAAGCGCTCGTAACGGGTCAGCCGTCTCCACTCCCGGAACTCGCGATTCAATACGCAGACTTTGCTTACTGGCAGCGCAGTACGATCCAGGGAGAGTTTTTGGAATCGTTGCTCTCCTACTGGAAGAAACAGCTCGCCGACCTGCCGCCGATGCTTGAGCTGCCGGCCGATTTTCCGCGGCCGCCAGTGGAGACTTTTCGCGGCGCCAACACGACCGTTGCCTTCTCACCTGAACTGACTACGGCGCTGAATACTCTGAGTCGCAATGAAGGCGTGACGATTTACATGATGTTGATGGCCGCCTTCAACGTGCTGCTGCATCGTTATACTCGGCAGGAAGACATTGCTGTGGGCGCGCCGATCGCGAATCGCAACCACGTCGAGACAGAGATGCTCACCGGCTTCTTCGTCAACACTCTGGTGATGCGCAACGATCTCTCGGGCAATCCCGAGTTCCGTGAGCTGCTGCGGCGTGTTCGCGAAGTTGCGCTCGAGGCATACATGCACCAGGAAATGCCTTTCGAGCGTCTCGTGGAAGAGTTGCAGCCGGATCGCGCGCTGAATCGCCAGGCGTTGTTCCAGGCGATGTTCGTCTTGCACAACGCGCCGAGTCCGCCGGTAACACTTCCCGGCATGACGGTCGAAACGTTGCGCGTGCATAACGGCACGTCGAAGTTTGACATGCTTCTCGCCATGCGCGAAGAAGGTGATCACCTCACGGCCGCGATCGAATACAACACCGATATCTTTGCCGAGACTACGATTCGCCGGATGCTGGTCCACTTTGAGAACTTATTGCAGTCGATCGTGGACCACCCGGAACAGCGGCTGTCTCAGTTGTCGTTGATGAACGAATCCGAACGCCGGCAACTGCTCACCGAATGGAATGCTACTGAGGCTGATTACACTCAAGACCGGACGATAGCGGAGTTGTTCGAAGCGCAGGTCGCGCGCACGCCGAATGCCCTGGCAGTTGTTCTTCAGGGCGAGAGTCTGACCTATCAGGAGCTGAACGAACGCGCGAACCAGCTAGCTCATCTTCTCCGCACGCGCGGGATTGGCCCGGAAATCTTCACCGAGATCTGCATGCAGCGCTCAGTTGAGATGATGGTGGCTGTGCTCGGAACTCTCAAGGCCGGTGGTGCGTATTTGCCGCTCGATCCGACGTACCCGAAAGAGCGCCTGTCGTACATGATGGAAGACACGAAGGCGTCCGTGTTGCTAACGCAAACGCATTTGCTCGAAATGTTACCCGAGCACAGTGCCGAAATGATCTGCCTGGATTCTGAGTGGGAAATGATTGCGGGTGAATCAACGGAGAATCTCGCGTCTGCAAACACGATCGAGAACCTTGTTTACGTTACTTACACTTCGGGATCGACAGGCAAGCCGAAGGGAATCGGGATGGTCCAGCGTCCACTCCTGAACCTGCTCGAGTGGATGATCCGGAACACTGAGTTGCCGGAAGGCGCTCGCACGGTGCAGTTTGCATCGCTGAGTTTCGACGTGTCTTTCCAGGACATGTTTTCCACATGGCTCTCGGGCGGCACGTTGGTTTTATTAACTGAAGAGCAACGACGCGACATCGGATCGCTCGGAGCAGTCCTGAACGGCAACGACGTTCATCGCATTTTCATTCCGGCGGTCGCTTTGCAACAGCTAGCGGAAGGTTTGTGCGCAGTCGGGCCGCAGTCATCACCACTTCGCCGCGTGATTGCCGGGTCCGAACAATTACAGATCACCAAACCGATCGCTGAATTCTTCAGCCAGGCGAAAGCGTGCTCGTTGCACAACGAATATGGCCCATCGGAGACGCACGTCGTGACGGCGTTATCGTTGCCGGAGGCAGTCGACACCTGGCCGGCACGACCGTGCATCGGCCGTCCGATCTCCAACACGCAGATCTACTTACTGGAAGAGTCGTTCGATCCCACGCCGATCGGAGTGCCGGGAGAGCTTTACATCGGAGGAGACGGCCTCGCGCGCGGTTATCTGGGACGGCCCGATCTGACCGCGGAAAAATTTCTGCCCGATCCTTTCAGCAGCCGGCCGGGCGCGCGTTTCTATCGCACCGGCGACATGGCTCGTTACCTCGCGGACGGCAATATCGAATTTCTCGGACGGAAGGACCATCAGGTCAAGATTCGCGGTTTCCGTATCGAGCTGGGCGAGGTTGAAACGGTGCTCGGCCAGCATCCTTCAGTGCAGGAAAATATCGTGCTCACTTGGGAGCGCGCCGCAGGCGACCGCAGTCTGGTAGCCTACATTGTTTCGCAACCCGGCGCCGCGTCCAACGTCAGCGATATTCGCAAGTTCCTCCTGGCTAAGCTGCCCGAATACATGGTGCCGTCCAGTTTCATATTTCTTGAATCAATGCCGTTGACGGCGAATGGAAAGGTCAACCGGCGTGCCTTGCCGGTCCCGGATCAATCACGCCCTGAGCTGGAACAAGACTTTGTTGCGCCGCGAACGTCGCTCGAAGAAGTGATCGCTGGTATCTGGCGCGACGTGCTGGGTCTCGAACAGATCGGAGTGCACGACAACTTCTTCGAATTGCGCGGGCATTCACTGTTGGCAACTCAGGTTGTGGCGCGTCTTTCAGAAATCTTCGAGTTCGAAATACCGCTCAGGACGATCTTCCAATTTCCCACGATCGCCGCGTTGGCTGCCGCCCTGGTCCAATTCGAGCCGGCGCCCGGAAGCCTGGAAGAACTTGCCCGCGCGCTCATTGAATTCACGCAGCTTTCTGACGAAGACGCCCAGTCTCTTCTCGACAACCAACTCCAAACGTCCCAGGCAGACGAACTATCGGAAGCTCATCAAGCGTAGGAATCGCACTTGGAATCCTGATCCATGCTCTTCTCTGTGCAACCTCTGTGTTCTCTGTGTCTCTGTGGTTAACGATTGCTTAAGAAACAACCACAGAGACACAGAGAACACAGAGGTTGCACAGAGAAAACTTAACGTAATCCCGAACAACTTAATTCATTGTGCCTCTTTGCGGCTGGCCGAGGTGTGCATATGCAGTTAACAAAAGAGCAAATCGAACAATTTGAACGCGACGGTTACCTGATAATCGAGGATCTCCTTTCCCCAGAGGAACTCGAGATCCTCCTCGATGAGGTGCCTCAGGAATTCGCTGTGGATTCGCCACGCCGCGTCAAGGAAAAGAGCGGCGCGGTGCGAACCGTCTTCGCCCTCAACTGCACCAACGAGATATTTCGTTGCCTGACGAGACTGCCGCGGCTGGTTGAACCCGCGAAACAGTTGCTGGAAAGCGACGTCTACGTGCACCAGTTCAAGCTGAACGCGAAGGTCGCGCTCGACGGCGATCAGTGGGAATGGCATCAGGACTTTCTTTACTGGAACAAAGAGGACGGAATGCCGGCGCCACGCGTTCTGACCGCCGCCGTGTTCCTTCAGGACGTCGACGATTTTAATGGTCCAATGCTGCTCATTCCCGGATCGCACAAGGAAGGAATGATCGACGTAGAGGCGCAGCAGATAAGGTCAATCGCGAGCGTGACTCCTGAAGGTGATGGAGCTGGTTGGATCCACACGCTGACAGCCGATCTGAAATACAAGATCAACCGTCAAATCCTTGCGAACCTGCTGGCGAAGAACAGTATTCGCGCCGCGAAGGGATCTGCGGGCTTCGCGTTGTTCTTTCACGGCAACATGTTTCATGCCTCGGCCAACAACCTCTCCGCGCACGATCGCATGAGCATCTTCATCACTTACAACAGTGCTCAAAACTCCCTTCGCGACGTCGCAACGCCGCGTCCTGAGTTCATCGCGAATCGCGATTTCACTCCGATTCTGACAGTTGCTGACGATGCTTTGTTGCGCCGCAAGACAGCACGTTTATGAGCCAGGCGAAGAAAACAGATTTTTCGTTATCGCCCGCAAAGCGCGAGCTCCTTTCCCGTTTGAGAAACAAACAGGGATGGCAGGCGGAGCCTTCGATCAGCATTCCGCGGCGAGCCGATAACGCTTCAGGACCACTGTCGTTCGCGCAGCAACGGCTCTGGTTCCTGGCCCAGCTCGATCCCGGCGGCTCTGCTTACAACGTTCCGTGGGCAGTGGAGATTACGGGACGACTGAACCTGGAAGTGCTCGAGCGCGTCGTCAATGAGATTGTCAGAAGACACGAGACGCTGCGCACCTCATTCACTGTTGTGCGAGGAAAGCCGGTCCAGAAGATTACGCCAACGCTAAAACTCGCACTCGGAGTTATCGATCTCGAGCATCTGCCGGAAACAGAGCGCGCCAACGAAGTCGACCAACTCGCAGCCGATGAAGCGAGGAAACCTTTCGATCTTGAGCAGTCGCCGTTCTTACGCGTGACGGTGCTTCGTCTCAGCCCTGAAAAATTCATGATGCTGTTGACCATGCATCACATCATCTCCGATGGCTGGTCCATGGGCGTGCTGATGAAGGAGATGATCGCGCTTTATCGCGCCTTCAACGAAGGACGTCCCTCGCCGTTGCCCGAGCTGCCCGTGCAGTATGCCGATTTTGCGCTTTGGGAAAGGGAACAGTTGCAGGGCGAAGCCCTCGAAAAGGCGCTCGCCTATTGGAAACAGCGACTGGCCGATGGTCCTGATCCATTGGCGTTACCGGCAGACCATCCACGGCCAGCGGTGCCGAAACTACGCGGCGCACAGTATTCGTTTGCGTTGTCTTCAACTTTGAGCGAGGCGCTCAAAGATCTGAGCCGGCGTGAAGGCGTGACGCTGTTCATGACACTCTTGGCGGCGTGGCAAACCCTGCTTGCTCGTTACAGCGGCGCTGTCGAGGTTGTAGTCGGATCGCCCATCGCAAATCGCCGGCGGGTTGCGACCGAAGGTCTCATCGGTTTCTTTGTCAATACCCTCGTGATGCGCACCTCAGTCGCGCCGGACATCACCTTCAAGGCCCTGCTGAAGCAAGTGCAGGAAGTTGCGCTCGGCGCGTATGCGCACCAGGACGTTCCGTTTGAAAAACTGGTCGACGAGTTGCAGCCGGAACGAGAGCTGGGCCAGACCCCGCTGTTTCAAGTGATGTTTGCCTTGCAGAACGCGCCCATGCAGGAGATTAAAATCGAAGGCCTGACGTGGAACGCGGTCCGGGTTGAGAATTACACGGCGCGGTTTGATCTGACGCTGACCATGATCGACTCAGAGACCGGCCTGCGGGGAACCCTCGTCTACAACACGGATCTCTTCGAGGCCGCAACGATCGATCGCCTTGCCACTCACTTTGAAACCCTCCTCGAAGGGATCGTCCGCGAACCCGAAACGATGATCGCGAGCCTGCCGTTGTTGACCGCAAAAGAGCGTGATCAGCTTCTTAATGAGTGGAACCAGGTTCGGGCCGAGTATCAAACAGGCACTTGTCTACACGAGTGGTTTGAGCAGCAGGCCGAGCGTAATCCGTCTGCGGTCGCAGTTGTCTTTGATCAGGACCGGCTGACGTATCGCGAGCTGAACGAACGCTCGAATCAGTTAGCGCATTACCTGCGCGAGCGCGGTGTTAGACCAGACGTGATGGTGGGCCTCTACATTGAGCGCTCGCTCGACCTCGTGATTGCCATCCTCGCAGTGCTGAAAGCCGGCGGCGCATATGTTCCGCTCGATACCAGCTATCCGAAAGAGCGCCTTGCCTTCACCTTCGACGATGCCTCTATCCGGTTGGTCCTGACTCAGCAGAAACTCGTGGCAGCGCTTCCCGGACGCGAGCTCGAAGTAGTTGTTCTTGATACAGCGCCGGAGAGATTTGCGAGCCGGAGCACTGCGAACCTGCCCAACATAACGACACCTGAGAACCTGGCGTACCTGATTTATACCTCCGGCTCAACGGGTTGGCCCAAAGGAAGCATGGTGACGCACGGAAACGTCGTGCGGCTCTTCAAGGCGACAGAGGAATGGTTTCATTTCGACGAGAACGACGTCTGGACGTTGTTTCATTCGTATGCCTTCGATTTTTCAGTGTGGGAGTTGTGGGGTGCGCTTCTCTATGGCGGACGGCTGGTGGTGGTCCCGTTCATGCTGAGCCGTTCACCCGAAGCATTTCACGAGTTGCTTCGCCGCGAGCACGTCACCGTGTTGAATCAAACGCCATCAGCGTTTCGCCAATTGATGCAGGCCGACAGCAACGTCGCGGATAGTGAGTTGAATTTGCGACTCGTGATCTTTGGCGGCGAAGCTCTCGAGGTGGGAAGTTTGAGCGAGTGGTATGAGCGGCACCGTGAAGACAGTCCTCGCCTGGTAAACATGTATGGCATCACCGAGACGACCGTGCATGTGACTTACCGGCCCCTCTCACGAGTCGATGTCGAAACAAAACACGCCAGTCCACTCGGTGGCGCCATTCCGGATCTCGGGCTTTACGTGCTGGACGCCCAACTGAGTCCGGTTCCGATTGGAATTACCGGAGAGTTGTACGTGGGCGGCGCCGGACTCGCGCGCGGCTATCTCAACCGGCCTGGCTTAACTGCCGAACGTTTCATCCCGCATCCGTACAGCACAAAACCGAGCGCGCGTTTGTATCGGACCGGCGATCTGGCTCGCTATGTTGCGAATGGAGATATCGAATATCTCGGCCGGATAGATCACCAGGTCAAGATCAGAGGTTTTCGCATCGAGCTCGGTGAGATTGAAGCAGTGATGAGATCACACCCGTCGATATCAGACGTCGTGGTGCTGGCGCGCGAGGACGAGCCCGGCGAGAAGCGTCTGGTTGGCTACTTCGTGACGGCGAACGACACGACGATCGCGATTGACGATCTGCGCAGCTACATGAAAGAACGTCTGGCCGATTACATGATCCCGGCGTCGTTCGTGGCTCTGTCAAAAATGCCTTTGACGTCGCAGGGTAAAGTGGATCGCAAAGCATTGCCGGCGCCTAACGTGACTCGTCCGGACCTGGAGCAGAAGTATGTCGCGCCGCAAAACTGGCGCGAGCAAGCACTCGCGGAAATCTGGTCGCATTGCCTGGAGATCGAACCGATCGGTATTCACGACAACTTCTTCGACATTGGTGGCCATTCGTTAATGGCGACGCAGGCGATCTCGCAGATCAGGGAAGTGTTTCAAATCGAGTTGCCGCTGCGCGTGATATTCGAAGCACCGACGATAGCGAGTCTGGCTGAAATTGTTGAGTTGGAAATCAAAGCCGGACACGAGCCATTGCCGCCAATCGCTCGAGTTTCGAGAGAAGGCGCGCTGCCGCTCTCGTTCGCGCAGCAGCGGCTCTGGTTCATCGATCAGCTCGATCCGGACAATGCCGCGTACAACATTCCGCTCGCGATGCGCTTGACCGGACCACTCGATCTCGCGGCCCTCGAGCAAAGTCTCAGCGAGATCATTCGTCGTCACGAGTCACTGCGCACAACGTTTCGGACGCGCGATGGCCAGGCGATTCAGTCAATAAATCCACCAGAGCCGTATCACATTCCGGTGATCGATCTGAGTGACAGCATTGAGACGGTCGCGGAACTGGCTCGCCTCGAGGCACGTCGCACGTTCTCGCTATCGACTGGACCACTGTTTCGAGTTTCATTGTTGCGACTTTCGGAAAACGAGCATATCGCGCTCGTGACGATGCACCACATCGTCGCCGACGGCTGGTCGCTCGGCGTGCTGGTTAAGGAAGTCGCAGCGCTTTACGAAGCTTACCGGCGTGGTGAGGAGTCGCCACTCGCAGAGCTGCCGGTACAGTACGCAGATTTTGGCGCGTGGCAGCGAAACTGGTTCAGCGGCGAACGTCTCGAAACGCAAGTGAACTACTGGCGCGAGCAGTTGCGCGGCGCATCGGTGTTGCAATTACCGACTGACAGGCCACGATCGCGAGTGCAAACGTTCCGCGGTGCGACGCAAACAATTCTGATCGAGCCGAAGCTGGCAAACGGTTTGAAGCAATTGAGCCGCAGAGAAGGCGTGACGCTTTTCATGACCCTGCTGGCTGCGTTTCAGACGTTGATGTATCGCTTGAGCGAACAAGAGGACGTGCTGATCGGAACGGGCATTGCCAATCGCAACCGCAAAGAAGTGGAAGGTCTGATCGGCTGCATGATCAATACGCTGGCTTTACGAACTGACTTGTCCGGAGATCCCACGTTCCGTGAGTTGCTCGTGAGAGTTCGTGACGTAACGCTCGGAGCTTACGCGCACCAGGATCTTCCGTTCGAAACACTGGTAGAGGAGTTGGGGATCGAACGCGGCTTGGGCCACACGCCTCTCTTCCAGATCATGTTTTCGCTTCAGAACGCGCCGGTCGAGAAACTGCAGCTTTCCGAGTTGACTGTGGAGCCACTCGAAACCGATGCCGGAACGTCGCATGTGGAGCTGATCCTGATGATGCAGGAAGTCGAGCATGGAATCCGAGGCACGTTCGAATACAACACGGATTTGTTTGACGAATCAACCATCACTCGCATCTCGAATCACTTTACTGTCTTACTCGAGGGAATCCTCGCCCATCCGGAGTGGCGCCTGCTCGATCTTCCGCTAATGCAGGTGGAAACAACGATGGACCAGTTTGAAGTGGCCTCGATCTTCGAGAGCGAAGATCACAAGGAACAGTTCAGTTTTCAATAACAATTCTCTGTGCAACCTCTGTGTTCTCTGTGTCTCTGTGGTTAATAAATTCACAGCAATAAGTCACCACAGAGACACAGAGAACACAGAGGTTGCACAGAGAAGAGCGATCTCCTGAAGGAGGATCTTATGATCGATTGCTTGATCATCGGCTTTAACGATTCGAGCTTCGAGGAATATGAAGCCATGGTCCGATCCATGGGAGTGGAGTCTGGTGCTTACCGCGATCTCAGCCTTGCCTTCATCGACTACGAGGGCAAGCCGCAGCGCAGCATGGACATTCTCAATCACTTCTATCTCGAGAATAACGGTGAGAACGCCAAGCGGCTTCATAACGCAGACTTCCTCTGGCCCGTGGTGACGTACCTGACCACGTATCTCGCGCGACGCGGCCACAGCTACGACTACGTCAACCTGTTTCATCTCGAGAAGGAAAAACTGCGGGAGAAGCTCCAGCACGAAGATATTCTGACGATCGCCATCACCACCACGTTATACGTGTCGCCATATCCAATCCTCGAGATCATTTCCTTCATCCGTGAGCATAACAAGACCGCGCAGATCCTTGTCGGTGGACCTTTCATTCACGGCCAAATCAAGGACCACGACGAACTATCTCTGCAACGGCTTTTCAAGATGATTGGTGCTGACATTTATGTCATCAGCCAGGAGGGAGAAGCCGCCCTCGTCAATATCATTCGCACACTGAAGAATCGCGGCAACCTCGATAACGTCGACAACATTGCTTATCGCAGCGGCGACAAATACATCCGCACGAAAGAGTCGATCGAGTCAAACCCGCTGGAAGAGAACATGGTGGATTACGCTCTCTTCCCGAGTCATGAGATTGGCGAGTTTGTTTCGCTCCGAACCGCGAAGTCGTGTCCTTTCTCGTGTGCGTTCTGTGGTTTCCCGCAACGCGCCGGCAAGTACAAGTATGAATCGGTTGAGCTAGTCGAAGGCGAGTTGAATCGACTTCGTGACATCGGCACCGTCACCACGCTGACTTTCCTCGACGATACCTTCAACGTTCCGAAAGAACGATTCAAAGAGATCCTGCGGATGATGATCAGGAACCAGTACGGTTTCAAGTGGAATTCATTTTACCGCTCTGATCATGGCGATGAAGAAGCGATTGAGTTGATGGGGAAAGCAGGATGCGAAGGCGTGTTTCTCGGGGTGGAGTCAGGCAGTGACGAGATGCTGCTGCGAATGAACAAGACGGCGAGACAAAAACACTATTTGAAGGCCATCCCCTTGCTAAAGGCGGCGGGTGTCTCAACCCATGCAAACGTGATCGTTGGTTTTCCCGGAGAGACGTACGAGACCGTGCAGGAGACAGTTGATTTCATCGAAGAGGCAAAGCCCGATTTCTTTAGAGCGCAACTGTGGTATGCCGATCCGGTCACTCCCATCTGGGAAAAGCGTGATCAGTATGGAGTGAAAGGAACCGCTTTCAACTGGTCGCACAACACGATGGACTTCGAAACCGCCTGCGACCTGATCGACAAAATGTTTGTCTCCGTCGAGAACTCGATCTGGCTGCCGCAGAATGGCTTCGAACAGTGGAGCACTTTTTACCTGCAAAGAAAGGGAATGACGGTTGAGCAGATCAAGACGTTCTTGAAATGTTTCAACGCCGTGATCAAGCAGAAGCTGACCTTCCCGGGCAAGAAAGAGATCGAGCCGAAATTGTTCGAGAGTCTGAAGCAGAGTTGCGAGTTCGATCGATCCGAAAGTCCTGACATGTCGCCGGTTGAGATCTTCACGGGCTATGAGACGGCGCGAAAGTACTGGCTCGGTGAATTTGGCGGTGACGTGCCCGCTTCCCATATCGAGATGCT
>Ga0134121_10002750_pt1 | contig 14986 bp, 15 predicted proteins | sample KB301_FD_96463 | JGI IMG/M metagenome (GOLD analysis project Ga0134121, IMG submission 96463) | Terrestrial soil microbial communities without Nitrogen fertilizer from Kellogg Biological Station, Michigan, USA - KB3-0-1 | ecosystem: Environmental > Terrestrial > Soil > Unclassified ... | reverse complement strand
GATTATTTGCAGACTCTCTCCGATGCCGGAATCGTCGGCGGAATTCTGGGCCTCGCCTTCATCGGCATGCTGTTTCGGCGAGGCTTTCAGCGGCGCAACACTCAGGACAAATTCAGACGTGGCGTGGCTACGGGAGCGCTGGCCGGTTGTTTCGCTGTGTTGGTTCACAGCGCTTTCGACTTCACTTTGCACACGACCTCGAACGCTCTGCTGTTTTTGGTCCTGGCCGCGCTGGCGACACTCGATCGACGCGTGGATGAAAGCGGCGGAGTTCAGCGCCGGCGTAAGAAGCGCCGGCGTCGTTCACCCGAGCAGGTAACCGAGCCCGCCACCGCAGTCCCTCCGGCTACACCTCTGCCTGAAACTACGACTGCATGAGCCCTGGCGGGCTTGTTCGAAAACGTCCTCGTGCTGGTTGTATCTTTCGACCCGGGGGATGTAGTCTTGCTGCGCTCTTCCGCTAGTGCCGATAATCCAAGGGCCCGGCCGTCAAAGGAGATCGATTTCAAAAGTGTCTTCGGCAGCAGCGGTTAAGGCCTCACCCGATCAGGAAAACTTGTCCGCCCCAAGCACATTAGCGGGCTTCTGTCTGGAAGCCATCGCGCGACACAACAAGCCGGACACCGTCAGCGAAAAGCGTGGCGGCCAGTGGGTGCAGATTCCCGCGACCGAGTTCATTCGGCGCATCCGTCACATTGCGCTGGGCCTGGCGGATCTGGGAATCAGGCCGCAGGATCGCGTCGCTCTGATTTCGGAGAATCGTCCCGAATGGTCGATCGCCGATCTCGCAATCCTCAGCGCGGGCGCGATCACCGTTCCGCTCTACACCACTCAATCAGTCGAGCAGATCGAGTACATCATGCGCGACTCAGGGGCCTGCGCGATTTTGGTTTCAGGTGGCCGGATTCTCAAACATGCGCGTCAGGGCTTGGAAGCAGTCGCCGATCAGTTGCGCCACGTGATCGTGTTTGAGCCGAAGGCCGCGACTGAATCGTCTTCTGCGAATACGCTGGCGTCAATCGAAGCGCGCGGGGCGGCGATTGAAGAGCAGGATGCGACGGCCTTCGACCGGATGCTCGCACAGGGGCGCGCCGATGATCTCGCGACGATCATCTACACCTCGGGCACCACCGGCGAGCCGAAAGGCGTGATGCTGACGCACGACAACTTCATCTCAGACGTGCAGTCGATTACGAACGGTTTGCCGATTTCCCCGACCGACGTTTCCCTCTCAGTGCTGCCTTTGTCGCATATCTTCGAGCGCACGGTTTTCTATGTGTTCTGCTACATGGGCGTGTCAGTGCATTATGCCGCGTCGTTCGACCAGGTCGGCGAATTTCTGAAAGAAGTGCGGCCCACAATCATGACCGCCGTGCCCCGCCTCTTTGAAAAGGTCTATCACCGGATCGTGAAGAAGGGCATGTCCGCCGGCGGCTTGAAGACAAAGATCTTCGAGCGCTCGCTCGCGGTCGGCCAGCAGTACGCGGAATTGAAGTACAACGGAAAGCCTATTCCGCTCTCTCTGAAAGCTCGCCAGGCCGTTGCCGATCGTCTGGTGTTCAGCAAATGGCGCGCCGGCATCGGGGGACGCTTGCGCTACTTTGTGTCCGGCGGCGCGCCTCTGTCGCCCACGCTTTCGTATTCATTCCTGGGCGCCGGCATAAACATTCTCCAGGGCTATGGCATGACTGAGACGTGTGTCGTTTGCGCGAATCGTCCCGGTGATAATTGCGTGGGATCGATCGGCAAACCATTCGGCGAAATCGAAGTGAAGATCGCCGAAGATGGTGAGATTCTCGTACGCGGGCGCACCGTCATGCGTGGCTACTACGGTCATCCTGAATCGACCGCGGCGGTGATGCGCGATGGCTGGTTCGCGACTGGCGACGTCGGTTACGTGGACGAGCAGGGCCATCTGTTCATCACCGATCGCAAGAAGGATCTTTTCAAACTCTCCAACGGCAAGTACATCGCGCCGCAGCAGATCGAAAGCCTGCTCAAGCAAAGCGAGTTCGTCAGTCAGGTTGTCGTCGTCGGCTCAAGCCGCAAGTATCCCGCCGCTCTAATTGTTCCGGAGTGGGAAGCTTTGAAGGGAGCTCTGCGCGCGGCTGGCGAAGATCCGAAGCGCAGTCACGCTGAACTCGCGAAGTCTGCCGCTGCGGTGAAGATTGTGCAGAAGGACATCACCGCGGTCACCGCACACTTGACTGACTATGAACGCGTGCGGCGCATCGCTTTGTTGCCGGAAGAATTTTCTATCGACAAAGGCGAGATGACTCCCACACTGAAGGTGAAACGCAGCGTGATCGACGAAAAGTACAACATGCTCATCGATGAATTGTACCGAGGCGCGTGACGCCAATCTAACGAGCGCCGCCGCCGAATTAAGCCGCCACTTTTCTGGCTCTATCTTCTTCCGCGAAAATCGCTCGCATTATCCAGGCCGGCATGCGGGCGGTCTTTCCGGGTCGGCGGTTCACAAGCACGCGGCTATCGTCATCGGCGCATAAGGCAACGACCGTAACCGTGACCAGGTTATCCAGATAGGTTCGTCCGATTAGATCGCAGTTGGATTGTTCTTCGCGATTCCGATGCTTCGCGCGAAATGGTAAACACATCTGTTCAGTCTGCATGATGAGTCTCCGCATCGGGTGCGCTGTCGAGCCATTGTTTAGATCTCCGAACCGTCGTGATTTCCGAGGTTCGGAGATCCAAACTTTCATAGCTCGAACGTGCGAGTGGCATCTTTACACTAGCCGCGCGTGTCGAACAGCGCGGCGTAACGGATCGTACGTCACCGGATCAAGTCGGCGTTCACTTTGACTGCCGCGAGTATGTCGGCTGGGCCGACAGTGGTGCGCAGGGCTTGCGGGACGTGTGCGAGTGCCCGTATGTCAAGGTAGTCAATCGAATTTTTCTCGATGTCGTAGATCCCGGCATCCTTGATATCAACCGGTTGAATCTCGATTGATTCAAGTTCTCTGCCGACGATAGTTTCTACAACAATCGCGTCGGAGACTGTGATGTTGTCGATCGGTGCGCCGTCGACAATCCCGGACTGACTAATTGACGCGCCAATCGCTGGCACAGGGCTTGGCTCGACAATCTGGCGATCCACAGTCTGGGCGGAAGTCTCTGCCCCGATGATGATTACCGAACCTGAAAGGTCGGCGCCACGTCCAACTGCGGTTGAAAGGCCAATGACGGCGAGCAGCACAGCACAATTGGCCAGCACTGGTGTAAGTTTGTCTCTCATTTTCTGCCTCCCGGTTGATGAGATTTCCATGCACTCCTCTTGATCGTCTCGACAAATCGACTCAGAGGGTGGGCAACAGCATTCGCAACTGCATCCACACTCGTGAATCACGGAATCTACTTGTTCCAGCATTGGCGGGCGACAATCGGTGCTAATGTTTGTAATGTCACTATCGGTCATCGAAAAATTCCCTCCCTTTTGGAAGCTCGAGTTGTGCGTTGTTTTTTTTGAGCTTCAGGTCTAACAACTCAAATTCGAAGCGTTCCAAAAAAAATAAAGGACGGAGCTGTTCGAACTCGTTCTTTGTCAGACTTGTTCAGCCCGCCTGCCGACAATCGACCCGCAGGCCGTGACGAACAGGCGGCGCTGAGAACACTTGACGCGTAAGACTGATCGAGGTAAACGCATTTTTCATGGCTACCATCAACACGCTCAGTACTCGATTGCATAGGTGGGAACACTGCCGTTTATTGCCGACGAAATGGCGTATGGCTGATAGCGGTTGATGACTATCCCCAACACCGAACCAATGATGAGCACGCACACGGCGGTCACGAGCGGCAACGTGCCTCCGGCGAGACAATAGATTGTTAAGAGCGTTGCCGATACCAACACGCCGCCGCATAAGAGCACGTCCGGCAGACAACGACCACTTTCACTCTTAAGAAGGTCCGCAAGTTCAGTTGAAACCCAATTCATTGTTTTTCCCTCCCACGTGTCATACAACCGACGCGGGGTTCATCGGAAAAATTCACGCGCCGAGCCGGAAAAAAAGTTCCGACCCAACCGAAAGTCACGGAATTGGAGAATCATCCAAAATCCTGAATAAGCGTCGCTGCCGCGCAGCAAAAAAGTGTGCAAATTGCGAGTGTGCATTCGGCATCAAGATTGCTCAAAGCACAACATCGCGAAAGTGGAATGGCTGGCAATGGATTTAATGGGGCCCTTCTTGGCCACGAGCGCGATCAGAATTGAACGCGTAAAACCCAACGCTCTCCCGTTTTGTGCCCAATATCCGCCACGGATCGCGATAGCCCATCGTCTCCTCGGCTCAATAAACCAGCGAACCAGGTAGTTCTTTGCCTCATAGGTCGCATTGTCGACCTGGTTCAACAGGCGTTGCTACTACGGCCGTCTTGCCCCTTCAGTAGCGGGCGTTTCGTTAGCACGCGTCTCTAACTCTTTTCTCGCCCTCGTCTTTTTCGGCGAGTCAAAAAACCTTTTTTATTCCCCCGCCATTCAGGTTGTTGCTTGTGTGACGCGCACGATCTTGCGCGCCGATCTTTGAAATCGCCAGGGACCGCATTGAGGCCTTCTGACTGATTGAATTCCTTTTTTCAGGCTCCCCAGGTTCGAACGATTCACACGTGGAGGTGCATTGAATGAAAGTACATTCTTCCAATGTTACGGACGAAGGCGGCTGTACCTATTGGGTTCCGCTTTGTCAAGACGATTGTCTTCGAAACAAGCTGGTGGCTTATGCATACCAACTCTTGCCGGTTGGCGAGAAGCATGCCGCTGAGGACATCGTTCAAGAAGCGTTTCTCCGTTGCTTCACCTATACGGTCGGCAGGGAGATCGAAGACCCATCCAATTACGTTTTCGCAACCGTCAAAAACCTTTGTTTTAACCGGCACAAAAGCCCTTCGCATTTGACTCCAGCAAACTGCGTGCGGCTTGACGACCCGCAGCACGGCAAGGAGATGGAGGCGATCAGGGAAATTCCGGATCTTGGGCCAAATCCCGAGGCGAAAATGGAAATCAAGGAGAGGAACGAAACGCTGCGCCGGCTACTGGCAGCGAAGTCCAGCGATCTCAGCCAGCACGAACGTGCGCTTCTGATTCTGCATCTCGAGGGTTACTCAACCAAAGAGATCGCGCGGATGCTATCGGCGAACGTCGCTGCGATTCGCGTTGATATGAACCGAATCGTCGCAACGATCCGGCACCGCGTGCGGCATCCGCACGGAAAAACAAATAGAAAGAGAAAAGCAAAATCAACAAGTCAATCGTGAGCTTGCTGGGGAACTAATTAGTCGGGAAGTTCCCCAGACTCTCGAAAGGAAACGAAGCAATCAATGAAAGCCAGTCAGGAAAAATCGATACCATTTCATTCGATCCACTCGCGTGAGCGGAACAACTCGGATTTTGCCTGGCTATTAGATCCGCAAATGACCCTTCCTCATTACACGCCGGTCGTTTGTCTCGCTGATGTCTGTACCTGTCTGCCGGGTCTCGGTGGGAATTCAAAGCACAAGCAATTGAGACTTGTGTTTTAGATTCCCACCGACTCCCGCCTGAACAAATTTCAACTGGAAACCACAACCTAAGACAGACAGGAGACACAATCATGGACTATGACATTACAGACACCATCGCAGATTTTGTGCGTGCTACCAACCCTGAGTTAGTCGAACGAGACAAACAGCAATCCAAGCTCTTGGATGGACTAAATTGTATTAATCCATTCTATGGTCAATGGATTGAAATGGGCGTCGAATACTCGCTTTCGATCTTCGAGCTCGATGATCAGGACCTGGCCGTTCGTTTTCCGGAACTGGCGCAACAGACTAGGCCTGCCCGAGCGCAATTGCTCCTGGGCATGAAGAAACACTTTGAATGCTGTCCTCGCTGTGAGCTTATCCGCAAATCTGAAACAGATCTAAACTCCGGCATCGAAAAGGCTCTGAATGAAAACAGGGAATCTCTGTTACAAGAATTGAGTCGGAACAGACCGATCATCTAACCCGATAACCGCAGGGTGCCGTCGCACGTTGGATATGGTCCGCCGCGCAGCTCAAACCGACGAGGCGGGCTTTATCCAGCGTGTGATGGACGGCAAAATCGGTTTTGAAAAACAAGCCGGAGGCATGTAATTATGTGGAGCCTCAGCATCGTTGAAGCGGCGCCATGTACGCGCCACAGGGGCAGTGAACGGCCGCATCCCTGATAATTTCCGGAGTGTCATCGACCGCGTCCATTTCAACCGTACTCTTCGACTGGGACGGAACGATCGTCGATTCCGCGCAGCTCGGACTGAACGCTTACTACAAAGTCTTCGCGGAATTGGGTTGTGAGTTCTCGGAAGAAATCTACAACGCGAATTACTCGCCGAACTGGGACAAGACATACGAAGCACTCGGCTTGCCGCGCGACAGGTGGGAACGGGCTGATACGCTCTGGCGCTTTCATTACGACGCGCAGACCATACAGTTGATCGAAGGTGCGGCGGACACGCTGGCGACAATGCACGCGAATGGATACCGACTGGGTGTGGTCAGCAGCGGCAATGAAGATCGGGTGAATCGCGAGATCGATCAATTTGGCTTGCGCGATCTGTTCGAAGTCGTGATGTGCCACGAACACATCACGCAACGCAAACCTCATCCGGAAGGTTTGCATCTCGCGCTCGAGCAAATGGCGGTCTCACCAAATGAGGCGGCTTACGTTGGTGACGCACCGGAAGACATTCAGATGGGAAAAGCCGCGCGCGTGCTGACTGTGGGTGTTCGCGGAAATTATCCATGCAGCGCGCGGCTGCGATCATCAGGCGCAGACATCTATCTTGAATCAGTTGATGGCTTGTTGAGTCACTTCGCCGGCATGTCCAGGGCAGAATAATCGAGCACGCCGGTGTGCATCGTCATCTTCCACTCGCTTCCCACCTTTGCATAGACTTTGCAGACGCGGCCCAGCCAATGACTCTCGTTGCCAGCCTCGTCGATCCAGAGCGTGTCGATGTCTACCACCGCGAAGGCGCCGTCGCCCTCACGGGAAATTTCAATCTTGCGGATGATGCGTTCATTCCGCGCCAACCGATGCGTGTCGAACAACTGCTGCCAGCCATTCTTCCAACGGTCATAGTCGTAGCGTCCCCATTCGATGACCCAATCGATCGGATTATGTGATTGGGAGGTTGGCGGCCACGGCCAAACCATGTCGGGATGGAAAACTGTCATTAAGAGATCGACATCCTGGGTGTCCCAGGCCCGAGTTTCGCGATCGACTATCTCCTTAATCTGTTGATAAGCAACGTCGTCCATCTGCTTAGTGTCGAGCGCGATGCCCGCAGAAAATTAGGCGCGAAGAAGTGAAAACCTCTCCGCGCCTTTTTCATCTGGGCTAACCCGTTGTATTCAGAACGTGAACTTCAAAGCCAACTGCAACTGACGCGGATCGCCCACGCCCTGACGCAGGAAGCCGTCAAAGTTGAACAGGCCCGGCGTCGTCAGCGGGTTGATGTTGTTCGCGTTGTTGAAGGTATTGAACATCTCGACGATCGGAATCAGCGCGTACTTTTCGCCGCCAAAGTGGAACGGCCGTTGAATGCGCCAATCGAACGAGAAGTATTGATTGTCCTTGCGCAGGCTGTTGCGGTTCGTCGCCGTACGCGTGGCCGGGGTGATCGGTTGGGCGCTGCGCGCTTGCACGCGGAAGTTTCCTTCCAGTCCCCAACCCATCTGCACGAATGAATAGAAGTTGAACTTGTGCCGGATGTCTCGATCGGACAGGGCGTAATCCAACTGCAAGTTGCGAATGTCGAAGGCCCGGTCAGTAAACGGATCGCGTTCGTTCGAATCGTCGTCCCTGTCTTTCGAGAGCACGTAGTTCCATTCGAACTGATAGCGACGGCTGAAGCGCTTGCGCATGCCGACGGTGAATCCGTTGTAGAGAGATTTGCCGACCGAGCTCGCCACGAAGATATCGCCGAGTGTCGGGAACAGTCCGAGGCGCGCGTAATTCAAAAAGCGTGTCAAGTGGACGCCCTGCGAATGCGTGAAGTCGAAATAGAGCGAAAGGTCTCTGGCGACTTCCTGTTCGAACTGTGCGTTCGCCGTGTAGATGCGCGGATTCTCATAGTCCTTGCTGAACACGCGCACGCTGGCCCCGAATGGAATCGTGCCGGTCGGCGCGGACGGAATAGTGTTGGGCCAGGTCGGCGGCGCCGTGGATGCGCCAAAGCAAGTGAACGCAAAAGTCGTCGCGCACGTCACGCCGAATTGCTGCGCGCCGTTCGTGGTGATGGATCCAACCTGCGAAAGCATGTTCTGGCGCGCGTAGAAAATTCCGTAGCTCGCGCGGAACACTGACTTCCCATTCTTCGCGACATCCCAGGCGAGTCCGACGCGTGGTTGAAATTCCTTTGTCTGGTTGTGCAGAGTGCCGTCAGATGGAAACGCCGGATTACTCAACAGAGGGCCGTACGCTGTTCGTGATGGCGCGATTACCGGATCCGGAAATATCTGCGCTTCCCAACGCAGACCGTAGTTAAACGTAAGATTAGAACGCACCATCCACTTGTCCTGCGCATACAGTGCGTAGTCCTGGTTCGTGATGGTGGAAGCTCCCGGGGCGGGCACGCCCGAAATTCCCGTCGGCGTTCCGTCCTGCAAATAGAGCAACAACGGACCGACGACGCTGGTGCCCGCCGGACATGCGGTCGGCGAAGTTACCCAGGTAATCGCGCCGCTGGTCGCCTGGCATTCCAAAGTGCGCGGTCCGAATCCACCCGCCGCCGGCGCTGAAGCGTAACGCAGGAAACCGGCCACGCTATCGAAGATGTACCGGCCGGTGAAGAATCCGCGAAAGACTTGATCGTTCAGAGTGTGCAGCCACTCGCCGCCCAGCTTGATGTTGTGATCGCCGTGCACGATCGAAAAATTGTCTTTGAGGTCCGTACGCCACAGCAGCTCATCGACTGTTGGTTGCAGGAAGAAGGGATTGCCAAACCGGAATGTCGTGGCAAATCCCATCGCAGTGTCCGCCGGAACGTTTGAAGCGGTGGCGGCGCGCGGGCGCTCTTCGCGCGTGTAAGAAAAGTGGGCTTCGTTGACCGTGTTCATCGTGAACGTGCTGAACAGGTTCGCGTTGAAGTTATTAATCTTCGAAGGACCCTCGGTGCCGTTCGCTGAATTGCCGTAGGTGGCGACGTCGAACGTCTGATTCGTGTTCTTTGAATAGTCGAAGTTGTACGACAGCGAGAGCTTGTTCTTCGAAGTCACGTCCCAATCGGCCTTGCCGAGGAACGCGTCGTTATTGATCTCGTGCTTCACCGGCAAACCTTCGTCCTGACTCCGCACGGTCTTGAAGAAATTGATCAGAGCCAGCCGCGCACAGTCGTCGCTGCTATTGATGAGCGCTTCGTTAGCCGTAATCGTTGGCGCAGAGGCAGAGCACGGCGCTCCGATGGGTGTACTCAGATTGTCGCGATTGAGTTTTTCGCGAATGCCCTCGAAGGCGAAGAAGAAGAATGCCTTGTTCTGCTTAATTGGTCCGCCGATGCTGCCGCCGAATTGTTCGCGACGAAATCCTTTGAGAGGCTTACCGTCGGAGGTATTAGCAGTCAGCGCTTTCAACCTTTGAAAATAGAAGAGACTGCCGTTGACGTCGTTGGTGCCGGACTTTGAAATGACGTTGATGATGCCGCCTGCGGTGCGGCCGAACTCGGCATTGGCGCCGGTGGCGACCACCTGAAACTCTTTGACGGCATCGAGCGGAATATCAATCGCGGCGCGCTGTCCGCCGAGCTGCTCGCCAAAGAATCCGTTGTTGTAATCGCCGCCGTCAAAGCTGACGTTGTTGAAGATGCCGCGCTGTCCGGCGAAGTTGATCTCGTCGCCGTCCGGGCCCTGCACGATGCTCACGCCGGGCGTCAGCGTCAGCAGGTCCTCGAACTTGCGCCCGAGGATCGGCGTCGTGTTAACAGACAGATCGTTGATAGTCGAACTCGATTCCGTTTTCACCGTATCGACGGTCTGGATCGCATTGATGGTGACGCGCTCTTCCACCGATGAAATCTTCACAGCGACCGGAAGATTCAGTGTTTGACCGACAGTCAGATCAAGTCGCTCAGCAACGGCCGTCGCGAATCCCTGTTTGCTGACCGTGACCGAGTATTTTCCGGGCGGCAACGCCAGGACGACGAAGCGCCCTCCCTCATCCGTGGTTAATGTCTTGGTGAGATTGGTGTCGAGGTTCTTGATCTCGACTGTGGCGCCCGCCACTGCGGCGCCGTTCGCGTCACTGACATCGCCCTGAATCGTGCCGGTGGTGGCCTGACTCTGTGAAAGAGCAGGCACGGCAAACGCGAGGACGAGAAGCAGACTAATACCGAATCCCTTGGCAAAACGTACCAGGGAGCCAGACAGCATCTTGTGCATGGGTTTCTCCTGACTTGTTAAGTGTCGGACCGTTTTCAAAAACGCGAGGAGAACTTCATCAAACGCAATCAAGAAGACCTTAAGATTTCCTGGAGCGCAGGCATGTTATGAGAACGCGAAAAACGTGTCAATGATTTATTGGGATGTAAATTCGTTGCGCGAGTTAGCCAATGTATTGCTGTGGATTCGCTAACATTTCTTCCAGTCGCATCATGAATCTCCCCACATGCAAACCATCCATTAGCGCGTGATGCACTTCGACTGAGATGGGCAGGAGGGTGCGTTCGCGTTCTTTGACGAACTTGCCGAAAGCGATGCGCGGTATTGACTCGCCACGGCCGGGCGTGCGCGCGTGCGCGAAACTCGTGAAAGAAATCCAGGGCAGCGTCGTGAAGAAAATCAGGTCATAGCGCATCGTCGGTTTAAGCGAGCCCTCCGCGCGCACCTGCTCGATCGAAGCAGATGCTGCCGACATGAAGCGATCGAACTCAGAATAGTAATTGAAGTACGCGTAGGTGAAAGTTTCATTCGGCAGCAGCACCGTCGTGCCGCCATTGATGACTTCATAGATAACGATGCGGTCATCTTCGAGCCGGTAATGGAACGGTTCAGTTTCGTTGGCTGCGCGCAGAGCGAAGTAGTGATAGGCGAGCGAGAGGCTCACACCTTCCCGCTCACGAACCGCTTCGATCAGTTTCGTGACGTCGATGCGCGTGCAGACGTTGAAGTAAGGATTCTGATAATTCCGAAAGAAGTTATAGAGATCGCGGCGGTGCCAACTCTCAACGTCGAGGTATTCAGGCATGCGCCAGATTGTAACTCTTGTCGAGACTGTAGGGGCAGGGCTTGTCCCTGCCCGAAAGCGCGGGCAGCCTACTGAATCATGAAGACCAACCAGGCGGCAAACCTCAGTCAACGATCGCTGGGGTGGGTGGGAGTTTGGTTTGTTTGCTGTTCACGCAGGAATTCGACCAACATCCCCTCATAGCAACTCTTACACATTGCCAGCGCCAACTGGCTTCCATCCAGCGAAATAAACTCTCCGCACCAACTACATCGAACCGTCGCGGGTTCGTTGTCGGGTCGATCTTCCCCTTGATCGGCCGCGTACTCAATTTCAATGAAGGTCATGGCGCGCTCCTTCGATCTACGCAGCTCTTTTGCGGTTCACTTCCATGAAGATTAGGCGCATCAACCACGCCGGCATCGACCAAACGTGTCCGTCGAGATCGCGCTCGACCATCACGCGCGACTGATCGTTAAAGCAGGTTTCGATAACGGTAATGATCGCAAGGCCATCTTCATACGAACGGCCGATCAGATCCGCGTTTCGGTCGTGCTCCGGCTCCATGCGCTTTGCTCTAAACGGCAATGCAAATTGTTTCGCGTTCATGTAAACCTCTCTGGGCGCTGGCAACGTCCTACCACTTAGATTACGACGCTGCCAAAGAAGTTGTTCGAACGTTGTCGGGCTGTACGGGAGTGACATTAACTCTTGCGCGTTACGGACAAGTGAATAGAATGAGAATTCTTCGTTAAATCGCCGGAGGCTTAAGGGGTAGTGATGGGCCATCTGAAAGCACGTCTGCTCGGAGCCTTCATCATCATTCTGTTTGCCGGTTTTACGTATATTGGCTGGCATCAGTTGATGACTGAAGGAAAGTATCCGCTGAAGGTTGCGGCGTTTGGGCCAGTGGGCATCGTTGGTGGCCTGTTTCTGTTGGTGTTACCGACAAAGGCCGGCAAGCCGGAGACAACCGCGGACAAGATCATCGTGATGATCGTCTTCGTCATTGGTCTCGCTGCGGGTCTGTTGAATTGGTATCTAATGGATCCGGGTTTCTTTGGGAGATAGATTAATCGAGCGTCAACATGAAACTAAGTTCAATAGCTTTCCTTTTCCTGCTCGCACTTCCGCTGTCGGGTGTAGCGCAAGATGCTGAGAAATGGCCGCCGCTGAGCTATCTCCGCCATGATTACCATGAGGCAAAGATGGTCGCGCGCGTCCGCGTGCGCCAAGCCGAGATCGTCAATCGCATCGGCGGTTATGAAGATTGGCGCATCGTCTGTGAGGTCATCGAACCATTCAAGGGCAAGTTGCGCAAAGGTCAGGAGTTCGTCTTCTATCACGGCGCCGAAGCCGGCTTTAAGAGAGAGATATTTCTGGGCGACAAGATCGTCTTCCTAATTCGCAACTACGTCGAGAAAGAAAAAAAGTGGGTCTATGCGGTGATTGAGAATTCGACGCTCCCCTACAACGAGGATCGGGGGAAGAAGCTGCGAACGATCGTGCGGTCCGCCAATCACCGTCGCCGCAGGTGATGTGTCGGTACAGAACCGCGAGCAGTAGCGAGCGGGTCAAAGAGGAGTGTCAGTACCGCGAGTGATAGCGAGCGGGTTAAGGAGCGTGTCAGTACCGCGAGCGATAGCGAGCGGATCAGAGAGGCGGATGGAAGCACCTAGTTTGATCCCGTCGCATCCACCATCCCACGCGGGATGCCCGCGCGGGGACCCCGGTCCGCTCCGGGTTCTGACACCCGCACCCTTGTCCCGCTCGCTACCGCTCGCGGTTCTGTAACTTCCCGCTTGCCCCCGAACCCTTCAACGCATAATCTCTCGCACCATGAACACTCGTCGCAAATTCCTGATTCAAGCGCCGCTCGCCGCGCTGATTGGCACCGCTACCTGGAAGCAAGTTCTGACGGCGCAGACGCCTTCGCCAACTCCAACGACCGCGGGCGCTCCGCCGACATTCGGAACTGGTCCCGGCTCTGGCCCAGCAGTCTCACCGCAGACATTTGCGGAAGCCGAAAAGCTAATGCAGGTGATGATGACGCCTGCTGAACGTCAACAGGCTGCCGACACCTGGCGCACGTCGCTCGCGCAATATCTCGAACGTCGCACCGGTCCGCGCAAAGTCGCGATCAAAGATACCGAAGTTCCCGCGACCCTCTGGAATCCAATGCTGCCGGGGATTCCGGCTCTTTCCATTCGAGATCAATTTGTGAGATCGAAGGCGACCGTCGCTCCTCTTCCCTCGAATGATGATGACATCGCCTTTGCCCCGGTGACTCAACTGTCGCGTTGGATTGAGTCGCGGAAACTCACCTCCGAACGCCTGACGAATATTTATCTTCGCCGCATCGAACGATTCGATCCCAAGCTGCGAGCGATCATCACGCTCACGAAAGATCACGCGCTGGCTCGCGCGAAGCAGGCCGACGCCGAGATCGCCGCCGGAAAATATCGCGGACCGTTGCACGGCATTCCTTACGGCGTGAAGGATCTGCTCGACACCAAAGACATTCCGACGACCTATGGAGCGGAGCCGTTTCGCAATCGCGTGCCGGCGGCTGATTCGTTTGTCGTCCGTCGATTGAATGAAGCCGGCGCAGTTCTGCTCGCAAAGCTTTCGCTCGGCGCGCTCGCGCTCAACGACATCTGGTTTGGCGGGCAGACCATGAACCCCTGGCTTCTGGAAGAAGGCGCGTCGGGATCGAGCGCTGGTCCGGGCGCCGCCACCTCCGCCGCACTGGTCGCGTTCTCGGTCGGCAGCGAAACCGGCGGCAGCATCGTCAGTCCTGCGATGCGTTGTGGCATCACCGGCCTGCGGCCGACGTTCGGCCGCGTCGCGCGCACCGGCGCGATGACTCTGTGCTGGTCGCTCGACAAGCTTGGGCCAATGACGCGCTCAGTCGAAGACGCGCTCCTCGTGCTGCACGCGATCAGCGGTCCGGACGCCGGTGATCCATCCAGCGTTCAGAGCGCGCTGGACTTCAACGCGAATGCTTCCGTGGCCGGAGTGAAAGTTGGCTACATCGCGTCATGGATGAAGGAAGCTCCCGCGACGGATGTCGATCGGGCGGCGATGGAGACGATGAAGAAGCTCGGGATGCGTCTGCAGGAAGTGACTTTGCCCGATTGGCCCTACAGTTCGCTCATGCCGATCCTGTTTGCCGAAGGCGCGGCTTCATTCGAAGAACTGGCGCTCAACAATCAATTGCGCGAGTTGAAGGTGCAGGTCAAAGACGCCTGGCCCAACCTGTTTCGCCAGTCGCGCTTTCTTTCCGCCGTCGATTTTGTGCAGGCTGATCGCTTGCGCCGCAAGGTCGCGCTTGAGATGGCCCGCGTCTTCAAAGAGGTTGATCTATTAATAGTTCCGTCACTGCGCGATGAGCAATTGACGATCACCAACTTCACCGGTCATCCCTCGCTGACCATGCGCGCGGGCTTTGTCGAAGTTTCGGAAGCGCGCAGCGACTGGGCGCCTGATCCGGCGAATCCTCTGCCGAAGTTAACTCCACCGCGCCGCGTGCCGCACGGCATCACGATCCTCGGTCGCCTGTTCGACGATGGTTTGCTGGGCCAGGTCGGCGTCGCACTGGAGAGCGAATTCAATGTCGTGAAGGAACGACCGGCCGGATTCTGAGATTTGAGGTCAGTACCACCTGCGTTAGCAGGTGGGACCAAGAGAGTCGTTAACTTTTGAGTTTCGCCCTTAACCCATCCGCTGACGCGGATGGTACTGACTCCATGATGTTTCGCTTTTGCATGATCTGCCTGGAACACG
>Ga0134121_10002749_pt1 | contig 14992 bp, 7 predicted proteins | sample KB301_FD_96463 | JGI IMG/M metagenome (GOLD analysis project Ga0134121, IMG submission 96463) | Terrestrial soil microbial communities without Nitrogen fertilizer from Kellogg Biological Station, Michigan, USA - KB3-0-1 | ecosystem: Environmental > Terrestrial > Soil > Unclassified ... | reverse complement strand
GACGAGCGTCAGCGTCAGTTGATAGTTTCCCTGCGCGACACCGATCAGCGCGACTGTCGCCGAGGTCACGAGTGCGTAAAAGTTGAAAACGACGACCCAGCCGATGTATCGACGAGTGATGTGATACCCGCGAAACAGGAAGGCCCACGTTTGTCGCAGTGTTGCTTCCATAATTACTCCTAAATCCATCCACAGATTACACAGACAAATCTGCGTAATCTGTGGATTCTTCTTCGACGATTGCTTCACCAGTCAACTTGATGAAGGCATCGTCGAGCGTCGCGGTGTGCGCGCGCTGCATCAACTGCGCGGCAGTTCCTTCCGCGACGAGTTTGCCGTGCGCCAGAAAACCGATGCGCGCGCATAGTCGTTCCGCTTCAGCCATGTCGTGCGTCGTCAAAAGGATCGTCGTGCCTTCGCGTCGTTGCAGGTCTTCGAGGAACGACTGCACGTCGCGACGGCTCTTCGGATCGAGACCCGTCGTCGGCTCATCGAGCAACAACAGCGGCGGGTTGATCATGAGCGCGCGTGCGATGCTGATCTTCTGCTGCATGCCGCGGCTCATCTCCTCGAGCGGCGTCGAGAACTTCGCGTTCTCCATTCCCAACTCCTCGAGGATCTCCATTACGCGGCGCTCAGCCTCGCGCGCGTTCTGGCCGTAGAGCAGAGCGGTGTACAGTAGGTTTTCGCGCGCCGACAGTTTCTTGTAGAAAGCCGCGTCGACACTGACGCGCCCGATGATCCGGCGCACTTCGTCGGCCTGCTCCGGGAGGGTGAAGCCGAGCATCTCGACGTATCCGCTATCCGCGATCAGCAGAGTCGAAAGAACGCGAATCAGCGACGACTTGCCGGAACCATTTGGCCCGAGCAGCCCGTAAGTCTCGCCCTGCGCGACGCTGAACGAGACGTCGTCGATCGCCCAGAGCTCCGACTTTTTGCGGAAACCGTTTCGCTTGCGAAAACTTTTGCGCAGGTTGCGCACCTGAATAGCTGGTTGCTGCATGATCAAACCTCAAAATGGATCGTCGAAAGACGTCCACTCGTAAACACACTTCGGTTGTAGTTGGATTAGAAAAGGAGCCGCGGAGCCCGAATCAAGCTCGCATCAGCCGGGTTTTGACGAGGAAGAGAATTTTCATCGAAATCACCTGTGGACGTGAGGATAATACATCCTGTCAATCCTGTAAATCTTGAATCCTGTCTAACGTCTGCCATGCGCTATCTTCACGGCCTCCGGCATTTGCCTTAACCGCAACATCGAAATCACTCCAAACAACGGACCAGGCGCGAGAATCATAAACGCATACCGCCAATCCCCAATCTTCCCTACGATCTCGATCGAAACGCTCGTCAACAAAAACCCGATACACATCTGAATCGTCAACGCCGTCCCGATGTACTGCGGATCTCCCAGCTCAGTCACACACGATGAAAACTGCGCCGAGTCAGCCACTACCGTCGCACCCCAGATCGCCGCCACCAGCAACAGCAACACCGGACTGCCTCCATACAACAATCCGATCACGAGACAACACGTGCCACTGATCGCCATCGCCCACGACGTAACCAGTGTTCTCCCGACACGATCCGCAAGTAATCCGGCAACCACACATCCAATCGCTCCCGCCGCGATCACGATGAACGATCCGACCTCCGCCAACTCCGGATTGGCATTGCGAAGCGCGAGACTCGAGCGAATCATCACCGGGATCCAGATCCACATGCCGTAGAGTTCCCACATATGCCCGAAGTAACCAAAGCTCGCGAGCCGCACGCCGCGATTGCTGAACACGCGCACAATCTGCGACATGTCAAACTTCGCCCGCGCCAGTGCGTATGGGCCATCCTCGACGAACAACAACACGACAAGCCCGCCGGCAGCGGCGAGGAGGGAAACGAAGAGGATGTTGGTGCGCCAGTTTGCAGAGCCCACGGCGTTGACGAGATACGGCGTCGCCTTTCCCATCGTGAGTGCGCCAACTAAAACACCGAGCGCCATGCCGCGCCGCTCACGAAACCATGTCGCCATGATCTTCATGCCGGGCGGGTAAACACCGGCAAGGCAGACGCCCGTCAGAAAGCGCAACAGAATCGCGGTCGAGGGATCGTTTACATAGAAACCGAAGATGACGTTTACTGCAGCGCCGAGAAAGGCGGAGACAGCGAAGAGATGACGAGAGCTGATGATGTCGGGAAGATTGAGCGTGGCGCTGATGAGCGTGCCGGCGACGAAGCCGAGCTGAACGGCGATCGCGATCCAGCTTATCTGCGATGGAGATAGTTGCCACTCGCGCGTGAGTGCGGGGACGACGGCGGAGCCACTGAACCACAGCGACATGCCGAGCAACTCGGCGAGTGATAAGAGCGCCAGAGCTTGCCAGCGTCGTGGATGGGGTTCAGTCATGTTCGACAGGATTTCAGGATTTGCAAGATGTACAGGATTGAATCTTGTAAATCATGAAAATCCTGTAATCCTGTCCTCACTGAAGATCAAATAAGAGGATTTCACCCGGTTCTTCGGCTTTAATCGTTAGCCGCGATTCGCCCGTAACCACCACACCGTCACCCTGCAATGCACTCTCACCATTCACAGTGAACGCTCCACGCGCCACCTGAATCCACGCATAGCGCATCTGGTCCATCTCGCGCACAACTTCCTGTCCCGCATCCAGTAACGACGCAAACAAGCTCACATCCTGATGCACAGTCACCGATCCATCTCGGCCATCCTCAGACGCAATCAATCGCAACTGCCCGCGTCGCTCGTCGTCAGTGAAAGCCTTCTGCTCGTAACTCGGATCGCGGTCGACCGTGTGCGGCAGTATCCAGATCTGCAGCAGGTGCACACGCTCCGCGAGTGACGCGTTCTGCTCGCTGTGTCGCACACCCGTGCCCGCGCTCATCCGTTGCACATCGCCCGGACGAATCACAGACCCGTTGCCCATGCTGTCTTCGTGTTTGAGCGCGCCCTCGAGGATGTACGTGATGATTTCCATGTCGCTGTGCCCGTGCTTCGGAAACCCGCGACCCGGCGCGACAAAATCCTCATTGATCACGCGCAGGCTGCGAAAACCCATGAAACGCGGATCGTAATACTGGTCGAACGAGAACGTGTGGTACGTGTTTAGCCACCCGTGATCGAAATGCCCACGCTCTTTTGATCTTCTGATACTAATCATGAACTTATATTCGTCCCGCCCCTGCGCCCGGTGCTTTCTTGTTCATGCGCTTTTTTGTGCTGTTTTGTGGCTAAAGTCCTAAACGCTCTTCGTGCGCCACAAACACGGTCACGAGCTCGTTCAATCCTTCCGCGTCCTGGTCGTCGAACCGGCCGATCGTCGGACTATCGAGATCGAGCACGCCAATCAGTCGCTCACCATCAAACAACGGCACCACGATCTCCGAATTCGACGCGACGTCGCAGGCGATGTGTCCCGGAAACTCATGCACGTTCGGCACGATGATCGTCTCAACGCGCTTCGCCGCCACGCCGCACACGCCCTTACCCATCGGAATCCGAGCGCAGGCCGGATTTCCCTGGAATGGACCAAGCACGAGCTCGTCGTCTTTCAGAAAATAGAACCCGGCCCAGTTAACGTTCGGCAGCGAGCTGAAAAGCAGCGCGCTGAAGTTTGCGGCATTCGCTATGAAGTCGTGCTCACCTTTCAAAAGGCTCAGCAACTGCACGACGAGACTCGCGTAGAGCTTCGGCTTCACGTCGTTCTTCGCGGATGGCTTCTTTGAGGCCTTCTTTGTTGGGGCTTTTTTTGTCTTACTTTTTTTAGCAGTTAGTACGGGCATTTACTCTGGCTCCTCGGTTGCAGGCCGGATGCTGATCACCACTGACTTCGACACTGGCGTGTTGCTCTTCAGCGCAACGTAACCCACCGGCACCAAAACATTCGCTTCGGGAAAGTAAGTCGCGGCGCAGCGACGCGGAATATCGTAAGGGACAACGCTAAACGCCCTGGCGATTCGCTCCTCACCTTCAAAATGGCTGACCAAGTCTACAACTTGTTGCGCTTTCAGGCCCGCCGCGGCGATGTCCGCTTCGTTGAGAAACACGACGCGCCGGCCGTCACTGATGCCGCGATAACGATCATTTTCAGTGTAGACGGAAGTATTAAACTGATCATGACTGCGAATTGTCATCATCAAAAACTGATCTGGGCCAAGATCGTGTTGCGGCAGCTCGTGCACCGTAAACTGCGCCTTGCCCGACTTCGTGTTGAAGACTCGATTGCGCGCGGCGTTCGGAAGATGGAAACCGCCAGGCTCGCGCACGCGCACGTTGTAGTTCTCAAAACCCGGAATAACATGTTCAATAGCGTCACGAATTTTATCGTAGTCATTCGCGAGCTCTTCCCAGTTCACTGACGTGCGATGTTCGAGCGTTGCGCGCGCGAGCCGCGCCACGATCTGCGGTTCACTCAGAAGCTCTTCTGATGCAGGCTGTAGCGAGCCGCGCGAGACCTGCACCACGCCCATCGAATTCTCTGTCGTGACAAACTGTGACCCACGTGCTTGCACGTCGATCTCCGTGCGACCGAGGCACGGCAGGATCAACGCGCGATCGCCCGTGATCAAATGCGATCGGTTGAGCTTCGTCGAGACGTGCGCGGTCAAACGACAACGACGCAAAGCTGCGGCAGTGAAATCAGTATCGGGCGTTGCCGAGAGAAAGTTGCCGCCGAGCGCGAAGAACACTTTGCCTTGTCCCTCGTGCATCGCGTTGATCGCGCGCACCGTGTCGAAGCCGTGATTTCGGGGCGGCTCAAAGTCAAACGTCTCACCGAGCTTATCGAGAAACGCTTCCGTCGGTCGTTCCCAGATGCCGACCGTGCGATCGCCCTGCACGTTGCTGTGACCACGCACGGGACACAACCCGGCGCCAGGCTTTCCAACCTGCCCGCGCAGCAACATCAGGTTGACGATCTCCTGAATGTTCGCCACTGCGTTGCGATGCTGCGTCAGCCCCATGGCCCAACAGAAGATCGTGCGCTCCGAGTCGACGAAGATCTGCGCTGCCTGTTCGATCTTCTCTCGCGCGACTCCGCTCTGCTCGACGATCTCGCTCCACGAAACAGGGTGCAGCGCGGAGACGAATTCATCGAAGCCCGTCGTGTACTGCGCGATGAAGTCGCGATCGAGCACGTCTTCATGCGCGAGCACGGCTTTCGTTATTCCCTTCAACAGCGCCACGTCGCCGTTGATCTTCACCTGTAGAAATAGATCCGCCAGGATTGTGCCCGAGCCGAGCAGGCCGAGAACGTCCTGCGGATGTTTGAAGCGCGTCATCCCGACTTCGGGAAGCGGATTGATGTGGACCAGTTTGCAGCCGCGTCGCTTCGCGCGCTCGAGCGACGTCAACATGCGCGGATGGTTCGTGCCCGGGTTCTGACCGATGACGAAGATTGCCTGTGCCTCGTCGAAGTCTGCGAGCGTGACCGTTCCCTTCCCGACGCCGACCGTTTCACTCAACGCGGAGCCGCTCGACTCGTGACACATGTTCGAGCAGTCAGGCAGGTTGTTCGTGCCAAACTGGCGCACGAACAGTTGGTAAAGAAATGCGGCTTCGTTGCTGGTGCGGCCCGAGGTGTAGAAGATCGCCTGGTCGGGATAGTTGAGTGAGTTCAATTCGCCCGCAAGCAGCTCGAAAGCATCGTCCCAACTAATCGGTTCGTAGTGAGTGGCATCACGATGCAACAACATCGGGTGCGTGAGCCGTCCCTGTGCGTTCAGCCACTGATCCGATTGCTGCGCGAGCTCGGCGACGCTCCACTGCTGGAAAAACTCGGGCGTGACGCGTTTCGTTGTCGCTTCGTCGGCGACGTGCTTCGCGCCGTTTTCACAAAACTCAAAATGCGAGCGCTCCCGATCGGGCTCCGGCCACGCGCAGCCGGGGCAATCGACGCCGCCCGTCTGATTCACTTTCAGCAGCGTGCGCACGCCGCGCACGAGCCCCATCTCTTCCGAGATCGTCTTGACCGCCGTGATTATCGCCGGCGCGCCACCGGCAGCTTTTGGTGTTTTCGTTTGTTCTGCCATCCGCTTCTATCTTCTCCGCGGCTCTCTGCGGCTCTCTGCGTATCTCTGCGTCCTCTGCGTTTAGTTGCTCTTTAACGCAGAGAACGCCGAGATACGCAGAGAGCACAGAGAAGAGATTACACAGATTTCGCAGATTTCAAAATCCGTGTAATCTGTGTAATCTGTGGATACAAACACCTGCTCGAGGAAAAAACCATATGACCTTTTCGCGCCCCTTTAGGTCGCTCTTTCTCTTCGTTCTCTCCGTTTCAACATTCGCAACCATCGCCAACGCCCAAATCAAACCGGGCCGCGATCCCAATCAACCAGTCGATCAGGAGTACACCAACAAGATTCGCGAGTATACAACCGCGCCATACTTCAACTCTCCTCTGACCGACTACCTGCCCGCATCGACTGACGTGCCGACACCAAAATCCGTGCTCGGCGACGTTGCGGGCGCGCCCGGTAAGTTGCCGTACGCCGAAGACGTTTACAAGTACATGCGCATGCTCGAGCGCGCGCGGCCGGGGCGCGTGAAGGTCTTTTCGATCGGCACGACCGAAGAAGGGCGCGAGATGATCGCGGTGGCGGTCGGCTCCGAGCAACTGATTTCAAAAATCGATGAGAACCGCGCGCGGCTCACGAAGCTAGCCGATCCACGGAGCATCAACATGGACGAAGCCGAAGCAGACGCCCTGGTCAGCGCTTCGTTTCCAGTCTATTACATCACGGGCACGATTCACTCGACCGAAACGGGTGCGCCGACCGCGTTGATGGAGCTGGCCTACCGGCTCGTCGTCGATAACAGCCCGTACGTGAAGGCGATTCGCGAGAGTGTGTTGACATTGATCACACCGGTGGTCGAAGTCGACGGCCGCAATAGAATGGTCGACGTCTACAACTGGCACCTCGCGCATCCGAATCAGAACTGGCCGGGATTGGTTTACTGGGGCCACTACGTCGCGCACGACAACAACCGCGACGCCATCGGCCTCTCGCTGAAACTCACGCGCAATGTGCTGAACACGTATCTCTCGTGGAAACCGCAGGTGCTTCACGATCTGCACGAGTCAGTTCCGTATCTTTATGACAACACGATCGGCGATGGTCCATACAACGCGTGGGTCGATCCGATTCTGACCGATGAGTGGCAGATGATCGGCTGGAACAACGTTTCGGAGATGACGAAGTTCGGCATGCCCGGCGTGTTTGCGCACGGTGACTTCGACACGTGGTCGCCCGGATACCTGATGTTCATCGCGGCGACGCACAACGGCATCAGCCGTCTCTACGAAACGTTCGGCAATGGCGGCGCTGACACGCTGGAGCGAACGTTGTCGCCAAGCGAGTATCAACGCACGTGGTACAAACAGAACCCGCCGCTGCCGAAGGCAAAGTGGTCGCAGCGAAACAATAACAACTACGAGCAGACCGCGCTGCTCACGTCGCTCTACTATTTCGGCAATAACAGCAAGTTGTTTCTCAAAAATTTCTATTTAAAGAGCAAGCGCTCGATCGACAAGCCTAAGCAGGAAGGTCCGGCGGCTTATGTTCTTCCCGGCGACGATCCGCGACCGGCCAATCAGGCGGAGTTGCTGCGCACACTGCAGGCACAGGGCGTCGAGATCAGCAAAGCGACTGCGCCGTTTACAGTGTCTACGAGAAAGAAAGCCGCCGCGCCAGCTCGCCCGTCAGCGTCACCCGCGCCGAAGTCTGAAGAACGAACGTTTCCGGCGGGTAGTTACATCGTGCGCATGGACCAGCCTTACAGCCGCATCGCCGATGCATTGCTCGATTATCAATACTGGGCGCCCAACGATCCGCAAACAGAGATCTACGACGACACCGCCTGGACCATGGGCGAGCTCGCCAATGTCGAGGTCGTGCGCGTGGTCGATACGAAGGTGCTGACGGCGCCGATGGACCGCGTGACGGGCGAAGTGCGCGCGCCGGGCGGGATCACGAATGCCGGAGCGGTCTACGTGATCAATCACAACGCTGACAACGCGCTCATCACGCTGCGTTACCGTTTGAAGGACGTCGAGATGGATGCGGCGGAAGAACCGTTCGAAGCCGGCGGGCGCAAGTTCAATCGCGGCTCGTTCATCGTTCGCAAAGCTAATGGTGACGATCTGCGGCGTGTTGCGAACGAGCTCGGCATTCAGGTGTATGCAGTCGCGGATGCGCCGTCAGTGAAGATGCACCCGCTGCGCGCGCCGCGCATCGCGATGATGCACACGTGGCTGAACACGCAGGACGAAGGCTGGTACCGCATCGGTCTCGATCAGTTGCAGGTGCCTTTCGCATACATCAGCACGCAGGACGTTTCGCGCGAGCCGAATCTCAAGAGCAAGTACGACGTGATTCTGTTTGCCCCCGTCGGACGCGGCGGGCAGACGATCATCAACGGCTTGCCGATGTACGGCAATCCGCTGCCCTGGAAGAAGACTCAGCTCACGCCCAACCTTGGCGCCATCGATGAAACTGACGACATGCGACCGGGGCTCGGTTGGAATGGTCTGCAGAACTTGCAGAAGTTTGTGAAAGACGGCGGGGTGTTCATCACCGTCGACGACACATCCGACTTCGCTGTGAACTACGGGTTTACGGCGGGAGTTTCCGTGAATCGCTCACAGCGTCTGCGTGCAGTCGGAGACATACTACGCACGAAGACCGTCGATGCGGCGAGTCCGATCGCTTACGGCTACGGCGACTCGCTCGCGATGTATTGTTCGAATGGTCCGATCTTCAACATCAATAACGGTGTTGGTGGGCGCGGTGGACGACCGGCGCCACGCGCGACTGGTCGCGGCACGCCTGACGATCCGGACGTGCCACAGGGAAGGCCACCGGCAGAAATTCCGGAGCCGCCGCCGCGAGTTGAGCCGTGGGAAGCGCCGCCGGTGCAGGACGAGCAGCTACGCAACGCGATTGGCTTGATACCACCGAACCAGCGTCCGCGCGTAGTCCTGCGTTACGCCGACAGCCGTGATCTGTTTGTTTCCGGATTGCTGGACGGCGGCGACGAGATCGCGCAGCGAGCGGCGATCATTGATGTCCCTTCGGGCAACGGACACGTTGTGCTGTTTTCGACGAACCCATTCTGGCGCGGGCAGACAAAGGGCAGCTACTTCCTCGTCTTCAACGCGATCCTGAACTGGGACAACCTCAACGCCGGCCGCAAACTGGCGGAGAAATAATTAGCCACAAAAAGGCACATACTGAATGAGCTGAGGCGCTTAATTCTCGTGCAGGAGAGTTAGGCGCCTTAGCTTCTCAAAAGTCTTTTTGTGTTTTTGTGCCTTTTTGTGGCTAAGCTCTTTTCTTTTCGTTTTCGAAGACTGCGAAGGTGAAGATTATTGTGGCGCCGGTTAGGATGCCGAAGACGTACCAGAGCCACGTCCAGCCGAAGTTGTCTGAGGCGTACCAGATCATCGTCACGATCGACAACAACAGAAAGACCGCGCCCAACAGCGTCATCCCGCGAACGCGAAACACGATGCCTGCAAAGATGCCGGCGAGCGAGAACGATCCGAGTATCAACGGCAACCACGGTGAATTCGCGACGCCGTTGATGAAGATGTCGGCAGTTGACGAACTGTAGATCGTGGCCAGCGACAGGTATCGCACGGCCGTCAACTGATCTTCATCCAGCCTGTCTTTGTTCAGGTAAGCCGCCGCGAGAACCGAGAGCGCGGCCGGGACCAGCCACAACTGCGGATGTTGGAAGAACCCATAATCCGCGGTGCGCTGGAACATGTACCAGAGCCCGCCATTGCCAGCCACGGCCGCTAACAGACCAAAGCCGAACGAGCGCCGCAGGATCGATAGCAATCCGTAAAGCCCGCCAATGATGAACAGTAGCACCGAGAAGTCGACTTCCGACGACGCGAGCCAGAACCCCAGCAACGGCAGCAGCGGCAGAAACGCGCCGGAGCGTTCGAGAGGTTGGGCCAACACGAGCAGGTTCTTTCGTCGCAGCGCCTCACTCGTCACCACACCCAGGAATGCGATCGACATGACGACGAGTGGCCAGAAGCGTTCGATAAAACCTGTGAATAGCCACGGCATCGTCAAACGGACGTGCACGAACAGCAGCGCCAGCATCACCTCGGCGACATACACGTATCGCATGCGGCCACGCTCCGAAAGACTCAACGGATCGTGGTTTGGCGACACCGCGAAGATCACGCAGATGGTCACGGCTGCGAGAAGCGCTGCGCCAATCGCGACGAGCGCAAGCGGATTGATGAGCACCGCGCCGGAGTAGATTTGATAGACGACTTCCGTTCCGAGACAGAAGAACAGAGCAACGGCGCCGGCGCCGAGCAGCCACGGCACACAAGCGCGCGCCTCGCTGGTCCACTCAGGAAAACGCATGCTTGCCTTCTTGAGAAGAGTTGCGTAGATCGCCGTTAGACCAAACGCTACCAGCATTAAAATCACGATGCGGTTTAGCCACGTAAGGTACAGGTGCGGCGTCAACCACGACCAGCCGAAGAAAACGAAGCCGAGCACAAAAACTGCGATTGCAGCGCGCCGCCAAAGTGGCGCTTCCCAACCTTCTGCGAGCAATCCGAGTGTCAAAGACTGTGCGGCGAAGGCGAGCGCGGCTGTGGCGCGCAAGTCGAAGTCGAAGAAGCTGAGCGTCATCCAGCAGGCTAGCGTCGCGAGTGCGGCGACGGCAAATACGGTGAGGGTTGCAAACCACGGCAGCGCGGTAGCATCAGCAGTGATGCGCTCGGGCATTTTGAGTTGTCGTGTGAAAGCGATGATCCGGTGACGCCAGTGCCAGATAAGCGCGGTGAAGATACTGTACGCTGCCAGGATAATCGTGACGGACCACGCGAAGAGATTCGAGCTCAACTCCAATTGCTGGAGTGCGAGTGCACAGCCGAGCAGGCCGAGCGTGTAAAGTCCGGCAACTGCATACTTCGCACGAACGTCCCACAAACACGCGGTCATCAGGATAACTACGGAAGCAAGACCAGGCCACGTTAGTTGCGACGTGTGAAGATCGAAACAAAACGCAACAAACACAATGAGCGTGATCACAAAGAGCGAGAACAGTGCGGCGATATTGTGAAATGAAAAATAGTAGCTGGCTGACGGTTCACCTTTACGTGAGCGCAGATCGAGCAGAAGCCAGATCACCCCGGCAAGCGAGTTCGTGATCATGTTAACGAGCAGAAACTTATCCGCACGCCACCAGCGTCCCTCCGCAAAGAACAGCCACGAGGAAATCGCGAACAAAAAACCTGCGGCATAGACGTAACCACGCGCTTTCGTCTTCAGGTTCAGTGCCACCGCAAGCGCTGTGATCGACAGCAAAGGCCCGAGGGACCACCAAAAGGTAGTACAAGTGAAGCAGAACATTCCGCACAGGCTGAGAAACACCGCGGCACTTCCAACGAGCGTCGACACATTCCGCGCAGTCGCCCGCCATCTGTTCGCAGTGAATTCGGCTGCTGCAAACATTAACCACGCTGTTCCCGCGACGCATATCGTTAGGATATGTAAACTCGCCCAGCCGCTGATCGCAGCAAAATTGAAAGCAACGAGACAGCCAACGGCAAGCAACGTACAGGCAACCGCCCACGGCGAAACCGGCCTGAACCAAGCCGCCGCGGCGGTTATCGACGCGAGACTCAACCAACCGAGATAGCTTCCCACCGCCGCCGTGCCACTGGCCGCTTGATCAGGAACCAGCGCGACGATGTATAACGAAGGCAGAAATACAATGGCACAGAGGCTGATCGCTAACCATAGTTGCAGCTTGAGCAAATGGTCAGCGACACGCTGGCCGCGCTGGTCCAAGGCTGACTGCCAGCGCCGTCGTGTGCTTAACCACGGCAGCAAATAGACCGCGAGCGTGATTACGTTCAGTTGCACTAGTCGAACGAGAGCGATGTGATCCATCAGGAACGCGACGGTAATCGTCGCATTGAAGAAAGCGCCCGCGTAGAAGGCGAAACTCGGCTTGCGCTCGCGCAATGCATGGCCGATCAGCACGAGTCCTGCGATCACGAGTGGGCCACCGTAAACCAAACTGCCGCTCGGACCTTGCACCGGCAAGTAGAAGACGGTGCGCAAGACAGCGCTGCTTGTCAGAATCGAGAGCGGCAGAATCGTCAGACCGAAGAGTACGATTCGCACTTCCTCGACGAAACTTTCACGCCGCGACCAAATCACGATTGAGCCAAGCAGCAGAAATATCGCTGCGAGCCAACGCCACGCAGTCGCCGTCGCGAGCTGAGTTTCAAACTGCTCGGCAAGCAGCGGAATCGCGCCTGCGAGTACGGCCACCGCCCCGAGGAGATACACATTGCTTCGTCGTTCCCAAAAGCTCCCGATCATCGCGACAAGCAACAGTCCCAACACGATCCATGAGCCGAGCCCGAACGCTTCCTGGTGTGAAAATCCGGCAATGTCGAGGCCGCCATATCCCGCCAGTTCCAGCGTGACACCCGAAAGCGCGCCGTAAACCGTGAGCAACAGAAACGCCGGTATCAACGCCCACAACAAAAATCGATCGATCGAAGGAGCAATTGTAGGGGTGGCCCCGTGAACACCCGAGTTTGATAGATATCGTCGCGCCAGTAACCGTAGCGCGAGCCAGAAGAGACAAAACAGCGCGAGGACGGTTCCGTAAATTTGAAGTGCCGCGGGACGGAGAAACGCATGTGGCAGATATGAATACCAGTCGAATTGCTGCAGGGCAGCCTTGACTGTCAGCACGATTGCAGAAAGCAACGCGACCTGAAACAGATTGAAGATCAGCCTGCGACGGTTGAGCCAGAGCAGCAGTAGCAGAATGCCCGCGATCCAGAACACGCGCTGCGCCTGCATCCACGTGATGGTCCACGTGTTCGCCTGAAAAAGACACATGACGCCAAACACGATCGAGATCAGTGCGCTGTAGTTAAGCACCGAGAAGACTCTAAAGCGCTCGTACCTCGAGCTAAGGATTGCTGCCGCCGCACAGATCGTCGCGTGCGCAAAGAACGCTGTCTGCCACGGAAATGCGAACCCGGCCGGCGTGAAGTTAAGTGCGAGCGCAACCAACAGTAACGCAGATCCAACCCACGTGAATCCCACTGCTTGTCGCCGCCATGCCAGCCAGAAAGCTCCGAGCGCGTAAAGACCGTAAACGATCCAGATCGAATACTGATCGAGCGCCTGGAGGCCCAAACCCGTCACGAGCATCAAGCTCACAACCGCCGTGATCGAAGCCGCAATGATGTAGCACTGACTTGTTCGATTCTTCAGCCATTCCGAGGCAATGACGAAGAGTGCAACAGCACCTACTAACGCCTGCCCGCTTCGAACAGAAACGCTAACCTCGAGCAACGACATCACGCGCAGGTTTTCCCATGTGATGTTTCCACTGACGACATGAAAAGTTACGACGTAAGCAAGCGCAAAACAGAGCGCGGCGATCACGTGCGCGACGGGCAACTCCAGCGCTATCGCAAGCACCGTCAGCACCGCGAAGTTAATCAGTGCTGCCGGAACGATGCTCGCCGGATTGGGCCACGCGAGGATCATCCCTGCGAGCACAATCATCAACCCGAGAATTCCGAGCGCCGTGCCCGCCGTCCTCGCTACGACCAACTCTTTATTCGCGATCTTGCGCCAGAGCACGGTGCCGGTCGCGAGCATCGGCAATCCCCAAACCGTGACGAGCGGCGCCAGGTACATCATCGACATGGCGATCGGCCCTGACCTGTACAGCAACAAACCAAATGGCAACAGCGCCGCAAAGCTCATCGTTCCGAGCGCCGTGAAAACAGTCGTCGTCTCGGTTTCGTCAATCTGCCGATCGTGCAGCACTACACGCAACGCGAGTCCGACCGTCGTGACGTAACACGCAACCGGAAACGTGCCGAGAAAGATCAAAAGCCACGGCGCCGCATCGAGCGACGCGAAGTGTCGTACCAGTAGTTGACCAACAGACGAGCCGAGCACGCCCGCAGACAGAATGTGCGCGCAACCGGGCGTGATAACCCGACCGGCGAAATAAACAAGACAGAGAAAGATCGCAGGCGCCACTAACTCACTCGCAATAACAATCGGCCCGGAAGTATTCCCTGCAGAGACTGCGGCGATCGCGAGAAAGTTCAAAGGCACGAGCAGGGTCGCGATCGTTAAGATTCCGCGGCTGGTTGTTCGCAATTTCCAGCGATACTGAGTGTACAAGCCGATGCCGAAGAGCACGGCCGTGACCGTCGTGAAGATTAGAAACTTGAGAACCGGAATCTGAGCGATCTGCGCCCAGAGACTGACGACGAGCGCCGTCGAGCAACCGATGATGAGCAAGCCACCGACAATCTCGCCCCAGCGAATGTTGCTCTCTTCCATGAACGAATTGAACAGTTGCGAGAATGATTTATGATGTGTGATGTCCATGACATTTGTTAGACAGGATTTCAGGATTTAGAGGATTGACATGATTTAATCTTGTAACTCCTGTAAATCATGTAGAAGACTAATGAACCTCTTCGACGCTATCTTCCGGAATTCCCCATCATCACCAGCGATCCGTTTCGACGGCCGCACGATCACGTATGGAGAATTGCGCGCCGAGACGTCGCGGATGGCCCAGGTCATTAGCTCGCTCGGCGTCGCAAGCGGCGATCGAGTTGCGCTCTTGCTTCACGACTCACCCGAGTTCGTCGAAGCCTTCATCGCCACGATTTCGCTTGGGGCAATCGCCGTTCCCATCAACATGGCGCTGCGGGTCGGGGAGCAGTGTTCAATCCTTCACAATTCAGGGGCCAGTGTGGCCTTCATCGAGGCCGAGACCTGCCGCACGTTGCTGACACATGCGCCAGAAAAGTTGCAGGCACTGAAAAATGCGGCGGTTGTTGAGCGACCAACCGGGCGGGCCTGTTACGAGGCTATTGGACCGACAACTCTACATTCACTCGATCTCTTGCGTGAGAAAGCCGGAGAAGCAGCG
>Ga0134121_10002747_pt1 | contig 15001 bp, 11 predicted proteins | sample KB301_FD_96463 | JGI IMG/M metagenome (GOLD analysis project Ga0134121, IMG submission 96463) | Terrestrial soil microbial communities without Nitrogen fertilizer from Kellogg Biological Station, Michigan, USA - KB3-0-1 | ecosystem: Environmental > Terrestrial > Soil > Unclassified ... | reverse complement strand
GGGAGAAACGTCCGGATTGGCGAATTGGTTTCGAACTGGTTGTGCGAACCATGCCAGATTTCGACGTTGGTTCCTTTGTCCACGGAGCTGAACGGAAACGGAATGGCGCGCAATGTCGACGAGAATTCTTCATTCGAAAGTCCGGCAACAAATACTCGGTTATCCACGAAGGCCAGGTCCGTTATCGCCTGCAGTCGTGCGTTGCCGCCGCGCCCGCCGGTGCTTGCATTGACCGGGTTCGGCAGGACAACGCTGGCATACTTCACATTATCCAGCGAAAGAGCTTCGAGCTTTCCTGTCGTATCGATGCGCACGATTACTGGCGCGGCATTGACGCCGATACCACGGGAAACGGACACGTAGGTTTTCTTCGAAGCCGGGTTTACGGCAATGTCATTTACCGCAATCTGGTCTGCCGTTGTCCCAAGCATCGCGGCGATCTTGCCAGTGAGGCCCATGACTTCCACGGCTGTGGCTGTTGAAGCCGTTCGGTCCTGAGTGTCTATGGCGAAGATCTGTCCGCCCATCGAGTCGCCCGCAAAAAGGACGCCGTCCGGGCCGAAAGTGAGAACGCCGACAGACTTCATGTCGGCCTTGCCGAGCTTGAGACTGTCAGTAAGGTCCGCTGCAACGCCAACAGTTGCGAACAACATCAGGGCGAGCAGTGCACAAATCGTCAGTCGAAACATTGTCATTTTCCCTCCGTCTGAAGTGAATTATTGGGTAAACCATGTCATCGGACGGCGGCAAGGTCAAGAAAAACGACTCCTACCGTTTTCCCGGCATCCGGTGGCGCACACGCTGCGCCAGGGCCCGCATCCGCTTCGAAGTGCGAATATCCTCGACGATAACGAAAAGGCAGGGTGTCATGAACAGTACGTGGATGGTCGATGTCACCATACCCCCGATACTAGGCGCGGCAATTGGCTTCAGAATGTCCATCCCGGGCCTGGTGGAAAGCGCAATCGGCAGCAACGACAAAACGACTGCGGCAACCGTCATCAGTTTCGGCCGCAGGCGGGTCGTAGAACCGCGGATGACCGCATCGACGTAGGATTCCGTCTTTGCTTTATCGGCCAGTGCCTCGCGGATAAATATGACCATGATGATGCCGGTCTGAACCGCAATGGCAAACAGCGAGATGTAACCCACGATCACCGCGGTGGTCATGGAATAGCCGAGAATCCGCTGAAAGAACACGCCACCGACCATTGCGAACGGTACGGACAGCATGATCAAGAGGCTTTCTCCGACGGAGCGGAATGCGAGGATCAGCAATCCAAGAATAATCACGAGAGTCAACGGCACTATGTATCGGAGACGGCCTCGCGCAGCCTCCGTGTACTGATAGAGACCAGTCCACTCAATGGAGTAACCCTGCGGCAGTGTCAGGTTCTTTGCCAGAAAGCCCTGCGCCTTCTCAACGTATTCGGACGCGGTGAGGTTCTGAATATCGATGTAGATATAGCCCGCGAGTTGACCATTGTCGTTCCGAATCATTTCCGGCAGTTTCCGGACCGAAACGTTTGCGATTTGCCCAATTGGAACCGAACGGCCGTCGGCGGTCACCACGGGCGTGTTCTTAACCTTTTCAACGGTGTCGATGTATTCGGGAGAGTACTGGAGAGCAAGAGGAATAATGGTGTTATCCGGCTGCTTCACGCCAACAATGTTGTCGCCTCCAATGGCATAGCGCACGGTATCCATGGCTTCGGTTACTGTCACCCCATGTTCCGCCATGCGTTCGAAGTCGTTCTGCACGTCGATGTAGTAGCCTTCCGAGATCCGTTCCGCAATAACGGACTTCGTACCGGAAAATGTACGAAGCAGCGTTTCGATCTGCTGCGAGGTGCTTTCAATGACGGCGATATCGGAGCCTTTCACCTTGATGCCCACAGGTGTCTGTATCCCGGTGCTCTGCATCATGACTCGCGCGCGTATCGGCTGCACCCACGTGTTCACATAACCGATGATGTTCATCGCCTGGTCCATCTCGGCAACGAGTTTGTTTTTCGTCATGCCCGGCCGCCACTGCGACCGCGGCTTAAGCAGGATCGTCGTCTCCACCATGCTCACCGGTGCAGGATCCGTGGACGTATCGGCTCTGCCCAGCTTTCCAAAGACTCGATCGACTTCCGGAAACTGTTTGAGCTTCTTGTCCATTTGCTGCAATACCCATCCGGCTTCACGGGTCGGCAAACCTGGCAGCGTGGTTGGCATGTAAAGGATGGAGCCTTCGTCTGTCTCCGGCAGAAAATCTCTCTGAAATCCGTTTAACACTATTACTCCAGGAATCAGAAGAAGAAGGCCGGTGGCGCAGAACGCATAGCGATGCTGGATGGCAGCAGTTAGCAGCGATCGATAGGCCCGAATGGGTTTGCTGTCCTGATAGTTGTGCGCAGTCCCGGCGCGCTTTCGGACAATCCAGAGGATGATGACGGGAATCAAAATGATTCCCAATTCGACAATCTCAGGAAGAAACTCTCTTGCCGTGTCTCTAAACCGCCAGGCTCCGGCCAGCAACAGCACGAGTCCTCCAAAGGCGATCGGCCGCCAGTAGCGCATCGGCTTCGGAGCATGCTCGCGTTCGAAAATCCACACGGTCACGATCGGCAGCAGGAAAAGCGTGAACAAGGTGGAAAACGCCATCGCAAACGTCTTGCTGTAGGCGAGAGGATCGAACAGCCGCGCCTCGCGATCCTCAAGAAAGAACACCGGCAGAAAGGACGCCAGAATAATCAGGAGCGAAAACGTCAGGGGCTTCGCCAGGGTTGTAATCGAATGGATGACAACCTCGCGTCGCTGTTCGGCAGTCAGATTCTTACGAATCGACAATTCCGCGGCGCAATTCTCCACATGGACAATCGTGGCGTCAGCGATTTCTCCAATCGCAATGCAGAGACCTGCCAGGGAAAACAAATTGATGGTTTGTCCGAAAATTGCCAGCGGCAGCGCCGTAAACAAGGTGCTCAGAATGAGAATGCTGATCGGACCCAATGCTATACGGGGATTGCCGAGGAAAAACGCCGTCACCAGAATCAGAATCATCAGTTCGGTTATCAGCGTCGCAAAAAACTCCTTCAGTGTCGTCCAGATCCATGAAGCACGATTGTATGTGGTGACGATTTCGATGCCCTTTGGCAACGTCGCCCGGATCTGACTGAGCCTTTGGTCGAGCGCCCGAGTGATTGCCAGAACATTCTGGGCCTGCTCCATGATCACGACGCCACCCACGACTTCGCCCGTGCCGTCAAGGTCGACAGTACTCCGGCGCAAGTCGTAACCGGTTTGCATGTAGCCGACGTCCTTCAGGTAAACCGGCTTCCCATCCTTTTGACCGATAACCAGGAAATCGAGTTTCTGCACATCCTCGCTGTTGATGACTCCGCGCAATTGATATTCACGATTCGTCACCTCAATCGTGCGGCCCCCCACTTCCTGGAAGGCGCTTCGAACGCCGCCGATCACCTGTTCGAGGGAAATGCCTTTATTGGCGAGCAGCGGCGGAAAGATCTTGATCTGATACTGCTTCTCAAGTCCTCCGACGGAAGCAAGTTCGGCCACGCCAGGCACGGTTTGAAACGCGGGCTTGATCTGGCTCTCGTTTAAGATTCGCAACTCCCGCAGGTCGTGGGTTCCTTCGCGGTCCACCAGCGCGTACTGATAAATCCAACCCATACTGCTGGCGTTCGGACCCAGCGTCACGCTGGCATCGGCGGGCAGTTGAGGCCGGATAGTATTGATCCGGTCCAGAACCAACTGCTGTACCCGGGTGCGCTGGGCCGTGTTGGTCAGGATGACGTATATAAAGGAATACCCCATGTGCGACGTGCCTCGCATCGACTGGATATCCGAAGATCCGATCAGCGCGCGTATGAGGGGTTCGGTGACTTCGGATTCAATCAACTGCGGACTTCGCGGCCACTTGACGTAGATGACGATCTGCGGGTCGGAAATGTCGGGAATGGCATCGAGTGGAGCGGTGCGGATCGAGTAAAGACTAAGGAGAACTCCCGCAGCAACAAACAACAGAACGAAAACTCGGAACCGGACAATATTCCTGACAATCGTGGTGAGCATAAAGGGGTTGCGAGTCTACCACTCGTCGATACTGGCCCTCCGCGAGATTTTCATTTCGTTGCCAGCAACCTTTGGACTGTTTTCTCCACATCGTCATAACGTCCGACACCACCGTGGACGAACTGAATCGTTCCGCTCCGATCGATCACGAAAAGCGTCGGCCAGATGTCGCAGCGATAGTCGCTCCAGATGTTATGCGAGTTATCGCCAACGACGGGAAACGCGACGCCCATTCGTTGGACTGCATCTCGGAGTTTCTTAGCGTCCTTTTCGTCGTCGGTGCGCGGGGAGTGGACGCCTATGATCACCAACCCTTGCCCGGCATACCGGCTGTAGAGATCCACGATATGAGGCATGGTTTCAATGCATGGCGCACAGTCGAACGCCCAAAAATCGATGACGACGACCTTACCTTTCAGGGACTTCAATGTGAGCGGCGCACTATTGATCCAGACGTTCGACTTCCGGAGTTCCGGTGCGGTTTCTTTCTGTCCCAACAGAATGTTTCCAAACAGAAGTACGAACACCGCCAGAATGCAGGCACGCTTCATCGCGGCGCCCCGGAGTCTGAGACCTTCAACTTGTATTCCGAATCGATGAAGAAACTGCCGAAAGTAACCACCTGGTCTCCCGCGTTTAGGCCTTTCACAATTTCTGTAAGCAGTTCGCCCTGTAACCCGGTTTGAATTTCCGCCGGCAGGTACTGCCCCGGCCCCTTCTGGATGTATACAATCCGCCGGTCGCCTTCCTCAATGATGGCCTCGTTGGGAATCGACAGAAACTCACCTCGGTCTACGTTAATCTCCATGACATAACTGGACGTATTCTCGAGTCCCTCGATGGTAAGCTCCGCTTCGACGACAGCCCGATCCCGCGCCATCGTCACGCGGGAAATTTTTGCCTGAAACATCGAAGACTTGGCTTGAAGCGCGAAAGCGCGCACGCGCTGTCCCACCTTGATGAGGTCGCCTTCGGGCGAATCTACAAATGCGATTAACGTCTTTCGAGTCTTGTCCAGATTGCCGGATGTTCGAATGATTTGCTGAATGGATCGCCGGGACGCTGCGTTCAGCGTGAGAGTGAGTTCCGAAGCCTGAGTGTCGGTGACTTTGGTGCCGCCGGCGTTGTCAGGCCGGAACCGTTCACGTTGCGCGTGAGCGGTTCCGGCAATTATTAGAAGAGAAAGAAAAAGAAACCCGAACTTATGTTTTAAGATCACATCCACTGGACCAAATCAGCAATTCATTCAATGGCAGTAGTTGTCCTTGCTGTCCATGATATGCGTGCCCCATGGATACAGCCCCACATTGGCCACCCGCTCAATCGCTTCCGTTCTGGCATCGATGATCACGACAGAATTTGTCGTCGACTCTGCCAGGTATAACTTTTGTTCCGCCGTATCCGTCGTCGCGGTCTCCAGTTGGACGTTGGTGCCGATCTTGAGCCGTCCGGCCGGCCGCAGTGTGGACATATTGTAAACGTAAACGAAACCGCTGGTTGCGCTGATCACAAAGGCTTTGCCGGCGGCATAGTTCACGCCAACCATGTCCGGACCCGCTTCCAATGTGGCCGCAACCTTGTTCTCCTTGAGGTCGATGATCGATATGGTCTGGTCTCCATTATTGGGCGTGATGGCGTATTTCCCGTCGTGGCCCATATAAATCCGCCAGGGTTCCTTGCCCACGCGGATGGTTTTGATGACCTTGTCCTCACGAGGATCGATCACCGCAACGATTCCCAGGTCACCATCCGCCGCGTATAAATATTTCCCGTCGGGCGAGAACATGGCGATATTGATTCCATGAGGATCCTTGAGATACCGCTCGGGGTCCAGCTTCGCGACTCCAGGGAAATCCGAGAGATAAATCTTCTTTGCCAATTCATGACGCCGCACATCGATCACACCGACCCAGTGCGCTCCGTAATTGCCTATGTAGGCTTTCGACCCGTCCGGCGTAAAGGTGACGTTGAGCGGCTCGACCAGGCCAGTGATCGTTTTAACCAGCGTCATCGACTGCATGTCAATAACGGAAATGGAATCTCCCTCAGGGTTTCCCTGGTAGTACCAGCGGCTATCGGGAGAAAACGCCAGATGTTCCGGCGCAATCCCTACCGGTATTACTTTGACGAGTTCCAGCGTCTTGGCATCGACAATGTACGCTTTGTTGGCGCGCGTCCCACCCGTAACGACATAACGGCCGTCGGGAGACATCATCACCATGTGGGGGTTCACGTTATTACCCAGGAAGGTCTTTCCGACAATCTTGTGGGACTTGATATCCATGAACGCGAGTTCATTGGAATCCCGGTTCACAATCATGACGACCGATGTCGGATCCGCAACCTTCACGTCCGCGGCTTGCACTTTCGTAATAGGCAGCACCGTATACAAGGCGGCGCTCAATGCGCAGACAGCGACTAAAGATACGGTAACGGTCAGGATTCGTTTTGTTTTAAGCATTGTTTTTCTCCTATCCGAAATCAAAAGCTCGCCTGAAGCCGGATGCCCGGCACAAGATATCCAAGTCTCGGTCCGCTTCCCTGTAATTCCAAAAAGTGCTGGACATGGAATGACAGATGCAGTTTCTCGGAAAGGCTGAAATTATAGAAGCCCTCGACCAGCCTTTCTTTGCCACCAAGCGGCAGGTCGATGGAAGAGCGCAGGTCCGTTTGAGCATAACCGGTGCCCCACGTATCACCAGGGAAAAACCCCAGGCCATTGTCGAACTTCAAGCCACCGCTGTAGAAATGATCTCTCTTAATGTCCGCCTGAGCGGCTCCAAAACGGCCAAACAGTGTGACTCGAGGAGACAAGCGCTGATCGATGCTCGTACCGTAACCAATCCGGTAACCCGGCACGCCGTTGTTATCAGTCCGGTACCAGGCCCGATAGTTTCCTTCACCCATCCCGCGCAAATGCCCGACAAATCCCACTTCCGCCAGAGAGTAAATCGATTCATTCAAACTGAACGCGTCGGTATTGCTCTGCTGAAATCCGATTTTGAAGTTGAATCCATGTTTGGGATCGTACACCGCAGCGAATCCCGCGCCGTTCACGTCCAGACCCAGCATGGGGTTGTTGACCAGCGCATCGCTGATGAACTGTGTAGTTTCGTCGTTTGCGGCCATGTTGTGATCGAAATAATTCGTCAAATCCAGACGCCCGGCGATCAGGGCAAGCTTCTGGCTGAATACTTCCGTCCTTAGCCAGGCTTCACGGAGATTCAATTCATTCTGGTGCACCAAGCGCGCGGAGTATCCGTTGACCAGCGTCAGAGTCGGAACTTCCAGATCGGGAGGTGGACCACTCAACCCAACCACGTCCGCAAAGAACAAGGTGTTTTGGGCGATGCCGGCCGTAAAAAACAGATCGGCGGAGGCCAGTTCGTAGGCGTGGTGATTGGGCGCCGTTGGAGTTCCCTTGGCAATTGACGAGAACTGCGACTCGAGATCTGAAGTTCCCTTTGTGCGAAACGCGAACTGCGACACGATGCCGGCATTCACGCCGACTTCCACGCTATGCTTTGCAGCGTCATCCAGCGATTTTTCGATTTGCTCGGCAATGTCCTGGCGGCGGAACACGCGCTCCCTCGTATAGGTGATTGTCTTTCTCGCTCCAGGGACCGGCTCGTCATGAACGCCGCCCTCCTTGTCGACGTACACTTCGACGCGTTTGGTTCGCGTTTCCGGTTGCGACCATACAACGCTCGTCTCGAGTTCTTTGATTCGCTGCTCCGCCAGCTTGAGCCGATCGAGCAGATCCTGCGGGTTCGTACTGTCGGCAGGAGTGCCTTCCGGATTTGCCGGGTTCGCACCTGGTGACGGCCCAGCTGGCATTACCATGCCGGGCGGCATCGGCGGTGTCTGCGGCGTCTGCTGGGGAGCCCGTGCCTGCGCTGCCATTGCAGTCAGAGTTACCGGACTTGCTTGCGCGCCACTGGCGGTAAGTTCCGCAATGCGCTTTTCCAGAAGCGCAAGCTGGTCCAGCAACGCCTGGCGGCTCTGATCTTCCGTTGCCGCCGTTGAAGCGTTATTGACGGCGTTTCCTTGTTGAGCACTTGCAATTGATGGGATTGTGACAGCCAATACCAGCGCGACCGCGCAGCGCAAAGCTAGCTTCCATTCCAGATGACGAACACTCAGCATAACAATAGCCCCTCTCGGTTAATCGAGTTTTACGGACATAAGAACGTCAAGACGATAGCAAGCATATCAACGTACTAATCTTAAGAGATTCTGAAGTTTTCGTCAGGAGTCCGCTATTGCTTGACGGGAATATCGAAGTGAGCCGTATTCACCACGCCACTCCGTTGAAACTGAACCCAAATCCGATAAATGCGCGGGCGGGGAAACGTCAAATCAAATTGAATCTCGGGGCTGCCATCCGATATGAACGGGTGGGTGTGCATCATGTCAATGAGATCGTCGCTTGCAGCGAGCATGTGGCCCCACGCTCCAAGATACTTTTCGATTCCATCCGCCGGACTGAGACTGAAGTGCATCTGGGTGTTCGCTCCGGCAACGGGTTCGGAAGGCGAAGTGGAAAGTTCCACTTTCAGGTTTTCCGCGGTTTTAGACGAATAATCGCGCATCAGGGGGACAGGAGGTGACGCTGTGCCTGCAACATAGACGGTTTTCTCGATGAGCTGAGGGGACGATGCCTCCGGATAGAAATCCCCGAGGATGCGGTACATGCCGGGTTTCGGAAAGACGATGTCATAGAAAAACGATTGGTTTTCCAATGTCGGATGATCGTGAACGAAAAACTGAAGGTCCTCACTAACGATGAACGCATGGAACAACTTTTCGTGAACGACGGTGAATCTCGTCACAGGGTTGTCCTTCCACGGATCTCGGACATCAAATCTCAGACGAGCTTTCTCCTGAGGCTTCAGAGGCTTAGGCGTAACGGTTAAATCCAGATGATATTCGATAGGTTCGGGGATTCCCTGAACCAGTTTCATGCCGCAGCGCGAACACTTTCCCGGCTCATTGGAACGAATGTCGTGGTCCATCGGGCAGATATAGACGAGATCTTTCGAGGGATCCGGAGTGGTTGCGATCTGCCCGCTCAGCATTCCGACAGTGAGCAGAATCAGAAGGAATGCAATTGCACGCATACTTATTCTTATAGCCCTCGTTTCGCAGCACTGTCAAACCACCGGAAAAGCCAGCCGTCAAACGTGCTGCTATACTGCACACAATTTCTATGAAACGATCCGCAATGTTCGTATTTCTTCTCCTCGGCCTGTGCGTGGCATATGAAGCGCACAACGTTGGAACTGCGATCACATGGAATCGAGACATCTCCCGCATCTTTTTCCAGCGTTGTGCGTCCTGCCACCACGAAGGCGGATCGGCTTTCTCGATGATGCATTATCCGGACGTTCAGCCAAGGTCAGTAGCCATCAAGGAAGCTGTGCTTTCCCGGCGAATGCCTCCGTGGGGAGCAGTCAAGGGTTTCGGAGACTTCCGTAATGACCAGGGCCTTTCGCAGGAAGAACTCGGATTGATTACCGACTGGGTCGACAGCGATACACCGAAGGGCTCCAATCCGAATGTTCTGCCAAAGGAACCGAAATTTGACAAGGCTTCGCCAATCAAGCCCCCGAAGAATGGAATCACTGTCAGTGGCGACCTCACGCTGAATCGCGCCGTCATTGTCGACGGATTGCTACCGGACAAAATACCTGCTCGAACTTCATTCAAGGTGTTTGCCGCCTTACGCGATGGTACGATCGAACCCCTGATCTGTGTTTATGAATACACCGACAGCTATCGGCATCCGTTTCTATTCCGCAAACCTTTGAGCCTTCCAGCCGGCACGTCGATTCGCGGTGTTCCCGCGGGTGCCAGCCTGACGTTGATGACCATTGCGAAACTGAAAACCTCAAAGTGATGCCATGACAATCAAGTCAAAGCAGGCCAGCTTCGCGGAAACGGGATTGTGGGGCGCCGAACCGGATTCGGATTCCCGTTTCGCCGGTGAAGCATCCCGGAATTTAGCGCTGCGATGGGTGGTGCGACTGCGATACGGACTCATCGGCGGTGAGATCGCCTTGATTACTGCATTGTTCCTGGGGCTTCACATTTCACTTCCATTGTCCGCGATCGGCACTGCCATTGGCATCCAGACTCTGAGCAACGTGCTGCTTGGGCTGAAGATGCAACGCCTGGGAAGAAATGCAGAGCATGCCGTCGGAACGCTGTTCATTCTGGATACGCTTTGTCTGACTCTGATTCTCGGATTGGCCGGCGGCCCGGAAAATCCATTCAGTCTTCTGTACCTGGTGCAGATCACATTCTCGGCCGTCGTTCTTCGCAGATTATGGACATGGACACTGGGTATCGTCTCGACGCTCTCGTTCGGACTGCTGTTCTGGTTCTCAAAGGGCGTCGCCGCGTTTCACGATCATGATTCGAATGGTGGATTTTCCCTGCATCTGTTCGGTATGTGGCTGGCGTTCGCCACGTCGGCGTTGCTCATCAGTTTTTTTGTCGGGAAGCTGTCGGCGGAGTCGCGGCGGAAGGAACGCGAAATCCTGCTCATGCAGAAGCGTCTCGCCAGAAATGATCGCCTGGCGTCCATGGTCACGCTTGCGGCTGGAGCCGCCCACGAAATCGCGACGCCGTTAGCCACAATCGCGGTCACGGCCAAAGAAATGGAACTCGATGCCGGTGTCCGGCTTCACGACCAGAGAATCGCGGAAGATTCCCGGCTGATCCGTTCTCAGGTTGAACGCTGCCGCCTGATTCTTGAACGCATGGGAGCGCAGGGCGCAGATCCATTCGGAGAGGCGCCAGGAGCAACCGATCTTCACGAACTGCTTGGACAGGTTCGAAACAGATTCCCGGCCCATGTGGGACGAATCGTTCTGGAAGTCGACCCGGCGGACTCGCTCACTTGTGTCATTCCGGCACGTGCGGCAATTGAAGCATTGTCCGCGCTGGTAAAGAATGCCCTCGATGCCAGTTCCAACGCCAAACCTGTTTTGGTTCGAACCGTTCGTCTGAGTCCCGACAAGATCCGTTTCGTGATTCGCGATGAAGGAACCGGAATGAGCGCGGAAGTCATGGAACGTGTCGCCGAACCGTTCTTCACGACGAAGGCGCCCGGGCAGGGAATGGGACTCGGAGCGTTTCTGGCTCATCTTTTCGCGCAAACCGTCGGTGGTCAGTTGTCCTTCGAATCCCAGCCCGGTCATGGATGCACGGCAATTCTCGAACTTCCGGATATGAAACATGCCCGGTCCTAAGCAAACGGCTGTCGAACATCTCGTGGTCCTTGTTGTTGACGACGACGACATATTTCGGAACCGGCTTTGCCGGGCGTTTCGCGATCGCGGGTGTGAGGCGCATGAATCCGACACGGCCGAAGAAACCCTTCGTCTGGCAGGCAGTCTCAGCCCCGATCTTGTCTTGCTCGATTTGAGGATGCCGGGACTCAGCGGGCTGGATCTCATTCAGGACATCAAAAAGCTGGATTCCACGATCACCGTTATCATTCTCACCGGGTACGGAAGTATTCCCACCGCCATGCAGGCGCTCAAGCTTGGCGCCGACCACTATCTTGGAAAGCCTGCGGACGTCGAACAGATTCTCGGGGCGTACCTGGAAATCCGAACGGAATCCTCCGGGAAAAACATACCGACTGCCGTACCGTCACTGGCGCGAGTGGAGTGGGAACATATCCAGCGCGTGCTCTCGGATTGTTCGGGAAACATCACCCAGGCCGCAAAGCTTCTCGGTATTCACAGACGATCGCTCCAAAGAAAACTACTGAAGTACCCGCCTCCGCATTAGCTCCCTGCGACAATTCACCGCATTGTCTGCACTCATGCTCGCGACGTAGCATCTTTTCGGAATGTGCCTCCGCGCATGAATAAATACTTTTGCACCATTCTATGTCTGTTTTGGGGCTGCCTGATTTTCGCTTCGGACCTCGATGCGCAAAGCGAGGGAACACTGCGCGGCATCGTGTCCGCGAAAGCCGATGGTTCAGTTTTAGCGGACACCGCAATCCGGTTGGAAGGCAAAACACTGAACGAACCTCTCCGGGTTCTATCCAAAATGGACGGCCATTTTCTGTTTCCGCAGCTGATCCCGGGGGAATACACACTCACCGCGTCCCGCAATGGCTTTCAAGATGAAGCCATCCGGTTTACTTTGAAGCCACGCGAAGTGCAAAACATCGTCGTGCAGCTTTCCGTACGCGCAATAACGGAAACGATTGAAGTGAAAGCCGCGCCTGAAATACTGGCCGACAACTATTCGCCAAGTTCCACAACGCTGCAGAAAGACGAAATCGATCATCTGCCACTGACCCAGAAGAACAATCTGCCGGACATGATTGTGATGACGGCTCCGGGCATGATTCGCAGCCATGACGATTTTGTCCACGTGCGGGGAAATGAGATTGCGCTAAATACATTCATCAACGGAGTCGCCTTCTGGGAGAATCCGCATTCGGTGTTTTCATCCGGGCTGAGCCCCGACATCATCCAATCGGTGAATGTCATGACTGGGGGCTTTCCAGCGGAATACGGGAATCGGTTTGGGGGCGTCGTCGATATCGTTACCAAGTCCGGATTCTCCATGAATAATGAAGGGACTCTGACGTTGGGACTCGGAACGGCTTTGCGCCACAATGCGGCAGTGGAGTACGGCGGCCATACTCAAACGATCGCTTTCTACGCCTATACTTCCGCCTTCGAATCGGCCCGGTTTCTCAGCCCGAACGATCCACGATCGATCCACGACACCGGACGCGGCACGCACAACTTTCTGCAGTTTGATTTCAACGCAAATCCATCCAACAACGTGAAGCTCGTCCTAATGGGTGATGGAACGAATTTTCAAATCCCGAAGACCAGCCTGGACGATCAATTCCGGCCGAACGTCAACGCATCGGAACGCACGCGGGAAATCAGCCTCGTTCTCACATGGAATCGCACGATTTCAGCCAATGCACAGATCGCAACGTCGTTCTATCAGCGGTCATCCCGATCCCTTCTGCTGCCTTCGGATGATCCGTTGTCTTCAGCAGCCCGAAACGAACAGAAGTTGTCTACCTCAGGTCTCAAGAGCGACCTGACCCGTGTGGCCGGCCGGCATACCGTGAAAGCCGGGGTGGATCTGGTATTGCTTCGGCCCGACGAGTCGCTGAGCTTCAACGACGAAGGCTTCGTCGCGTTTTCTGAAAGTCAGGGATTGCCGGACGTTGATTTCAAAAATCCCGGCGGCTCCGCAATCACATTTGCAGGTCGAAGAACCGGGGGGCAGGTCAGCGGTTACCTTCAGGACACAATCCAGATCAGCCGGAATTTCACGGCGGATCTGGGGCTTCGCTTCGACCGTTACAGTCTCGCCATGTCCGAAACTCAATTCAGTCCCCGCCTGAACGCGGCGTATCGCTTTTCCCGAACGGGAACGGTGCTGCATGCATCCTACAATCACTTTTTTGTGCCGCCGGCGGTGGAGAACGTCCTCGTCTCGAGCGCCGGTTTGACCCGTTTCTTGGATGGCAATCCGGATGGCCTTCCGGCCCTGCGCCCGATCGTGGAAGACCAGTTTGAAGTCGGAGTCACGCATCCGGTGGCGCAACATCTGCATGTTGGGTTGGCGAGCTACTACCGCGACAGCAAGCACCCGGTGCATACCGTCTTGTTTCCGGACTCCCGAGTCTATGCCTATGCGAACTTCGACAAAGGGAAAGCCTACGGAATGGAAATCAAAGTCGAAGTGCCCGTGATCGAACCGCTGGGATTATCGGCGTACCTGAATTATGCGTTGAGCCGGGTGTATCTATGGAACCCGGTCACTGCGGGCTTTGTCGAGGAAGTGCATCATCTGGAAGACTCGGATCGATTTCTTGCACCCATGAATCAGAACCATACCTTGAATTCAGGCTTCACCTTCCGCCGGAAAAACGGATTCTGGGCTGGCATGAATTTTGAATATGGCAGCGGAACTCCAACGGAAACCGAAGACGAAGCCATACAAAGCCATGTGCCTGGCCATTTCACGCAGAACGTGACGGTTGGCATGGACTTACTTCGGCACGAAGAACACCCCCGATTGGGTTTACAATTCAACATCGAGAATTTGAGCAACAACGTTTACAAGGTGTCGCAGGAAAGCACATTCTCGCCTGGAGAGTATTTCAACCCGCGTTTCGTTTCTGGATCAATTAAGATTCACTTTTGAAGGCAAGGGAGGAATGACATGAAAGCCCAACAACATACGCGGCTCATTATTTTGACGGCTACGATATTTTGTCTATTTCTGACGCCCGCTTTTGGCCAACAGGGCGGCGCCAAGAAAAAGGAATACACGTTCCGCGGCAAGGTCGAGAAGATCGACGCCAAAGCGAAGACCCTCACGATCAACGGCGAAGAGGTCAAAGGTTGGATGGCATCCATGACCATGGACTATGCAGCCGACAAGGACGACATCTTCACAAAGATCAAAGTGGGCGATACGATTACCGCGAAAGTCTACGAGGACGACTACAAGATCCTGCATGACATCCAGATCGTTCCCGCACCGAAACCTGCCAGTGAAACACCAAAGAAATGAACGCTGACGCATAGTCCCTGTTTTTCTGTAGGCGCGGTCTGTGACCGCGCACAATCCTCATTCGGCGGTACTGCATTCTTCAGGTCGTGCGCGGTCACAGACCGCGCCTACAGTTCGGACGCAACTTTAAACGAATTCCCTTTCTGTCCCGCCTCCAGTCATTGAACACCGCAGCCATTGACCTGTCCAATCCGCCCATTCATTGAGTTCGGCTCGGCCCGTTCGGGTGTGTTTCCTACACTCGGACCCAGTGTCCAATATTGATTTCCCACACAATTCGCCACGAGGAATAACCATGCATACATCCAAGCGATACTTGAATGTTTCAGCGATCGTGTTCGCC
>Ga0134121_10002746_pt1 | contig 15016 bp, 14 predicted proteins | sample KB301_FD_96463 | JGI IMG/M metagenome (GOLD analysis project Ga0134121, IMG submission 96463) | Terrestrial soil microbial communities without Nitrogen fertilizer from Kellogg Biological Station, Michigan, USA - KB3-0-1 | ecosystem: Environmental > Terrestrial > Soil > Unclassified ... | reverse complement strand
CCTCGAGCTTGTCGAGCGCGTGCAGATCGATCACCACCTTCTTGCCATCCATCCGTTCCTCCCGGCGGGCCACTCGTCGCCGCCCCGCGTATCAGCCTCTCAGCCGCGCCCCGACCCGCGCCGCGAGCGCCTTGACGATCGTCTCCTGCGCCGCTTGCACCTCGTCCGCCTCCAGAGTCCGCTCCGGATGCTGGAAGACGATCTGCAGGGCCACGCTGGCGTGTCCCGGCGGGACGCCTTCCCCGCGGTACCGATCGAACACCTGCAGGTCCGCGATCGGCAGCGCACTCGCGCTCCGGATCGCGTCCTCGACCTCGATCACGGTCACCGTGTCGGCCACCACCAGCGCGAGGTCGCGACGCACCGCCGGGAAGCGCGGCAGCCCCGCGAATCGTCGCCCCGCCGGGCGATCACGCTCGGCCCAGTCGAGGTCGATCTCGAACACGAAAACCGGTCGATCCAGCTCGAAGCGCCGCCGCACCGCGGCGGACACCTCGCCGAGCCCTCCGGCGTCGGCGCCCTCCGCCAGGACCCGCGGTCCGGCGACGGGCGCGTCGGCCGAGATTCTATCCGAAGAGAACCGCAGGTGGGACCACTCGAGCCGTTCCACGAGGAGCTCGACCACGCCTCGGGCGTCATACAGGTCGACTTCGCGTCGGCCGAGGCTCCAGTGGCTGAGAATCGCCCGTCCGGTCATCAGACCCGCGGCCCGCAGCCGCTCGGCCGGCCGGCCGGCGGCCGGCTGGAACACGCGTCCCATCTCGAAGAGGTGACAGCCGGCGGCGCCGCGGTTCAGGTTGTGGGCCGCGTTGCGCAACAGGCCGGGGAGGAGCGTCGTGCGCAGGGACGCCGCCACCGAGCTGAGCGGGTTCTCGATCGCGACCGGGGGCGTCCCCGGATCGAGAAGGAGGCACTCGTCGCGGTCCGCCATGGCGAAGTTCATTGCTTCGGTCAATCCCGCCCCGAGGAGCGCCGCCCGGACGCGCTCCGCGAACTCGGTCCGGGCGTTGCGTCCCGCCTCCGGGTCGTGCAGGCAGGGCAGGGAGGAGGGGATGGCGTCGTACCCGGTGTGCCGCGCGACCTCCTCGATCAGGTCGACCTCGCGGCTCACGTCGCGCCGGAAGGAGGGCACGCGCACCGACCAGAGCGCGGGATTTCCCGCGTCGACGACGAACCCGAGACGCTCGAGAGTGCGTCCCATCACGGCGGCCGCGGGAGCCCGGCCGAGCAGCACCGTGGCCCGGGACGGGCGCAGCGTCGCGACGCGCGCCGCCTCGGGTCGCGGCCGCAGATCGATGGGAGGATCGGTGACCTGGCCGCCCGCGATCTCGGCGATCATGCCAGCGGCGCGGTCGAGCGCCCGGAGCGTCGCCTCGGGGTCGGCGCCGCGCTCGAATCGGTGTGACGCGTCGGTATGCAGACCCAGCCTCTTGCTGGTGCGCCGGACCGAGAGCGGTTCGAACCAGGCGCTCTCCAGGAGGACGTTCCGGGTCTGTGGCCCGATCTCGGAGGCGTGTCCGCCCATGATCCCGGCGAGAGCCACAGGCGCGCGCCCGTCGGCGATCACCAGCGTGTCCGCGGCGAGCCGGCGTTCGACGCCGTCGAGGGTCACGAGCGTCTCACCGGCGCGTGCCGTGCGCACCACGATGCGCCGATCTTCAAGACGGTCGCGATCGAACGGATGCAGCGGCTGCCCCATCTCCCAGAGGACGTAGTTCGTGACGTCGACCACGTTGTTGATCGAGCGCTGTCCGATCGCCTCGAGACGGGTCCTCATCCAGTCCGGCGAAGGGCCCACCCGCACGCCGAGGACGCAGCGCGCCGCGTAACGGGCGCACAGGGCCGGCGCCTCGATCTCCACGCGCGCGGCGTCCTCGGTCGGCGGCCCGCCGGCGGGGACCCGCGCGCCGGGCACACGCAGCGTCAGGTCGTACAGCGCCGCCAGCTCGCGGGCCACGCCGAGATGGTTCATGCAATCGGGCCGGTTGGTGAACACGTCGAGGTCGTAGACGGCGGACAGCGGCTCGGCCGGGTCGCGCCATTCAATCCCGTCGAGCGGCAGGCCGGCGGCCGTCAGCCGGCGCCCGATCTCGTCCGGCGGCGCGTCGATCGGCACGTACTCGAGCAGCCACTCGTGGCTGAATCTCAATGGCGCCTCGCGCTTCGCGGCGATCCGGTCATTCGGGGCACTGGGTCAGAAACCGGAGGTCGTTGTCGAAGAACAGCCGGATGTCGTCGATTCCGTAGCGCAGCATGGCGATGCGCTCGATGCCGAGACCGAAGGCGAAGCCGGTGTATCGCTCTGGGTCGTATCCGACGTGCTCGAACACCGCGGGATGGACCATGCCCGTTCCACCCATCTCGATCCAGCCGCTGCCCTTGCAGCGGCCGCACCCCCGCCCCTGGCAGAAGATGCAGGAGACGTCGTATTCGGCCCCCGGCTCGACGAACGGGAAATACGATGGCCGCAGCCTCAGACGCACGCCCCCGTCGAACACCCGCCGGCAGAATTGCTCGAGCGTCCCCTTGAGGTGCGCGAACGTGATCCCCTCACCGACCACCAATCCCTCGATCTGGTGGAACATCGGCGAGTGGGTGGCGTCGAACGGATCGCGCCGGAACACCTTGCCGATCGCGACGACCTTCAGCGGCGGCTGGCGGCGCTCCATCGCGCGCACCTGGACCGGAGAGGTGTGGGTGCGCAGCAGCAGGCCTCCCTCGACGTAGAACGTATCCTGCGAGTCGCGCGCGGGGTGGTTCGGCGGGATGTTGAGGGCCTCGAAATTGTAGTAGTCGGTCTCGATTTCGGGACCCGATTCGAGCGCGAACCCCATCTCGAGAAAGATCTCCTCGACCAGCGCCCGGACCCGGTTCAGCGGATGCGGGACGCCCGGCCGCTGGACTCGGCCCGGCAGGGAGAGGTCGAGCGGCGGGAGGCCAGGCCCGGACGTGCCGGGGAGCGCGAGCGCGGCGGCGCCTTCGAGCCCCGTCTCCACGTGCGTCTTGAGCTCGTTGACCGACTTGCCGGCCGCGGCCCGCTCGGCGGGGGAGAGTTCGCGCAGATCCCGGAGGAGCGCCGTGACCAGGCCCTCCTTGCGACCGAGGTAACGGACCCGGACGGCGGCGAGGGACGCGGCGTCGCGCGCGTCCCGCAGGTCGCGATCGAACCGCTCACAGATCCCGCGCACCCGATCCTGCAACGTCACCCTCCCGTGGGACGGTCTCCTGTGTGGCGGTCCGAGAGGAGCCGGGGCGGGATTACTCCCTGCCGAGCGCGGTGCGCGCGGTCCGCGCCAGGCTCGTGAACCCGGAGGGGTCGGTCACGGCGAGGTCGGCGAGAATCTTGCGGTCGAGACCGATCCCGGCTTTCTTGAGCCCTTCCATGAATCGGCTGTAGGAGATCTCGTTCAGTCGCGCGGCCGCGCCGATACGCACCGTCCAGAGGCTGCGGAATTCACGCTTGCGCGCGCGGCGATCGCGGTATGAGTAGCCGAGCGATTTCTCCACCGCCTGTTGTGCGATGCGGTAGAGCTTGCTCTTGCCGATGTAGAAGCCTTTGGCGCGCTTGAGGATCTTCTTGCGGCGCTGACGCCTCTTGGTTCCTCTTTTGACTCGGGGCACGGTGGTCTCCTAGGGACGGCCGTAAGGCAGCATGACGCGCACGCGCCGGGCGTCGGCCGGACTGATCAGCGCTTCCATGTCGAGATGGCGCTTTCGCTTGGTGCTCTTCGACGTCAGGATGTGTCTCTTGAAGGCGCGGCTGCGTTTCACCTTTCCTCGGGCGGAAATGCGGAAACGCTTGGCGGCCCCCTTCTTCGTCTTCATCTTCGGCATCGTGTTCCCCTATCGCTTCGGTGACGCCGCCGGAGGACCGGAGGCCGCCGGCGGTACGGCCTGTCCGCTCCACTTCTTCGGCGCCAGGATCATGTCCAGGAAGGGACCTTCCTGCCTCGGCTCGGACTCGACCAGCCCAAATTCCCCGACTTCCTCGCGGATGCGTCTGAGGATCTTGTAGCCGATGTCGCGATGCTGGTTCTCGCGGCCGCGGAAGATCACCGTCGCCTTGACCTTCTTCCCACGGCTCAGGAAGCGGATGATGTTGTTGCGCTTGAACTCATAGTCGTGCTCGTCGGTCTTGGGGCGGAACTTCACCTCCTTGACCTGGATGACCCGCTGCTTTTTCCTCGCTTCCTGCGCCTTCTTGTTGATCTGATAACGGTATTTCCCGTAATCCAGGATGCGGCACACGGGAGGGTTCGACTCCGGCGAGACCTCGACCAGATCCAACCCGGCCTCGATCGCCAGCCGCAGCGCCTGGTCGGGCGGCATGATGCCGAGCTGCCCGCCGTCCGCCGCGATCACCCGGATTTCCCGGGCCCGGATCCGATCGTTGATCCTCAGTTTCTTCTCGATGGCTCCTCCTCCGTCTAGGGACCGAGGGTCCGGTCCGTCTGCATGCGTACCATCAGCCCCCGGATGGCGTCCATCGTCATGGGACCGAGATCCCCTTCCCGACGGCTGCGCACCGACACCGTGCCCGCCTGGGATTCGCGATCGCCGGCCACCAGCATATAGGGAACCTTGCGCAGCTGCGCGTCCCTGATTTTCGCACCGATCTTCTCGTTCCGATCATCCAAGTCGGCACGTAGCCCCGCCTCGATCAAATCCCGGCGGACGGTGGCGCCATAGTCGTGGTGGCGATCGGCGATCGGCAGCACCACCGCCTGGACCGGCGCCAGCCAGAGGGGGAAGGCGCCCGCGTAGTGTTCGACCAGCCCCCCCATGAACCGCTCGAGCGACCCGTAAATCGCCCTGTGTACCATGATGACCGGCGTCGCGGACGAGTCGGGCGCGATGTAGGTGATGTTGAGGCGCCGGGGAAGATTGAAGTCGAACTGCACCGTCGGTCCCTGCCAGGCGCGCCCGATGGCGTCGAACATCTTGATGTCGATCTTCGGTCCATAGAACGCCGCCTCGCCCTCGCGGCGGGTGTAGGTCAGGTCGCGCGCCTTCAGAGCCCTCGTCAGCGCTTGTTCGCCCATTTCCCAGCCGTCGGCGGTGCCGGCGTAATTCTGGGGCTGGGACGGATCCCAGACCGACAGGTCGACCTCGTATTTCTCGTAACCGAACGTCTTGAGGAACTCGAGGCAGAGATCGAGGACGCCGAGGATCTCGCTTTCGACCTGGTCGCGCGTGCAGTAGATGTGCGCGTCGTCCTGCGTGAAGCCGCGCACCCGCATCATGCCGTGCAGGACGCCGGAGCGCTCGTACCGATAGACCGTTCCGAGCTCGGCATAGCGCACCGGCAGCTCGCGGTACGACCTGAGACGCGACTTGTAGATGAGCGAGTGGCCGGGGCAGTTCATCGGCTTGATGACGTACCCGGTCTCCTCGATCGGAAACGTGTACATGTTCTCTTTGTAGTACTCGAGATGGCCCGACTGACGCCACAGCTCGTCCCGCGCGATGTGTGGCGTGGTCACCAGCTGGTAGCCGTGGCGCCGATGGCGCTCCTTCCAGAAATCCTCCAGCACCTGGCGAACCACGGTGCCGGCCGGGTGCCAGAAGATGAGGCCTGGCCCGGCGCTCTCCTCGACGCTGAACAGGTCGAGGGCGGGGCCCAGCTTGCGGTGATCCCGCTTCTTGGCCTCCTCGAGCATCTGAAGGTGCGCCGCGAGCTGCTCGTCGGTGGCGAAGGCGGTCCCGTAGATTCGCTGGAGCTGCTGATTCTTCTCGGAGCCCTTCCAGTAGGCGCCGGCCAGCGACAGCAGACGGAAGGCCCCCAGCCGGCCGGTCGACGGGACGTGCGGCCCGGTGCAGAAGTCCATGAAGCTGTCCTGTCGGTAGCAGGAGACGATATCGCCGCCCTTCTCGGAGACCAGTTCGACCTTGAGATTGTCCCCGAGGTCCTGGAAGTAGCGCAGGGCCTCCGCCTTCGGCTGCTCGATGCGGCGGATCGGCAGGTCCTTGGCTTTGATCTCCTTCATCCGGGCCTCGATCCGCTCGAGATCTTCCGGAGTGAAGGGCGTTGGGCGCTCGAAATCGTAGAAGAACCCCTCTTCTGTCGCCGGGCCGATACCGATTTTCACCTCGGGGAACAGCTCCTTGACCGCGTGCGCCAGGAGGTGCGAGGTGGTGTGCCGGTAGATTTCGAGGGCCTCGGGGGAGTCCGGAGTGACGAATCGGACCGACGCGTCCCGGTTCAGCGGCAGGTAGATGTCGCGCGGCTGGCCGTCGACCAGTGCCGCGATCGCCTTCGCGTGGACGGCCGGATCCCAGGCCCGCGCCATCTCCCCGTAGGTCGTGCCTTTGGGGAACTGGCGCATGCTGCCGTCAGGAAGCGCGACGTTGATGAAGTCCAACTCAGAACCTTTCGGCATGGAACCGCCCCGCGATCCCACCTCGGCGAAGGGGCGAGGGGCCCGGGAGGGAGGACGCGAGGCTGGTAGGCGCGAGCGGATTTGAACCGCTGACTTCTACCGTGTCAAGGTAGCGCTCTCCCCCTGAGCTACGCGCCTGCACCTCGTGTCCAAGGGAACCGCAATGAGCGGCTTCTCCGGTTTGCGTCAGAAGCGCGTAGTATAGAGAGCGGCATCACGCATTGTCAACTCGAACCAGGGCATCAGGTTGCGGGGTTTTTGCCGGCCGGGTATCATCCGGCGGCGTTTCAGGGGAGGGGCTCGCGTCGTGCTGATCGTCATGCGGGTGGGGGCCACAGAGGAAGAAGTCCGGACGGTCGAGGAGCGCATCCGACTGCTCGGATTCCGCCCGCACCCCATCCCTGGAGCCGAGCGAGTGGCCATCGGCATCACCGGCAATCACAGTCCCGTCGACCCGGCGGAATTCGAGGGCCTTCCCGGCGTGAAGGAGGCCATCCGGGTCACCCGGCCGTACAAGCTGGTCAGCCGCGAGGTCAAACCGGCCGATTCAATCATCGACGTGGGAGGACGGCCGATCGGCGGTCCGCGAATCGCCATCATCGCCGGCCCGTGCGCCGTCGAATCGGAGAAACAGGCGCGCACCATCGCGCTGGCCGTCGCCGAGGCGGGCGCCGATTTCTTCCGCGGCGGCGCGTTCAAGCCGCGTACCTCGCCCTACGCGTTTCAGGGTCTGGGCCTGGAAGGGCTCCGAATCCTCGCCCGTATCCGCGAGGAGACCGGACTGCCGATCATCACCGAGGCGGTCGACGAGGAGTCGCTGGCCATGGTCGAGGACCACGCCGACGCGGTCCAGATCGGGGCGCGCAACATGCAGAATTTCTCGCTGCTCAAGAGGGCGGGACGCTCGAAGCTTCCGGTCTTCCTCAAGCGCGGACTGTCGGCGACGCTGGAGGAGCTGCTCATGGCGGCGGAGTACATCGTCTCGGAAGGGAATTACCGTGTCTTCCTGTGCGAGCGCGGGGTCAGAACCTTCGCCGATCATTCCCGCAACACGCTCGACCTCGCCATCATCCCGAGCGTGAAGGCGCTGAGCCATCTCCCGGTCCTGGTCGACCCCAGCCACGGAACCGGACGCCGGGACAAGGTCATCCCGCTGGCGCGAGCTGCGATCGCCGCCGGCGCCGACGGCGTGATGGTGGAGGTTCACCACGAGCCACACCGCGCGCTGTCCGACGGGCCGCAGGCGATCCTGCCGGATGAGTTTGCGGGACTCGTGAGGGACTCCAGGGCGGTGGCCGCCTTGTTCGGTCGAACCTGACATCGAGCCGGCTGGATCACGAAACCGGCATCTCCATTAACAATTCCGTTCCTCGGGTCGAGCCAATGCCCTGAGTTGCGGGCGGAATTGCACTCCGGCCGTGGTATGCGTGTTGCTTGACCTCCCGCGCCGAGGGCTCGATCTGCTCGCGGGGGAGGTGCCATGAGTCGCCAGGGCGAGGTGTTCGAAATCGACGGAGACGTGGCGCTGAAGGCCCGGGCCAAGTCGGCGGCGCGCAACGGTGCGGCACCGTCGCCGATGACGCTCGCGGAGTCGCACACGGTGGCCTCCCAGTCCCGGAGGGGAGGATCCGGCCGCGCCGCGGGCGCCGCCAGTCTCTCGCTCTGGATCTGGGGCTCAGGTCAATGGCTCAACGGCGATCGGGATCTGGCGGGACTTCTGTTCGCGTGGCAACTCCAGATCGCCGCGATCCATTACCTGGTGGTCTCCCTGTGGGGATCCATCCGGCGCATGGCGCACGTCTTCTTCGTGACCGAGTGGGAGCTGCTGCTCTACGCTGCCGCACTCGACTTCTGGCTGATTTTTCTGCTGCTGTTCAACGTCTCGCAGGCATACCGGAGCGCGGAACGAGGTGGTGGCCGGTTCGGCGGCCTGAGGAACGCGTGGTTGTCGGGATTGACGTCCCTGCTGGTACCGGGATGGGGGCAGATCCTGAACGGACAACTGCGGAAGGGACTCTTCTTCCTGCTCGCCTTCGTGACCCAGATCTGGCTGCTGGGGTTCTATCTGATGACGCCGCTCTACCGGGTGGTCTCCGAACTCGACCCGAACCAGGCGCTTCTACGCAACGTGATTCAGGTCGGTAAAGTCGTGCTTGGAGGAACCGCCATCCTCTGGCTCCTCAGCGTCTACGATGCGGTCCTGGTGGCCCGCTACACCAGGAACCGCGCTCGATAGTAGGACATCCGCAGCCGGCCCGGCCGACCAGCAACCGAATGTCTGACTGCCTCAATGCTCGTCGAACGCACCCTGCTCCGCGCGGCCCGGCACGACCTGGTTCTGGTCCTCATAAGGATTCTTGATTGCATCCTTCGGAGGACGACCGAACTTCGACGTGGCGTAGCGCAGACCGAACGGCTGACTTACGGTCGTGGATGGCGGAGCCGGAATCGACACCGCACCGTACACGGCCGGCGACGCACCTGCCGGGATCTCGACCGAGCCAGAGCGTGCGGCGGCGATCTCCTTCGCGAAGCAGACGGGGCAGGGTGTATACCCCGACTCGAGTGCTGCGTCGACGGATCTCTCCACCGAGCGACCCCGGATGTCGTCTGAGCCCATCTTGTGGAAGACGACCCCGGGACGTGTCACGACGACGTTGTTCCCCTGACTGTCGGCCGCGAGCACGGGGATGATCGCGAGCAGTCCGACTGCCACCGCCGCGGCCATCCCGTTCCGAACCAGCTTACTCATTGGGAGTACCTCCTTTCAGTCCAGTGACCACCTTGGACTAGATAGCACCCTGGGGTCTATCTGTCAACAGGAGTCAAATCAGGCAAGGGAATCTTGCTGCACGGACGCAGAGGCCAAGCCGTACTATATTGCGCTGCGCCGGGCGACCGGCCGCCGTGCCAAGGCGGTCGAACCGGATTCGAGGGGCATGTGAGCACTTCGCGTGGACTCCACCAGACAGTCATGATTCTAGGCCTGCTGGCGTGGACGACGGCCAGCGCAGCCCCTGCGGACCCGCCTCCGGAGGGTTCACAGGGTGCCCAGTCAGAGCCCGCTCCCGCACCTCCACCCGTCCCGGCCAACGACGACGGGTATCGGATTGGGGTCGAGGATCTCCTCGCCATCTCGGTTTGGCGGGATCCTGACCTGACGCGCGAGGTCCCGGTGCGGCCCGATGGGAGGATCTCGCTGCCGCTGCTGCAGGACATCGAGGCGGCCGGGAAGACCCCCAAGGAGCTGGGTGCCGAGATCCAGCGTCGGCTCAAGCAGTACATGAACAGCCCGTCGGTCACCGTGATCGTTCGCGAGGTCAACAGCCTGAAGGCCTATCTGCTCGGTGAGGTCGTGAAGCCGGGGTCGATTCTGCTCCGATCGCAGGTTCGCCTTCTGCAGGGCATCTCGATGGTGGGTGGATTCACGCCCTTCGGTGGCCGCGGCGGAATCGTGATTTATCGGAAGACCCCCACGGGAGAGAAGGTCCTCGATATTTCCTACAAGGACATCCTGTCGGGCCGCAAGCCCGAGGATAACGTCCTGCTTGAGCCTGGTGATACGGTCGTCGTCCGCTGAGGCGCCCGGCCGGTTCCGGCTCCCGATCGCCGTCACGCGGGTTGCCCTCATGCTCGCGGGCATGGCGGTCACCCCTCTCCCGCTGTGGTCGCCGCCGGCTCGCGCGGCCGAGGCTGAATTCCACTACCAGGCCGGTCTGAACGAGACCTACTCGGGGGACGTCTTCCGGGACGGATCGGATCAGGATGATTTCATCTCCGATCTCGTGGCGACCGCCAATCTCCTGGTCAAGTCGCCCCGTTCCGAGGCCACCTTCTCCTATGTGCCGGAATACCTGCTGTATGACCGATTCGACACCCTGAATCACTTCGACCAGCGTTACATCGGATCGTGGATCGTTCACCCGGGTGCGCGATCGGAGTTCTCGCTGCGGCAGGGTTTCTCGAACACGACCCGACGGGTTGGATTCCAGGATCTGGCGGGGGCCGGCGCGAGCGGCAGCGAGCCGGTGACCGGGATCACGCGTCTCCTGGCGTGGGATCTGGAGCCGCACTGGAGCCTCAAGACCGGTCCGAACGGGGCCGTCTCGGCCGGCGCGCTGTACCGTGCGGCGCGTTACAGCGAGCCGGACCTCATCGACTCCGATCAGTTCGGTTTGAACTGGGGAATGGATGGTCCGGTGGGCCGCTACCAGCGGCTCGGCGGCCAGGTGAGGCTGGATGCCTATCAGTACTGGCTCGATGAAGGGACGCTCGGCCCGGTCTACGATCGGTTCATCAACGGCCAGGGAACCTGGCTGCTGAAAGAAGCGGAGCAGACTTCCCTCTGGATCGCGGCGGGTGTCTTTCGCGGTTCGGGGAAGGATCTCGATCCGGTGACCGGCCCCACGTTCGATCTGACCGGCACCTGGCACTGGCGGCGATCCTTTCTGTCCGCCTCGCTCGACTCGGGATACTCGTCCGGGGGAGGAATCTCGACGACGGATCGCAGCTACCAGGCCGCTGCGGCCTGGACGGCGCAGTGGGGTCGGGGATGCCAGCTGGCGATCGACGGCAGCTACATCAGACGCGAGCCGATCGGCGACACCACCGGTCCGACGACCCCTCTTTACGGGCGGTCCGGCTCGTTCTGGCTCTCACGGAGCTGGCTGAACGGTGTCGGGATTCGATTCGGCCTCACGGCGCTCCGGCAGGAACAGACCGGCGAGAATGGCCTGAGTTATGGCGAGGCAACGCTCGGACTGACCTATTCGCCACCCGTGCCCTCTCCGAGACCGGTTCCCGCTACCTGACCTGGGGCGTCCGGACGACTTTCGTCCTGTTTACACCCGAGACTCGGCCCGACTGTCCGCCGGAGGATTCCGTCCGATCACATCAAAGGGGATTGCCAGAATAGCAATTCGTCATATATTGTCAGCCATTCTCACGTCATGTCACGGGCGCGTTCCGCCTGACCGCGGCGTCAAGATGTCGCGGGAGATGGTTCGATCCCGTAGACGGCCCTTCACCCGGGCCGGGGGGGACATGAAGTGGGCAGGGGGGACATGGCACCATGGATGCGCTCATCCTGGCCGCAGGGCACGGGACTGACCTAAATCCGCTTACCGCCCGACGTCCGAAGCACCTGCTCCCGATCGTCAACCGCCCCGCTCTCGCATACATGATCGAGACGCTTCGCGACGCGGGATTCCGCCGCGTGGCGATCACGGTCAACGGCGACGAGCAGCACTACCGGCGGCTCCTGGGCGAAGGAGTGGGACTCGGAGTTCGCCTCGAGTACCTGCAGGAGCCGGCGCCGCTCGGAACCGCCGGATGCCTGCGGGCCGCCCTGTCGCGTGATTCGAACCATCCGTTGCTGGTGCTGAACGCCAATCTCCTGTTCGCGCTCGATCTGCGGGAGCTCGTCCGAGCGCATCGCGAACGGGGAGCGGCGGCGACCGTGGCGGTCATCGCAGACGAGAACCTGATCGGCACGCGTCCGCAGCGCGAGCGCGTCCTGGTCGCGGCCGACGGCGCACTCCGCCAGATCGATGTTGACTACGGCGCGGCGGAGAATGCGCCGAATTACCGCGTCGCCGGGATCTATCTTTTCGAGCGCGCCGCGCTCGAGCGCATCCCCGAGGGCGTCTACTACGATCTCAAGGAGCAGTTCCTCCCCGGTTTGCTGCGCGAGGGTCTCAAGGTCCAGGCGCATCCGATGCGGGGGTATCTGCGTGAGCTCAACAGCGCGGAAGACTACCTGCTGGCCCACTTCGATTTCTGCAACGGCCGCACGGGGTCCTCGCGCATCGGTGAAGAGCTCGCCGACGGCGTCTGGGTGCAGGGCGAGGTCGACATGGCCCCGGACGTCCTTGTCGTCGGACCCGTGGTCCTCGGTCCGGGCGTGCAGATCCGCTCGGGCGCGCGCCTCATCGGACCGGTGGTCATCGGCCGTGGGGGGGAGATTGGCGAAGGCGCCCAGATCCGCGAGTCGGTCCTCGGCGAAGAGGTCCGAGTCGGCCCGCGCTCGCGCATCGAGCGCTCGATCCTGGCGGACGGCCTGCGGGTCGGCGAGGGCGCGGTGATCCGCGACAGTCTGGCCACCTCGCAACCGCTGTCGGTGGGGGATCTCAATCTCGTCGAGCGCGATCTGCGCATCACCGTGGCGTCGATCCCGTTCGAGCGCTACATCGGGGTGGGCGTGCGCCGACAGACCTACGCGGGGCTGAAGCGGCTGTTCGATTTCGTGTTCGCTTCGACGGCGTTTCTCATCTCCCTGCCCCTCATGGTGGTCGTGGCGCTGGCCACCCTGATCGATTCGGGATTCCCGATCCTGTTCCGTCAGCGCCGCTGCGGCAAGGACGGCGTACCGTTCACCATGCTCAAGTTCCGCTCCATGCGCGCGGACGCCGAACGGATGCGGGAAAACCTCACCCACCGTAACGAGGTGGACGGCCCGGTCTTCAAGATGACCAACGACCCGCGTTTCACGCGTGTCGGACGGTTCCTGCGTAAGTACAGTCTCGACGAGCTGCCACAGCTCTGGAACGTCATGCGCGGCGACATGAGCATCGTCGGTCCGCGTCCCCTCCAGGACGTGGAGATGCGAATCTGTCCGAGCTGGCGCGAAGCGCGGCTCCGGGTGAAGCCCGGGCTGACCGGCCTCTGGCAGGTGAGCGCCCGCGAAAAGGGGCGGTTCCAGGACTGGATTCAGAACGACCTCCGTTACGTGCGCTCCCAATCGCTGTTCCTCGATTTGAAGATTATCGTGCGCACCGTGGTGGCCCTGGCCAAGGGGCTCTGAGCGTCGGTTTTTTTTGCCCGGCGCGCGGACAATACGGATAATCTGGAGCAGAGGCGGTACGTGGCGGGCGAAAACGGACAAAGAAGGCGCACCCTTTCCTCGCGCGCATCCACGGACGCGCGCGGGGCGCGGCCGCACGCCGCCGGGATCGATCAGGTCCTCACCAGCCGCGAAGCGCGCCAGTTCCTCCGGATTGGCCGCACCAAGCTGCACGAGCTGACCCACCGTCAGGTGATCCCCGCCTATCGCATCGGCACAGGCCGAACGTCCTCCCTGCGGTACCTGAGGAGCGATCTGCTCGGATGGCTGGTGCGGCAGCGAGTATGAGCCGCACGGTCGCCGCGCCTCCACGGGTCCTGCTCGTCATCAACAGCCTCGTCTACGGCGGGGCGGAGCGTATGATGCAGCGGATGATCTCGAGGCTCGGCGGCCAGGGGCACGTGCGTTACACCGTCTGTTCCCTGGAGGAGGACGGCCCGATCGGGGCGTTGCTGCGCGCCGACGGCGTCGAGGTGATCAATCTCGGCATCACCGGAGGAACCGTGCGCCAGGTGGCGAGCGGAGCCGCGCGACTCCGGCGGCTCCTCAGGAGCGGCCGGTTCGATCTGGTCCACAGCTTCCTCTATCGCTCGCACTGCGCCAGTCGGCTGGCGAGGTCGGGTCTGGCACCCCGCATCCCGCTCGTCTCGACCGAGCATTGTCTTGGCGACAACCGGGGGCTCGCCGTACGCCTGGTGAACCGCCTGACGGGCCGGATGAGCGATCGAATCGTCGCGGTCTGCCATGCGGTCGCGGATCGCGCCGTCGCCCGCGACGGCGTGGCGCCGGATCGCGTGGCGGTCATCCCGAATGGCGTCGAGCCGCGGTCGTCCGACGCGCGAGCCCGCGCCCGGCTGCGGAAGGCCCTGGGGCTGGATGAGAGTCAGGTTTTGATTCTCTATCTCGGCAGGCTGCATCACGAGAAGGGCCCCGATCTGCTGATCGAAGCGCTCGCCATCCTGGCCCGCACGGCGCCCGGTGGCTGGACGGCGGCTTTGCTGGGGACCGGGGAGGAGCGCGCCGCCGTCGAGCGGCTGGTCAGGGAGCGGGGCCTCGAGGGGCGTGTCCTCATGCCGGGATCACGGCGGCGGGTGGGTCCATGGATCGACGCCTGCGACCTTCTCGTGCTGTCGTCACGCGAGGAGGGAATGCCGGTGGCCGCCCTCGAAGCGATGATGCAGTCGCGCGCGGTCGTCGCCACCCGGGTCGGCGGAACTCCCGAGGTGGTCGTCGACGGCGTGACCGGTCTGCTCGCTCCGCCCGAGGACGCGGGCGGCCTGGCGGCGGCGCTTCTACGGATGATCAGCGACGGCGCGTTGCGGCGGCGGATGGGTGAGGCCGGGCGGACACGGGCCCTGGCGGACTTCACGGTGGAGCAGATGGCGGACCGCACGCTCGCGCTCTACGGTCAGCTGCTGGCTCGCCGCCTGTCGGCGCCCGCCGCGGCGGCCGCGGCCGGAGCGGAGTAGTCGCATGTGCGGAATTGCGGGGATGTGGAACTACCGACGCCAGCGGCCGGCGGATCCCCGGCTTCTGGAGACCATGACCCTGGCCCTGCGACACCGCGGGCCGGATGACGGCGGTCTTCATGTCGACGGATCCCTGGGGCTCGGCATGCGCCGGCTGAGCATCATCGATCTCCCGGGAGGGCATCAGCCGATCGGCAACGAGGATGGCTCGATCCAGATCGTCTTCAATGGAGAGATCTACAACCACGACGCCTTGCGGCGGGAGCTGTCATCGCTGGGGCACCGCTTCAAGACCCGCGCCGACACCGAGGTGATCGTGCACGGGT
>Ga0134121_10002745_pt1 | contig 15018 bp, 12 predicted proteins | sample KB301_FD_96463 | JGI IMG/M metagenome (GOLD analysis project Ga0134121, IMG submission 96463) | Terrestrial soil microbial communities without Nitrogen fertilizer from Kellogg Biological Station, Michigan, USA - KB3-0-1 | ecosystem: Environmental > Terrestrial > Soil > Unclassified ... | reverse complement strand
GTTTTACGGACTAAGCATGGACGAGACCGAATGCGCTGTGCCCCAGCGAACGTCAGACCGCAGCGGCAAAGCCGCGAAGGTGAAGAAAGAAGTTCCAGCGCCGCCAAAAAAGGAAAAAAAGCCCACAACAGCACCTGCCGGAAAAAAGGCAAATTCGCCCCGAGGACGTAAAAAGTAATATGGGATTTGGACCAACGGAGCATTCAAAGACCGCTTGAGCTTGTCGGCGCCGCGCCGGCATGTGCCTGTGACCAACAACATCCATTTTAACTTCACATGAGGCAACATTGTCATGAAGATCGCAATACTATTCCTGGCAGGCGCCGTGATCGCTGTGCCAGCCGTGTTTGCCCAGCAGCCAACCCTCAAGACGGCAGCCGTGGATTACGCCCTAGACGGCGTTACGATGGAAGGCTATGTCGCTTACGACGACGCCAAGAAAGGCGCGCAACCTGGCGTGTTGATCGTGCATGATTGGATGGGCCTGGGCCAATTTTCCAAGGACAAGGCTGGGGAACTTGCCAAGCTTGGTTACGTGGCGTTCGCGGCTGACATTTACGGCAAGGGCGTCCGTGCCAAAGATGCAGGCGAGGCTGCAAAGTTGGCCGGGTTCTTCAAGGATGACCGCAAATTGTTGCGTGCCCGCGTCCGGGCCGCCTTTGATAAACTGGCGGCGATGCCACAAGTGGATGCCAAGAAGATTGTGGTAATGGGTTACTGTTTCGGTGGCACCACGGCGTTGGAACTGGCCCGCAGTGGCGCACCGGTGGCGGGGACCGTGAGTTTCCACGGCGGACTTGGTACGCCGACGCCGGAAGATGCCAAGAATATCAAGGGGCCGGTGCTGGTGCTCCATGGCGATGACGACCCCTTCGTTCCTCCCGCGGAAGTGGCGGCGTTCAAGGAAGAGATGAAGAAGGGCAATGTCAAGATGGAGTTCGTCGGCTACAAGGGGGCGGTGCATTCCTTCACCAATCCCGCAGCCGGCAACGACAACAGCAAAGGGGCGGCTTATAACGCGGATGCGGATAAGCAGTCTTGGGGCGCGTTTCAGAAGTTTTTGAAAGGAGTATTTTGATCGAGCACGACTCCTTACTAATTTCGGCCGATGAGGTTAAGGGCCAAGCGGACAGCGCCCTCTGCCGGCTCCTTCACCGGGCTAATCGGTTCGGCAACCAAGCCAACCGCTTGGAGCGAGTGCCACAGCCGCTCTCGATAGCTGGGAGACCCGGCAAAGACGCCGCCGGCCCAAGCCAGCGGCACGGCATCGCTCTGCAGCCCAAGTTTGCGGGCGGCCGCAGCAATCGTGGTCGCGAGTTGGTCGGCGGCTTTCTGGGTTATCGCCACCGCAACCGCATCGCCTTGCTCGGCTGCCGCCAGGACTATTATGGCCAAGGCCGCAAGGGCAGGGCGGTCCATGCCGCCCTGGTAGACGGCCGAGACGACATCTTGCGGCGTGGTCAAACTCATGGCGGTCAGCAGACGTTGCGTGAGCGTAGTCGCCGCGCCGCGACCATCGGCCGCCCGCGCCACTGCCCGCAGGCCCGCTAAAGCCAAAGCATAACCGCTGCCTTCGTCGCCAAGAAGATGACCCCAACCGCCGGCGCGGGCAGTGCGGCCATAGCGATCTCGCGCAAAAACCATCGAGCCGGTGCCGGCCACCACGGCAATTCCCCAACCTTCCGGGGTGCCGCCCGCCAAAAGCAATTGCGTGTCACTGATAACCTCGACCTTGGCAGCCACGCCAGTTCGCTTGGCCCAATCCTGGATGAACGCTTGATCCGCCGGTCGCCCCGCGCCGGCCAGCCCAATGCATGCTGCCGCGACCTTCGTTCGCGGCAGTTTCGCGGCTGTGAATGCATCCGCCACGGCGGCGTCGAGCGCGGCCAACGCTTGGTCGCCGCCGATGGCTTGTATGTTCGAGGGTCCGGCCTGGCCGCGGCCCACGAGAGTCCAGCTTGCGTCTCGATTCGCCGCTGCGCGAGCCAGCAGCGCGACGGTATGAGTGCCCCCGCCGTCAACACCCAATACGAGCTCATTCCCTGAAATTGGGGCCAAGTCGGGCGGCTTATCCGTGAATTTCTGCTCCAAGACAGCTCGCACCAATCCACCGCTGGCTACCAGTCGTTGCCGCGCGACCTCCGGCGTCATTCCGGCAAGATGCGACACCAATGCTGTTTTCAATTCTCCGCCGCAGTTGGCCAACAACGTTTCTGCCTCTTGGGTGCCAAGCCCGGTAAGTTGCCGCACAATGCGGTTGACACGCAGCGACAGTTTGTGATTGGTGACGCGCAGGTCCACCATCAGGTTGCCATAAGTCTTGCCGAGCCGCACCATGGCGCCGGTCGTCAACATGTTCAACACGAGCTTCGTGGCGGTGCCTGCCTTGAGGCGCGTCGAGCCGCTGAGAACTTCCGGGCCGACCACCGGCGCGATGGCCAGATCGACGTGAGCGTTCAATTCCGCGTCGGCATTGCAAGCAAACCCAATGGTGTATGCTCCCTGGCGGCGAGCGTAGTCGATCGCGCCCAATACATAGGGGGTTCGCCCACTCGTGGCGATGCCCACCAGCAAGTCCTTGGGACCGAAGCCGATGGCCTCCAAATCGCGCTCGCCAAACTCGGGATGGTCTTCGGCACCTTCGACGGCGCGCGTCAAAGCGGCGTGGCCGCCGGCAATGATGCCGACGATTTGCTCAGGCGAGGTGTTGAACGTCGGCGGACATTCCGTGGCGTCGAGAATGCCGAGCCGACCGGAGGTGCCGGCCCCGGCGTAAACCAGTCTGCCTCCGTCGCGCAATCGGCCGGCAATCACCTCGATGGCCTGGGAAACTGCTTCCGCCTGCGCGGCCACGGCGTCGATCACGCGTGCGTCCTCAGCGTTCATCAACTTGACGAGTTGCAGCGGCGTCAGCTGGTCCAGATTGGTCGATGCTGGGTTGCGTGCTTCGGTCTGCAAATGATCCATGGCCAATCCCCAGACTGTCGAGGAACAACGCCACGCTCACGGTGGCGACCGTCCCCAACGGAGCATACCACGGCCAGGCCAGGTCCGACAGCCACCAGACGCACAGCACGGCCAAAAAGCCCACGACCAACCCGCCCAGCGCCGAGGCCGAGGGCACGGGCCGTTTGGCTGTCCCCAACAGAAACAGACCCAGAATCGTGCCGGTGGTGAAGCCGGCCACGCTCAGCACTTGGCCCACGACGCTGGTGTTGCCCACCAGCGAAACCGCCGCAAGGGCCACGCCAATGCGGGTCAGGCCCCAAAAGCAGGTCATGAGCCGTGACACGCGCAGGTAGTGCTTCTCGTCGCGGCCCGGTCGCATCGGGCGGTAGAAATCGCTGACAAACGCGCTCGCCGCACTGCTGAGCGACGAGGCCAACGACGCCATCGAGGCAGCCAGCACTGCCGCGATCAACAACCCCACCACACCCGTCGGCAGGAAGTGAACGATGAAATGACCGAACACCGCGTCGTCCTTGATCCCCACGGGCAAGGTCAGAGTGTGCTGCTCCCAGAGGATGAACATGCCGACGCCGATGAGCAAAAAAAGCAGAAACTGCAACAGCACCACGAAACCGCTGGCAACCAGCGCCGTCCGCGCGCCGGCCAGCGAACGGCTGCAAAGATAACGCTGCACCATCATCTGGTCCGCTCCGTGGCTGGCCATGGTGAGAAAAGCCCCGCCAATCAAGCCGGCCCAAAGCGTGTATCTTTCGTCAAAGTTTGTGCTGAGGAAAATCAGGTCAAATTTGTGGTGAGCCTGACCCACGGCCATAAAGCCGTCGAGCCCGCCGTCCACCTGGCCGAGAATGAAATAGGCGGCGAACAAGGCCCCCGTGATGTATATGACAAACTGGATCAAGTCGGTCCAGATGACGGCCTTCATCCCGCCGAGGTAGGTATAAAGCATCGTCGCCCCGCCGATGGCCAACGCGGCGGAAGCGGTGTCCCATCCCGTGCATTGCTCCAGCAGCAATGCCGCCAGGTAAAGACGCAAGCCGTCGGCGACGGTGCGGGTCAGCAGGAATATGCTCGACGCCGTGCGCTGTACAGCGGTGCTGAAGCGCAGCTTGAGCAGTTGGTAAGCCGAGAAAAAGTGGCCGTGCAGATATTGCGGCAGCAGAAACCAGGCAATCAAGATGCGGCCGGCGACGAAACCGAAGGCCAGTTGCAAGAAAGCCAGGTTGCCGCCCTCGCGGTTGAAACCCAGGCCCGGAATGCTCAAGAACGTCACCGTGCTGGTTTCCGTGGCAACGATCGAAACCAGCACCAGCCACCAGCCGACATCGCGATCGCCCACCAAATAAGTGCTCAAATCGCGCTGGTGGCGGTTGAACCACACTCCCAAAAAGGTGGCCGCCAAAATGTAAATGGCGACGATGGCCAAATCCACAGACGTGAGCTGCGCCAGCAACATGCCCTAACACCTGCCTCACGGCGAATCAAAACCGGTCTCTTCCCAATAATAATGCGCATTTCTTTTGCTCTCGCCAACGACATATTTGGGGCGGTTTTTCCGATTCGTTGCTTGCGATTCGCCGCCAAGGCGTTACGATACGAAAATTGCCCTATTCAAGATCCAACACGCGGAAAGGAACAAATCCCATGTCATGCTGCACGCTCCCTTGTCGGAAACAAGTTGCAGTGATGCTAACCGGCCTGGCCGTGGCACTTGGTTGTCTGGCCCTCAGTCACGCATCATGGAACACGCCCGCTACCCAGGGTGGCAAGCGTTTCGAAGACGGCTACATATGGCCGGAGCCAAAGGTTATCACGCCCGGCGAGAACAACAGCGCCCCTTCCGACGCCATCGTCTTGTTCGACGGCAAGAACTTCAACGCCTGGAAAGGTGCCGAAAAATGGAAAGTGGAAGCCGATGGTGGCACCACCGCCGTCAGCAATATCCAAACCAAACAAGCCTTTGGCGACTGCCAGCTGCATCTGGAGTTCGCCTCGCCCAAGGTGGTCAAGGGCAAGGACCAGGGCCGCGGCAACAACGGCGTCGGTTTCATGTCCGGCAAATACGAAATTCAAATCCTCGATTCCTACGAAAACAAAACCTATTTCGTGGGCCAGGCCGCCGCAGTTTACAACCAACGGCCGCCAATGGTCAACGTATCCCGCAAGCCCGGCGAGTGGCAAACCTACGACATCGCCTTCGAGGCCCCGCGCTTTGACAAAGACGGCAAGTTGCTCAAGCCGGCCGTGGTCACGGTCTTTCACAACGGTGTCTTGGTGCAAAACCACACTGAAATCAAGGGGGAGACCTTCTTTGACCAGCCCTACGCTTACACGGCTCACGCCGAAAAATTGCCTTTGCAATTGCTTTACCACAACAACCCCGTGCGGTTTCGCAATATCTGGATTCGGGAGTTCAAGGAGCTGGAAGGTAAAAAGAAGTAAGCCCGCACGGGCGGCAAACACGACTGGAAAAACATCGCCATGGGGAGATAATGAGAAGGTCCGGAGAGGTGCCAGAGCGGCCGAATGGGCCGGTCTCGAAAACCGGTGTGGACGAAAGTCTACCGAGGGTTCGAATCCCTCCCTCTCCGTTTATTCAAGGCTTGCGATTTGCCGCAAGCCTTTTTCTTTTAGCGACTTCCGGCAAACGCCATGACCCGCAGTTGGTCTGGTCACAATCACCTCCCTCTCGGTCGGCTTGGCAGGCGCCGAAGAACCGCGAAATTCACGTGTTTTCCAGGCTTCTGGGGTTCTCCCGGCAAGTCTTTGTCGATTCCCGACGGCAGGTTTGGGGGCAATTTGGGGGCGACACTGATCCTGTGTTGGGGCTGCGTCGAATTGCCCCTTCCGCGCGCCGGAGCTTCGCCTGCTCGAATGGACTGGGAAAAGCTCCACATTGTCTGGGCAGGCATGCCAATGATTGACCGTGCTTCAATTTGCGAAACGACCAGGCAGGAAGGACCACCGGTTACTTCCACGGCCCGAGCGCTTGCCAGGTGCGGTTGAACTCCCGGCCATCAACGATCGCCTGAGCTATGGGATGGAGGAACGAGGCAAGAACCGCAATTACATCGGGAAGCGCGGCTGGCGCGTCGGTGAGACGGGTTTTGCGCAGAAACGCTCGCCACTGAGTTTGCTTTTGCGCGTCGTCTCCAAACACGGGCGTCAACGCCGTTGGCGCCGCCAGGATCTGAGTCTTGCGATGTGCGAATGTCCGTGTGATTGCGTTGGAAAGAATCGAGCCGTCGAAATCAAATTGCTGAGACAGCAACCAGATGTCGTAGAAATCCTTCATGCGGCTGTTCACGAGCCCCAGCTTCACCATCGCCTCAAATTTCTCCGCGACGACCGTCTCCCGGCTATAGCCGTTCAGGTGCGGGGCAGGCAATTCAAGGATCGTCGGATACTCCGTGGCTACGGCGGCCGGCGTCTGCATATCCCCGAAGCCATCATCAATCTGCATCGCTATGCGTGAATTCTGGAGAGTCGCGTGGAACGTAACACGTACACCGGCGTAGTCCGCGTCCTCCTTGATCGCCTGGCCGGCGACCGAATCAGCGTGAAAGTTCAGCCCATCGGGCTCCGTTGGTTGCACATGTCCTTAAACACGGGGACAACGGCCGTCACCTTGCTATCCATTCGTCCGAGCAGGTCGATGTCTCGGGTTGGGCGAGATGCGGGTGCATTCCAGACCCGGAGCATCAGTGCGCCTTTGAGCACAAATCGGCTTGCATGCTTCGAGCTGGCAAGGCGGTACAGGAAGCGCTCCATCGCGAAGTATTCGAGCACCTCCTGAAACGGGCGGTTGGTCTTCTTGGCGAAATTCTGAAGCCGTAGCCCGATGGAGGCCGCCACATCCTTGACCGGTTTTTTCACAGCACCGCCTCCAGGTATGGACGCATGACATTGGCAACGCGACAGGTCTGGGCGTACTGCAAGAGTGCATCGGCGTCGATGCGGCCTTGCTGCTTGTAGCGCTTGAGCGCCTCCACGGCGGTGTCGAGCCCGATCTTGTTCCGGTACTTGAAACAGTCGGCCAGCGTCTTCTCGCGACTGTAAACCCGGACTGATGTGCCGTCCATGTCCTTGGTTTCGATCCCGGCCGCGAACGCCTTGTTTGCGAATCGGAATACCCGGATAGGAGGGTAATCCACTCGTGGAGGTTCGCTGTCCCGAGGAACCGCCAGCCAAACCTCGTGGGGAATTTGCGTGGTCAACCCGTGCAGTGCAAGCGCGGAAATGAGGCAGACCACTCCGCGCGGGACCCGCCGGCTAACGGCGACCAGGTCGGGATTCGCGAGTGGCGTGGCATCCGCGAGGCGATACAGTCCACGGCTCAGTTGCTCAATGACCCCGGCATCCCGCATGGCGTAAAGTGTGGTCCGATGGATTCCCGCGTGAACAGCGTTCGCCATCCGCATCATTCCGCCATGCTTGCGAAATAGGGCTTTTGCCTCGTCGAGCGTCGAGTTTTCCAGTTTCGGTCGGCGGGTTTGCATGTACAATATAACTCCACATAACCATATATGGAAGTATTATGTACATTGACTCGCGCGATGTCAACAGCAATTCAATCGCCATCACCGGGCCAGGTTTCCAGTATCTCCTGAACCCGCGGCCGATTTCGGGAGAGGTGACTCTTCATGGACGGCGTGGCGATCAGTTCTCGGATGCATTCCTTGACGCACGATGCGTACTTCGCCATGATCCAAATAAATTCGATCGTGTAGTCTGCAGTGAGCTTGAGCAGGGACTTTCGGGCGCGCTTGATTTCGTTCTTGTCCTGGGGCACCCATCTGGCTCCGTGTTTCACTAGAAGATGGATGGCCTTGATCTTGTCGCGTGCCTTGGTGGAGTCGATCTTGTCTCGGCCGTTTCGTTGATGCCAGCTGTAAGAGCTGAAATCCATTTCGAGTCCACAAAGCAATCTCTGGATGATGGAGGAGCCGCCGTTTTCTTGATCGTTTGGATTCAGTCCCTTTTCCAGCAGTTGCTTGAGCAGGTCGATTCCCTCGCCGCGGTCAGCATACTTCAGCATATCGCGAATCCTCGGATGGTTAGGATCCAGCTTCACCTGTTTGAGCTTGAGGATGTCGAAGTGCTCGTAAAGGACAGCGAAGCCAAGGGCGGAAAGGCCCTCGTCGTACGAGTCTCGCATTTCATCGTGGCTGCTGGGACCCGGTGCATACGGGTCGGCACCCGCCCACAGCAAGAGCGACACCCACTTCAAATTGCCTTCTTTGCAGTGATAGCGGAGGGCAATGTTCGCCTGTTCCGGGAAAGTGGAAAACCGCTTCTGGTAGCGCTTGAAAATCCGAAGGGCGGTGCGGATCCGATTACAAAAGGCCCAGGCCAAGGGGTTGCCGGTTTCGACATCAGCTCCCTTGTCGATGAAGTATTCCATCATCGCCGGGTCCCAAGTGTTGAACACAACCTTCATGTCGATCTGTTTTGGATCGTAGCCATGTTCCACGAGAAGTTGGACGAAGTCGAATCGCCTAGCACGCAAGACTCTTGCCATCGTCCCATTCCAGCCATCGAGATCAATTTCCGCGCCACACTTCAATAGAACTGCGACCAGGCTATGGAAGCCAGATTCGACCGCGATGTCGAGCGGTGCCCTGGCATGATTGCTGCGACGTGGAAATGGCGGCGGGTTGACCGGCTTTCCCTCGGCAATCCATTCTTGAACGGCAAACAGCCTTCCTGCCCTGCACATGTCAATGAGCGGCTTGATTTCATCCAGGGAATCGGCACGCCCGCTACCAGGGTCGCCGGTTGCTTTGCTCATTCTTCACCTCCTCGATTTTCTCATCGAAGGTTGACGGCGGACTCGGCCGCAACGGATCAAGTCGGTCCGCCTGCTGAGTGGCCCAATCCAGCCACTGGGCAATCTCACTTCCAGGCTCAATGGCGCCGTGCATTCGTTTGACAGCGTCGATGAATCGACGCAAATCATCGGCCTCTTTCCAGCATCGTGCTTGTTGGCGCAACTGTTCGACGCGAGCACGCTCCGCGTCATACTTTGCTCGCTTCTCAGCCCGTTGGCGCGCTTCTTCCTGCCGGCGCAGTTCCTCAACTCGGCGTTGCTCGGCCTTCCGTTGTTCCTCTTCTAGGTGAGCCCGCATCCGAACTGCCAGGTCTTCGAGGCCGTCCATGAAGCTGTTGAGACGCTGCTCTAGCGGCTTCTTGCCATCGCGCCACGTGAAGCGGCAGCCGTGGGCCCAGTACATTCCGGACTGGTCAATGAACAGCTCCAGACGGCCCGACGGAACCTGCTTTCTGTTGATACGGTTGTAACCGAAGTCGTAGTGGCCATCGAGATCGTGCTCTTTCGGCTGTTCCTGCTTCGTTTCGAGTCGCTCGACAATGCCGAAGGGAATCTTGGCATCTTGAATTGTCACCGTTGGGCCGCGGTCTACGGTGTAGCTCGATGCTTCGCAAGTTTTCAAAATGGCGTCGAAAAGGAGCAGGGCGCGACGAAGGCTTCCCTTCGAGACCCGAACGTCGAGCACCCGCTCCTTTGGAAGGACCAGGATGCCATTGTCGTTCGTTTCTGCACCCTGCAACTCTTGATTGACGAGAGTGATGAAGCTGTGGCAACTGCGCAGGCTTTCCGCAACCTTGATCGGCGGACGATCAACCTTCGTTTGTTCCTTCGGTGTTTCAACGTGATTCATGTTGGGTACCCGCAATTCGATGACCGAGTTGTTGGCCGGATCGGGCAACGGGATCTGCCAAGGCGTCTGCCCAGCTTGCTTCTTGGCCCAATAACCACGCGGTGGGCACGGAATCTTGTGTTTGCGACAGATCTTGGCAATGCCGACGTCGGAATAGCCGAGCGTCTTCGACAGCTGTGACGTTGGCGTTGACCATACCAGGTTGTAGAGTTCGAGCCGGGTCATGTGAATCGCCGTTTGCATGGGGACAAACTATGCCGCGAAAGGTGAGTTGGCAGCATCAAGCACCAGCCGGCCGCCGGCACTTCAACATGCCCTGGGGAGAGCCGGCGATCCGCAATAACCCGAATAGAATAGTCCACTGGGTATTCAATCCGGGTCGGCGAAAGGAAGCAGATCATGGTCGAGGCGAGCCAGTCGTTCCAGCAACTTTTGGCCGGGCTTGGCGAGGCAGCACGATTCGAGTCGGTCGGACAAGTCTCTGCTGTTCTGCCGGGGCTGGAGGTAAAGGGGATTGGTTCCATTGGCGTTCCGGTTGCGCCGGCGGATGCGAAACGTATCATCAGCAAAGCGAGCCAGGCGCCGTATGGCCGAGGCGAGGCGACGATCGTCGATACGGACGTGCGCCAGGTTTGGCAGCTGGAGCCTTCGCAGTTTGAGTTGCGGAATGCGGCATGGAGCGAAGCCGTCGCGGGTGTCGTTGATGCGGTCAAACGCGATCTTGGCATCCACGGCAAGGTGACGGCGGAGCTTTACAAGTTGCTCGTGTATGAGACGGGGAGCTTCTTCAAGCCGCACCGCGACACCGAAAAGATTCCAGGAATGTTTGGCACTTTGGTCGTATGTTTGCCATCGCGGCATGAAGGGGGCACGCTGATTCTCGAACACGATGGGCAGACAAAGCAAATCGACTTTGGCGGCAGGGACTCAGAGTTCCAGACGCGATACGTTGCGTTCTACGCCGACTGCCGGCATGAAGTCACGCTGGTGAAGTCAGGGTATCGCATTTGCTTGGTTTACAATCTGGCCAGCGCCAGCAAGAAACAACCGCAGGCACCGCACCATGAGGCAGCAGTTGCCGAGGCGGCCCAGTTGCTCAAGAGGCTTTTCGCGGCGCCGGAGCGTTTGAACAAGTTGGCCATCCCCTTCACGCATCAGTACACCGAAGCGAGCTTTGATCCCAAGCAGTTGAAAGGCGTCGATCGCTCTCGCGCCGAAGTTTTGATTCGTGCCGCTCAATCGCTGGATTATGAATGCTTCTTCGCGCTCTTGATGTTGCATCAGGAAGGCATTCCGGACTATGGCACGATTGATCACGGCGATTCGTGGGGCCGCCGAAGGTCGCGTTGGCCCTATGACGACTACGGCGGCGATGAAGATGAATCCGGTGATGGTTCCGATGGCGAGTTCGAAGAGGTCTTCGAGGAGGAGCTGAAACTGGAACACTGGCGTGATCCCGAAGGGCAGGAGCAATCGTTCGGTGCCATCCATTTCGAAGACAAAGAGATTTTGGGCTTCGAGGACAAAGAGGAATGGTCTTACAAGCAAGAGGTTCGTGAGGCGACCGGCAATGAAGGGGCCTCGATGGACCGCTGGTATCGGCAAGCCGTGATGGTGATTTGGCCGCGCGAACGCCACTTCGACGTGCTAGCTGCCGAGGGGCCGGCGTCGGCGCTCCCGGCTCTCGAAAAGCTGGTGGCGGAGAGCAAGACAGCGCAGAATCTCGCGGCTTGCGGCAAGGTAGCCAAGGCGATCATCGCGAACTGGCAAGGTCCCGATCGGTATGGACTCGGTATCCGATCTCACGCGACGCCGATGCTGCGCGTGCTCGAACGCATCGGCGATGAAAAGCTGGCCTTAAGGTTCGTGCGCGACGTGCTTCCTAGCAGTTTCAACGGCTCCGAAGGCAGGGCCCTGCACGGTCTGTGTCAACACATCGGCTGGAAAGCGCTTGCGCCGGCAATTCAGGAGTTCCTTGCCCAGCAGAAGCCGGCCGATTACCGCAACCATCTGAATCAGATCGTCACGATCTGCGAGCACTTGTGCTGCGACCCACCGGCCTTGAACACAGAACGCCGCGCGGCTTGTGGCGTGATCGCCGAGGAACTAATGAAGGTCGTCGAGCGCTGGGACAAAGCGCCGCCGAGTCAGTGGAATTCTGGCAGATTCCACGCTTATGATTTCGGGCAAGGTGCCGACGACTCCGATGAAGACGAAAAAGATGGAATTGAAGACAAAAACGACGCCGAGCCAAAGCATCAACCAAGCGACGACGAGCAGGAAGCGTTGGTGTTGCAGCAACGCGGTGACAAACGAATCGGCGTCGTTGCGAGCATGATGCGTCTACTTGCCGCCATCGGCGCCAGCGAACAGTTGACGGATTTCCTGGCCCATGTCATGGCCGACACCGGGCATTACGATCTTCGTGCCGTAGTAATTCCCGATGTGAAGTCCCTTTACGCGCAAGCAATTCCGGCCGCGATCGGGCGCCAAGCCGCTGCTCGGTTGTTGCAGCATTGCCTCGCCGAACTGCGCGCGGCGACGGCGCAACCACCCGAACCGCCGCAGGACTGGAAGCGCGAGGCCAAGCTTGGCTGCAAGTGCGAAGATTGCGCCGCCTTGAGCCGATTTCTCCGCGACCCGTCCGAGCGTGTCGGCCGCTTCCCCATGAACAAGCAACGGCGTCAACATCTTCATCGGCAAATCGACCAACACCGCTGTGATTGCACGCACGTCACCGAGCGCAAAGGCTCACCGCAGACGCTGGTCTGCACCAAGACGCAAAACTCCTACGAACGCAGCCGCAAGCAATATGAGGTCGATCAAGTCGTGCTTGGCGAACTGGAAAGATTCGAACGCAAACCATCTTCGCGCCGAATCAGGAAATCATCTTAGCCGCGATTGGCTGGAAATGCTGGGGGCAAATTGGGGGCAGCACTGCCCGTGCAAACCCATCGTGAGTACAATACAGACGAAGCATGGATATCGCGGAAAGTGCGGTTTTTCCAGCCTTTTCGATGTAAAAGCGAGGCAGGAGCGATGTAAGCCCAATCCATCATGGGCAGCTTCGAATCCCTCCCTCTCCGTTTTGTAATCCGATGCAGGTTGATGCAGACTGGCGCGAAGAGCCCCGCTTTTGTCGGGGTTTTTTGCGTTTTCTAGCCTCCTCGTTATCGCGGTCTGCTTCCCATTTTCGGGGCAATTGGTGCGGAACCGTGCCCGCAATGTGCGGCGGCAATGGCCGGGACTGCCCAAAACCGGGATCGGCGGCAGCGACAGGATCGCCGATGTCTGGTCGTCATAGGCACCGGCGTACAAACATTCACCGTGAGGTCCAACGCAGAACCGGGCGCTGGAACTTAAACGTCTATCTATTTTGTCTCCAATTTCAGGTTCATGGTGTTTTCACCCTTGGTCGCGGTGAAGGTCAACGTCGAGAGTATCGGCGCCGTGTATTGTAGGGGAATGGTCAGGCGCTTTTCGCCTGGCTCAGCCGGCGTGGTCGTCTCCTCCACGAGGACTTTATATTCCCCCGGCGGAAAGCCTTTGTGGAAGACGAAGCTGCCGTCTTTCATGATGTTGGCGGAGTAACGCTTATCCGTCACGCTCAGAAACGTGACAAAGCCGTGAGTAAGCGGCTGGCCGTCGATGGTCACAACGCCTTTGACGCGAGCCATGTTGGGATCGGGCACAAACGGCGCCTTCTTGCCTGGCTTGGTGTCCTCAACTTTTTTTGGCTCGACTTTTGGCTCGACGATATCACCGCGCGTGCCGCCCACGGCTTCCATGACAGCCGCCACGTCATTGGTTTTGACGCCGTTCTTTTCCAGAGCTTCCTTGAGGTGCCCGGCCAGAGCGTTGAACTGATCGTCGGTGATGCCCATGCCTTTGTGAACGTCTTTCATGGAAGGCCCTTTGTATTTGTAAGGGCCGCCGGCGGCGTCGCTCACGAAATCGATCAGCGATTTTTTCAGGGCCTGTGCTTTTTGGTCGTCGAGCTTGTATTTGCCGCCTCGCGAGAAATCGACCTTGGGATCCATTGCAGCCGCCGCCATGAAATCGGACAGCACCTTATCGACGCCTTTTTCGCCGCCCAGGCGATCCCAGAGGCTTGCCTTGGCGACAATGCCGGTGCCTGGGTTGATGGTGGCCCGAACGTCGTCCAGCACCTTGCGGAGCGTGTGGGCCTTGTCGTGCATGCGCACCTGTTTGCCGGCATCGGCCAAACCCACGTCGATCTTGGTTTGCAATTGGGGATACTTGCCCAACAACGGCTTGATGCTCCGCAGGGAGCCTTCAAAGAGGCGGTAGCAGCCGGCGTGGTCGTCTTGCTTGTTGAAGATGGTCGACCCAAGGTTGATCACGTCGCGCAAGCCGGCGTCGAGGTTTTTCTCGAAGGACTTGTCATCACCGGGTTGTTCGGCGACCGACGAGCTAGACAGGAGTGCGGCCGTGGCGGCAACGGCCAGGATGAACAAACCGGTCCAGCGATGTTGCTTACGCATGTGAATTTCTCCCCCAAATGCTCGGCGATGGTGTCGTTGTCTCTGCTGCGAATCTTAGAGGCGGCGGCCCGTCAAGGACAGCACGATTTCCTGGTCTTGCACTGTTGGGGCAAGTGCGGATAATAGGGGGACGATGACAATGTGGGCTTGGAAGCCCCCCAATTCCGCGCCAAGCCAGGGAGGGTGCGTTGGCTGATAAATCCTCACAACTCGTTCTCGATGCATTGGGCAAGGCGGCAGTGGACCCCGCGGGCGTGCCGCTTTTCCAGCAAAAGACGGCGGCGGGCCTGTTCGCGGGCACCGCTTTGGCACGCCAGGCTGCGCAGCGCTGCAAGGAGCAAGACCTGCTGCGCGTGGTCCGCACGGAGTCACGCGGCAAAGCGGTGCAGGAAGTGGTCGCCATCACGCCCAAGGGCCTGGAGCATCTGCTCGGCCAATCCAATCCGCGGCAATTGCTTCAAGATCTGGTCCGGGCCGTCGAAGGCCGCCAACAGCAGCTGAACGAATGGATTGCGGCCGCAAAACAAGCGCAAACCAGTATGGACGCGCTCCGCAATTTGGCGTCAGCGGCCTTGGAGCGCCTGGACAACAAGCAGATTCCCGTCGATTGTACCAACGCGATTGTGCAATGTCTGGCAACCTGGAGTGCGTCCAACGCCGCCGAAGATTGCCCGTTGCCGCATTTGTACCGGCAATTGCAGGGTCCAACGATTGGCCAATTTCACGACACGCTGCGCCGGCTTCATGCGGAGCAGCGCATCCATCTTCATCCCTGGACCGGCCCACTTTGTGAGATGCCTGAGCCGCCCTTGGCGCTGATGGTGGGACACGAAATCGCTTACTACGCCAGTTTCCGAACATAAGAT
>Ga0134121_10002744_pt1 | contig 15021 bp, 12 predicted proteins | sample KB301_FD_96463 | JGI IMG/M metagenome (GOLD analysis project Ga0134121, IMG submission 96463) | Terrestrial soil microbial communities without Nitrogen fertilizer from Kellogg Biological Station, Michigan, USA - KB3-0-1 | ecosystem: Environmental > Terrestrial > Soil > Unclassified ... | reverse complement strand
TCGAAAGTGAAGCGCGGATCGCGCGGCGGCAGCCCTTTGCCGGTGCCGTAGCCGATATTCACCAGGAAATTCGACTTCAGGCGCCCGTCGGGGAAGAACACGGCGTCGGCCTTGGCGTTGTCGAAGCCGGACATCGCCCCGCAGTCGAGGCCGACGGCGCGCAGCGCGAGCAGGAAATAGCCGCCCTGCAGCGTGCCGTTTCGAAACGCGGTGATCTCGGTGTGCGCGCCCTTGTCCTTGAACCAGTTGATTGCCTGGGGGTTGTAGAACATGCGCGGCAGGTGCTCCCAGAAGCGCGTGTCGTAGGCGACCAGCGCCACCAGCGGCGCCTGCATCGTCTTCTCCAGGTTGGTCGGTCCCAGCGCCGGGCGCAGTTTTTCGCGCGCTTCCTTCGAGCGCAGGTAGAGAATGCGCATCGGCTGGCTGTTGGCGCTCGTCGGTCCCCACTTCATCAGCTCGTGCGCCGCTCGCAATGCTTCTTCGGGAACCTGGCGCTCGTCGAAATCGCCGTGCGATCGCGCGGCACGCAGGATCAGGTCCAGGGTTTTCTCATCAGCCATAATCACCTCGATGGTGGACCTCGCTAGTGTAGTTCGGCCCGGCGACGCGCTCGTGTGGGGACAGGCGTGCGCGGAGCCGCAGACTTTGGTCGAGGCGCTCGTTTCCCAACGGGCGAGCCTGGGCGGAGTGGGATGCTTCCTCGGCTCGAGCTACTCCGGCATCGTGAAGCCGGAGCATGCCGATCGCCTCGCGCTCACCTCGTACTGCGGCATCGGCACCAACCGCGCGCTCGTCGACGCGGGCGTGCTCGACATCCTGCCGGTGCCCTACTCGCAGCTAGGCCCGTTGATCCGCGACGGAAGAATCAGGTGCGACGTCCTGCTGCTCCAGGTCAGCCCGCCAAATGCACGCGGCGAATACAGCCTGGGGTTGGCCGCGGATTACCTGGTGCCTGCGCTCGACGCGTGCCGCGCGATCGTCGCCGAGGTGAACGACCAGGTGCCGTGGACGCACACCGAGCGACTGCTCACGAAGGACGATTTCGATCTTCTGGTCGAGACTTCGCGCCGTCCGGCGGCACCGGCAGTGCGACCGCCGAGCGAGACCGACCTGGCCATCGCGCGCAACGCCGTGCCCTTCATTCCCGCCGGCGCGGTGCTCGAGTTCGGCATCGGCGCCCTGCCCGATGCGCTCTGCGCCTTGCTGGGGCGCCATGAAGGGCTGCGCGTGCATTCCGGCACCGTCGGCGACGGTGTCATCGAGCTCGTGCGCCGCGGCATCGTCAGCCGCGTCGATTGCGCATTGCTGATCGGATCGCCCGCCCTGTTCGCATTCGCGCGCCACAACGAGCGCGTGCGACTGCGCAGCTCCGAGTACACGCACGATGCGCGGGTGCTGGCCAGGCAGGAGCGCTTCGTCGCGGTGAATTCCGCAGTCGAGATCGATCTCACCGGGCAGGCGAACGGCGAGCTCGCCGAGGCCAGCTACCTCGGCGCCGTTGGCGGTGCGCTCGACTTCGTGCGTGCGGCAAATTCCTCGGTCGGCGGGGTGTCGATTGTCCTGCTGCCCGCGAGACGAATCGTCGAGCGCCTCTCGGGGCCGGTTTCCGTCCCGCGCGGCGAGAGCGGCATCGTAGTCACCGAGCGCGGCGCGGCCGATCTGCGGGGCTGCTCGTTAAAAGAACGTCAGCGCCGCCTACAAGGCATTGCAACCGTGTAGTTGATCCGGCGATAGAATGCCCCGCAGTCAAAGGGGGATCGATGGACGCACTCTCGCTGCTGCTGGACAGGGTCCCGGGGCTGGCGCGTTTCCGCGGCGACATCAGGGGCGGGTTGCTTTCCGCGGCGGTCGCGATTCCGCTCGCCATGGGCTACGGCATGTTCGGATTCGTGGCGCTCGGCAACGATTACTTCCTCGATGGTGCGCTGGCCGGTCTGCTGACCGCGGCCGTGGTTGGAATCGTGTGCGTGGCTCTGGGCGACAAGTCGGCCAATGTTTACGCGCCGCGCGTCATCACGACCTTCTTCATCGGCATCCTGCTCTACGGCCTGGTGCATTCGGCGTCGCCGATCCTCAAGTCCGGCGGGCTCGGCCTGATCCTGGCGGTGCTGTTCTCGATCATCCTGCTGGGCGGATTGTTCCAGGCGCTGTTCGGGCTCACGCGCCTGGGTACGGTGATCCGCTTCATACCGCAGCCGGTGATGTCGGGCTTCCAGAACGCGGCGGCGCTGCTGCTGCTGCTGGTGCAGCTCGGCAACCTGTTCGGCTTCGACAAGAGCACCACTTTCGTCCAGGCGCTGAAGGACATCCAGCACGCGCGGCCGCTGAGCCTGCTCCTCGCGGTGCTCACCATCGTCGCCATGCTGCAGGCGCGGCGCTGGCTGCCAAAAGTGCCGGCGTTGCTGGTCGCGCTCGCGACCGGCACGGTGGTCTATTACATCCTCGGGCTGGCCGGGCTCGGCAGCTACCTCGGGCCGACGATCGGTATCGCGCCGTTCACCGCATACAAGCTGCCGAACATCCCGCATTTTGCCGAGCTGGCGCGCGCGCCCGGCGTGCTGGCGCTCGTGCCCACCATCGTGGGCGGGGCGCTCGCGCTCGCCATCATCGCCTCGATCGACGCCCTGCTGTGCAGCAAGCTCCTCGCGCGCCCCGGCGACCCAAAGGTCGACGGCGACCGGCTGCTCCTGCGCCTGGGCGCCGCGAACACGCTCACCGCAGTGTTCGGCGGCATCACCGGCGGCCTGAACATCGGCCCAAGCCGGGAGAACAAGGCCGCCGGGGGACGCACGCCGGTTTCCGCGCTGGTGAATGCCGTCGCGGTGCTGATCACGCTGCTGCTGCTCTTTCCCGCGCTCAGCTACCTGCCCTGCGTCGCGCTGTCGGCTGTGATCGCGGTCATCGCGGTCGAGCACTTCGATCCGTGGACGCTGCGCCTCGCCCGGCGCGCCACCTCGCGCCTCGCCACCCGCAAGGTGGTCATCGACCTGGTGCTGGTCGTGCTGGTCGCGATCCTTGCCGTCGCCGTCGACATCGTGTTCGCGGTCTTCGTCGGCGTGGGGGTCGCCGCGTTGCTGTTCGTCGTGCGCATGGGCCGCTCGGTGGTACGCCGCCTCTATCGCTGCACCGGCGTGCGCTCGCGCAAGCGCAGGACGGTGCCGGAAATCGCGCTGCTCGAGCAGCACGGGGCGGTGATCGTCGCGGCGGAGCTGCAAGGCGCGCTGTTTTTCGGCTCGGGCGAACGGCTCGCCGGACAGCTCGCCGACGAGGCGCGCAGGCAGGAGACCCGGTTCGTAGTCCTCGACCTGCGGCGCGTCAGCGAGATCGACAGCACCGGCGCGCAGATCCTGTTCGATATCCATGCCGAGCTCGAGCAGCAGGGCCGCTACCTGGTCCTCGCGGTCGCGCAATCGTCGGAGCCGGCCGAGCAGCTGGCCGAGTCCGGGGTCATCGATGCGATCGGGAAGGAGCGCGTCTTTCCTGACCTGGATCGCGCGCTTCAATGGGCGGAGGACCACCTGCTGCGCTCGGGTGCCGGCGAGGCGCCGGAGGAGCCGGAATTGCCCCTCGCGCAGACCGACATCGCCCAGGGATTCACCAGCGCCGAGCTGGCGACCGTCGAGACGCACTTCGAGCGCCGCGTGTACGAGCCCGGCCGCGAAGTGTTCCACCAGGGCGCGCCCGGGGACGAAATGTTCGTGATCGCCAAGGGCTCCGCCAGCGCGTTCCTGCGCCAGGCCAGCGGCAGCGAGATGCGCTTGGTGACGTTCGCGCCGGGCACGGCATTCGGCGAGCTGGCGATCCTGGACTCGGGGTCGCGTTCCGCGCGCGTGACGACCGAAGGCGGCCTGGTGTGCTACGCGTTGAGCAAGGAGAAGTTCGCCGCCCTCGCCGCCAAGGCCCCGGCCACTGCGATCAAGCTCGTGTCCAACCTGGGCAGGCTGCTGAGCCATCGCCTGCGCGAGGCGAACCACACGATCCAGCAGCTGGAGGAGTAGCCGCTAGCGGAAGTTGCGCAGCGCCGGCACGGTCCAGAACGGCAACGAGGCAATGGTGATCAGCACGAGCGACATCGCGAGCGCCGCGCGATAGCCGCCGGTCAGGTCGTGCAGCACCCCGCCGGCGAACGCTCCCAGCGCCGCGCCCACCGCGTTGCTTCCGTAGATCAGCCCGTAAATCGTGGCCACGCGCGGACCGGCGAAGTAGCGCGCCGCCACCGACGAGACGATCGGGCCGCGCACCCCCATGCACAGGCCGAATACCGGCACGAACAGCACGAGGACCAGCGCCGAAGGATAGAAGCTCAACAGCAGCAGCAGGGCCATTCCGGCGAAGGTGCCGGTGAAGCTGAGCGTGACGATCTGCCGGTAACCGAAGCGGTCGGAAGACAGGCCGCTCACCATCACGCTCAATCCGGACAGCAGTCCGATGAGACCGAACGCGCTGGCGGCGGCGAGCGGCGAGAAACCCGCGTCCACCAGGAACGCAACGAGCTGCACAAGGATGGCGAACATCGCCGCGGCAGTGAAGAAGAACACCTGCGAGAGCCCCCAGAAAACCCTGGAGCGCAGGGCGGCAGCGAGCGTCCAGCCCTCGCCCGCGCCGCGCCTCGCCTCGGCACGCGCCGGATGTCCGGCGGCGAAAGCCTTCCACGGCAGCGCGAACATCACCAGCGGCGAAAGCAGCAGCAGCGCGACTCCCATGACGCGGTAGGTATGGCGCCAGTCGTACTCGGCCACCAGGTGCTGGACCAGCGGGACGAACAACAACGTGCCGATGCCGAACGCCGAGTACGCCACGCCCAGCGCGCTCGACAGCCGCTCGCGGTACCAGCGCGCGATCAGCGCCGAGCCCGGCACCATGCCGTTCATGCTGACGCCGACGCCGACCAGCACGCCGATCAGCAGGTAGAACTGCCACAACACCGTCAGGTTGCCGGCCAGGAAGAACGCAATGCCGAGGCTCAGCATGCCGCTGCCATACACCCAGCGCGGGCCGAAACGGTCGAACACCAGGCCGACCAGCGGCGCGGTGCAGCCGTGCACCAGCAGGTAGATCGAGTAGACGCTGGTCAGCTCGGAGCGCGTCCAGCCGAACTCGCGCTCGAGCGGCAGCAGGAACACGGCATAGGTGTCGCCAAGCCCGCGCCCGAACATGTTGAGCGTGAAGCACGTGGCGAGCACCGCAAGCGCGGTGCGCTTCACTTCAGATTTTTTCCACCGGCTCCAGGCCGAACACCTGGCGCAGGTAGCGCAGGTAGCCGGGGTCCTTGCTGATCGTCTTGCCGGGCGCGTCCGACACCTTGGCGACCGGCTGGCCGTTGCACTCGGTCATCTTGATGACGATGTTGATCGGCTCGTGGCCGAGGTCGTTGGTGAGGTTGGTGCCGATGCCGAACGCGCTCAGCGCGCGGCCATGGAAGCGGCGCGCGATCTGGATCGCGACCGGCACCGTGAGCTGGTCGGAGAAGATCAGCGTCTTGGTGCGCGGGTCGACGCGGTTCTTGCGGTAGTGCGCGATCAGGCGCTCGCCCCAGACGAACGGGTCGCCCGAGTCGTGGCGCGCGCCGTCGAACAGCTTGCAGAAGTACATGTCGAAGTCGCGCAGGAAGGCGTCGGTACCGTAGGTGTCGGCCACCGCGATGCCGAGGTCGCCGCGGTACTCCTGCGCCCATTTGTCGAAGGCGAAGGTCTGCGAGTCGCGCAGGCGCGGGCCGAGCGCCTGGCAGGCCTGCATGTATTCGTGCGCCATGGTGCCGAGCGGCGTGAGCCCGTTGCGCATCGCGAACCACACGTTCGAGGTGCCGGCGAAATACTGCGGGATCTCGCGCTTGAAGGTCTGCAGCACCTCCTCCTGCCAGTCGCGCGAAAAGCGGCGCCGGGTGCCGTAGTCGGAGATCTTGAAGCCGAGCTCGGGCTCGACCGCGCGCGACTGTCCGATCTTCGCCTGCAGGCGCCGGCGGCCCTCGGCGAAATCGGGTTGCGGCTGCGTGCGGCGGAAATAGGCTTCCGAGACGATGGCGAGCAGCGGAATCTCGTACATGATGGTGTGCAGCCAGGGGCCGCGCACCGTGATCTCGATCTCGCCGGGCTTTTCGCCGAACCCGAGCTGTACGTACTTCTCGTTGAACTGGAACAGGCCGAGGAAGTCGACGAAGTCCGACTTCATGAAGCGCAGGCTGCGCAGGTAGGCGAGCTCGTCTTCGCGGAAGCGCAGCCGGCACATCTCGACCAGCTCGCGCCTGATCGCCTCCAGGTCCGGGCGCAGGTCGACGCCTTCGGTCCGGCACTTGAAGCGGTACTCGGCCTGCGCGCCCGGGAAGTGATGCAGCACGACCTGCATCATGGTGAACTTGTACAGGTCGGTGTCGAGCAGCGACTGGATGATCATGCTGCGGCCATTGTACCCTCGGCCCTATGTGCGGAAGGTACGCGCTTCATGCGAATCCCGAGGTCGTCGCGCTGCAGTTCGGCCTCGAAGCGGTGCCGCAATTCGAGCCGCGCTACAACATCGCACCGGCGGCCAGCGTTCTCATCGTGCGCGGGAGGCAGGCCTCGCTCGCGCACTGGGGGCTGCGGCGCAAGTTCGCCAACCTGCGCGCCGAGACGCTGGCGGAGAAGTTTCCCGGTCCGTATCGCGAGGGCCGTGCGCTGGTGCCAGCGAGCGGATTCTACGAGTGGCAATCCAGCGCCGGGCGTAAGCAACCCTACTACTTCTACTCAAGAAAAGAAGCCTTGCTGGGGCTCGCGGCGATCTGGGAACGAGAGACATTCAGTCTGATCACGACTGAACCCAACGCGACGTTGCGCAACGTCCACGACCGCATGCCGGTGATCATTGCGCCCGACGACTATGAAGCCTGGCTCGCCGGCGAGGATGGCCTGCTGGGCCCGGCACCGGACGATGTGCTCGAGGCGCGCCCGGTGAGCATGGCGGTAAATCAGGCGGCGAACGATTCGCCGAAGCTGCTCGAGCCGGTCGAGTTACCCCGCACCCTGTTCGACTAGCCCTGCCACGCGCACGCCGAGCAGCCGCACCGGCCGCGTACCGGCGTCGGTGCGCGCGAGCAGATCCTTGGCCCAGGAAGCGATGACGTCCGCATCCGCTGTGGCGCGCGACAGCGTGTGGCTGCGGGTGACGGTGACGAAGCCAACCGAATAACGCACCTTGATGGTGATGGTGCGTGCCTCCAGCTTGCGGCGCACCAGCCATTCCGCATTTTCGCGCGCCATGCGGTCGAGCTCGTCGCGGATCTTGCCAAGATCGAGCAGGTCCTCGGCGTAGGTATTTTCGGTGCTGGACGATTTCGATTCCCGGTCGGGCGTGACGGGTCGCGGATCGTCACCGTAAGAGAGCTGGCGCAGCCAGTCCGCCAGGCTGCCGACCGTTTGCCGCAGCAACTCCAGATCGGCGCTGCGCACTTGCACCAGCTTCTCGATGCCCGCCGCGCGCAGTTTCTTTGCCGTCACCGGTCCGACGCCCCAGAGCGCTTCCACCGGCAGGTCCTGCAGAAAGCTCTCGACGCGTTCCGGCGCGATCACGGTCAGCCCGTCGGGCTTGCGGTAGCCGGACGCGATCTTGGCGAGGAACTTGTTCGGCGCAACGCCGGCGGAGGCGGTGAGCTGCGTGGATTCGAAAATCTCGCGCTTCAGGCGCTTCGCCACGTTGGTCGCGAGCGGCTCGTGCCAGTTGTTCTCGGTGACGTCGAGGTACGCCTCGTCGAGCGACAGCGGCTCCACCAGCGGCGTGCACGCCCGCAGCAGCTCCATCACCTGGCGCGAGACCTGGCGGTAACGCTCGAAGTCCGGATGCACGATCATGAGCTGCGGGCACAGCCGCACCGCGCGCGCCATCGGCATGGCGGAACGCACGCCGAAGGTGCGCGCCTCATAGCTTGCCGCGGCGACCACGCCGCGCGTTTCCGGCCGGCCGCCGACCGCCACCGGCTTTCCGCGCAACGCTGGATCGTCACGCTGCTCGACCGACGCGTAGAACGCGTCCATGTCCAGGTGGACAATGCGGCGCATATACTGTATATATTGCCATTAGTGGATACCCTTACAGACCGGCAAAGCGAAATTCTGCAGCTGATCCGCGATCTCACCGAGGTTTCGGGCTACCCCCCGACGCGCGCGGAAATCGCCGAACGCATGGGGTTTCGCTCGGTGAATGCCGCCGAGCAGCACCTGCGCGCGCTGGAGAAAAAAGGGGCGATCGATATCGAGGCCGGCGCTTCGCGCGGCATCCGCGTGCGCGACGCCAAGCCGGCAGGCCGCGGGCGGCTGCTCGAGCTGCCGGTCATCGGCCGCGTCGCGGCGGGCAGCCCGATGCTCGCTGAAGAGCATGTCCAGGGCCGCTACCAGATCGACCCGAATCTGTTCACGCCGCGCGCAGACTATCTGCTGCGCGTGCGGGGCATGTCGATGCGCGACGCCGGCATCCTGGAAGGCGACCTGCTCGCGGTCCACAAGACTCAGGAGGCGCGCACCGGGCAGATCGTAGTCGCTCGCCTCGCCGACGAGGTTACGGTCAAGCGTCTGCGCCGGCGCGGCAGCGTGGTCGCGCTCGAGGCCGAGAACCCGGAGTTCTCGCCGATCGAGGTCGATCTGCGCCGGGACACGCTGGTCATCGAGGGCATCGCGGTCGGCGTGATCCGCAACGCGAAAAGCTTTTAATTTCTTGCACAAGACGCCGGGATAACTCCTCGGCGTTTGCCCTAGAATGGCGCAGGCCCCGGCCTGCGCCGAATGAATCACTCCACCACTGCGAACGGCACCAGCCGTAGCCTGGAGGTCTCGACCAAGGCGGTCGAGGCAGAGATTCGCGACCGGGCCGATCCGCGCCAGGTCCTTGCCGACCGCGTAGCCCACCTCTACCGCCAGATGCCGATCGCGATCGGCGCGACCTTCGTCGCGGGCGCGATCGCGACCTACGAGCTGCAGGGACGCTTCCTGCAGGAGCTGGTCCTCATCTGGTGGGCGATCGTGGTGACGTTCAGCGCGACCGCCAGCCTGCTGCTCTACGCCTACTACCGCTGCCCGGACAAAGTCTCGAGCGCCCCCGACTGGCTGCGTTGGCTCGCCATTGCCGCGCTCGGCAACGGCGCGAGCTGGGGCCTCGCCGGCGGCGTGTTCTTCCGCTCGCTGTCCGACGAGCACCAGGTGTTTCTCGGCTTCCTGTTCGCGGGAATGGCTTCGGTCGGCGTGCCGGTGTACGCCGCATCCTGGCCGATCTTCGCGCTCTACGCAGCGGGCATCCTCGGCCCGTTCTGCTATGTGCTGCTCACGTTCGGCAACCGGCTGTTCGTCGAGATCGCGCTGATGGTGCCGCTGTTCTACGCGCTCAACGTGGTCATCGCCTACCGGCTGACGCAGGTCTTCCTCTCCGGCTACCGGCTGCGCCTTGCCTACGGCAAGCTCACCCAGGATCACCAGACGCTCAACCAGCGCCTCGAGCGCCAGCTGGTCGAGCTCGAGGAAGCGCGCCGCCAGGTGGAAGCGAGCGGCCGAAAGCTCGCGCTGTTCGCCGAGCGCGCGCCGATCGCGGTGCTCGAGCTGCAGCCCGACGGCACGGTGAGCGAAGTCAACCATGCCGCCGAGATCCTGTTCGGCTACGCCGCGGCCGAGCTGGTCGGCGGCAGCGTGAAGAAGCTGGTGCGGACCGAATTCCACGGCGAGTTCGACCAGACCTGGCAGGATCTGATCGCGAAGCGCGAGTCCATGGCCGGGCTCAAGATCCGCAACCCGCGGCGCGACGGCATCGACCTGATCTGCGAGTGGACCGTCACGCCGCTGGTCAACTTCCGCCACGAGGTGATCGCCGTCATCGCGCAGGGCCGCGACGTCACCGCGCAGCTCGAGGCCGAGCGCATGAAGAAGGAGTTCACTTCCACCCTGAGCCACGAGCTGCGCACGCCGCTCACCTCGATCATCGGCTCGCTGCAACTGATCAACAGCGGCGTGATGGGCGACGTCGACAAGGAGGTCGGCGAGCTCACCACGGTCGCCGAGCGCAACGCCCAGCGCCTGCTCGACCTGATCAACGACCTGCTCGACATCGAGAAGATCGAGTCGGGCAAGCTCACGCTCGCGCCGGAGCTGATCGCGCCCGACGACCTGGTGCGCGAGGCGATGGAGCTGAACAAGGCGTTCGGCGAGCGCTTCCACGTGCGCTTCCAGTCGCGCGGCGAGCTGCCCGGGCGCCTGGTGCTCGCCGACCGCAAGCGCCTGCAGCAGGTGATGACCAACCTGCTGTCGAACGCCGCCAAGTTCTCCCCCGAGGGCGGCGTGGTCGAGATCAGCGCCGAAGACATGGGCGCCAGCGTGCGCGTCGCGGTGCACGACCGGGGACCCGGGATCCCCGAAGCCTTCCGCGGCCGCATTTTCGGCCGCTTCACACAGGCCGACTCGACCGCCACGCGCCAGAAGGGCGGCAGCGGCCTCGGCCTGGCGATCTGCAAGCGCCTGGTCGAGCTGATGCAGGGCCGCATCGGCTTCGAGAACCGCGCCGGCGGCGGCGCCACCTTCTGGTTCGAGCTGCCGCGGCGGCACGCCGCCTAGAATGGGGCACCATGCCTGACCGTCCGCTCACCCGCATCTGCTACGTCGAGGACGACGAGGACATCCAGCGCATCGTGCGCATGTCGCTCGAGCGCGTCGGCAAGATGACCGTAGCCGTGGTCAGCGACCCGACGCAGGCGCTGCAGGCGTTCGCGGAGTTCCGTCCCGACCTGGTGATGCTCGACTGGATGATGCCGGTGCTGGACGGGCCGGCGCTGTTCCGTCAGATGAAGCTGCGCCCGGAAACCAGCGCGCTGCCGGTGGTCTTCATCACTGCCCGCGCATCGCAGCGCGATCTCGACGAGCTGAAAGAGCTGGGCGCGGCGGGCACCATCTCAAAGCCGTTCTCGCCGAGGGATCTACCCGAGCAGCTGCGTGCGATATGGGCGAAGCTGCCCTGAGGAACTGCAGGTGAAGCTGCCCTGACCTACTGAAGGCGAGAGGTCGTGTCCACGGCCCCGGCCGTGTCCTGCTCGAAGTTGCGCGCCAGAAAGCCGATCACCTCGTCCGCGTTGCGGAAACGCGCGTCGCGGTCCTTTTCGACCAGCTTGTCCATCAGCCGCTGGTACTGCTGCAGACGCTCCGGCAACATCGGCGGCTCGGTGTTGATGTGGTGCATCGCCACCTCCATCGCGGTCTGGCCGTCGAACATGTGCTCGCCGGTCAGCATCTGGTAGAGCAGCACGCCGGCGCTGTAGATGTCGGTGCGCAAGTCGAGCGCCCGGCCCTGCACCTGCTCCGGGCTCATGTAGCGCGGCGTGCCCAGGACTTCGCCCGCGTTGGTGCGGTCGGCGGCGGCGATGTTCTTGGCGATGCCGAAATCGACGATCGCCAGGCTGCCGTCGCGCCGGAACATCAGGTTCTGCGGCTTGAGGTCGCGGTGCAGGATGCCCTTCTCGTGGATGTCGCCGAGCGCGAACATCAGCTCGCGGAAGAAGCGCAGCGCATCGGGCGGGGACACTGACTGGCCGGCGAGGCGCTTGTTGAGGTCGCCGCCCTCGAAGAACTCCATCACCAGGTAGGCGTGGCTGTCGTAGTTGCCGTGGCCGACGATGCGCGCCACGTGGCGGCTCTGGATACGCTCGACCAGCGAGTATTCCTCCATGAAGCGCTCGAGCGCTTTCTTGTTGGTCACGATCTCGTGGCGCAGGATCTTGACCACCAGCGGCTCGTCGTCGTCCTCGCGCGAGGCGAGATAGACGCGCGCGGTGCCGCCCTCGCCGATCAGGTGCAGGATCTTGATGCCCGGGATGCGCACCTTGTCGCCGAGCGCGTGGCCTTCCATGCGCGACGCCAGGTCGGGCGCCACCGTGCGCTCGACCGGGTTGGCCGTGAGCTCGCGCAGCGAGGTGATCAGCCTTTCCCGCGTCAATTCCTGCTTGCGCTGGTAGTCGTCGGCGCCCGCCTTCATCGCGCGCACCGCGATGATCTCGTTGCCGGCGCCGGTCAGGAACAGCACCTTCGGGCAGTCGGACCGCTGCTTGAGGCTCTTCAGCCACTCCAGGCCGTCGCCTCGTCCCAGCATGTAATCCAGCACCAGCACGTCGTACGAGCTGAGCGGAAAATCGGCCGCCGGCAGGTCGCGCTGCAGGGGATCATACGAATCGATGTGGGCGTCGGCCCACTGCGCACGGATGTAGCGCGACAGCAGGTTGCGCAGGTCCTCGTCGTCGTCGATCAGCAGGACGCGCACTACGCGTCACTCATAGGTGATCTGGACTTTGGACAGGTACTCCTCGTACTCGCTGATGCGCGCCTGCAGGGACGCGCGGTCGCCGCTGCGCGCGCCGTCCTCGATGTACTTGCCGAGCGTGGAAATATGGGTGAAGCCGTAGGAATTGCCCACGCCTTTCATGCGGTGGCCGAGCTGGCGCAATTGCTCGAAATCCGCCGCGGCGAGCGCTACGCGCAGGGAGTCGAGCTCCTTGTGGCGATTGCGCATGAACACCGGGATCAGGTCTTCGAGGTCCTTCTGGACGATGACCTTGCAGTCGTTCTCGTTCATTGGCCCGAATTATAGTTGGGCCGCATCTCCAATCCCCCCTCCCGGCTGCGCAGCGCTGTCAGGAATTGACAGATGGGGATGAATCGTGCGCGCGGTGCGCAATGCGAAACGGGCGTCGTCCGCGGCGCGCGCCGCGCGCAGAATTTCGACAAAGTGCAGCATGGCGCCGAAATGGCGCGGCTCGAGCTCCAGGGTGCGGCGCAGGTCGCGCAGGCACTCCTCGTCCCTTCCCAGCAGGTAAAAAAGCACAGCGCGCTTGTGCCAGGCCTCGGCGAAATCGGGAACGCTGCGCAGGAGCAGCGTGAGACGGGTCTCCGCTATGTCGTAGCGCCGCGCGGCGAGGTCGCGGGTCGCGAGGTCGAGGACGCGCGCGGCGGCGCGGTGCGGGTGGTGCATCCAGACGTCCCAGATGCGCTCTTCGGTGGAATCGGCTTCAGCGCGCACACAGCGCGCCAGGCGACGGAACAGCTCGTCGAGGAAGGGCGATCCGTGGACCGCCCGCCGCACGCGGTAGCTGCCGATCAGCCGAAGAATCTCAACCAATGGCCCATCTTAGTGGAAATCGCGCGAAGGGGCTGTGAGCGGACCGAGCAGGGTGCTGTAGTCCAGAAGGCGCCTGGCCACCAGGTGCACGACCTCGCCGTCGCGCTCGACCACTCCTTCCACGCCGAGCAGGCGCGCGCTCAGCAGCTCGCGGCGCTGCGTCTCGACCAGGTGACGCCAGACCACGATGTTCATGCAGCCGGTCTCGTCCTCGAGGGTGACGAACACCACGCCGCTCGCGGTGTCGGGGCGCTGGCGGCAGGTGACCAGCCCCGCCGCCCGGGCCCGCGTGCCGTGGGGCCGGGATTTCAGCTCCTCGGCCTTCAGAAGCTGCATTTCGTCCAGGCGCTTTCTGAGCAGCGCCAGCGGATGGCGTCCCAGCGTAAGGCCGAGGCTGGCATAGTCCGCCACGATCTCCTCTCCTTCTTTCGGCGGAGTCAGCGCCGGCGGGCGCTCGCCGGCCGGCGCATCGAGCGGCGCACGTCGCGCGGCGCCGGCGGCAGCCCAATGCGCCTGGCGGCGATGACCGGCCAGCGATTGCAGCGCGCCGGCGGCGGCGAGCGCGCGCAGATCCTTGCGGCCGAGCTTCAGCGCGGCGACGCTCGCGTGCGGGCGCCCGGCGGCGATGCGCCGCCCTTCCTTCTCGGTGAGCCCGCTCACCATCCGCAGCCCGAGCCGCAGCGCTCCGTTCTCGAGAGTGCAGTCCCAGTCGCCGGCCTGGACATCCGGCGGCCGCACCTCGACGCCGTGCCGGCGCGCGTCCTGCACCAGCTGGGCCGGCGCGTAGAAGCCCATCGGCTGGCTGTTGAGCAACGCCGCGCAGAACGCCGCCGGGTGGTGGCACTTGAGCCAGGAAGAAACGTAGACCAGCAGCGCGAAGCTCGCCGAGTGCGACTCCGGGAAGCCGTATTCGCCGAAGCCGAGGATCTGGCGGTAGATCGCGTCGGCGAATTCCGCCCGGTAGCCGTTGGCCTTCATCCCGCTCTTCAGCCGCTCTTCGAACGGCTCGAGGCCGCCGCTGCGCTTCCACGCCGCCATCGAGCGCCGCAGGCGGTCGGCCTCGCCCGGCGTGAAGCCGGCCGCCACCATGGCGAGCTCCATCACCTGCTCCTGGAAGATGGGCACGCCCAGCGTGCGCTCCAGGACGCGCTTCACTTCCGGGCTCGGATAGTCGACCGGCTCTTCCTTGCGCCGCCGCCGCAGGTAGGGGTGCACCATGCCGCCCTGGATCGGGCCCGGGCGCACGATCGCCACCTCGATCACCAGGTCATAGAAGCACGCCGGGCGCAGCCGCGGCAGCATGCTCATCTGCGCGCGCGACTCGATCTGGAACACGCCGATGGTGTCGGCCTTCTGGATCATGGCGTAGACCGCCGGATCTTCCGGCGGCACGTCGTGCATTTCCATTCCGATCATGCCCAGGGCCTTGCGGATGGCGGTGAGCATGCCCAGCGCCAGCACATCCACCTTCAGCAGGCCGAGCGCCTCGAGGTCATCCTTGTCCCACTGGATCACGCTGCGATCGGGCATCGCCGCGTTCTCGATCGGCACCAGCTCGGCGAGCGCGCCGCGCGAGATGACGAAGCCGCCGACGTGCTGCGACAGATGGCGCGGGAAGCCGCGCAGCATGCCGGCCAGCTCGAACAACGCGTTCGATGGTTCCAGCTTCTGGTCCCAGAACATGAAGCTCTTCGCCAGCGCATCCACTTCGGCGAGCGGCATGCCGAGCGCCTTGCCGACGTCGCGCAGCGCGCTCTTCGTGCGATAGCTGATCACCGTCGCCGCCAAGGCTGCGCGCTCGCGACTGTACTTTTGATAGACGTACTGGATGACCTCCTCGCGCCGCTCGTGCTCGAAATCGACGTCGATGTCGGGCGGCTCGTTGCGCTCGCGCGAGACGAAGCGCTCGAACAG
>Ga0134121_10002743_pt1 | contig 15028 bp, 13 predicted proteins | sample KB301_FD_96463 | JGI IMG/M metagenome (GOLD analysis project Ga0134121, IMG submission 96463) | Terrestrial soil microbial communities without Nitrogen fertilizer from Kellogg Biological Station, Michigan, USA - KB3-0-1 | ecosystem: Environmental > Terrestrial > Soil > Unclassified ... | reverse complement strand
TCAACCGCGAACCATTCAGCCTTCTTGATCTCAAAGCTGCTCACCTTGGGTGTTCCAATTGCGCGCGCTCGAAAATAAATTTCGACTTGCCCCGGTCGCTTCAAGGTTCTGACGAATAAGAAAGAAACATCTTCGACCTCGATCCCGATTTCCTCGCGCAGTTCACGGCGCAACCCTTCTTCCGGCTGCTCGTTTCTGCCTAAGAAACCTCCTGGAATTCCCCAACCACTATCGGGGCGAAATACGTGTTCGAGCAGAAGAATGCGGCCCTGGTCATCGAAGATCATCCCTCCCGCCGTAACCGTGAAGCGCGTTTGACCAAGACGCACGAGGCGCCGGCGAATCGCGCCAGGTATGTGGCGCCAGATTGATCCAACAAAACCCGGAAGCATTGAGATGGAAGCATACACTATCGATCTCTTACTCCGATGATTTCAGAAACCCGAGATTAGGTCGGCGTGAACCCTCAAGAAAACTTACAGGTGTGTCCTATTTTCATTTCTCCGTGTCTCTGTGGATTCTTTGTGTCTCTGTGGTGAAGGTTCTTACTGAGACATTTTCACCACAGAGACACAGAGGGTGCACAAAGACACGGAGAACAAAATCAAATAAGGACACCACCGAACTCTACAAGCGATATTGACGCGGCGCGTGGCAATCTCTAAGATTCGGAAAACTTGACGATTGCTTCTTGACGCCACAACACATGTCAACCAACCCCGCTGAAGTCACCACGAGCCCGGTCACAGCTACGCCGATTCCCAAACGAATCGTTAACGCGCAGACCGTCTGCAATCAAAAGAACGAGAAGGGCAAACTGTGCAACGGTCACTTGAAGCAACTGAAGACCGCGGGCGAAGCTGCTGAGGTGCATCTGCGCGGCGACGACGTCCTTTTCAAGTGTCATGCGTGCGGGACGTTGTACATGGGACCGCCGCACGGACACGTGCGCGATCCGCAAAAGCAGAAACGCTTTACGGAAGCTGAGTTATCGGCGTTGCTGCAAGCTGCCGGCGGCACCATGCCCGTCATCAAGAAAAATGACAAAGGCGTTTACGTGATCGTGGAAGCTGAAGGCGCGGCGCACGGTCAGGCAGCAAAACCGGCGGCGCCTGCTGCCGCAAAGCCTCCGGCAGTCACCGAGAAATCCACTCCGGACGCCGCCCAGGCGGCGAGCATTGCCGAGAAGTCGATGACGCCCCCGGCTCCGGCGCCGAAAGCTGCGGCCGAACCTAATCGCTCGTTAAATCGGAGATCCACTTACGCAGGTGTCGTGGACACTGGCCCGGTGGCGGGCGAGACGAAAGAGCAAAAAATTGCGCGTCTGCAGAAAGTTGTCGCGGGAGCGAAGCAGCGCGCCGAATCAGGCGGCGGCGAACACGTCAGTGTAGTCGATTCATCGCCGAGCGCGGACGCCCATCGACCTGCGGCTGAAGCCCAAGCCGAAACCGGAGCAGCATCCGCCGCACCGTTAAGCGCTGCCGCAGCCAACGCTTCTCCGATTGCCGGCGCGGAAACTCCTGCGGAACTAGCGCCGGATCAAGTCGCGCCGGCGACCACGCCGACGCCTACCTCGAGCGCAGGTCCCGATCGCACCCTGATGAAGAGATCAACTTATGCAGGAGTAGTCGATACCGGACCGGTGGAGGGCGAGACTCACGAACAGAAGATCGAGCGCCTGACGAAAGTGGTCGCGGGCGCGAAGCAACGAGCTGAAGGCGGTTAAGGCAATCGCCAAACGATCGAGAACCAAGCCCAACGTTGCCGCGCATATGGCAATCGCGAAGCGATTGAGCCCTACAGCCCAACGTTGCCGCAGGCTACGTTGGGATCTTGCGAAGGAAGAACAATCAACCGCAAAGCGGTTGCGTCACTCCCAAATGTAGCGTTCATCGCACTCAACATGGTGACGCTTCAACAGCAACCGCAATTCATCCTGAAAGTTGATTTTCTTATGGTGCTCAGTTTGGTGGGCAATATACGTTCTTACTTGTTCGATCTTTGACTGGCTGACGGAGAAATCTGCATAACCGCCCTGCCATTCAAAGCCTTGAATCTGATGCTCCTTTTTCAGCCACAAGTTTGAAACGCGCTTCAATTCCTTCACCCACTCAGCCTGTGTAATCTTGCGCCCGAAGCGCGCCAGCAGGTGAACGTGATCATCCGTTCCTCCAACAATGATTGGCAGACAGTCGAGTTGCTTCGAAATCCCGCCAAGATATGAATGCAAAGCCGCGCGTATCGTTTCGTCTCGCAGGAATGGACGACGTTCTTTGGTAGAAAAGACGACATGAATGTACACGGCTGATAATGATTGAGGCATGAGGTCCTCCGTAGATTTGTCACAACCCTGTTAGGGTTGTGGGATTGACTTTCCCATTTCCCAACGTAGCCGCTGCGCGGCAACATTGGGCTGAAGGTCTGAACCGCTTCGCGGTTGGAGATTTCACATCATATGGCGTCGCGCAATGATGTTTAGGCTTTAACCATCCGAGCATTCTAACTTTCAGTCACAACCAACCCTTCGCGCGCCACCTTCCAATTCAAGATCTCGGCGCCTTCTTCTTCTGACAACGCCCGCTCGACGTCGGACTTCCGACCTTCAGCGCAGAGGAAGGCGATGCAGCCACCGCCGCCCGCACCGCAAACTTTCGCCGCCTCGGCTCCATTCGCCAGAGCTTTTCCGACGAGCGCGTTCATGTGTGGTGTCGTGATATTCGGCGCCAGACGTTGCCGGTTCGGATAGGCGAACCGCATGATTTCACCCACGGCTTTCCAGTCAGCAGCGAGCAAAGCTTCACGCATCTGTTGGGCAGCGTCCCGAATCACTTCGAAGATCTGAAACAGCGATCGATCGCCATCGATGTGTCGCTTGAAGACTTCCCAATTATTAATTCCGGAAAGACGCGGCTCGCCCGTGTAGCAGATGACGAAACGGTCCTCGATCTCACCTTCATCAACCGCGAGATGCTCACGCTCAACACCGTCAGCTCGCAAATGAATCGCTGAAACGGATCCATAGAACGCGGGATAGTAATCCTGAATTCCGGCCGGGACTTTTATGACTGTCGTTTCGACATTCGAGGCGATGTTGATGAATTCACTTTTGGGATAACGATCACCGACCAGCCGGTTGAGCGCGCCAATCAGAGCGATCGCCAGCGCGGACGAGCCGGAAATGCCCGCGCCCGCCGGAGCTTCGCTGTGCGCGGTCAGATGAAATCCGGTCTCGGGTCGAAAGAAGTGGACCATCTTCGAGACCAATTCCAATTCTTCATCGCGCGCGAGATCGCCAATGCAATCGAGCGCACTTTCCAGCCGAATGCCGCGATCGCGCGACTCTAAAATGATCCGATCATCGTCGCGAGTTTCGATGCGGGCACTCGCGCGCAGCGAGAGCGCGAAGTTCACGGTGGAAGCGCCCGGATGAAAAAGATAAAGCGGCCAGATGTCGATAGTGCCACCGGCTAAATCAACACGGGTCGGAGCGGAGGATTCAATAATCATGATTGTTAGAGGTTGGAGGCTAGAGATTAGAGGTTAGTAGTAACATTTTTCAAATAGCTCGCTCTGTTATCAGTTAGATTGAATCGCACCGAAACAGAACGCTTCATTGTTAGTTTAAGTTTCTATCACGTCAGCTTCCGGGCTAGGACCAACCGGCCCACTCATACTTCGGACGAAAGATTGATGCATTACTTAGCTGCGACCGCCGAATCACTAACCTCTAATCTTCAGCCTCTAGCCTCTCTTCTTCAATCTCTCTTCAAGTGAATCTTCTCGCGAATTTCGTCTTTGAATTCTTTCAGGCCTTCGATCGCCTTGTGCTCGATCTCCTGGATCCGTTCCGGTTTTACTTCTTCAACTCGTTTTGAGACCCAGCGTCGTTTGACCAAATAGAACAGCACGATCCCGCCGATCAGGATTCCGAGGAGGATCTTGCCGACGTGGCGAAAGTCGCCAATCAATCCCATGACGGCGCTCGAGAAAAAATAACCGACGCCGCTGAGGATGAAAACCCACAGAAAACAACTGCCGAGCGACAGCGGCACAAATCTAACGTAAGGCATTCGCGCCACGCCATAGAAGGTGCACGACGCCCAGCGCAGGCCGTAAACATATTTCGAAAGGAAAATCGACAGGGTGCCGAAGCGATTACTCATGCGCTCGATTCGTGGGCTGGCGCTGCGATAAAAGCGAAAATTGCGCACGGTGCCGCTAAACAGGCGCCCAGCGCCGTAAGCGAGATTGTCGCTGGCGAAACCTCCGAACGTTCCCCACAACAAAAGCTTTGCGAACCCGTAGCCCTGGAATGCGCCATCGTCAAAGAATCCGGTGTGAGCCAGGACCCCGGCGAGCAACAGGGTCAGGTCGCCTTCGAACATTACCAGCACAAAGACGCCGTACAGTCCGTACTGTTCGATAAGGTGAGAGAGAAAATGAAGGCTGATCATCGCTAGTAAGCAGTCGGCAGTAGGCAGTAGGCAGGTAGTGAGATTTGATCGGCAGTTGATTACTTAGCAGAGCGAGTCCACTTGCGAAAGTGGAATCTGCTTACTGCCTCCTGCCTACTGCTTACTGGCTCTCCTCCTCTTCCGGTGGGGGTTTGACGACGAGGACCGGACACCCGGCGTGGCGCACTACTGCTTCCGCAGTCGAACCAAAGATCATTCGTCCCAAGCCGGTCCGGCCGTGCGATGAGATGACAATCAGATCGACATTTCTTTCGGAAGCGACCCGCACGATTTCTGCGGCGGCATCGCCGTGCGTAATCACTTCCTCGACATCCAGGCCGTGAAGCTCTTCGCACTTCATCACCTGCGGCAATTCGCGCTCGGCTGAATCTTCGAGTTGCTCACTAATGTCGGCGATCGCCATTGGCTCGGCCAATCCGGTGTAGCCAACCGCCGGCACGATGGGCTCGACCACATAGATGCAGATCACCTTGGCTCTGGCCGCGCGCGCGATCGCTGCCGCGTAGGGAAGGGCGAAGTTTCCGCAGCCGCTGAAATCCGTCGGCAGCAAAATTGTGCGGAGCTGCAGAGTCGGCGGCCCTGATTTGTCGCTGCTAAGCATGGATTGATGGGTCGCATTCTACACGCAGACGCATCGGTTTGACAGCCCCTCGACCCTTGCATAACATGACCTCGAAATTCCTGCCCGAATCTGATCACCCCATGCGAAGGGCGCTTCAATATGCCAACTAATGGTGAGAAAACTTTTGCCGGAATCGAAGTCGCGTTGACGACGATGCGCGGCGTCGCGATCTCTTCGAGCGGAAAAATCTTGAAACGGCACGAAGCCAGGTACGAGCCGGACACCCTCATTAATGCTGTGGCCGAACTGACCCGCGAGCTGCGGGAAGCCGGCGAGATTGAGTCCGTTGGGCTGGCGATTCCGGGTCTCGTGAACCGCGAAACCGATCGCGTCCTTTACTCGACCGGGCTTCCCTTCACCGCGCAGGAACACATTCACGCGGAGTTGATGCAAGTGACGGGCTTGCGATTCGAACTGGAGAACGACGCGAACGCGGCTGCCTTTGGCGAGTACAAGGCGGGTGCCGGTCGCGACGCGCGTGACATTTTCTACATCGGCATCGGTGACGCCATCGGCGGCGCGATCATCCTCGACGGGAAACTCTGGACGGGAGCATCGGGATGCGCGGGCGAGATTGGTCACATCACCATCAACACCGAAGGCGCCGAATGTGTCTGCGGTAACACCGGCTGCCTGGAGACGGTGGCGTCTGGGCCAAACATTGTGCGGCGCGCGCAGGAACGTCTGAACCGGGATTCGACTTCGTCTCTGTCAAAGCTGGGCCTGCGGGATGATTTCACTGCGGAAGATATCGCCCGCGAGGCCAAAAACGGCGACGACTTTGCCGCGATGATGCTGGAACGCACCGGACGATCAATCGGCATTGCCGTGGCCAGCATGATCAACCTACTCAGCATCGAACGCATCATCGTCGGCGGCCCGATCATGGAAGCCGGCGAGTTTCTGTTGGATCCAATTATCGAAGAAGCGAAAAAGCGTTCGTTCCTGCCTTGCTTTGAAGCCACGCGAATTGTTGGGGCTGAATTAGGAGCCGATGGCGTGGCAATTGGAGCGGCGCTGCTGGCAAGGGATGCGGGGTCAGAAGCCTGATCGTGAGGGAGGCCTACTCTTGCGTCTCTCATTAACACCTTGCTTCAGCGAGATGTGCTAGCTCAACTAAAAACTCGAACCGTTTTCAACGGTTTGCGAAAGCCATTGAAACGGCTAATGCGGAAATCAAAGGTTGTGGCTGATCACCTCGCTGAAGCGGGGCGTTAATGAGAACTGGCACCCAGTTCCCGCACTAATCCAAAGTCGTCTCTCGAATCTTCCTCTCCTGCTCAGCGCGAAACTCTTTTAGTTTCTCTTTCAATTCAGGACGGCTGTTGGCGAGGATCGCGATCGCGAAGAGCGCGGCATTCGTCGCTCCCGCTTTTCCAATCGCAAACGTTCCCACGGGAATTCCGCCGGGCATTTGTACGGTCGATAACAACGAATCCAACCCGTCGAGCGCACTCGTCATCGGCACGCCGAGCACCGGCAGCGTCGTGTGCGCGGCCAGAACGCCCGCGAGATGCGCCGCGCCGCCGGCGGCGCCGATAATTACCTCGATGCCGCGCGATTCAGCGTTGCCGGCGAAATCCGCTGCCAACCTTGGTGAACGATGCGCCGACATGACGTGCGACTCGTGCGGCACACCGAACTTCGCCAACGTCTCCGAGCAAGCCTTCATCGTGTCCCAATCGGACTTGCTTCCCATCAGTACAGCTACCAGTGATTCTCCCATCTTCACGTCTCCGCCAGATCTTACTCGCCTTGATCCAATGAATAACCGCGCTCGCCATCAAAGTTGCAGAGATTCTCAGTCTTAATGAAATCGAATCCCGCATCTTCGACACGCCCAAGCAGCTCGATGATGTTCTTATGGGTAATAGGCGCGCCTTTGTTGGTTGACACGAAGCGGCAGCGCCATTGATCCGAACAAAAAGTTTCCGGAGACCCGCCCGGCCAAACCTTCACGCCGCGGTTACTAACCATGGCGAGTTGCAAGCTTTCCGGCGCAATCTTGCTCAACGACTCACCGAGCATCGTGGGCGAACCCTTCAACCAATCAAGGAACACATCGACGCCGACCAACTCTTTGTGCGTGTCTGAACGTTCTTTGACGATCGTCTCGCTGTAAACTTCGCCCAGGCCCTCCTGGTTGTAAGTCACAGCCTTCAGCGTTTTCGGTTGTTTCCCGAGCCGCTCGACCACCGCCTGCGCAAACTCTTTCGTGCCGACCTTCTGCTTGCTAACGCCCTCGTCAAAGATGTCGTAGGTGTGCACGCCGTCTTCAATTGTCCGCAGCCAGGCGTTGTGCACGCGCTCGGCCGTCTGCGTCAGTCCGATGTGCACGAGCATCATGACCGCGCCGAGAAGTAATCCAGACGGGTTTGCTAAATTTTGTCCCGCGCGGCGCGGCGCTGATCCATGAATCGCTTCAAACATCGCTACGTTCTCGCCGATATTCGCGGAACCTGCGAGGCCGACTGATCCGGCAATTTGCGCCGCCACATCTGACAGGATGTCGCCATAAAGATTCGGCATCACGATCACATCGAAGGCATTCGGGTTGTCGGCCATCTTGGCCGCGCCGATGTCCACGATCCAATGTTCGTTTTCGAGGTCCGGATATTCAGCCGCTATCTCAGTAAAAACTTTATGAAATAAACCATCGGTGAATTTCATAATGTTGTCTTTGGTGAAGCAGGTAACTTTCTTGCGATTGTGCCGGCGCGCATATTCAAATGCGTAGCGCACAATCTTTTCCGATCCTGGTCGCGAAATGATCTTCAGACACTGCATGACCTGATCGGTCTGGCGGTACTCAATGCCCGCGTACAAGTCCTCTTCATTCTCGCGCACGATCACCACGTCCATGCCCGGATGCTTCGTCTCGATGAACGGATGATAAGAAACGCACGGCCGCACGTTCGCGTACAGTCCCAGCGTCTTGCGCACAGTCACGTTCAGGCTCTTGTAGCCTCCGCCCTGCGGCGTCGTGATCGGAGCTTTCAGGAAAACTTTGGTGTTGCGCAGCGAGTCCCACGCGCTCGGATCGATTCCGGAGGTATTGCCGGAGAGATAAACTTTTTCGCCGATTTCGATTTTTTCAATCGCCAGTTTCGCGCCCGCTTCTTTCAAAATATGAAGCGTGGCTTCCATAATTTCGGGACCAATGCCGTCGCCGTGAGCGACGGTGATAGGAACGGATGGCATGTGTTAAGGCCTTTCTTTCTGCATTTGAGAAGTTGACGAATATAAGACAAAAGCGATCAGCGAGCAAAGACGGTAATGGTGATCCGGATCACGAGTGAGCTTGGGTGTTTGGTCGAATTCCCGATTCCCTCTGGAGAGGGTTAGGGTAATTAGTGTTGGCCTCTGCGGATCGCAGAGCGGTCAAATGTTTGTAGCTCTCCGGTCTAAACGTAGTCTTCAGCTCCGGAGCTTCAAGAAGTTTTTGTGCGCGTAAATCTATAAATATTTCGTCCCTCTGGGACGACGAACCACCCGCATAAACACCCAATGATCAATTATTCAGGAGAGGAGCAAACCTGAGTGGATGTTAAGATTGCCTCATCGATGAACCATCAGGCCTTCGGAATTCTGGAGTTTGATTCTTTGCGCGCACTCGTGCAGCGGCGCGCGCAGACTGATCTCGGCCGGGCGCGAGTTGATGCTCTGCAGCCGCTGGACGATTTCGAGCAGTTGCAGCGCGAGCTGCGCGCGGTCAGTGAAATGATCGAGTTGCGCGCCCGCGGTGCCCGGCTGTCGTTTGAAGGAATCGCAGATCCAACGGAATCGATCTCGAGATTGAGAATTGCCGGAACGGCGCTTGAGCCGCTGGCGATGCTGGATGTAGCACGCCTGAGTGAACGAGCGCTGGATGCGCGATCGGCTATCAACTCGGAGCGCGAGGCGTGTCCCACCCTGTTTGAGATTGTCGCGGCACTGGTGAAGGAATTGGGAAATCTCGCGGCCACGATTACGAAGAAGATCCTGCCCAGCGGCGAATTGGACGACCGCGCGAGTCCGGAACTGGCGAAGATTCGTCGCGAGCTGGCAGCTGCGAGATCGCGCATCACCCGTTCGCTCGAGAGCCTGATGCGCCGGTACAGCGAAGCTATTCAGGAGGAGCTGGTCACCGTTCGCAATGATCGATTCGTGATTCCAGTGCGTTCCGATCATCAATCGCGAATCAAAGGCGTCGCGCACGGCTCGTCATCATCAGGCCAAACGATTTTCATTGAGCCGCTGGAAACGATCGAAGCCAACAACGAATTGCAGAACCTGCGCGAAGCCGAGCAGCGCGAGATTGCTGAAATTCTGTTTGGATTGTCAGAACAGTTGCGCCAACAACTGCCGGCAATCCAGGCGGCTGCAGAAGCAATCACTGAACTAGATTTCGTGAACGGAAAAGCGGCGTTTGGTGAGACTTTTGACTGTGTCGTGCCTGAAGTCACGCATTCAGTGGGCGATGAGGTCGGTACCGGGAGCGGTAGCGACCAGGTCACAGAGCACCGGAACTATCAGTCATACCCGGTCGCTACGGCTTCCGGTACTGACCTCGTAGCGCGCGACACCCTCGAGTTTATCGAAGCCCGTCATCCTCTGCTCGAACAATCTCTGCGCGCTTCCGGCGGTTCGGTCGTGCCGGTCTCTCTCAAACTCGATCCAGATCATCCCGTGATGGTCATCTCTGGCGCCAACGCCGGAGGCAAGACGGTCGTGCTGAAGACTGCCGGCTTATTGTCGCTGATGGCTCTTTCAGGTTTGCCCGTACCGGCGAAAGCAGCGCGCGTGCCGTTCTATCAATCCGTGCTCGCCGACATCGGCGATCAGCAATCGATTGCCGCGAATCTTTCGACGTTCACCTCGCACATGAGCAACATCGCCAGGATGATTGAGTTGTGCGACGGGAGCGCGGCCTCTAGCTCGTGCCATTCACTCGTACTGCTCGATGAAGCCGGCACAGGAACTGATCCTGAGGAAGGTTCCGCTTTGGGCGTTGCCGTGGTGAATCATTTCAAGCAGGGCTGCGCTCATGTGATGGCGACCACGCACTACTCCGGATTGAAAATGTACGCAGCGAACGAAGCAGGCGTCTTAAACGCGAGTGTTGAGTTTGACGAAAAGACTCTGCGGCCCACGTATCGTTTGTTGGTTGGCCTCGCCGGCTCTTCTTCAGGTTTGGAAATCGCGCGGCGCTTCGGAATTCCGAATGACGTAATCACAAGTGCGTCCGAACACGTGCAGCAAACCTCGCTCGATGCGTTTGCATATCTGCGTCGGATCAAGCGCGAATCAGAAGAAGCTGAGGCTTTGCGCCGCGCTCTTGAAGACGAGCGCGCCGCTGTCGCAGATCGATTTGCCTCGCTGGACGTTGAATTCCGCCGGCGTGAATCAGCCCGCCAGCACGAATTTGAAAAGGAACTCGCGCGCTCTGTCTCTGAATTCCAAAACCTTAGCCGGGAACTTATTTCGAAAATCGAAGACCGCGCGGCGCGCGCGAGAGTCGAACGCGAAGCTGAAAGTCGTGCCGCGGAATTGAAACGCGAAGCACAATCCGCCGCCAAAGCAATGTCTGATGCTGCGCGGGCACAGACCCGAGCTGACTTGGGAAAGTCAAAAAAGGCTGAGGAAAACTTGCCAAATCAGCTGCGTGGAGTGCGGGTGATTCGTGATGGTCAGGTGATTGCCGACTCGACCGAACCAAAAGCAGCGCCGCGCGTCATCACCGCAGACGCGGCCCAACCGGCGCTAAACGACGATGCGCAATCATTGACCCGCGACATTCGGGTGGGCGATCGAGTGCGACTGCGCACGCTTGGCTCAACCGGCATCGTCGATCGGATTAGGGGCAATCAAGCCGAGCTACGCGTCGGATCACTTCACATGCGCGAGAGGCTTGCGAATCTCGAGCTGATCGACGATCCCAGTTACAGAACCGCGAGCGGTAGCGAGCGGGGCAGTAGCCCGACCGTTAGGGAGGGGGCACTTGAGAGGCTGAGAAAGCAGGCAGTCACGACCGAACTGCATCTAAGACCCCACGACACGCAGTCCAAAACTGGTAGTGAACTCAACCTCATTGGAAAGAAAACCGACGAAGCGATCGATCTGGTTGATAAGTTCCTCGACCAGGCCTTTCTAAGTGGCGCTACCGAACTCCGGATTATCCATGGTCACGGCACCGGCGCCTTACGCAAGGCGGTCACGGAGTTTCTCTCTGAACATCCGCACGTTGAACGATTTGCTCCGGCGCCTCAGGATCAGGGTGGCACCGGTGCGACGATCGTAACGTTGCGGCAGTGAATACATCTCATTAACACCTGGCTTCAGCCAGGTGGTGGTTAGCGAAAGAATTAGTCGGAAACCGTTTGAAACGGTTTCCTTTTAGTTGCACTAGATTCACCTGAGTGAAGCCAGGTGTTAATGAGATACGCGCCAAGTCCTATTTGTCTTCCTGGAGTCTCTGCAGGATCTGATACTTCAACCGCGCGTGATATGCGGCCATGCGCGCAATCTCAAAGCCCGCGCGGCCATCGCGAAAACCACCTTTCAAAACATAACTGCGAATGAAAGTTGCTGGGCCAATCGTCGCGACTTTCAACGACGATGCGCGCTTGCCCTGCCCGAACATCTTCTGCGCACCGAGCGGTGCATATCGGTCCTCGATCATTCGGCGATGTTCGATCGGATTGTCGGTCGTGTAATGCAGCAGGTCACCCGCAAGGATTTCAACCCGCGCATTCTCATCCATCTTCACGCTCTCGTGGATGTGTGGCCCGAGCCAGTGGCCGCGCGATTTGCGATAAAGCCGCAACTGCCGATCGGGATACCAGCCACCGCCGCGAATCCAGCGGCCCATGTAATAAGCGCGCCGCGCAATTGAATAACCATCGGCAAGCGTCGATTCGTCGGCCGAGCGCAATTCCTCGATCGAGTTCCGCAATTCATAGGATAGTCGCTCATCAGCGTCGAGGCTGAAGATCCAATCATGCGTCGCGGCTTCAGCAGCGAACTGTTTCTGCTCAGCAAAGCCGGGCCATGGATGAGTAATCACCCGGGCGCCACATTCGGCGGCTATCTCGCGCGTGTCGTCAGTCGATTCCGAATCGACGACCACAAGCTCATCGGCCCAGGCCACGGACTCGCACGCCGCGCGAATCTTGCCGGCTTCGTTGAAGGTGATGATGGTAGCTGAGATTTTCATATTGCCCGGCAAGATCGCGCTGAGAATAAGAGTCAACCGATAGTCCGTCAAATAACGCTCGGAATCTCGCCGAAATCTGCATTGATCGAGTAAGATACTGGCATGACCAGAGAAGAATTAGTCCAAGAACTCCGGCTGCTTCCTCTCCGAGAACAAGAAGCCCTCGTCGAGGAGATGTTGCTTAATATTCAGCAAGGTCGCAATGCATCTGATCATTCGACAGAAGAAAAGTTGGCCGCAATCCACCGGTTAGCAGGAGCGTTCAAAACCAATGGGATACCTCCAACTGATGAAGAACTCAAACAGGATTACATAGATTACCTGGCTAAGAAGTATTCCTGATGCGAGTTCTCCTGGACACGAACGTCGTACTTGATTTCGTTTTAGAGCGTGCACCATATTTTGAAGCCGCTGCTGAGTTATTCGAACTGATCGCCGCAGGAACCGTTCGAGGTTTTGTTTCAGGGATTACCCCGATAAATGTTTATTACGTCGGCCGCAAGTTCGTGGGCCGCGAGAAAGCACGCAACCGGGTACGCGATCTCCTCATCGTCCTTGAGACTTGTCCGATTACCTCGGCCGCGCTGAACAACGCATTAGCTCTTCCTTTCAAAGACTATGAGGATGCAGTTCAGCATGCTAGCGCAATCGAAACTGGCCTGGATGCAATAATCACGCGCGATCTTGGTGACTATCAAAATTCCGTCCTGCCAGTCTTCGCGCCAGTTGAATTTCTTCAGCATCAAAAAAGCAAACTGAAAGAGGAAAGCGGAACTTAGTGCTTTTCCCGCAAACCTTCATTGAGGATCTCAAGCGCCAGGCGGACATCGTTCGCATCGTGCAGGACTATGTGCCGCTGAAAAAGGCCGGAGCGAATTGGCGCGCGCCCTGCCCTTTTCACAAAGAGACCAAGCCTTCATTCAACGTCAATCCATCGAAGGAGATGTTTTTCTGCTTCGGCTGTCACAAAGGCGGTACCGTCTTTAACTTCATCATGGAGATGGAGCGCATCAGTTTTCCGGAAGCCATCAAGCTCGTCGCGGAAAAGTCAGGTGTCGCGCTGCCGGCGATGATTGATGATAATCGGTTTGAGACGCACAGACGCGACAGCGATCTGGTGATTGAGCTCAACCAGTGGGCGCTTCAGTGGTGGGAAGATCAGCTGCAAAGCCGAGCCGCTACGTCGGTGCGCAAGTACTTGAAGGATCGCGGCGTCACGGAAGAGACGACCAAAACATTTCACCTCGGCTTCGCGCCTGATAGCTGGGAAGCTCTATCCACGCATCTCCGTCAAAAGGGCGCGACCCAGGAACAGCTCGAGAAAAGCGGTCTGGTGGTAAAGCGAGAAGACGGCAGCGGTGCCTACGATCGTTTTCGCGGGCGGCTCATTTTCCCTGTCTTTGATGCTCAGGGAAAACCGATTGCCTTTGGCGGACGGACGCTCGATCCCGAAGGAGAACCGAAGTACCTGAATTCGCCCGAAACTCCGGCCTACACGAAGGGACGTCACCTTTACGGGCTGCACTTGTCCAAAGATGAGATCCGGCGGCAGAGCTTTGCGATTCTGGTTGAAGGCTATCTGGATCTCATCGTTCCCTACCAAAACGGCGTGCGAAACATCGTCGCCAGCCTGGGAACTGCTCTGACGCCCGAGCAAGTGAAACTGGTAGGCAGGTTTGCGCGTAAGGTGTTGGTCAACTATGATGGTGATCGAGCGGGCGTGCAGGCGGCGAAGCGGGCGATCGAAACGATTCTGGCAGAAGACATTGAAGTTAAGGTTCTGGTCCTCCCGGACAACGCAGATCCTGACGATTTCATCAGAAAACACGGCGTTTCCGAATATAACCGGCGCCGAGGCGAGGCACAGCCCCATATACAATTTGTGATCGATCAAGCGGTACGGGATCGTAGCCTTAATAGTCCAGCCGATAAGGCTGCGGCGGTCGAGGAGACGCTCCCGTTTGTTCGCGCTGTCCAGAATCGGATTCAGAAGCGCGAGTACTTTGACATTGTGATGGATGCGCTGCGCGTGCAGCGCGAGCAACGGCGCGAACTTTGGCAACAGCTGCGGGGCGCAAGCACCAGCACCGCGGCCGTTCAAAAGGTGTTCGCGCAAGAGATTCGTCCGACGGTGGCTGAAGAGAAGCTGCTGGGGCTGTTGGTGGCGAATGATGAGCTGCGGAACATCATTCTCCCGAAGCTTGAACCGGGCGACTTTGAAGGATTGGCAACAGCAGCGATTTTTCGCGCGCTGAAGAAACTGGGCGAAGACGAGAAGGAAATCACTTACGAAGCGTTAAGCGAGGCGACAGCGGACAACCGAACGGCGACGGAAATTCTTCCGCGCATATTGATTACTGAACCGGCTGAGTCTTTCGACGAGTCGTTAGCTGATGCTGAACGGTGTTTGAACTCGATTAGATTGGAGCGCCTTAACCAAAAGGTTGATGAAGTAACCCAACAAATAGCGGACGCGATCAGGTTGGGCGACGAAGATCTAATACTCGGTTTGCAACGTAAGCATCTCGAAGTGACGAAGCAACGTGACTCTGTCGATGCCCTGTTACCACGCGGTCATAGTACCGGGCTGCGGAGCTAGATACAAATAGGAAGAATAAATGGCTATTGAAGAAAAAGATGATGTGATGGATCGGCTGCTCCAATTGGGCGGCGACAAGAAATTTCTGTCTTACGACGATTTAAATCGCGAACTGCCTGAGAACGTCGTCTCTCCCG
>Ga0134121_10002741_pt1 | contig 15032 bp, 18 predicted proteins | sample KB301_FD_96463 | JGI IMG/M metagenome (GOLD analysis project Ga0134121, IMG submission 96463) | Terrestrial soil microbial communities without Nitrogen fertilizer from Kellogg Biological Station, Michigan, USA - KB3-0-1 | ecosystem: Environmental > Terrestrial > Soil > Unclassified ... | reverse complement strand
GAGCTGCGGCTCCTGCCCGAGCTGCGCGCCGGGATACTGGTCGACCAGCATCTTGCCGCCGCTCAGCGCCTTCAGCCTGGCGGAGAAGATGTCGTAGGCCACGCTGTAGCCGGTATTGAGCTGCTGATCGTGCGCGAAGCGGTAGTGTTTCGCGTCCTGCGCGGTGGCGCCGAGCGCGAATGCGAGCAGCGCGCCGGCGAAAGCTCCTCTGCCGATGAATTTCATCGTCCCCATCCTCCGTTGGCGATCCAAGGTGAACCCGGGGGATTCTCGCAAGGTTTCCAGGCCGCCGCCAGCGCCTCGATATGGCGCGAGGCCGAAAGCGTCAACGCTTCTTCGAGCCTGGTCTGCCAGGTGCCTTGATCGGCGGCGCGTAGTCGTATTCTCGCCCCGGATAGTCGCGAGCGAGGGACTCGACCAACACGTCCGCGAGGCCCGTGAGGTATGCAGGCGGCATGCGGCTCGCGTCCCAGGCGATCGCGAGCCACCGGCCCAGCGACTTCCCGGCGGCAAGGATCGGCCGCAGTTCAAGGCCTCGCTTGTCCATGATCAGGACAGTCGGCACGACGGCGACGCCGTAGCCGGCGCGTGCCGCTGCGACAAGAGTTTGCGCGGCTGCCGCCTCCATTCGAATCGTCGGGCGGGCGCTCGCGGTCTCGCAGCCGGCGTCGAACAGCGCGCGTGTGCCGAAGCCCGCCGGAAGCGTGAGGATGGGCTCCGTGGCAAGGTCGCCGATATCGACCGTACGGCCGCCGGCGAGCCGATGACCACGCGGCACGACGGCGAGCAGGCGCCACGGAAAAAGCAGCCGCATTTCGAGCGTCGGCTCCATTGGGCTCGCTACGGCGGCGTGAAAGTCGCCGCGCAAAACGGCCTTCAGCGCGTCCCCACCACCGCACTCTTGGAACTGCAAGTCCACGTGCGGGAAACGCTTCCTGTATTGCCCGATGCGGGGAACGACCACGCTTTCCATGATCATCGGCGCGCAGCCAAGTCGGAGCAGGCCGGCCTTGCCTTCCGCCAGGGCGCGCGCCCGCTCGCGCAGCGCGCGCCCATCGCGAAGGAGCTCACGGCTTCGCGTGAGCAGGTCCTCGCCGCCTTCGGTCAGCTCGACGCGGCGGCTGGTGCGCTCGAAGAGGCGCACGCCCAGGCTGGATTCCAGCTCGGCGATGCGTCGCGAGAGCGCCGGCTGGGTCACATGGAGGGCTTCGGCGGCGGCGGAAAAGCCGCCGCGCTCGGCGACCGTGATGAAGGCACGCAGCGACCGCAGATCCAGATCATGCAGCATGGGCATTGATTCTAGAACATTAATGCATTGGACTTATCGCCGCGCCGTCCCTACGCTGCCACGCCATGGAATACCGGTTGCACTGAGTCCAGCAAGGAGGCCTTCGATGTCGAGATTCGTTGCGCTAGCGAGCGGCACGCTGCTCGTCGCCGCCACCACATTTGCCGTCGCGCAGGAGAAGAAGCCGACCAAGACCCAAGGCCTGGAGGAGATGCGGTTGGAGCAGTTCTCGCTGCCGCTACAAGTCTCATCCGGCTACGAGCTGCGCGCCCGGCGAATCGTGTTCGCGCCAGGCGGAACCGTCGTTGAGCATGCCCACGCCGAGCGCCCGGGGATTGTGTACGTCTTGCAAGGCTCGATGACCGAGCATCGGGGCGATAGCGCGCGCCTTGTGAAGGCCGGCGAGACCTGGGTCGAGGATGCCGGGACGGTCCACTGGCTGGAGAACACCAGCAATGCACCGTGCGTGTTCGTTTCTGTTGATCTCGTGAGGAAGTAGTCGCCCCACGGTCGCCAGCGCTAGGTGTCAGGACCTGGAATCGATGTGCGCGAGGTGCAGCCGGTGCAGGCTGATCTTGTGCACCTCGGCCTTGCTGGCCTCGATGTGGCGCGCGAGGAGCTGCACGGCGCGCGCCGGGCGGCGCGCGAGCACAGCGCGCAGGATCTGCCCGTGCTCGAGGTACGTGTAGACGACGCGCTCGGGGTGGGTGAAGTCGAGGCGCCGCACGATGCGGATGCGCTCGGTGATCGAGTGGTGCACGCGCGCGAGCTCCGGGTTGCCGGCGGCCGCGACCAGCGTGCTGTGAAACTCCTCGTCGAGGCGAGCGACTCGAGCGCCGTCGGTGAGCCGGCTGCGCGGCGCCACCAGCCAGATCTTGGCGATCCCGGAGAGGTCGGGCTTGGGATCGGCCGCGCATAGCCGTTGCACGGCCGCGGTCTCGAGCACGAGGCGCAGGTCGTAGAGGTGGTCGAGCAGGTCGAAGTCGAGCGGCCGCACGCTCCAGCCGCTCTTCGCGTGCACCTGCACGTAGCCCTCGCGATCGAGGCGGAAGAGCGCCTCGCGCACCGGGGTGCGCGAAACGCGCGTGCGCGCGGCGACCTCGTTCTCCGAGAAGCGGGTGCCGGGCATCAGGCGGAACTCGAAGATGTCGCTCTTCAGCGCGCGGTAGACCGACTCCGCGAGGTTCTTCGACGAGGAAGAAATCGGGGTCTGACCCCGATTTTTCCTCCTCGCGTCGTTCATGCGGGCAGCGGGGTCGACTGCCAGGCGACCATCTGCCAGCCCTCTTTGCCCTTCACCCAGACGTTGGTGAAGCGGCTGTTCAGCTTCTTCGGCTGGCCGCCCGACAGGAGCTGGATCCTCACCTGGCCGGTGACCACCGCGCAGTCGCCGTGGACCTGGATGTCCTCGATCGGGCGCTCGACTTCCTGGTACTGCCACTTCTTCGAGCGGATGCCGTCGAGGTAGCTCGACTTGCTGTCGGCGCCGCCGTAGGAATGCGTGTAGACGAGCGAGTCGCCGAGGAGCTCCTCGAGCGTCTTGGCGTCGGCCTCGCACATCGCGCGGTAACGTCGCGACTCGAGGAGGCGGATGGTGTCTTTGCTGTCAGCCATGGTGGTTTTCTCCGGGTTAGCCGTCGGCGATCGAGTTCTCGAGCACGCCGACCTTGTCGATCTCGATCTCGACCTTGTCGCCGGGCTTCATCCAGATCGGCGGATTGCGCCGCGCGCCGACGCCGCCGGGCGTGCCGGTGACCAGCACGTCGCCCGGGAGGAGCGTGGTCCAGGTCGAGACGTACTCGATGATCTTGGGGATCTTGAAGATCATCTGCTCGGTGCTCGCGTGCTGCATGCGCTCGCCGTTCAGCCGGCACGAGAGGGTCATCGTGGTGCCCGGCGGGATCTCGTCGGCGGTGACCATCCACGGGCCGAAGCCGCCGGTCTGCGCGAAGTTCTTGCCCGCGGTCCACTGGATGGTGTGGCGCTGCCAGTCGCGCACCGAGCCGTCGTTGTAGCAGGCGTAGCCCGCGATGTGCGACCAGGAATCCTTCTGCGAGATTCGGCGCCCCGCTTTGCCGATGATCACCGCGATCTCGGCCTCGAAGTCGAGGTTTTTCGACTCGCGCGGCCGCACGATCGGCTGCTTGTGCCCGACCTGCGACTCGGGCAGGCGCAGGAAGATCGCAGGCTGCTCGGTGTTGTCGCGCCCGGTCTCGACCACGTGCTCTTGGTAGTTCAGGCCGACGCACACGATCTTGTCCGGGTTCGGAATCACCGGCAGCCAGGTCACGTCGGAAGCCTGGTAATCGGCCTGGGCGCCGGCGTACTGCACCGCCTGCGAGAAGGCGTTTCCGGCGACGAGCGACTTCAGGTCGGGATACTGGTTGCCGAGGTAGCGCTTGAGGTCGACGATGCCCTTGGCGGTGACGATGCCGTAGCTCTCGCCTTGCGCGGTTTTGTAGCTGGAGAGTTTCATGCGGGGCTCCTGGTGGAGGACTTGCGAATTCTAGCCGCGAGATCGGCGCGCCATTCTTCGACCGGCTTGTAGCCGGGGAGCTTGCGCGCGCTGTCGTGGGCCCATTGCCACAGCTCGGCGTCGGGCAGCGACATGTCCATCGAAATGCGCAGCGGCTGCTCGACATACCACGGCGTATCGACGAAGAGCTCGATGCGATTACCTTCCGGGTCGCGGAAGTACACCGAGAGCGCGTTGCCGTGCGACACCGGCGCGATCTCGGTCACGCCCGCCTCGGCCTGGACCGCGCGATACATCTCGCGCAGCCCGGCGAAGTCGCCCATGCGGAACGAGATCTGGTTGATGGCGTTGAACGCGAGCTCTTCGGGCCGCCCGCTCGCGAGCACGATCTGGTGGTGTTCGCGCGGGTCGCGCGTGAGGAAGACAAACGATGTCTTGCCCATCTGTCCACGGTCGCTCACCGAAAAGCCGAGCAGCCGCGTATAGAAGTCGGCCATGCGCGCGATGTCGCGCACGAACAATCCGACGTGGCTGAAGCTTAGTTCGGGTTTTCGCATGCTTTACGGCAAGACCGCGATCGCGTTGATCTCGATGAGGTAGTCGGGGTGCACCATCTTGGTCACCTCGACCATCGTGGAAGCGGGCGCGGGCGCATGGAAGTATTCGCGCCGCACCTTGTGGATCGCGTCGAAGTGCTCCATGTTGCGCACGTACACGTCGACGCGGCAGACGTGGTCGAGGCTGCCGCCCGCGGCTTCGACCGCGCTCTTCAGGTTCTCGCACACCTGGCGCGTCTGCGCCTCGATGTCGCCGACTCCGGCGATGGTCCCGTCGGCGCGGCGCGCGGTCATGCCGGAGAGGAACACGATCCGGCCCTTCGCCTCGACCTCGATCGCCTGCGAGAAGTGCCCGCTCGGGGCGCGCAGCTTCGCGCTCCGGATCTCGCGCTTGCCCGTCACAGCTCCCCCTGGACGCCGACTTTCGCGCCGCATTCCTTGAGCCGCGCGAGCAGCTCGGGCGGGAGCAGGCACTCGTCGCCGCTCTCGGCGCGGCGCGCGCGCTCGCGATCGCCCGGAGCGTAGATGCGCGCTACTCCGTGGGCGTGGCGCGAGCCGCGGATGCGCGCTGCGTAGCGCGCCACGCGCTCGCCCACCCCGGCGATGCCGAAGCGTGCGGGATCGATCGCCATGAAGAGGTGCGCGCAGCCGTAGGGTTCCGCGGGATCGCCGTCGAACGCGCCGACCTCGGTGCCGAGCGCGCCGTCCGAGAGCCCGCCGCACAGGAGGTCGATCGCCGCGGCGAGGCCGAATCCCTTCGCCGCGGCGCCGGGAACGAGCATCGCCGCAATCGCGGCGGCGGGATCGGCGGGTGCGCCGCCAGGGTCGACGTCTACCACGAAGGGGTGCGAATCGGTGGACGGAAGCGCAATCGCCAGCGAATTGGCGCCGGTGAGTCGCTCGACGCCGCCCGGCGGCGCCTTGGAAGGATGGCTGTTGCACATGACGATGCCGATCAGGCCACCCTCGGCGATCTGGCGCGCCCAGAACGCGGCGTTGCCGAAGTGCGATCCGTTTCGCACCGTGACGCAGGCGAGCCCGTGCTCGCGGGCGCGCTCGCTCACCATCGGCAGGGTCCAGTCGGAGCTGAGCGGCCCGAGGATGTGGCAGGCGTCGAGCACGATCGCGGAGCCGGCGTCGTGCATCACGGTCGGCTCGGTCTCGGGCGAAACCGAACCGGCGAGCATGCGATCGACGTAGATCGGCACGAGCGCTACGCCGTGCGCGGGCATCCCCTCCACGTCGGCGGCGACGAGCGCCGCGGCGCTGAGCCGTGCGCCCTCGGGCGGGACACCGAGCTTCGCGAAGACCCCGGCGACGAAGCCTTTCAGCGACTCGGTGCGTGTCGCGCTGAGCGACATCCCGGCCGGCGTCTCCAGATTCATAACGGCCCTAGGGTACACTCGGCGCGGCGCAGAAGGGACATCGGTTTGAACTTCACCTACGTATCGCTCCCCACCCGAGTCGTGTTCGGTGCCGGCAGCATCCGCGGCCTCGCCGCCGAGGTCGAGCGCCTCGGCGCGAAACGCGTGCTCCTCATCTCCACGCCGGGCCGCGCCGAGATGGTTCGCAACCTCGCCAAGGGCCTCGCGCTCGCCGGGGTCTTCGACCGGGCCGTCATGCACACGCCCCTGGCGGTGGTGGAGGCCGCCCGTGAGGAGGCACGGAAGGTGAATGCCGACTGCTGCGTCACCGTCGGCGGCGGCTCGACCATCGGCTTCGGCAAGGCGATCGCGCTTTCTTCCTCGCTACCGGTTGTCGCGGTCCCGACGACGTATTCGGGTTCGGAGATGACCACGATCTGGGGCGTGAGCGAAGGCGGCGCGAAGAAGACCGGCCGCGACCCGAAAGTGCTGCCGAGGGCGGTGCTCTACGACCCCGAGCTCACCCTCGGCCTGCCGGCCGCGGTGTCGGCGGCGAGCGGCATGAACGCCATCGCCCACTGCGCCGAGGCGCTCTACGCACACGACGGCAACGCGATTATTTCCCTGATGGCCGAGGAGGGAATTCGCGCTCTTGCCTCCGCCCTTCCCAGAATCGTCGCGCATCCCAGCGACATTGAAGGTAGAACAGCAGCCTTGTACGGCTCGTGGCTTGCCGGCATGACCATCAGCACCACCAGCGTCGCGCTTCACCACAAGCTTTGCCACGTCCTCGGCGGCTTCGGCCTGCCGCACGCCGAGACCCATTCGATCGTGCTGCCGCATGCCATGCGCTACAACCAGGACGCCGCCCCGGAAGCGATGGCCCGTATCAGGAAATCGTTAGGTGGACAGGAAGCGGCGAAAGGGCTGTACGAGCTCGAAAGGCAACTTGGACTTCCGATGCGCCTCGCCGACATCGGCATGAAGGAAGCCGATCTGGAGCGCGCGGCACGCCTCGCGGTCGAGGCGCCTTATCCGAACCCGCGCAAGGTGGAGTACGCGCCGGTGCTCGCGTTGCTGCGCGACGCTTACGAGGGATGGCGGCCCTTGTAGCCTGCCGGCTTCGCATCGGCCGACGGCGAGGCGGCCTTGAGGCCGGCGGTCAGGATGAACTTCATCGCTTCCTCGCGCGACATCTCGACCGGCTTGCACGCGCTCTTCGGCACCAAGACGGTGTAGCCGCCGATCTGGTAGCTCATCGGCAGATACACCGCGACCTCATCCGCGCGGGCGATGCCCGGCGGCGCGTCGCTGAAGTCGCTGCGCGTGATGAAGCCGAGCACGCGCAGGTTCCCCGGCAGGTCGAGCGCCACCACCTGGAGCGAGGGCTCCTTGTGCTGCGCGAAGAGGCCGAGCAGGTCGCGCAGCGCCGCGTACACCGAGCGCACCAGCGGGATCTCGAGCAGCACCTTCTCGGCCCAGCCGAAGAGGCGCCGGAAGAGGATCGCGTGCATCAGCAGGCCGACGAGGAACACGATGACCACCGCCATCGCGAGCCCCATTCCGGTGCGGTACCACTCGTCCGGCATCAGCAGCAGGAGCTGCTTGCCGAAGAATTTCTCGAGCACCGAGAGCACCCACAGCACGAAATACAGCGTGGCGATCACCGGCAGCACGGTGAGCAGCCCGGTGAGGAAGATCCGCCCGACGTGGTTCCACGGAGAGTTACGCTTTGGCACAGTGCATCGTATCATCGGCGGCGGAGGTTCCATGATCGCCGTGATCTTCGAATTCACTCCGGCCGAGGGCCGGTTCCCCGACTACATGGAGCTGGTCGGCACGCTCAAGGCCGACCTCGACAAGGCCGAAGGCTTCATCTCGCTCGAGCGCTTCGAGAGCATCACCACCAAGGGCAAGTTCGTGTCGCTGCAGTTCTGGCGCGACGAGGAGGCGGTGCGGAAGTGGCGCAACCTGCAGCGCCACCGCGAGGTCCAGAAGAAGGGGCGCGCGGAGATCTTCAAGTCCTATCGCCTGCGCATCGCGAGCGTCGTGCGCGACTACACCATGGACGAGCGCGATCAGGCGCCGGCGGACTCCGTCAGGGTGCACGGGTAAACCACACCTTTCTCTTCGAGGAGGCGAGCTGGCGCGCCGAGGGCGAATACTGTGACGCCGCCGGCACGAAATTCGCCCTCGCGGGCGAGACCACCGTGCGCCACGAGCCGAAGCGGTGGCTCTTCGAGGCGGTGCAGCGCCTGCGCGGCGATCCGGCGCGCGTGCAGCACAACCGCTACGAGATCGTGCCGTTCTCGCCCGGCGCGCGCTCGACGCACTGGACCGCGCTCAATCCGGCGATCGGCGCGCTGCGCGGGCGCTTCGTCATCGTCGGCGACTCGATTCTTTCCTTCTACTCGAGCGCCACCGGCCGCTACCGCGGCTTCGAGTCGCTCCTGCGGCGCGATGGCCACCGCTACAGCGTCCGCGGCAGCTTGCTGGAGGAGGACAAGCTGGTTTCGAGCTGGTCGCTCGAACTGATCCGCTTGTAGGCTCGTCGTCCCCGCTAGTCGATCTTGAGCTTGCGGTCTCGGATGAGCTTCATCCAGCGCTCCTGGTCGCGCCGCACGAGCTGAGTGAACTCTTCCGGCGACATCGGGTAGGGATCGGCGCCGAGCTCGGCGAGCTTCGCCTGCACATCGGGCTGCGCGACGGCCTTGGCGATGCTGGAGTTGACCAGATCGATCACCGGACGCGGCGTGCCCGCGGGAGCGAATACGCCGTACCACGAGCTCACGTCGAAGCCGGGCAGACCGGATTCGGCGATCGTGGGAAGGTCCGGCGCGGCGCGCGGGCGCTTGGCGCCGCTGGTGGCGAGCAGCACCAGCTTGCCGGCCTTGGCATGGTTGAAGGCCGCCGAGGGAAGGGGGTCGAAGATGACCTGCACCTCGCCGGCGAGCAGCGCGAGGAGCGCGGGCCCGCCGCCCTTGTAAGGGACGTGAACCATGTCGATGCCGGCCATCGCCTTGAAGAGCTCGGTGCCGAGATAGATGCTCGTTCCGGACGAGCCGTAGTTCAGCTTGCCGGGCTGCGCCTTCGCGAGCGCGATCAGCTCGGCGATGCTGCGCGCCTGGACCGACGGATGCACCGCGACGAGATAGGGCCCGATCGCGATCGGCGAGATCGGCGCAAAGTCCTTGACCGGATCGAACTTCGCGGTCGGCAGCGTGATCGGGTTGATCACGTGCGTGGTGGTAGTGCCGATGGCGAGCGTGTAGCCGTCGTTCGGCTGCACCTTGACGTACTCGGCGCCGACCACGCCGGCGCCGCCGGGCTTGTTCTCGACCAGGACCTGCTTGCCCCAGAATTCGCCCAGCTTCTGCGCCACCGTGCGGGCGAGGATGTCGCTCGCTCCGCCCGGCGCATAAGCGGTGACGATGCGCACCGGCCGGCTCGGATAGTCCTCCGCCGCTACCGGCAGGCACAAGGTGGCAAGCGCGACCGCGAAGACTGACCAAATCCCCTTCACGAGTTAACCCCCCTTATTCTTGAGGGGCGAGGGGTACATCACCGCGTCGCCGTGCTTGAACATGTTCTCGACCTCTTCGCGCGACAGGTAGTCCGGGCGGGTGCCTTTCAGCGCCGCGAGCTGCTCGGCGATGATGTTGCGCTTCACTTCACCTACGAGGACGTTGGTGCGGCCGTAGCACTCCGACACGGTGCGCCCGAGCACGGTGAAGCCGTGGCGCTTCATGATGATGACGTTGGTGCTCTGGATGAAGGTCTTGATCGGCGCCACGTCCTCCTCGACGTTGATGTGCGCCGGCAGATAGTGCGGATAGCTCTGCACCAGGAACGGAAAGGTGAGCCCGGTGAAGCGCAGCTCCTCGTATCCCGCCGAGAAGAAGGCGATGGTCTCGTCGTGGTGGAGGTGGATCACGGCGTTCACGTCCGAGCGCAGGCGCAGGATCTCGCGGTTCATCTGGTGGCCGACCGTGGTGGCGCGATCGCCGTGGAGAATGCGACCGGTCGGCACGTCCGTGATGACGAGGTCGTCGATCGACATCTCTTCGAGCGACACGCCCATGCATTTCACGTAGCAGATGCCTTCGGGGTAATCCGCGTGCGGCACGCGCATGACCAGGTTTCCGGTCGAGCTGTACACCAGGCCGCGCGCGGCGAGCATGTGCGCGTAGCGCAGGTACTGCTCGCCGATCTTGCGGTCGAACACCACCGCGGGATCGGGCGTGAGCTCGTTGACGCGGTAGCTGCGCTGCACGACTGCGGCCATGGCTGCTCCGTCGGTTTGGCGAGCAGGCATGGTATCTCGAACCGACCTCGCTCTGAAGCGCCGAGTCGTTGTATAACCGGAGCGATGATCCAGGCGGCAATCGTCGGCCTCGGGACCTGGGGCCAGCACCTCGTCTCAGCCGTCCAGGGCAAGAGCGACGTCATCCGCTTCACGGCGGGCGCCACGCGGACGCCTTCCAAGGCCGCCGACTTCTGCGCGCGTCATGGGATCCGTCTTTTCCCCACATATGAAGAAATCCTGAAAGACGGTTCCGTCGAGGCCGTTGTTCTCGCCACGCCGCACTCGATGCATGCGGAGCAGATCGCCGCCGCGGCGAAGGCCGGCAAGCACGTGTTTGTGGAAAAGCCGCTCGGCCTGTCGCGCGCCGACTGCGAGCTCGTGGTCGCCTCGTGCGCCGAGCGCAACGTGACGCTCGCCGTCGGCTACAACTGGCGCTTCCAGCCTGCGCTGCGCGAAATCAAGCGCATGCTCGAAGACGGGCGGCTGGGGAAGCTCCTGCACATCGAAGGCAATTTCTGCGGGCCGAGCGCGTACCGCTTCCGGCGCGAGCACTGGCGCCAGGACCGCGACGAGGTGCCCGCGGGCGGCATGACCGGGCGCGGGGTGCACGTGGTCGACGCGATGCTCTACCTCGCCGGCCGCATCGACTCGGTCGTGGCGCAGAGCGCGCGCCTGGTCCAGGATTTCGGCGCCGACGACACGACCTCGATGCTGTTTCGCTTCGCGAGCGGCGCCACGGGATCGCTCGCCACGGTGATCGCCACCGCGGAGACCTGGCGCATGCAGGTCTTCGGCTCGAACGGCTGGGCCGAGGTCGGCGACGTCGAGCATCTGCACACGTGGAGCCTGCGCACTTGCTTCATCGACCGCGACAACATCGCCGTCAAACGTCCGCCTACAACGACCACTTTTGAAAACATGAGCACCGAACGCGCTGAGCTCGAGCACTTTGCGCGCGCGGCGCAGGGGCATCGGCGGCTCGCCGTCCCCGGCGGGGACGAAGTCCACAACGTCGCCGTGCTGGAGGCGATCGTCAAGGCGGCTCGTGAGGGAACGAGGGTTTCGATATGACCACGGCGGCACAGGCGCTGGTGCAGTGTCTCCGCCGCGAAGGCGTCGAGCATGTCTTCGGCATTCCCGGGACGATGAACCTGCCGATCCTCGACGTGCTGCGCGCCACGCCGGAGATCCGCTTCATCCTCACGCGCCACGAGCAGGGCGCGGCGTTCATGGCGTACGGCTACGCGCGTACGCTGGCGAGGCCGGCGATCGTCACGGCGACCGAAGGACCGGGGGTCACCAACCTCGCCACGGGAATCGCGGCGGCGTTCAAGGGCTACGCGCCGATCATCAGCATCAGCGGCGCGCAGGAGCTCTGGCTGCGCGAGAAGGACGCGAGCCAGGACATCGACCAGGTGACGTTCAACCGGCCGATCACCAAGTGGGCCTATTCGATCCCGACCGCCGGCAAGGTGCAGGAAGCCGTGCGCCGCGCCTTCCGCGTCGCGCTCACCGAGCCGGTCGGCCCGGTGCACCTCGACGTGTCGAAGGACATTCTTCTTGCGGACGCCGAGCCCGAGCCGATCGCGCCCGAAGCGTACCGGCCCACCACGGCGCCGGCCTGCGCGGCCGCCGATCTCGACCGCGCCGCCGAGCTGATCGCGCGCGCCGAGCGCCCGCTCTTCGTCGTGGGCGGCGGCGTTCTTCGCGAAAATGCGACTCCAGCCATGAAAGGGCTGGTGGAAAAAAGCGGCATTCCGGCGGCGACGCTGCAGTACTATCCCGACGCCTTTCCCACCAGCCATCCGCTGTCGCTCGGACCGCTCGGGCGCAACGGCTACTCGAGCGCCAACCGCGCCGCCCCGCAGGCCGACGTCGTCATCGCGGTCGGCGCGCACATCGATCTCTTCTCCACCGCGGGCTTCAAGCACGGCGTCATCAGCCGTGAGGCGAAGCTCATCCACCACAGCGCGGTGGCGGCGAACATCGGCATCGTGTTCCCGGTTTCGCACGCCGTGGTCGGCTCCACCGCCAGTTTTATCGACGGGCTTTTGAATCGGTTAGGGAAAAAGAAAAATTCCTGGCTTGACGTCGAAAGACTGCGCAGCGAATGGGATGCCGAACGCGAAAGGATGCTCGACCGCGCGGTGCGCCCTACGCTGCCGACCCTGGTCGCGCACGCGATGCGCCAGGCGCTGCCGAAGGACGGCGTGATGATCACGGACGCGGGGAACGCGGGCAAGCACATGCGCGTCTTCATGGACACCTACGAGCCGCACACCTTCATGTACATCAGCGACTGGGGCTCGGTCGGAGCGGGGCTGCCGATCGCGATGGGCGTGAAGCTCGCGCGCCCGAAGCAGGTGGTGATGGCCGCGGTGGGCGACATGGGCATGATGTGCAACATCGGCGAGCTCGAGACCGCGGTGCGCGAGCGCATCCCGGTGGTGTGCGTGGTCTACAACGACCGCGGGCTCGGCAACGAGCGCGCCTTCCAGAAGGAGCTCTACGGCGGCCGCTACTTCGCAGTGGATTACAACGACGTGGACTTCGGCGCGCTCGCGCGCGGCTTGGGCGCTTACGGCGAGCGCGTCGAGGAGCCGGCGGGGCTCGCCCCCGCACTCAAGCGGGCGATCCAAAGCGGCCTTCCGGCGGTCATCGACGTGCCTATCCATCCCGATTTTCATGCCGCGGTGGTTTCGAAATGAGGGTTCTCCTCGTTGCATGCATTGCGCTTCTTGCCTCCGAGGCGAGCGGGCAGCCTTCGCTTTCCCAATTTCCAACAAAACCGATCCACGTGGTGGTGCCCTCGCCGCCGGGCGGGCCGCCGGATCTGATCATCCGCATGCTGACCCCGAAGATGGCGGGCCTCGGCCAGCCGCTCGTGGTCGAGAACCGCGCCGGCGCCGGCGGCATCGTCGGCACCGCCTACGTGGCGAAGACGCCGCCCGACGGCTACACCTGGCTCGTCACCACCGCCTCGCACGTCAACACGCCGCCTTTCAACACGAACGTGCCGTTCGACCCGGTGAAGGACTTCACCCACGTCACGCTGATCGCGCAGAACTTCGGCCAGGCGCTCACCGTGCCTGCGTCTTCCCCCTTTAAGTCCGTCCAGGAGCTGATCGCCGGCGCGAAGCGCAATCCGGGCAAGCTCAACTACGGGTCGGCCGGCATCGGCACCGCGAGCCACATCCCGGCAGAGGTGATGAAGTCGATGAGCGGCACGGACATCGCCCTCATCCCGTACAAGGGCGTGGCCGAGGCCATGAGCGATCTCATCGCGGGCCGCATCGATCTCTTCTTCGTCGGCACCCAGATCGCCGCGTCGCAGGTGCAGTCGGGCAAGGTGCGCGTGCTCGCGCTCACCGGAGCGAAACGGTGGAAGGGCCTGCCCGACGTGCCGACGATGCAGGAAGCGGGCTTCAAGGACTACAACCTCATCAACTGGTTCGGGCTGTGGCTGCCCGCGGGCGCGCCGCCCGAGATCGTCTCGCGCATCCACGCCGAGACCGTCAAGGCGCTCGCCGACCCCGACGTGCGCCAGCAATTCGACGCGCAGGGCCTGGAAGGCGTGGGCATGCCGCCTGCTCAGTTCGCGAAATTCGTGGCGAAGGAGTCGGCGTTCATCACCGATCTCGCACAGAGGATCGACAAGAAATGAGCGAGCAGGCGCCCTGGCAGTGGCCCGAGGAGCGCTGGCGCGGCATCGTCGGCCGCGTGCGCGCGGGCCGGCCGTTGCGGCCGAAGAGCTGGCCGGGCGGCGCGCGCTGCGCGGTGGCACTCTCGTTCGATTCCGACCACGAGACCAACGAGCTGCGCGACGGCGGCGAGTCGATCGGGCGGCTCTCCCAGGGCCAGTACGGCAACCGCCAGGGTGTTCCTCGCATTCTTCAAATTCTTTCTCAACACAGGGTAAAAGCGAGTTTCTTCGTTCCCGCGGTGACAGCGATGCTCTATCCCGACGAACAGCGGCGGGTGGTGGCCGAAGGTCACGAAGTCGGCATCCACGGCTGGATCCACGAGCGCAATTCCGAATTGCCTTATACGAACGAGAAGGATCTCCAGTTCCGCTCGGCTGACGTGCTGGAAACCATTACAAAGGTAAGACCCGTCGGGATCCGCACTCCTTCCTGGGACTTCAGCCCGAACACGCTCGCCATCACGAAGGAGATGGGGCTCCTCTACGACTCCTCGCTCATGGCCGACGTCGACTGCTACGAGCTCGAGCTGAACGGCGAGCCGACCGGCGTGGTCGAGCTGCCGGTGGAATGGATCCGCGACGACGCCGTTTACTTCAATATGGTGCGCTTCGCGAACCTGCGTCCCTACACGCCGCCCGAGGCGGTGTTCGACATCTTCAAGCGTGAGTTCGACGCCGCGTACCGCGAGGGCGGCATCTTCCAGCTCACCATGCACCCGCACATCAGCGGCTACCGCTCGCGCATCTGGATCCTGGACGAGCTCATCCGCTACATGCGCTCGAACGCCGGGGTGTGGTTTGCCACGCATGCCGAAATAGCGGGTTATTCAAAGGCAAACGCGGCTTGACCGACAATTTCTCCAATTCTCAAGTCATTCGAAAGCAGGTGGTGGCCACGCGCGGCGGCGTGGTCGCGGCCCAGCACAGGCGAGCGGCCGAGGTCGGCGCGGCGGTGCTCGAGGCGGGCGGCGACGCGGTCGACGCCGCCGTCGCGACCTCCTTCGCCATCGGCGTGGTCGAGCCGTGGATGAGCGGCCTCGCGGCGGGCGGCTGCATGCAGATCTGGCGCGCCGGCGAGACGCGCGCGCACACGGTCGACTACGGCATGCGCTCGCCGCGCGGACTCGATCCCCGGGACTATCCGCTCGCCGAGGGCGGCAAGGCGCAGGACCTCTTCGCCTGGCCGCTGGTGAAGGACGACCGCAACGTGCAGGGCGCGACCGCGGTCGCGGTGCCGGGCGTGGTCGCGGGCATGGAGCTTGCGCACCGGTGTTTCGGCCGCATGGCGTGGCGCGAGCTCGTCGCTCCGGCCGTGGCGCTCGCCAGGGAAGGCATGCT
>Ga0134121_10002740_pt1 | contig 15033 bp, 8 predicted proteins | sample KB301_FD_96463 | JGI IMG/M metagenome (GOLD analysis project Ga0134121, IMG submission 96463) | Terrestrial soil microbial communities without Nitrogen fertilizer from Kellogg Biological Station, Michigan, USA - KB3-0-1 | ecosystem: Environmental > Terrestrial > Soil > Unclassified ... | reverse complement strand
GCGCACCCGGCAGCTGCGCGCCGCGCCGCCCGGCGCGCGCCGGGTCGCTGCCGCGATCGCGGCGTGGGGGGGACGCGTCCGGATCGATCGCGTCCTCGCGACGCTGCGCGCCGAGGGCAAGGCGCCGGTCGCGCTCGCCGATGTGGCCGAGCTCGAGCGGCTCGGCCTCGCCCACCGGCGCGGCGACGAGGTCACGATCGATCGCGCGACGGCCGATGCCGCCGAGACCATCGCGGGTGGTGACGCGATCGCAAGACTCGCCGCGGCGGCGCTCCAGGTGGCCTTCCCGGCCCGAGCGGCCCGAGCAGACGAGGGTGGCGCCGACAATCCGGGCGCGGAGCCCGCCAGCCGCGGCGCGACCTTGCAGCTGATCGCCCCCCTGCTCGAGCGCGTCGTGCTCGACACCGAGCACGCCAGGCTGGCGTGCGAGGCCGCCGACCACCTGCTCGCGCGTGGCCGTGCCGATCGCGCGCTCGGGTTGGCCAGGCGTGCCCTCGCGATCGATCCGGCGCGCGCGGGGCTGGTCTGTGCGCGCGCGGCGGCGGCGGCGAACGCCTATCGCGACGCCGCGGCGTATGCACGCGATGCCGAGGCGGCCGGCGCCGATCCGGTGCAGGCGCGGCTGGTGAGCGCGCGCGCCGCCCAGCGCGCCGGTGAACTCGACGACGCCGAGGCCGCCCTCGCGGCGCTCCATTCATCTCTCGCCGCCTCCCACCCCTTCCACACCGAGGTCGCGGGCACGTACGCGCGCCTCCTGGTCACCCGATCGCGCTACCGCGACGCGCGCGCGATCGCCACCGCGGGCGGCCCGCTCGCCGGCCTGCGAGCCGAGGCCGCCGGGCTCGCGGCGTTCTATCTCGGCGAGCTCGAGGCGGCGGACGCGGCATTTGCCGCGCTCGAGGTCGGCGCGGCCGCGGACGGCGACGGCGCCACCGTCGGGCGTGCGTCTTCGTTGCGCGGCATGGTCGCGCAGCAGCGCGGCCAGCTCGGGCTCGCCAGCGATCGCTACCGGGAGGCCTGGCGCCGGCTCGGCGAGGTCGGCGAGTTGCACGCGGCGGCGACCGCCGAGCTCAACCTGGGGACCGTGCTGGCCGAACGCGGGCGCGCCAGCGAGGCGTTGCCGCGGCTCGCCGCGGCGGGTCGCGTGTTCGCCGAGCTCGGCGCCACCACCGAGTCGTGCGCGGCCGAGCTCAACCGCGGTAACGCCCTGCTCCTCGTCGGCCAGATCGACGAGGCCAAGGTGGCGGCGGAGGCCGCGATCGCGCGGGCCGGCGGCGCGCCGCACCTGCGCGCGTTCGCCCTGATCGTGGCGGGCGATGTGCACAAACGGCTCGGCGACGACGCGGGCGCGATCCAGAGCTACCGCGAGGCGCTCGCGATCGCGACCCAGCGCGGCGACGCCCACGCGCAGATCAGCGCGTACATCGCGCTCGCGGAAGCCGGCCAGCGCGACGGCGATAGCGTGGCGGTCGAGGCGCTGTGCGCGAGCGACGATGATCGCGACCGCTGGATGCTCGCGCGCGGCCGGCTCGCGCTGCGCGATCCAGCGTCGGTCGCCGGGGGTGCAGGGCTCGCCGGGATGACAGCGGTCACCGGGGTGCCCGGGGGTACAGGGGTGATGGGCCCGCACGCGGCCTCACTCGGGGATGCGACCGTGGCCCTCGCGCGGGCGTGCGCCGAGGTCGCCGTGCGCGCGACCGACGCCGACCGCATCGAGCGCGCGTTTCGCGGCCACGCGATCGCCGCGCAGCTCGCGCATCGCGCGCGCGACACGGGGCTGGCACGCGCCGAGGCCGAGCGTGCCCGGGTCGCCCACGCCGCCCTGATCGCCGCGACCGCCCCGGCGTTTCGCGCCGCGATCGACGGCGATCCCGACCTCGCGCGACTCCCCGGCGCCGAGCCGGTCGATAGGCCTCGCCCTGTGCGCGACGATCCCCAGGTCGCGCAGCTGCGCCGGCTGCTCACGCTGTCGCGCCGGCTCAACACCGAGGCCAGCGTCGAACGCATCCTCGATGACGTGATCGACACCGCGATCGAGCTGACCTCGGCGGAGCGCGGCTTCCTGCTGTTGCGCCAGCCCGACGGCGAGCTCGCGGCGGTGGTGTCGCGCAACTTCTTCGCCGGCGATCTCGAGGCCAGCCCGGGTCCGAGCGCGGTTGGCGGATCGGCCAGTCGCACGACCAGCTCGGCGAGCAGCCCCCTGGTCAGCCCGTCGATCAGCGCATCGGTCAGCCCGTCGATCAGCGCATCGGTCAGCCCGTCAGTCAGCCCGTCGGTCAGCCGCTCGATCGCCGAGCGCGCGGCGCAGACCGGCGAGCCGGTCGTCACGGTCGACGCCGGGATCGACGAGCGGTTCGGCGCGGCGGCCTCGGTCGCTGCGCTCCGGCTGCGCTCGGTGCTCGCGGTGCCGCTCCGCCAGCGCGGCACGGTCACCGGCTGCATCTACGTCGATCACCGGCTGCGCGGCGGTGCGTTCGATGCTGCCGCGGCGAGCGTGCTCGGCGAGCTCGCCGACATCGCGGCGATCGCGATCGAGAACGCCCGGTTGACCGGCGACCTGCGGCGCACCACCCGCGAGATCGCCGAGCTCAACGGCCGGCTCTCGATCGAGCTTGCCGAGCGTGACGCCGAGCTGGTCCGTGTCCGGGCCGATCTACCCGACCGCGATCGGCTGCGCCATCGCTACGAGCGCATCGTCGGTCGTTCGCCGGCCACCGTGAAGATGCTCGACGTGATCGATCGCGCGTCGGCGACCTCGCTGCCGGTCGTGATCGTCGGTGAGAGCGGCACCGGCAAGGAGCTGGTCGCGCGCGCGCTGCACGACCACGGCCCGCGCAAGGCCGGCGCGTTCGTCGCCATCAACTGCAGCGCGGTCCCCGAGCCGTTACTCGAGAGCGAGCTGTTCGGCCATGTCCGCGGATCGTTCACCGGCGCCGACCGCGATCGCCGCGGCCTGTTCGAGGTCGCCGACGCCGGCACGCTGTTCCTCGACGAGATCGCCGATACCAGCCCCGGCATGCAGGCCAAGCTGCTGCGCGTCCTCCAGGACGGCGTGATCCGCCGGGTCGGCGACACCAAGACCCGCCAGGTCGACGTCCGCGTGGTCGCCGCGAGCCAGCAGCCGCTCGCCGCGCTCGCCGCCGCGGGCCGGTTCCGCGAAGACCTGCGGTTCCGGCTCGACGTGATCGCCGTGCCCGTCCCTGCCCTGCGCGACCGCGACGGCGACGTCCCGCTGCTCGTCGAGGCCCTGCTCGCGCGGCTGTGCGCCGGCAAGCCGATCCCGCGGCTGACCCGCGCGGCGATGCGCGCGCTCGGCCAGCACCGCTGGCCTGGCAACGTGCGCGAGCTCGAGAACGCCCTGGCCCGCGGCGTCGCGATGGGCGGCGACGTCATCGACCTCGGCGACCTCCCCGAGGCGATCGCCCAGGCCGCAGCGCGCCCCGAGCCGGCCAAGCCCACGATCGGCGAAGATCTCCGCCTGAAGCCCGCGCTCGCCGCGACCGAGCAGGCGTACATGACCGCGGCGATGGCGCGCGCCAAGGGCAACCAGACGGTCGCCGCGCGGCTCCTCGGCCTGTCGCGGTTCGGCCTACAGAAGAAGCTGCGCCGGCTCGCCGGCGACGACGCCGACGCCAGCGACGACCCCGACGCCGAATGAGCGCACTGAACCCGAACCATGCACGGTAGTGCGCGCAACGCACCTCATCTTTCCCTCGCGCACCATTGCTCACCAGCCCGGTCCTCGGGCTGATCTCTCAACGCTCGTTATTTACCTGGGCGCCTGGTGCTCCTGATCGCGCGTGCTCTAGGGTCGCGGCGCGCCAACGGCGCCGCCCCCCAGGAGGCCCAAGATGAGACTCTCGCTCGCAGTATTCATGGCATTGACGATCACCGGCTGTTCTCCGGGATCACCCACTGGATCTCCGGATCCTCAGCCCGAACCGACGCCGACCGAGACCGGCATGCGGTTCATCACCATCGACGTCGACGCGGTCGAGACCGCGCGCGCGGCCCTCGCGCAGCGTGACCCCGCCGCCCAGCTCGACGTGATCGCGACGAACAACGGCGTCGCCGTCATCAAGTACGACGCGCGGGACTTCCGCGCGCTGTCCGAGCTCATGCACGAGGAGCACAGCCGCTGCGGCGGCTTCGTGGCACACGAGACCCTCGACGAGGCGCTCGGCGCGCTCCGCGCGAAGGACCAGGAGAGCCTCGCGCCGCTCGTGGCGTACACGATCGACAACGCGGCGACCGTGCAGAGCCTGCTGCCACAGCTCAGCGCCGAGAACATCCTGACGAGCATCCAGCAGCTCTCGGGGGACGCGGGATTTGCGAGCCGGTTCTACACCTCGCTGGATGGCGCGGCGGCCACGACGTGGATCCGCAGCCTGTGGCAGGGCTACGCGGCCAGCCGGCCCGAGGTCACGGTCGAGCTGTTCGAGACCGGGTGGGCCCAGAAGTCCGTGATCGCCACGATCCCGGGCACCGGGCTCGCGAACGAGGTGGTCGTGATCGGCGGCCACCTCGACTCGATCTCTCCGAGTACGAACTCGACCGTCGCGCCCGGCGCCGATGACGACGCGTCCGGCATCGCGACGATCTCGGAGGTGTTCCGCGTGCTGATGGCGCACGACTACCGGCCGCAGCGCACGGTGAAGTTCATGGCGTACTCCGCCGAGGAGGTCGGCCTGCTCGGCTCCAAGCAGATCGTGACCCAGCACAAGAACGCCGCGATCAACGTCATCGGCGTGGTGCAGTTCGACATGACGAACTACAAGGGTTCGGACAAAGACATCTGGCTGATGCAGGACTTCACGAACGCGGCACAGAACACGTTCGTCGGCAACCTGATCGACACCTACGTCGGCGCGACGTGGGGCACCGACGCGTGCGGCTACGGCTGCTCCGACCACGCGTCGTGGCACAACGCCGGCTACCCGACGTCGATGCCGTTCGAGGCGCGGATCACCCAGTACAACCCGACCATCCACACCACGGGCGACGTGCTCTCGGTGAGCGGCACCACCGCGACCCAGGCGTTCAAGTTCGCCAAGCTCGGCGTCGCGTACATCGCGGAGCTCGCGAAGGGCCAGATCGGCCCGCCGGTCAACACGGCGCCGACCACCGCGATCACGGGGCCGGCGAACGGGGCGTCGTTCCCGCTGGGGACGACGATCTTGCTCACCGGCACGGCCGCCGATGGCCAGGATGGCTCGCTGAACGCCGCGATCCAGTGGTCGTCGAACATCGACGGTTCGCTCGGCGCCGGGGCCTCGCGCCTGGTCACGCTGTCGCCCGGCTTGCACACGATCACGGCGTCGGTCACCGACACCGGCGGCCTCACCACGACGGCGTCGATCTCGATCACCGTCGCCAGTACGGCCACCGAGCTGTTCCGTGAGACGTTCGAGGGCACCACGACCTGGCCGAAGACCGGCCTGTGGCACCTGGCCAACAACTCGGCGTGCGCGTCGCCGGGCTTCTCATCCCCGACGCACGCGATGTACTTCGGCATCGACGCGAAGTGCACCTATCAGAACGGCGGGACCGTCACCGGCACGATCACCTCGCCGGTCATCCCCGGCGTGGTCTCGTCGGCGGTCCTGAACTTCAAGTATTTCCGCCAGGTCGAGAGCACGAACAACCAGTTCGACGTGACCTCGGTCGAGATCGTGTCCGGCGCGACGACGTCCACGGTGTGGTCGTTGAACTCGTCGAACCCCTCGGTCCTTGCGTGGACCGACAGCGGCGCGATCTCGCTTGCGGCGTTCGCCGGTAAGTCGATCCAGGTCCGCTTCCGGTTCGACTCGAAGGACAGCTCGTCCAACGCCTTCAAGGGCTGGCTGATCGACGACGTCGTCGTGACGCGCTGAGGGTCCACGCCCCCATCGAACGAGCCGCCGGGCGGCAGACCTGGCGGAAGGCAGCTCGAGTAGCCGGGCGGCTCGAGTAGCCGGGCGGCTCGAATAGCCGGTGGAGGTGTGACGGCTTGGCGCAACCATCCACATTGTTGGTAAGCGATTACGCCATGTTAGATCGTCGTTCGTGACGAGTTAGCGTTGCAGTGCTCCTCACGTTCTCCAGCGGTGAACAGAGGTCAAGCTACACTTCTAACGCTCTGGCAGCTTGGAGATTGGTCTCCGGGGCAGGTCCGGCGGAGGCCTGGTTCCTGCCGAACGGGCGCTGCGCTTCTTGTGCAATTCAGATTGGCATTCGAGGCGCAATGCCCTGGACCATCATGATGAGACGCTTGCACAAGTCTGTATTGGGGAGTTTTTTGACTGCCGCGGCGCTTGCTGCTTGCGGCCCCACCCTGGACGACGCGAACGACACGAAGGATGACGGCGTGCCGTCGGACGTCGCGCTCGCGCTCGCGCAGCTGCCCGACGCGCACGTACTGGCGTACACGTTCGACGGACTGCCGACGTACATCGTCGGTGAGATGGCGAAGGTCGGCGCGATGCAGATCGACGACGCGCAGGCCGCGCAGGCCGCGCTCGCGCCGGCACTGCCGCCCATCCTGGCGCCGTTCCGGCTGCGCACGTCGGATCTGGCGCTCCGCAAGATCAACGTCGACGAGGATGGCGGGCGTCACTTCCGCTACACCCAGAAGGCCAACGGCCTCGACGTCATCGGCGGCGACCTCGTCGTCCACGTCGACGTCAAGGGCGCGATCCACGCCGTCAACGGCTCGGCGCGCGGCGGCATCCCCGCCAGCCTCGGCGCGTCGGGGATGTCGGACACGGCGGTGCGCGCGGTGGTCGCCGCGGACGCGCGGTTCGCCGGCCTCACGACGAGCGCGCCCCGCCTCGTCTACCTCGTGACCGATGACGGCGTGATGCACAAGGCGTACGAAGTGATCGCCCAGGGCAGCAACGGCTCGCTCCCGGTTCGCGACAAGGTCTACGTCGACGCCGACAGCCGCGCGATCGTCGCCGACTACCCGCAGATCCACACCGCCGAGAGCCGCAAGGTCTACACGGCGAACAATGGCACCACCATCCCCGGCACGCTGAAGCGGTCCGAGGGGCAGGCCGCGACGAGTGACGCCGACGTCAACGCCGCCTACGACGGCACCGGCGCCGCCTACGAGGCGTACAAGCAGTTCTGGAACCGCGACTCGTACGACAACGCGGGCAGCGCGCTGATCAGCACCGTCCACTACGACAACAACTATTGCAATGCCTACTGGGACGGTAACCAGATGGTGTATGGCGACGGCGACGCGTCGCAGGGCTGCGCGCCGCTCGCCCGCGCCATCGACGTGACGGCGCACGAGCTCACCCACGCGGTGACCGAGCGCGAGTCGGGCCTCAACTACAGCGGCGAGTCGGGCGGCATGAACGAGGCGATGTCGGACATCTTCGGCGCGTTCGTCGAGGCGTGGGTCGGTGGCGGCAAGTCGGCCGACACGCTCGCGGTCAACGCGAACACCTGGCTTGTCGGCGAGCAGATCCTCGCGCCCGCGCTGCGCTACATGTGCGACCCGGCCAAGGACGGCTCGTCGGCGGATGTGTGGAGCAGCACCGTCGGTAAGCTCGACGTGCACTACAGCTCGGGCGTCGGCAACCTCGCGCTCTGCTTGCTCTCGCAGGGCGGCAAGCACCCGCGCGGCAAGACCACCGTCAATGTCCCCGCCATCGGCTTCAACAAGGCGATCCGCATCCTCTACAAGGCGCAGGTCGACATCCTGACCTCGACGGCGAACTACGCGGCCGTCCGCACGGCGATGGAGCAGGCCACGACGGCGCTCGGCTATGACGCGGCGACCAAGGACGCGGTCGGCTGCGCGTGGGCCGCGGTCAAGGTCGGCGGCGCGGCGCCCGCGAGCTGTGGCAGCGGCGGCGGTGGCGGTGGCGGCGGTACCACCGACGGTACGCTCACCAGCGGCACCCCGGCCACTGGCCTCTCGGACGCGACCGGCGGCCAGAAGTTCTGGAAGATCACGGTCCCGGCCGGCCAGTCGAGCCTGACGATCGCGCTCAGCGGCGGCACCGGCGACGCCGACCTCTACGTCCAGGCGGCATCGAAGCCGACGATGACGACCTACACCTGCCGCCCGTACAAGACCGGCAACGCGGAGACCTGCACGATCACGTCTCCGTCCGCCGGTGACTACTGGGTCATGCTGAATGCCTACGCGGCGTACTCGGGTGTCACGCTGACCGGCTCGTTCTCCGGCAGCGGCGGCGGTGGTGGCGGCGGCGGCGACCCGTTCCTCACCAACGGCGTCGCGACCACCGGCGTCTCGGGCGCGGCCAGCTCGACGCAGTACTGGCGCATCACGGTCCCGGCCGGCAAGACGCTGTCCGTCAAGATCAGCGGCGGCACCGGTGATACGGACCTCTACACCCGGTTCGCCAGCCGGCCCACGACCTCGACGTACGACTGCCGCCCGTACCAGACCGGCAACGCGGAATCGTGCTCCCAGCCCAACACGTCCGCTGGCGACTACTACGTCATGCTCCGCGGCTACGCAGCGTTCACGGGCGTCTCGCTCGTCGCGAGCTACTGATCCGACGGCGTGACCGCGCTGGCCGCCGGTGGTCAGCCCAGCGCTCCTCTCGCTTCGCCGCGACGAGGAGCGCGTTGCGTTTCGGTGGCGTAGAATGAGCTGATCCCGATCTATGCCGCTGCCTTTGGCTCACGCCTTCATCGGAGGAAGTCTGACGGCTGCCGCGTGGCCGGTGAAGACCCCGGCCGGCTTTCGACGCGGCCTGGTGGCCGGCGCGGTGCTCGGCGTCTGTCCTGACTTCGACTACCTCCTGAACTGGGTCCGCGTCTTTGGCCCTGGCTGGCATCACGGATTCACCCATTCGGTGGCCTTCGCGCTGGTCGTCGGGGTGGCTGCGAGTTGTGTATTCGGCGTCTTCGGGTGGCGAGGCGCGCTGGTCTGCATCGCGGCCGCGCTCTCCCATCCGATCCTCGATTACCTGCTCACCGATTCACGTGGCGTGGCCCTGGGGTGGCCGGTGACCGACCACCGGTTCAAGCTCGGCATCGAGGGGCTGTCGTACTACCAGTTCGCGGCGGGGTCCCAGGGGGTGATCGGGTTCGTGAAGCTGAGCGTCATCGAGCTGTTGGTGTTCGGCCCTGTCTTCGCGCTCTCGGTGCTGTACAGCCGCCGTCGCTATCGCGTAGCCGCCCCGTGAACCCGCGGCAGCGGGCGCCTTTCGCAAGAGGCAGCTAGCTCAGCGTCACGCGGCGCTGCCGGATCCGGCGGTGCGCAATGCCCGCGATGTGCGCGATCAGTTGCCGATACGACATCCCGGCGAGCTGTGCCGCGCGAGCTGCGCCGGCATCCGGCGAGATGTCGGGGTTGGGGTTGACGTCGATCACCCACGCGGCATCCGTGGCATCGACCCGCAGATCGACCCGGCCGTAGTCGCGCAAGCCGAGCGCGTGCCATGCGCCGCGCGCGACGCGCTCGACGTTGGCGATGAGCCCCGGGCTCGCGCCCTGCAGCGGGACCGACTTGGTGCCGGCGTAGTCGACATGGTTCTCGTCCCACTTCGCGGCGTAGCTGACGATCCGCGGGCGATCCGCGGGCATCGCAGCGAAGTCGATCTCGTGGAGCGGCAGCATCTGGAGTTCGGCGCCGTTGCCGATCAAGGTGACGTTGAGCTCGCGGCCGTCGACGTAGCGCTCGGCGAGCACCGGTTGCGCGTGGGCGATCATCAGCTCGCGCGCCCGGCCGCGCAGCGCCGCCGGGGTCGCGACGAGGTTCCCCTCGGTGATCCCGACGGAGGCGTCCTCGTGGGCGAGCTTGACGAACCACGGGTAGTCGAGCGCGTCGAGCGCCGGATCGCCGAGCGCGGTGAGGTCGGCCAGCAGGCGGTGCGGCGGGGTGGGAACGCCGTGCGCGATCAGGATGTCCTTGGTGCGCTGCTTGTACAGGCACGACGCGAGGCCGAGCAGATCGTTGCCGGTGTACGGGATCTCGAACAGATCGAGGAGCCCGGCGAACGTGGGCTCGTTGCGCGAGTCGCCGGCCATCGATTCGCAGAGGTTGAACACCAGATCAGGCTTGGCCGCGCGCACCTGCTCGAGCACCGCGAACACCTCACGGCCATGCACGCCGATCGGCTCGGCGTGACAGCCGCCCTCGGTGAGCGCGTCGACGATCGCACGCGCGCACGCTGCCACCGAGACGACGTCAGCGGCGCCGGCGGGATCGTAGTCGATGTTGTAGAGGACGAGGATTCGCGACGGCAGCTGCATGCGCGTGGCCATCTTATCCAGCCGGCATGACACGCACAGGCGGCACGGATCGCACGGCCAGGGCGACGCGCGGGCCGAGCTCGTGGGCGACCTGTTCGACGGTGATCGACGCGCCGCGTGCCTGGGCGAGCGAGATCTGCGGCACGTCGAGGCCGCACGGCCGGATCGTGCGCCACGCATGCGCCGGTGTATCGACGTCGAGCGCGAAGCCGTGCACGCTGACGCCGCGCGCGACGTGGATGCCGCACGCCGCGAGCTTCTTGCCGTCGAGCCAGACCCCGGCCGGATCGCGCTGCCAGGCCGCGCCCGGCGCGCCGAGCACGGCGCAGGTCTCGGCGATCGCGGCGGCGACGCGCTCGAGGAAGCCGACCACGCTGCCCAGCCGCACGACCGGGTACACCATCAGCTGCCCCGGGCCGTGGTAGGTGACCTCGCCGCCGCGCTCGATGCGCTCGATCGGGATGTCGCCCGCGTCGATGATGTTCGCAAGGCTGGCCGACCGGCCGAGCGTGATCACCGGGGGGTGCTCGCACAAGAGCACCACGCCGGGCTCGCCGGCCCACACGCGCTCGCGCGCGGCCAGCTGATCGGCCAGCACGCGCCGGTAGTCGGCCCGCCCGAGCCATTGCCAGGGTGGCGTCACGGAGCTGCCAGTGGCCGGGGCATCATTTCCATCCCGGCCTAGCCCGCCAGGAGCTCGTCGAGCAGCTGATCGTCGACGTAGTGGAGGGGCGCGGCCGAGCTGACCACGCCGACCCCGCTGGCGATCAGCGCCGCGACGAGCTGGTCGCCGCACATCACGGCGATCGAACGCCCAGCGCGCTCGAGCTCCCGCTCGGCGTCCTCCGCCAGCTCACGGGCGGAGAACAGGATGCCGGCGACCAGGTTCTTGGCCTCGACCCCGACGCGCAGCTCGCCGATGCCGCGGCGATCGATCGGCTGATCGCCGGACCGCGCGCTGATCAGCACCATGCGATCGATGCCCGGTGCCACCGCCTGCGCGTAGGCGATGCCGCTGACCCGCTTGACCCAGGCGATCTCGCGGTAGCCGGCCGCGACGAGGTACGCGTGGATCAGCCGTTCGAACCCGGCGCCGCTGGCCTTCGAAATCCGCGCCGCGAGGGCGCGATGGGTGGCCCCGGCGAGCCGCGACAGCGCCGCCGCGACGCTGGCCTCGGCCTCGGCGGTCTGGCTCATCGAGACCGGGCCCGGCGCGAACAGGTCGCGCCCGCGGTAGACGATCCGGGGCCGGAGGCCGAGGGTGCGGTAGCTGCGCTCGTCGCCGAGCAGCTCGGCCTTGAGCTGCGGCCACAGCTGTTCCGGATCGGCCTCGATGAGGTTGCGCTTGCGCATCATCGCCGCCAGCTGGCGGACCGGGAGCGGCTGGCCGTTACGGAGCTGGGCGAACACGGTCGCGGCGGCATCGCCCAGCGGCGTGCCGACCCGGCCGAGCGCATCGAAGTCCTGGCCATTGGTGGCCGGCGCCACGGGTGCACCGGGTGGTTGCACCGGGCGCGGCGGCTGCTGGTAGGGGGGGCGTGGCTCCGAGGGGACGCGCGGCGGTTCGCCTGGGCGCTGATTGGGGCGCTGGTCGGGGCGCCCCTCGTTGGGGCGCGCCCCGTGATGCGGGCGCTGCGGCTGATCGCGACGTTCCTGGCGTTGCTGATTGCGTTCGTCACGCCGCTGGCGACGGCGATCGCGCCGCTCCTGCCATTGTTGCTTGCGTTCGTCGCGCGCGTTGATCTCCGGCATCATCGGCCGGTCCTCGTCGGCAGTCTGCTTGTCGGTGTACTCGGTGTGAGCCATCGCCGGCTGGGCCAGGTCGCTGCCATACAGCGTGGCGAGCTCCTGCTCCTCCGGGGTGAGCGTCGGGGGCTGGTCATCGACCTCGATGACCTCCTCGGTGTCACTCGCGGTGAGCTCGATCGTGACAGCATGCTCGGCCGGCGCCGGTTCGCTCGGGGCCGCCTCCACGAACTCCTCGACGATCTCGGCGTCCTCGACGGTATTGACGTCGGTGATCGGAAGCTCGGCTTGCGCGGGGGCTTCGCGGGGCTTCTTCGCGGCCTTCTTGGCCGGCGGGGCCTTCTTGGCCGGTTGGGGCTTCTTGGCCGGCTGGGGCTTCTTGGCGCCCGCCTTCGGAGCCGCCGCCTTCTTCGGGAGCGGACGCCTCTTCGCGGCCTCGGCGGCTGCTTCAGCGGCGGACTGTTTTTTTGCCATCGCGGCGTGTCTACCGTGCACCACGAAGCTGCGTCAAGACGGCCACACCGCAGGCTGACACAGACGAAAAATTGCCCCCGGGCGGTGTGGCTATTAGCGTCGGAATGACGACGGGAGGGTTGTGCGTTCTCGTCGCAAGAGCCAGCACGGCTGGCGCCAAGGAGTGACGAGATGCTGTCCCGCAAGATCGGTGTGTTGCTCGGAGGTCTGTCCAGCGAGCGTGATGTGTCCCTGCGTACGGGCGAGGCGGTGCTCGCCGCGCTTCGCGAGCGGGGCCACAACGCGGTCCCGATCTACGTCGACCGAGACGTGGATGTCGCACTTCGCCAGGAGCAGATCGAGGTCGCGTTCATCGCCCTGCACGGTCGCTGGGGCGAGGACGGTTGTGTCCAGGGCCTGCTCGAGATGCTCGGGATTCCCTACACCGGCTCCGATGTTCTGGCCTCGGCGCTGGCGATGCACAAGGGCAAGGCGAAGGAGCTGTTCCGGCTCCACAACCTGCCGACTCCGGCCTACTACTCGCTGACCGGCGAGGCGATCACCGGAGCCGACGACCTCGCCGCCCTCCACGGTGATTTCGGGTTCCCCTGTGTGGTGAAGCCGATCCGTGAGGGCAGCTCGGTCGGGGTCACGATCTGCCGGGAGCTCGACGCACTGGGGCCGGCGGTGGAGCGCGCGCTGTGCTTCGACGACGAGATCCTGGTCGAGCGCTACATCGCCGGCAAGGAGATCTCGGTCGCGATCCTCGGGGATCGCGCGCTCGGCGCCGTCGAGATCGCGCCGCGCGACGGGTTCTACGACTACGCCAACAAGTACACGCGCGGGGCAACCGACTACTTCGTGCCGCCGCGGGTGTCACCGGAGCGGTATCGCGGCATCCTGGCGCAGGCGCTGCGTGCTCACCTCGCGCTCGGCTGCCGTGGCGCGACCCGCGTCGACATGATGGTCAGCGAATCGGGGAACGAGTTCGTGCTCGAGGTCAACACGTTGCCGGGGCTGACCCCGACGAGCCTGCTGCCAAAGATCGCCGATGCCGCGGGTATCTCGTTCGGCGAGCTGTGCGAGATGATGCTCGCGGGGGCGAGCCTCGCGACCCGGCGCGGCCGGGGCGAACGCCGGATCGTCCAGCGGCCGTTCGTCGGCAATGACCGCCGCGAGGCCGTGGTCGAGCATCACTAGGAATGAGCGAACGAGTGAGCGAACGACGGGCGCGATCGCGCCGCGACCATCAGATCTTGTTCGCCACCGCGGTCTGCGCGGTCGGCGTTCCGGTGACCGCGGCACACTGGGTCTCGACCCGCACCGCAGGGCTCGCGAAGCATCTCAGCGCCGCGGGCGGCATGGTCGCGCGGATCGGCGCGATCGATGCCGATCTGACGGGGACCATCCGGCTGTCGGAGGTCGCGCTCGGCGATCTGGCCCGAGCCGATGCGGTCGAGGCGTCCGTCGCGCTCGATTCGCTGCTGGAAGGGACGCTGCGCGCCGACGAGATCCGCGTCGCCGGTCCGCGGGTCGCGATCCACGTGGATGGCGATGGTGACTCCGATCTCGCGCGACTGGCGCGCCGCCTCCTGAGCCGTAGTCAGGGCACCGGTGACGCCAGCGCCGGACCCGGCCGGTTGCGCCGCATCGTGGTCAACTCGGGGACACTGTCGGCCCATGTCGCAGGGATCGGTGAGCTGGCAGCCGATGGCGTCGAGCTGGTTCCTGATGCCGGCGGAGTCCGCGTGATCACCGGGCGGATCCACATCGACGGGCGTGCGGGCCCCCTCGCTATCCAGTTTGGGTTCGCGCGCAGCGCTACCGAGCTAACCCTGCCCCACATGCGGTTCGGCCGCGTGCTGGCTGTTGGTGGCAGCGGCGCGATCGTCGCGCCGGGATCGCCGGGAGCCCCGGGAGCCCCGGAATCGGTCTAGCGACGGGTCCAGTTGCATGACGTCGCGGTTGGCCGGATCGCCAGAGGCAGCGCGATCGAGCTGCATGCCAGCGTCGACGATGGCGGGATCCCGCGACCGCTCGCGATCGACGTGAAGCCGCGTGAACGCGCAATCGCGATCCGCGGCGACCTCATCCCGCTGGGAGCGTTTGCGGAGCTCGCTCCACACGGGATCGATCTCGACACCGCCCGCGCAACGGGGTCGCTCACCGTGCGTCAGGAGGCGGCGCGCACCTTGCTCACCGCCGACGGCAAGCTCGATGGCGTGTCGATCGACTACCGCGTGCTCGCCCCGACGCCGGTGCCGCTCGCCGGGGCGGTGCATGCATCGATCGCGCTGTCTCCGGAAGCGATCACGGTGCCCGAGGCTGTGATCCAACTCGGCGCCGCACGCTGGACGGTGAGCGGATGGCTGCGCCGCGGCGCGCCGCTGGCGAGCCAGCTCGATCTCTCGCTCGCGACCGCCGGGTGCGGCGACCTCCTGGCCTCGCTGCCCGCCGAGCTGAGCGGCCCGCTCGACGGCATGGTGCTCGGTGGTTCGCTGGGAGGTCGCGTGCGGCTCGCCATTGATCTTGCGGCGCCCGCAGGCGACGGTGTCGGGCTCACCACGTCGATCACCAGCACCTGCCGTGCCGAGGCCGAGCCACCGGCCGCCG
>Ga0134121_10002739_pt1 | contig 15034 bp, 14 predicted proteins | sample KB301_FD_96463 | JGI IMG/M metagenome (GOLD analysis project Ga0134121, IMG submission 96463) | Terrestrial soil microbial communities without Nitrogen fertilizer from Kellogg Biological Station, Michigan, USA - KB3-0-1 | ecosystem: Environmental > Terrestrial > Soil > Unclassified ... | reverse complement strand
TCGAGGAACGGCTTGTCCAGGCCGTACTGCTTGCGCAGGAACTCGGCCTTCTCCATCGCCGCCTTGTCGCCCTGGCTCTGCAGTTCGGCGATCTGGTTGCTGAGGAAGTCGCCCGGCGGCAGCTGGATGATGACGAAGGTGATGAAGCTGATCACCAGGAGCGTGGGAATCATGATCAGGATGCGGCGGAAGGTGTAGCGCAGCATGCTTCTACTGCCGGAACCAGAACGTGTCGGGGTGGTAGATGCCGAAGAACGCGCCCGGGTCCCAGTTGTAGAAGCCGCGCTCGGGCACGTTGGCCAGCGTGTCGCGCGCCACCACCGGCTGCGGCACGCCCGAGACCACGCCGATCGTGAACTGCTGCTCGGCGTGCAGCTCGAGCATCGCGTGCCACGCGCGCTCGCGATCGCCGCGCGTCTTCGCTTCGCTCCACGCCTGGTACAGGCGCTGGAGCTCCTTGACCTCGGGAATGTCCACCGCCTCGCCCGACTTGCCGCCGGTCTCGAAGTACTGGCCGTATTTCGGCCACTGCAGCTGCGTCTGGTTGGTGGGCGCGAGCTCCTCTGGGCTCGAGTCGGGCGTGGCGAGCCCGTTTTCGAGGCCGCTCCACACCGACATCACGGTCTCGCCCGCGAACACGCGGTTGCGGAACGCCTCGCGCTGCGACGGCTTGCTGAACAGCTTGATCCCGACCTCGCGCCAGGTCTCGCGGATCAGCTCGAGCACGTCGGTCTGCTCGCTGCTCTCGCCCGCGGTCTCGACGATGATCTCGAGCGGCCGGCCGTCGGGCAGGCGGCGAATACCGTCCCGGCCCATGCGCAGCCCCACCTGGTCTAGTAGTTGAGATGCTTGTTTGCGGTCATAGCGCGCCCAGCGGTCGCGGTAGGCTTCGCGGAACAGCGGGCTCTGCGGCAGGACGGTGTTGTTCGACTCGATGGCCAGGCCGAAGTACAGCACCTGGTTGACGAGCGAGCGGTCGATGGCGAGCGAAAGCGCGCGGCGGAAGCGCACGTCGCGCAGCAGCGCGCGCCACACCGGGTCGGTCACGTTCAGGTTGGGAAACAGCGCGACGTGCGCGCCCTTGCCCGGGCGCCAGAGCAGCGTGCGGTAGCCGTTGTTCTTCTCGCCCTGCTTGAGGAAGGTGTAGTTGTTGAAGTGCACGTCGCGCGCCTGCAGGTCGGCCTCGCCCGCGCCGGTCTTGGCCGCGATCAGCTTCGGATCGGCCACCGCGAGCACGAAGCGGTCGATGTAAGGAAGCTGCAGGCCGTTCTGGTCGACGCGATGGAAATACGGATTGCGCACCGCCACGAAGCGATCCGCCGGCGGCTTGGTGGTGTTCATCCACGGCTGCAGCGTCGGCAGGTCGGGGTTGTCCGACTCGTACAGGTTGTCGGCGCGGTTGTGCGTCGCCGACCACTTGCGCTTCGCCGTGCCCTCGGCCTCGGCTTTCCTCACCTTCTCCGAGTACTTCTTGTGAAACGGTTTCAGGTAGTGCGCCGGGCGATAGATGAAGAGCGGCGAAGCGCCCGCCAGGCGCGGCAGGAAATTCGGGTTGGGCTTCTGCCACGTATAGCGCACCACGGTGTCGGAGAGCACTTCGAACAGCGGCGGCTGCCCGTCGACCAGCAGGTCGCGCGGCGGGCCCGCGGGCGACAGCTCCTTGTTGTTCGCCACGTCCTCCCAGTAGTAGCGGAAGTCCTCGGTGGTGAACGGGTGGCCGTCGGACCAGCGGTGCCCCTTGCGCAGCTTGAGCGTGAAGATGCGGCCTTCGCGCACGTCGAACGATTCCAGCAGATCCGGCACCAGCTCGAGGTTCTGGTTGTAGCCGACCAGGCGCGCGTAGCCGTAGACCACCAGCAGGCGCGTATCGCGGCTGCGGCCCACCAGGCTGTTCAGCGTGCCGCCGTGCTTGCCGGGGCTTTCGGTGTTCACCACGAGCGGCTGCATCGGCAGGCGCTTCTCGAGCGGCGGCAGCTTTCCGGTGCTGACGTCGAGCCGCAGCATTGGCGGTTCGGTGTTTTGCGCGTTGACCCCGGTGACGACCAATGACAACAGGAAAAAGAGAATCCTCATGCCGCTCTCACCAGATGCCCCTTGCCGATGTCCTGCATCCGCGGGCGCGAGCCTTCGGCGATGCGGAATTCGCCCGGCCACGCCGCCGGGTCGGAGGCCTTGCCCTCCATCAGCGCGTCGAAGTCGAGCTTGTGCGCGAGGTCGGGCTCGGGCACCGCGGCGAGCAGCGCCTTGGTGTACGGATGCACCGGGTTGCGGAACAGCTCGGCGGCCGGCGCGAGTTCGACGATGCGGCCGGCGCACATCACCGCGATGCGGTCGGCGAGGTAGTTCACCACCGCGAGGTTGTGCGAGATGAAGAGGTAGGTGAGGCCGAGCGCCGCGCGCAGGTCGGAGAGCAGGTTGAGCACCTGCGCCTGCACCGAGACGTCGAGCGCCGACACCGGCTCGTCGCAGATCAGCAGCTCCGGGCCGAGCGCAAGCGCGCGCGCGATGCCGATGCGCTGGCGCTGGCCGCCCGAGAAGCTGTGGGGGTAGCGCCGCAGGTGGCGCACGTCGAGGCCGACCAGGCCCATCATCTCCTTCACGCGCGCGAAGCGCTCGTCCTTGTCGCCGATACCGTGGATCACCAGCGGCTCGCTGACGATGTCGCCTACGGTCATGCGCGGGTTGAGCGAGCCGAAGGGGTCCTGGAACACGAACTGCACCTTGCGCCGGTAGCGGAACAGGTCCTCGCCCCTCAAGGCCAATACTTCTTTTCCGCCAAAAACAATCTGGCCGGAATCCGGCGTAATGGATCGTAGGATCATGCGCGCGGTGGTGGTCTTGCCGCAGCCCGACTCGCCGACCAGGCCCAGGCATTCCCCGGGTGCGACGTCGAAGCTCACGTCGTCCACCGCGAGCAGCTCCCCGCCCTTGCCGCGGCCGAGGAGCGAGCGCTTGCGCGTCGCGTAGCGCTTGCTGAGATTGCGCACTTCGAGCAGCGGGCGGCTGAGATCGATGCGCGGGCGCACGCCGGTGGCGATGAGATGGTCCTGCGTCACCTGCACTTCGCGGATCGGCGTCAGGCGCTCGCCCGGCGCCATGTTGAAGCGCGGCACGGCGCGCATCAGCGCCTTGAGGTAGGGATGACGCGCCTCGCGGAAGATGTCGTCGACCGGTCCCGACTCCATCACGCGCCCGCGGTGCATCACCACGACCTCGTCGGCCATGTTGGCCACCACGCCGAGGTCGTGCGTGATGAGCAGCACCGCCATGTGGAACTCCTGCTGCAGGTCCTGGATGAGCTGCAGGATCTGCGCCTGGATGGTCACGTCGAGCGCGGTGGTGGGCTCGTCGGCGACCAGCAGCGCCGGGCGGCAGACCAGCGCCATGGCGATCATCGCGCGCTGGCGCAGGCCGCCGGAAAGCTCGAACGGATAGGTGTGCTCGGCCTTGGCCGGGTCGGGGAAGCCGACCCGCCGCAGCATGTCGATCACCGCGTCGCGCCGCTCGGCCTTGCTCACCTCGCGGTGCAGGGCGAGCGCCTCGCCGATCTGGTTGCCGATGGTGTGCAGCGGCGAGAGCGCCGTCATCGGCTCCTGGAAGATGATCGAGATGCGCCCGCCGCGGATGTCCTGCATCTCGCGCCCGCCGGGATCGAGGCGGGATATGTCTGTTTCAGAAGAAAGTTTGGGATCCCTGAAGACGATTTCGCCCGACTCGACGCGCGCGATGCGCGGCAGGATGCCCATGATCGACTGCGCGACCACCGACTTGCCCGAGCCCGACTCGCCCACCAGCGCCACCGTGCCGCCGGCGGGGATCCGGAACGAAACCCCATCGACTGCCTTCACCGTACCGGCGTCGACGTCGAGATAAACCTTCAAGTCGCGAACGGTGATGAGGTCAGCCATGAGCCGGGGCAGTATACGAGAAGGCCTCCGCCGCCGAGAGCCAGCGGGCGCCGCGTACGGTGAAAAGTCGTTCGATGAAATCCCACGCCGCCGCGTCGTGTACCGCGTGATGCGTCAACCACCCGACCGGTTCGCCGGTCGCGAGCCACTTGACGGCTTGCGACAGCGCCTGTTCCTCGCCGACGAAGCGCCGGCCCGCGCGCCACGCCACGATGTCCACGTGTGTGTTCACCTGTCGCAGGCCCGGCGCCGGCTCGCGTCGCGCCTGCGCGCCATAGCCGCTGATGCCGCGAATGCCAATGCCCGGCAGCTTGTCGAGCAGGTCGCTGCGCATGCGGTTCCACGGCGGCGCGAGCACCGGGATGAAACCGGAAACGCCCGCGAGCTTCTTCAGTCCGAGTGAAATCCTGGCCACGGCCGAGGCGGCGGGTTCGGCCGCGGGATACTCGGTTTTCTTCTCGCCGACCGCGGCCCGATTGCGGTGATCGGTACCGTGCTGCAGCACCGTGACTTGCTCGTGCAATGGCTCAAAGAGTTCCGCTTCCACATCCTGTGGGATAACCGCGAGGGCTAGCGGGATCCGATGCGATCGGGACAACCCAAGTAGTCGCTCCAATGAACTGTTTGGAGCGGAAGCATCGTCGTCGCGCCACCAGAACTCGGCCGGGCGGCCGGCATCGCCGCGACGCCGGATTTCGGCCTCGAGCTCTCCCCAGCTCATGCCAGCCACTCGCGCAGCAGCCTCGCGCTCTGCCGTGCGCCATCGAGGTCGATCGCGCCCGGCGCCGGACGCGGCCGCGCCGCCGCGCGGTCGATCGCCGCCGCCAGCGCAGCCGGTGTGAGCGCAGCCTCCTCCACCACGTCCAGCAGCCCCCTTTGTGCCAGCAGGTTCGCGCGCAGCGTCTGCTCGGATTCGGCGACGCCCCCGAAAGGCACCACCACCGCGCGCGCCCTCGCCTGCAGTGTCTCCAGCACCGTGTTGTACCCGCCCTGACTCACCGACAGCACGCAATTTCGAAGGCGCAGCGTGAAATCGTTCCGGAAACGCTCGACGATGACGCCGCGCCCGGCGCGCGCCTGCAGCGCGTCGAAGTTTTCGGCGCTGATGCCCGCCAGCACGCGCCAGGTCCGGTCGCGCAGGCCGCTCAGCGGGCGCGCCGCGATCGCCGTCTCGAGCAGCCGCTGGCCGACCGCGCCGCCGCCGGCGGACACCAGCACCTCGTCCGCGCCGGCGTCGCCGCCATCCGCCGGCGCCTCCTGCACCACATAACCGGTGTAGTGCAGCTTGCCGGCAATGCGCGCGGCGGGCCCGAAGCTGCGCTCGAAGCGCGCCAGGCGCGGATCGCCGTGCACCATCAGCCGGTCGTAGAAAAACTCGAAGCACTCGAGGATCTCGTTTTCGCGCTCGGGCTTGGCCTGGATCAGGTCGCGCACCGAGCAGACCACCAGCGGACGCGGCCTGGCGGCGATGGCCTGATTGAGCAGCGGCAGCAACTCGAAGCGCATCTGGCGCCGGCCGAACGGGAACAGCTCGATCAGCAGCACGTCGGGCGCGGCCGCGGCATACGCGGCGAGCAGCGCCTCGCGCCGCTGGCGCTTCCAGGCGTCGTCGACCGGGTTGCCGTGCTCGTCGAGCAGCTGCTGGAAAGCCGCGTCGCTCGACGCGGGCGGAAGCTGCAGCACCCGGTAACCCTCGACGGGCTTGCCGCCGCTCGCGAGCGTCACCTCGAACCCGGCGCGCTCGAGCGCCTGCGCGAGCGTCGCCGCGCGGCGCAGATGCCCGATGCCGAGCAGATGCTGCACATAGAAGAAGATTTTCACTTGACGTTCAGGCGTTCGACCCGCGGCGCACCGGTCGGGTCCAGGCGGAAGAGATGGACCGCGCTCCAGTCGAGCTTCGCCGGCGGCTTGCCGCGCATGTCCCAGCCGAACGCGGCGGCGAGAATGGCGCGGATCACGCCGCGGTGCGTGACCGCCAGCGTTGGCAGGTTGTCGCGCGCGACGTCGCGCAACCAGCTCTTGACCCTCACCCCGACTTCTCGCGGGCTCTCGCCATTCGCCGGCCGGAAATCTAGGCCGCGCGCTTCGTTCTCGCGCATCGCTTTGCCGAAGCGCTCGCGCAGCGCGACCAACGATTCACCCTCCCAGTCGCCCCAATGCATCTCGATGATGCGCGGCTCGCGCGCGGCGTCGGGCGCGCCAAGCAGCTCGGCGGTCTGCACGCAGCGCTGCAGCGGACTCGTCACCACCCGCATGCCGATGCATGCTTTTGGAAAGCAAAATGAAAGGCCCGGCAGCAGAGGGAGGTCCGTGCGCCCCTGGATGCGTCCCGCCGCGCTCCACGCGGTCTCGCCGTGGCGCAGCAGGGCGAGCAGGGTCATAGCGCGGCGAGGAGCTTGCCGAGCCGCTGCGCCGCCGCGTCGAGGCTGCGTTCGTTGTGGATGAAGGCGGCGGCTTCGCGTCCGAGCGCCTCGCGGCGCTTCGCATCGGTCAGCAGCGTGCGCAAGCCCGCGGCCAGGTCCTGCGTCAGCAGGCCGGTGCGCCCGTCCATCACGACATCGGGCACGCCGCGCAACGGTCGCGAAACCACCGGCACGCCGGCGGCCTGGGCCTCGAGCAAAGACATGCCGTAGGCCTCGTTCACCGCCGGCCACGCGTACAGGTCGCACGCGGCGTAGGTCGTCGCCAGCTCGCGCGCTTCGAGCGTGCCGAGGAAGCAGGTGCGTCCGGGCGCGGCGCGCTCGAGCGCTTTCTCCACTTCGGCGCGCCCCGAGCCGCCGCCGGCCACCACCAGGCGCCACGGCAGGTCGGTGAGATGCGAAAGCGCATCGGCCAGCTCGCAGTAGGAGGCGAGCTTGTCGCCGGCGCGCATCATCGCCGCGACCACGATCCACGGCACCGCGGGGTCGAGGCCGCGCGCAAGGGCGAGCTGCTCCCGATGCTGCCTGCGCTTCTTGCCGGCCGCGCGGTAGAGCTCGGCGTCGAGGAACGGCGGCAGGTGCACGATGCGCTGTTTCGGGATCAGCGCCTGCAGCCCGGCGACGTCGTCGCGCGAGGGTGCGAGCACGAGGCGCGCGTGCGCGATCGCATCGGCGGCGGCCTCGTGGCCGATCGCCCAGGGACCGCCGGCGCGCTTCCCGGCGTAGGACGCCTCCGCGATGACGTAGGGAATGCCGAGCGCGGCGCTCACCGCCGGGCCGAGCCAGTCGGGCGCCTTGTAGTAGACGTGATAGGTGAACCAGAGCGTCGGGCGCATCTCGGCCGGGCCTTTGTGCCAGGCGCTCGCCAGGCGCTCGGCGTGCGCCGCACCCTGGCTGCGCAGCGCCTCCTGGCGCTCGGCGTCGCCGTCGCCGTCGAAGCTCCGGAAGGTCGACACCAGCTCGATGTGGTCGGCGACGCGCTCGAGCGCGTCCATCAGCAGCCCGGCGACGCGCCGGTCGCCGGAGGGCACCGCGTGCGTCGGCGGCTTAAGCGGTGCGTAGAAGGCGATTCGCACCGGCGGGCAGCCCGAACTTGCGCGCGAGCGGCTCGAGATTGGCGTCGAGCGCAAAGCTTTCCGCGACCCGCGCCTGTCCCGCCTGGCCGAGCGCGCGGCGCCTGGCCGGATTGCCGATCAGGGCCTCGAGCGCGCGCGCAAGCGCTGCCGGATGGCTGTCCTCGACCAGAACGCCGGTCTGGCCGTCGCGCACCAGCTCCGGGATCGCCGACACGCGCGTCGCCACGCAGGCGAGCCCCTGGCTCTGCGCTTCCATCAGCACGTTCGGCAGCCCGTCGCGATCGCCGTCGCGCGCAATGCGGCTGGCGAGCGCGAATACATCCGCATTGCGGTATTCCGCCAGCAGCTCCTGCTGCGCGAGCGGGCCTTTCCAGCTAACCCTGGCGTGGATCCCCAGGTCGCGCGCGCGCAGCTCGAGGCGCTCGCCGAGCGGACCGCCGCCGACATGAACGAATTTCCAATGAAGCTTCGGCGATACGCGCGCCAGCGCTTCGAGCAGCACCGCGGTGCCTTTTTTCTCCACCAGGCGCGCGACCGACAGGATGACCACCGGATCGGCTGGATTGCGCCCGTCGCGCGTGCGCGCCGGCGCGCTCGACGGCGGAAAGCGCGCGAGATCGATGCCGTGATAAGCGAGCTCGACGCGACCCGGCGGCGCCAGCGCGGAGAGGTGATCGCGGTTGGCCGCGGTGCAGGTGACGAGCCATTCGCAGCTCGCGAGCTTCTCGCGCTTCTCCCATTCCGGCGTGGTCCAGATGTCCTTGGCGTGCGCCGAGCCGCTCCAGGGCAATCCGCGCAGCAGCGCGGCGTAACGCGCCACCGAAGCCGGCGTGTGCAGGAAATGCGCGTGCAGCCGCTCGATGCCGGACGGCAATTCCGCGGCCAGCACCAGCGCCTGGCCGAAGCGGCGGATGCGGTTGGGCGTCGGGTCGCGCGCCAGGTCTTCCAGCCAGAGAGAACGCGTTTGCCGATAGGCCCCGAGTTTTCGCACCTTCCACCACGCCTTCAGCGTACGCAGCGGTTCCCGCAGCAGGTACTCGGGAAGGTAAAGCAGCGGCGCGCGGATCTCGTCGTGCACCGGATGGCGGCGCCCATCGGTCGGGCGGCGCAGCGACACGATGGTGATCGCGAGCCCGCGGCGTTCGAGCGCGGCGATCTCCTGCGCGATGAACGTCTCGGAGAGGCGCGGATACCCTTTTAGAACGAAAGCGACCCGCAATTTCAGCCGATGCGCGAGATCCGCGGCGCGCGGGCCTCGGCGTCGGCCTCGAGCGGCTCGAGCCACGGCTCGACCAGGCGCGAAACGTTCTGCAGCCCTTCCAGCAGCCCGGGCACGACCACTTCGGACGGCAGGTTCTGGCGCGGCAGAGCGCGCAACGCCGCGGCCATCACCGCCGGGTCGTGGTTGCCGTCGTCGGACAGCATGCTGATCAGGCCCAGGTCGGCGGCGCGCGAGGCGCGGATGAACTGCTCCAGGCGCGGCTCGGTGCGCGGCACGATCAGCGCCCGTTTGTTCAGCGACAGCACCTCGCAGAAGGTGTTGTAGCCGCCCATCGCCACTACGCCGGCCGCGCGCGCGACGAGCGCCTCGAGCTGGCCATGGAAGGTAATGGTGTCGACGCGCTTCAGCTTCGCCGCGCGGTCCATGAATTCCACCTGGCGCTCGGCCTGCATGAACGGCCCGAGCACGAGCAGCGCCGGATACGGCAGCAGCGGATCGTGCTCGTAGGCGCGCAGCACCCAGTCGACCAGGCTGTCGCCGTCGCCGCCGCCGCCGGTGGTGACCAGCAGGAACGGCCGGTTGGTGATCTCCGGCAGGCGCGGCGGGGCGCCGTGGGTCGGCACCTCGCGATGCAGGTAGCCGGTGTACACCATCTTGTCGCGCACGCGCGCCGGCAGCGCGATGCCCTCGAGCGGGTCGCAGATCTGCGGCAGGCCGTAGACCCAGATCTCGTCGTACAGCTCGCGCAGCGCCGGGATCGCCTTCTTGCGCTGCCATTCGGGCTCGAGCAGGCGCGGCTCGTCCATCACGTCGCGCAGGCCGAGCACCAGGCGCGTGCCGCTGCGCTTGAGCATCTTCAGCGTCTGCGTCAGCTCCCCGCGCAGCCCGACCGGCTCCTTGTCGACGATGAACATGTCGGGGTCGAACGCTTCCGCGGTGTGCTGGATGATCGAGGCGCGCATCGACATCGTCTCGCGGATGTCGAGGTGCAGGTTGAGCGGCGTGTACTCGCCGTTGCGCAGCTTGATCACGCCCGGCACGCGCACGAAGTCGACGCGCGCGCGGAAGTCGAAGCTGCCGATGATCGGCGAGCCGGAAAGGATCAGCACCGAGAGCTGCTTGAAGCGCTCGACCAGCGAGTGCGCGATCGTCCGGCAGCGGCGCAGGTGGCCGAGACCGAAGGTGTCGTGACTGTAGATCAGGATGCGGCCGTCGCCCCGCCTCGATCTCATGACCCCTCCCCCCTTAGGAAGCACGATTTTGGGCGACCTCGGCAGGGCCGCGCAAGCCCTCGGCGCAGGCTTTTTCCCGCGCGCGGCAGGCCTTGCAGACCCCGCAGGCCTGTCCGCCCTCCAACGGCCGGCGGCAGGACCAGGTCAGGGCCAGGAGCTCGTTTGGAAGCGCTGCAACAAGAGCGGACTTGGGCTGGTCATAAACCGGGTAAATCCACTCGACCTCGGGCTCGCCCAGCTTGCGCGCGCGATAGCACGCGTACATCTCGTCGAAAACCCGCCGCTGGCGCTGGCTGCGGTTCTCGATGTCGGTGTCGGCGGCGAGCGAACCCACCGCGATGCGCGTGCAATGCGGCGTATCGATCGCCACCTGGCAGGCGACGAACGCGATCGACAGGTAGTCGATCGGAATCGCTTCCAGCGCGCGGAAATCGAGGCCGGATTCGGAGTATCGAAACGGGCGGTAATGCCGGCGGCAATACGCGAGGATCGCGTCCACCGCGCGTCGCTCGGCCGCGTCGCGGCGCTCCTGGTTGGCCATGTGGATGTGATGCACGCGCAGCGGCTCGTCGCTCGCGGCGAGCAGCTTCACCAGCATCGCCGTGCTGTCGACGCCGCCGGAGAACATCGCGAGCGTGGTCACGCGTCGATTCTAACTTGTACTAGGATGCGCCCCATGAGCGTAAAGACACTGCTGGATCTCTCGGGTCGCGTGGCGCTCGTCACCGGCGGCTCGCGCGGACTGGGACTGCAAATTGCCGAGGCGCTCGGCGAGATGGGCGCGAAGGTCGCGATCAGCGCGCGCAAGAAGGACGAACTGGACCAGGCGGTGTCCCGCCTCGGCGGCAATGCGAGCGCGTTCGTCGCGGACATCGGCAAGCGCGAGACCATCGCGCCGCTCGCCGACGCGGTGCTGAAGAAATTCGGCAAGGTCGACATCCTGGTGAACAACGCCGGCGCGACCTGGGGCGCGCCCGCGGAGCAGCACCCGCTCGAGGCCTGGGACAAGCTGGTGAACGTGAACCTGAGCGGCGCCTTCGTGCTCACGCAGATCATCGCGGTGAAGTCGATGATCCCGGCGAAGTGGGGACGGATCATCAACGTCGCTTCGATCGCCGGCCTGATGGGGCAGGACCCGCGCTTCGCGCCGACCGCCGCCTACACCGCGACCAAGCACGGCCTGGTCGGGCTCACGCGCCAGCTCGCCGCCGAGTGGGGCGTGCACGGCATCACGGTGAACGCCATCTGCCCGGGCTTCTTCCCGTCGAAGATGACGCGCGCCACACTCGACACCGCGGGTGCGCTGATCAAGGAATGGACGCCGACGCGCCGCTTCGGCGGCGAGGAGGACCTCAAGGGCCTCGCCGTGCTGCTCGCCTCCGAGGCCTCGCGTCACATCACCGGCCAGGCGATCGCGGTCGATGGCGGCTCCTCGATCATATGAGCCCGCTTGAATTCACCCGCGACTACCAGAAGCGCATCCCGTTCATCCAGCATCTGAAAATCCAGACCGACGAGCTCGGCAAGGGCACCGCGCGACTGTCGGTGCCGATCGGCAAGGAGCTCACCAACAGCATCGGCACCGCGCACGGCGGCGTGATCATGTCGCTGCTCGACGTGGCGGTGTGCACCGCCGCGCGCACCCTGCACCCCGACTCGATCGGCGTGATCACCATCGACCTCAGCACCTCGTTCATCGGCGGCGCGACCAGCGCGCGGCTGATCGCCGACGCGCGCGTGCTGAAGGATGGGCGTAGCATGAGCTTTGTCGAAGCCGAGGCGAAGAACGAGGACGGATCCCTGGTCGCCAAGGCCATCGCCACCGTCAGGGTCCGGCTGAAAGAAAAGGGGGGAACATGACGACAAACCCATACGCGGCACCGAAAGCGGCCGTCGCTGACGAGACCGTGCTCATCAACGCCGACTACATTCCGGGCGGGCAGTCGCGACCGGCCGGGAATGGCTGGTCCTGGATCTCGGCCTCCTGGCACCTGTTCAAGCGGCAGCCGGGGATGTGGATCGGCATGTGGCTGCTGTTCGTCATCATCATGATCGGCGCCGGCATCCTGCCGTTGCTCGGGACCATCCTCACCGCGCTGTTCTGGCCGGTGTTCGTCGCCGGCTTCTGCGTCGGCTGCCGCGCGCTCGATGAAGGTGGCGAGCTCGAGATCGCGCACCTGTTCGCCGGCTTTCGCGAGCGCCTCGGCCCGCTGCTCGGCGTGGGCGCGCTCAGCCTGCTCGCCTCGCTCATCATCGGCATGGTGGTGGGCCTCGGCCTGGGCGCGGGCGCCTTCACCATGATGCGCGGCGATCCCGAGGCCATGGCGGCATTGGCCGGCACCACCCTGGCGCTGCTCGTGCTGATTACCATGGCGCTGCTGCTGCCGGTAATGATGGCGGCGTGGTTCGCGCCCGCCCTGGTGGTGTTCCAGGGCGAAGGCGTGATTGACTCGATGAAGGGCAGCTTCGCCGGCTGCCTGAAGAACATCGTGCCGTTCCTGGTGTACGGCGTGGTGTTTTTCCTGCTCGCGCTCGTCGCCATGATTCCGCTCGGCCTCGGCTGGCTGGTGCTCGGGCCGATGCTGTCGGCCTCGGTCTACACCTCGTACCGCGACATCTACTTGAAGCCGCGCTAGAGGCGCACCGACCTCAGGCCGGGCCAGTAGCTCGCGACTGCGCGAGCAGCGTGCGGCCGCTCCACATCCAGGCGAGGCCGGCGAGCTGCACCGCCCACACCAGGCCGAGCGCCCACGGGTAGGCTTCGGCGGCGTAGCCCGCAGTTGTCCCTCTGCCGCTCTGCGGCCACAGGTCGAGCACCGCGCCGATCGCCCATTGGCCGGCGAACGAGCCTACGAAAGCGAATACGTTGATCGCCGTGTTCGCGCGCCCGGCCATCGCCTTCGGGTAGCGCCGCGAGAGGATCGAGTAGCCGAGCACGACCGCAGTGGCGGCCGCGGCAAAGATGCACCAGAGGAGCAGAATCTTCGCGCCAAGAATCAGCAACGCGAGGCAAATCGACGCCGTCGCCACGCCGCCGGCGAGAAGCGGCAATGCGCTGCGTCCGCGGCTTTGCAGCACATCGGCCGCACGCCCGAACACCAGATAGCCGGCGATCATCGCCGCGTTCACCGCGAGCAGGCCGCGCGCGACTTCCGCCGGCGTGTAGCCCGCCACGTCGCGCAGCCAGGTGGCGATCCAGAGCGTGGTCAGCGCGATCGCCGCGCACTGGCTTGCCCCGAGGCATACCGCAAGGCGCAGGAACGCGGGATCGCGCAACATCGCGCGCAGGCCCGCCACGATGTCCTTGAGGTTTTCCCCATGTGGGCGAGCGCTGCGCTCGGGGACCCACAGCCACAGCAGCAGGCTCACCGCCACCGTCGCCGCGACGATCAGCATGAACGCTTCCCGCCACGGCCAGACGCGCAGCAGCAGCTCGAGCGGCACGGTGACCGCCATCGCGCCGACGATGCCGACCGAGAACGCAACTGCATTCATGGTCGATAGGCGCGCGGCCGGGTACCAGAGCACGAACGCCGTGAGCGAAGACATCAGTGCCGCGGAGACGCCGATGCCGATCAGCGCGCGCGCCGCCATGGCGCCGGCGGCGCTATCGGCGTGCGCGAACCAGGCGCCGCCCGCCGCGGCGACCAGCAGCAGCGCGGCGTTGACCTTGCGGGGTCCGAAGCGGTCCATCGCCAGGCCGAGCGGCAGCTGGCAGAACGCGAAGGACAAGAAATACATGCTCGACAGCAGGCCAAGGCCGCCGGCGCTGAGGCCGAACTCGGCGGCGAGCGTGGGCGCGAGCACCGCATTCACCATGCGGTAGACGTAGGATACGAAGTAACCCGCCAGGAACGGCGCGGTTACGCGGAGAAAAATAGGGACGGACCCTATTTTCCGCTGCTCAGCGTAGCCCGCAGGAAAATAGGGTCCGTCCCTATTTTTCTTTGGGCGACTCCAGCCCGCCCAGGTAGAAGCGGTTCCAGGTCGGGCTGATGATGAGCTCGTTCACGCAGGCGCGCGGCGGCAGGCTGGCGACGAACAGGATGGTCTTGCCGAGGTCTTCCGCCTGCAGCATGCGCGCGCGCTCTTCCGGCGGCGGCGGCACCGGGCGCTTCTCGAGGATCGGCGTCGCCACCTCGCCCGGCAGGATGGAGGTGGCGCGGATGCCGTGCATGCACTCTTCCATGTTGATCGACTCGGTGAGCGCGACCACCGCGTGCTTGGTCGCGTTGTAGCCAGGTCCGGTGAGCGTGCTGGCGTAGCGCCCGGCCCACGACGAGATGTTGATCACCAGCCCTTGCTTGCGCTCGCGCATCGCCGGCAGCACCGCATGGCAGCAATAGAACATGCCGGACAGGTTGATGGCGACGATCTGGTCCCAGGCCTCGACCGAAACGTTGCGGAAGTTGCGCTTCGGGTTGTTGATGCCGGCGCTGTTGATCAGGATGTCGATGTGGCCGTGGCGCTTGAGGATGGCCTGCGCCGACTTCGCCACTTCCTTCTGATCGGACACGTCGAGCGCGATGGCCTCGCCGCTGCCCGCCGCCTTGAGTTGCTTCTCACTGGAAAGCAGGGTTTCCCGGCTTCGTCCGGAAATGATGACGTGAGCGCCGGCTTTGGCGAGCTCGATGCCGCCGGCCAGGCCGATACCCGAACCGCCGCCGGTGATCCAGGCGACCTTACCGCTTAGCATACTGAGCGTCGCCGAAAAGATTCTTGCGCTGCTCGTCGGTCATCTGCGGGCGGCGTCGCTCGGCGAGCACCTGCACCGCGCGCTGCACCGCGGGGCGCTCGAGGATCGCGTCGCGCCATTTCTTGAGCGCCGGGTATTCGTCGATGTTCACGCCCTGGCGCTCGGGCGCGCGCAGCCATGGCACCGTCGCCATGTCGGCGATGGTGTATTCGTCGCATGCCAAGTATTTGCTTTCGCCCAATCTCTTGTTAACAACTCCGTAAAGGCGATTCGCTTCGTTCTTGTAGCGGTTCATCGCGTACTCGATCTTCTCCGGCGCGTAGCCGAGGAAGTGGTGCGCCTGTCCCAGCATCGGGCCGATGTGCCCCATCTGGAACATGACCCATTGCATGGTCTGCCACTTCCTGCGCAGGTCGTTGGGCAGGAACCTGCCGGTCTTCGACGCGAGGTAGAACAGCATCGCGCCCGACTCGGCGAGCG
>Ga0134121_10002738_pt1 | contig 15037 bp, 11 predicted proteins | sample KB301_FD_96463 | JGI IMG/M metagenome (GOLD analysis project Ga0134121, IMG submission 96463) | Terrestrial soil microbial communities without Nitrogen fertilizer from Kellogg Biological Station, Michigan, USA - KB3-0-1 | ecosystem: Environmental > Terrestrial > Soil > Unclassified ... | reverse complement strand
GAAACCAGCCCTGAGGACATCCGCGGCATGCAAGCGGCCGACGGCATTCTGACCGCCTTCGGCGGCGCATCAAGCCACGCCGCGTTAGTTAGCCGCCAAATGGGCAAAGTCTGCATTGTCGGCTGCGGCGCTTTGCAAATCGACTATCACACCCGCACCATGAAAGTCGGCGACAAAATGCTGACCGAGGGCGACTTCATCAGCATCGACGGTTTCACAGGAGAAGTGATCGCCGGCCAGGTTGCCACCCGGCCAAGTGAAGTGGTCCAGGTTTTGATCGACAAAACGCTCAAGCCCGATCAATCGAAGATCTACCAACAGTTTGCCGAGTTGATGCGTTGGGCCGACGCCGCTCGCAAACTCAAGGTTCGCACCAATGCCGACAAGCCCGATCAGGCCGCTCAGGCCATCGCCTTCGGGGCCGAAGGCATCGGCCTTTGCCGCACCGAGCATATGTTCTTCGATCACATCGAGCCGATGCGCGAAATGATTCTGGCCCAATCGACAGAGGAACGGCGTCGCGCACTGGACAAGCTGCTGCCGTTCCAGCGCGACGATTTCGCCGGCATATTCCGAGCCATGAAGGGACTGCCGGTCACGATCCGCACGCTCGATCCGCCCTTGCACGAGTTCCTGCCACACGAGCGCGCTGCACAAGCGGAAGTCGCCGAAAAGCTGGGAGTCAGCCGCGACATCATCGCTCAGCGCGTCAAGGAATTGCACGAGTTCAACCCGATGCTCGGCTTCCGCGGTTGCCGGCTGGGCATCGTTTATCCCGAGATCACCGAGATGCAATGCCGGGCCATTTTCGAGGCCGCTTGCATTGTGCAGAAAGAGGGAATCAAGGTCGATCCGGAAATCATGATTCCGCTGGTCGGCTTCCCGAACGAACTCAAAGCGCAGGCGAAAATCGTTCATGCCACCGCCAAGCTGGTTTTCGCCGAAAAGGGAACGACGGTCAAGTATCTCGTCGGCACCATGATTGAATTGCCGCGTGCCTGCGTCGTCGCCGATCAGATCGCCAAGGACGCCGAGTTCTTCAGCTTCGGCACCAACGATCTGACCCAAACCGGCCTGGGCATGAGCCGAGACGACTACGGCGCCTTCATCCGTCATTACACCGAGCACGATCTGATCCCGCGCGATCCATTCCAAACCATTGATTTCGACGGTGTAGGCGGCCTGATGAAACTCGGCGTCGAAGGCGGCCGCGGTACGCGCAGCGATCTGAAAATCGGCATCTGCGGCGAACACGGCGGCGATCCGGATTCGGTCAAGTTCTGCCATCGGATCGGGCTGAATTATGTCAGTTGCAGTCCGTTCCGCGTGCCGATTGCCCGATTGGCGGCGGCACAGGCGGCGCTGGAGAAGAAATAGTGAGGATTGTTGCGTTCATGGCCAGATGTGTTAGACTGTGATGACAACTTAAGTGAACTAACCATCACCGCCGCGCGTCAAACGTTCGGGAAGTAGTTTACACCAGCAACTTCCGGGAGGTTCAGCCGATGTTTCACGCGTTTCCGCTCAAGCGATTTGTTGCAGGCCGTGGAGCAAAGAGCCTCCAACGCCGTTATCGTCCTTTGCTTGAAGCGCTGGAAGATCGCAATCTCTTGAGCGCTGGCGTCTTGGACTCCAGCTTTGTCTCAAACGGAATAGCCGTCATTCCCAACAGTCCCTCCATGCACTGGTCCTTGGCGATTCAGCCGGACGGCAAACTCCTGGAGGTTGGACAGGGCAGCACGATGCTCCCCAATTCGATGATCCTGCCAAACGGCCAGCTAGCAAGCAGTGGAACGTGGGAGCCTTTCGCACTGTTCCGCCAAAACGCCGACGGCTCAGCCGATGCAACCTTCGGATCCAATGGCAGGATTTATGCCGCGGCATTTGCCAACGGACTGACCGAAAGCAACAACGGCAACATGGGTGCAGCCCTGGGCTTCGTGAATACGTCGGCCGTTGCAGTTGAAGCAGACGGCAAAATCCTTGTCGCGGGTTCGATTGCCTATGGCTGGACGTATGGCGGCCCCTCCAGCTTGCCGACGCCGCCCGCGGTCGGCGTTCCGATGATTCTAACCGCAGTTCCCTTGCAACACTTTTTTGTCGGTCGATTCAACAGCGACGGCACCGTCGATACCAGCTTTGGCAACGGCGGCATGACCATTACCCCGTTTGGCGTGAACGACACGGTCAGTGCCATGACAGTTTTGCCAGAGGGGCAGATCGTAGTCGCGGGCGCCTCCGATTTGAGGTTCGCCGCCGCGCGCTACAACGCCGACGGCGGCTTGGACCAGACATTCGGCAACGGCGGCAAAGTGATTACAACCGTCGGACAAGCGCACAGCGACATCGTCAACGGTCTCGCCGTGCAAAACGACGGCAAGGTCATCCTAGCCGGCTCATCCATCGATCAGTCGTTCGGCATCACGCTGGTGCGCTACAACGACGATGGCACGCTTGACCCGTCTTTTGGCGCCGGCGGCATTGTCGAAACCAACGTTCTTCATTGCAGTTCCTCTGCAACAGACATTGCGATTGACTCGGCTGGCAATTTGCTTGTCGCAGGCTGGTATTATGGCGACTTCAGCGTCATTCCAGATCCGATGAGTACGGCGTGGCCACAGGGGTCATTGTTGCAGCGCTACACGCCCAACGGACAGTTGGATGCAACCTTCGGCAACAATGGCCAGGTGAAATCAAGCAACGATCTTTGGCAATACTATGGCAGCCACGTGGCGTTGCAGGCCGATGGAAGAATTTTGCTGGCCAGCAGTTTTAATGACACCAATACAACCACCGCCGAAAAACTAACGCGCTACAACGCCGATGGATCGCTGGACACCACATTTGGCAATGGCGGAGTGGCGATTGCCAGCAGAGGTCCGGCAACCTTTGGCTTTGCCAATGATGTAGCCATCGCGCCAGACGGCGGCATTGTGATTGCCGGCTGGTCCTATTTGCAGGCGCCTGCCGATTTTCACGTTGAGCTGACGCTAGTGCGCTTCGCTAACGACGAAGGCGCCGGGCCGCTTGAGCGCCAAATCGTCCTGCGGCACATAGATTCGCCGCCCCCCGACAATCCCGTGGACGGCGTTGACCTGCCTGGTACAGGCGCGAGCGACAAGTCCCAAAATGGCGACACGCCAGACGCCGGCGCCGTGAATGACCCGACCCAGAACACCAACACTCAGAATGGAACCCAAACGGCCAATTCGTCAGGCTCCGCGGCTGGGAATAGCCCTGGCGGCGGCGCCACGGAACAAACTGTTCCCCAAAACGCCGAGACAAATGCGTCGGACGCCGAACTCCAGATTGCGACAACAAATACCAATTCCAATGCAACTGCTATCAAGTCGGGATTTGATCAAAACACCGTTCTCCAATTGCCGCCAGGCGTTGGAGGCTTTGCGTTGGAAATGGGCGGCAAAAATGCATCCACGGATGGCGCTTTCCAGGATTCCAGCGACGGCTATGGTGGTGGCACGTCCTCACCCCAAGATTGCCGATTGCTAGCCAACACGCTTTCAAGTGATGTTTCGGGCATGCAATCCGATTTGGGTTATTCCAAGGCCGACAGCGAAGAAATCACCGAAGGCATCATCGATAAAGTGTTTGAAGCGTTTTAGCACTTTGCTGTTTCATTTCTTATCCGCGCTCCATTTCTGGCATTTGCCAAAATCCGGCGCGGCGTCGCCTCATCTCACGCCAGCACTCGCCCCGACACCCAAGATATGTATTACAATCAATGAAGTGACCAATCACTCAAGAGCCTTTGATCATGCCCAACCAAACGCTGACTGAAAAAATCCTCGCCCGCCATGCCGGCCGCGATTCCGTTAAGCCCGATGACAACATCTGGGTCGAAGCCGACGTGCTCATGACTCACGACGTCTGCGGCCCTGGCACCTTTGGCGTTTTCAAGCAAAACTTCGGCAAAGACGCCAAGGTCTGGGACAAGGACAAGGTCGTTGTCATTCCCGATCATTACATCTTCACCGCCGACAAGATGGCCAATCGCAACGTGGACATCCTGCGGCAATTCGTGGCCGAGCAAGATTTGAAGTATTTCTACGACGTGGGCACTCCCAATTACAAAGGCGTCTGCCACATCGCCCTGCCCGAGGAAGGCCACACGCGCCCAGGCGAAGTTTTGTTTGGCACTGACAGCCACACTTGCACGGCCGGCGCCTTCGGTGAATTCGCCACCGGCATCGGCAACACCGACGCCGGTTTTGTCCTCGGCACCGGCAAGCTCTGGCTCAAAGTTCCCGCCACGATGCGTTTCGTTTTCCACGGCGAAATGCCACCGTACCTGATGGCCAAAGATTTGATTCTCGCCGTCATCGGCGACATCGGCTGCGACGGCGCCACCTATCGAGCGATGGAGTTCGACGGCGACGGCTTGTACAAGCTCAACATCGAAGAGCGCATGACCTTGTGCAACATGGTCATCGAAGCCGGCGGCAAAAACGGCGTCATCGCTCCCGATGAAGTCACCCTCGATTGGGTGCGAACACACAACGCCGGCAACCGGCCCTTCGTCGTGGAAAAATCCGACGCGGGCGCCAAGTTCGATTTCGAAAAGGTTTACGACGTGTCCAAAATGGAGCCGGTCATCGCCAAGCCGCACAGCCCAGACAATAAAGCGAACGTCTCGCAAGTCCGCGGCGAAAAACTCGACCGGGCTTACATCGGCAGTTGCACCGGCGGCAAAATGACCGACTTCCGCGCCGCCGCACGGATTCTCAAAGGAAAGACGGTCAAGATCGACACCTTCGTAGTGCCGGCGACCAGTGACATCGCCAAGGGCCTCAAATCCGAGCGGCTCAACGGGCAGACGCTGGAAGAAGTGTTTTTGTCGGCGGGAGCCAAGATGGGCCAGCCATCTTGCGCCGCCTGCCTTGGTGGACCGAGTGACACCTTTGGCCGGCTCAATACGCCCATCAGTTGCATCAGCACGACCAATCGCAATTTTCCGGGGCGCATGGGACACAAAGAGGCGCGGGTCTATTTGGCGAGTCCGCTAACCGTGGCGGCGAGCGCAATTACCGGGACGATCACCGATCCGCGGGATTACTGCTAACGCCACAGGAGTAACCGCCGTGCGAAAAACGCCTAAGATCAAAATAATCATCGAAAAACACAAAGATGGTTACGTCGCTTACCCCATCGGATTGAAAGGTGTCGTCGTGGGCCAAGGCGACACCTACGACGAAGCCCTCACAGACGTCCGTTCAGCTATTCGTTTTCACATCGAGTCCTTTGGACCAAAGGCGATTGATCCCGATGGAAGCGTTTTGGAAGCATTCGTGGCGGAGGCGGAGGTGGCCTGATGGCGAAATTCCCCCGCGATGCTCCCAAAAAACGCGTTGTAAAAGCGCTGGAAAACCTTGGCTTTAGCATGGTCCGTGAAAAAGAGCATATCTCAATGGTCCGCGAAAATGACGACCAGACTCTGACGCCGTTGACGATGCCCAATCATCCGCGCATCAAAGGTTCAACGCTACGATCCATTTGCACGCAATCGGGCATCACGCGCGATGACTTCTTGAAAGCCTACAAACAAACCTGATCCTGTTATTCGAGATTAGCATGCATTCCACCATCACCGGCAAAGCCTACGTCCTGGGCGACAACGTCGACACCGACCAAATCATCCCCGCCCAATACCTGACGTTCAACCCCGCGGTCCCCGAGGAATACCGCCAGTTCGGCAAATACGCCCTGTCCAGCGTACCGCCGTCGCAGTCCGGTTTGCCCAAGGGCCATGTGCCGTTTCACACCGATGACGAATTCGTCTCGGCTTACACGATCATCATCGGCGGCAAAAACTTCGGCTGCGGCTCCTCGCGCGAACATGCCCCAATCGCCCTTAACGCCGCCGGCATCAAAGCCGTCGTCGCCGAGTTCTACGCCCGCATCTTCTACCGCAACTCGATCAACGGCGGCTACCTGATCCCCTTCGAGTGCGGCGCCCGCTTATGCGAGCAAGTCTGCACCGGCGATGAATTGGAAATCGACCAGGCCGCCAGCATGCTGCGCAATCGCACCACCGGCGACCAGTGGACCCTCAAGCCACTCGGCGACGTGGCGCCCATCATCGAAGCCGGCGGCGTTTTCGCTTACGCAAAAAAAGTCGGCATGCTTCCGGGCGGAAAGTGAACAGTGCAACGTGCTTTCTGTCCACTGTTCACATTTCGCCGTCCGTCCACTGTAAACGTCTCCTTTCCTTGACAACCCCCCCATCCTGACCCATCCTTGCCACAGAGGCACATTGTGCGGCCACTCGGTGCGCCGCCGATTTCGTCTTGCAGAGGATGCCCCCTAACGGGGTAGATGCTCATGGCGGGCAGTCGTTTGGCTTTGGTTGCCGAGGATCGCTTCTTGGCGGAGGCGATCCAAAACCACTTGCGCAAACATTTGGGACAGCCGGCGTTCCAGTGCGCCTTCGACCAGATCCGCGACCACCTGGCCCGCGACACCGACGGCTTGATGCTGATCGTCGCCGGTTCCCCTGACGATTGCCAACTCATTCGTATGCTGGTGCAGGACGTGTGCCTGCAAAAACTGCCGCCCGTGCTTTTCCTCGTGCACAACGACCAATTGCCCGCCGTGCAAATTGCCGATCTCGATCCCTATATTTCGCGGCGTTTACACTGGCCCGAAGAAGCCGGCACGCTAATCCAGATGGCCCGGGACCGTTTCGGCCGTGGCCGCGAGTTCAGCGGCGGCCGCGACGAATCACTCGAAGAGTTGATGACCCGCAAGCTGTTGGCCCAAACGCCCTCGCTGTTGCCGCTCGTCGAACGCATCGCCCTGGCCGCCAATCACGACGTGACCGTGCTGCTCAACGGCGAAACCGGCACCGGCAAAACATTCCTGGCCCGCCTGATTCACGACCATTCGCCACGCAAACAACACAAGTTCCTCGCAATTCCGTGCGGCGCCATCTCGGCCAACCTGGTCGAAAGCGAATTCTTCGGCCACGCCAAGGGCGCTTTCACCGGCGCTGATCGAGTCAAAGTCGGCAAGTTTGCCGCCGTCGGCGACGGCACTCTTTTGCTTGATGAAATCGATACGCTTGGCCTTGAACAACAAACGACGTTGCTCCGCGTCATCGAAACCGGCGAGTTCGAGGCGGTCGGCAGCATCGAAACGCAGAAATGCACCGCTCGCCTGATTGTCGCCAGCAATATCAACCTCGAAGATGCGGCCGAACGCGGCAAATTCCGGCCCGATCTTTATTTCCGCCTCAACGTGATGTCTTTCCACCTGCCGCCATTGCGTGAACGCGTGCAAGACATTGCCCCACTGGCCCGCGCCATGGCTGCTCGCTTCAACCGCAAATTCCAAAAGCAACTCTTCGACATTAGCCCCGAAGCCCTGGCAGCACTCGAATCGTTCAACTGGCCCGGCAACATTCGCCAACTGGAAAATGTCGTCCAGCACGCGGTGCTCGTGAGCACGGGCAATGAGATCATGGCCCACCACTTGCCCCAGGTCGTCCAGGATCACGCGGCCACGTCAAGCACCGTTCCCATCAGCAACGGCCACGGCGACACGCTGCATCACCAGCGCGACATCATCGAACGCAACGTCATCCAGCGGGCTTTGGCCAATCACGGCTATAGCCGCGCCCGCGCCGCCGACGCCCTCGGCATCAGCCGTGTGACGCTCTACAAGAAAATGAAAAAATACGGCCTGATGACGATCCCGCTGCATCCCGCCCAGGCACAATAATGACCTCGTTCCCACGCTCCGCGTGGGAACGCCCTGCCGCGACGCTCCGCGTCGCAACGCGCGCAATTCACGCAGCCACGTCCCACTTCCATTGCTATCGACCATGTGCGGATGGTGCACCTATTGGAACGTTTGTCCCTACGAAGGCCGCGACGCAGAGCGTCGAAGCGATCGGTTCCCACGCAGAGCGTGGGAACGAGGTAATTCCCGCGAAGGATTTCGCCCCCACCGGACAATACACTTACGCCATGCACGACAGCGACCGCGTCTGGCGTGAACGCGGCCTGCGCAGCGCCGTGCTGCACGGCGACGAGCGCGCCTGGCAAACTTTGTATGACGAATCCTTCGCCGGACTGTACCGATATGTCTGCTGGCGTTGTGCCGGACTGCGCGACCTGGCCGACGAACTCGTGCAAGAAACCTGGCTGGCCGCCGTTCGCCGACTGCGCACATTCGATCCCGACCGAGCCAGTTTCGCCGCCTGGTTGCGCGGCATTGCAGCCAACGTCATTCGCAACCATTACCGCGGCGTCCGGCGCGCCAAACCGATACAACCGCTGGACGGTTCCGAGCCAGCGCCGCCTCCGGAGGATCGCAGCCAACAGGAGCGCATTGCCCAGGCATTGTCCACATTATCCGAACGCCACGAAGCGGTTTTGCAAGCCAAATATCTGGAGCAACAAAGTGTCGCCGCCATCGCGGCCCAATGGGGCGAAACCGAAAAAGCCATCGAATCGCTGCTGACCCGCGCCCGCGAGTCCTTCCGCGAAGCCTATTTGAAGCTGGAGTAACGCACCATGCCCGACCCTCTTGATGATTTTCTCGACCGGAGCTTCTCGTGCGACCCACCTGAAGGTTTGCAGATTGCCCTGCGCCAAAAGACCACGCGCATGCTGACTCGCCAACGATGGCTTCGCCGCCTGGCTTTGGCCGGCGCCGCGGCCGCATGCTATGTCGCGGGTTTGGCAACGATGTGGCTTATTCCGCCCAGGACAACTATCATCCAAAGCGAGCCGCCGCCCAATCCGCCCGTGGTGATTGTGGAAAAGCAAATCGAACAACCGCTTGTAGTGGATGTGAACCAACCCGAAAAAGCCATCGTTTACGAATGGAAAGCCCACGACGAACCGAACAACCGCGCCGCCAATTTCTTCAAGGCCGGCGATTTGTACCTGGTGCAAGAAAACGATGCGGAGGGCGCACTGCGTTGCTATCGCCAGGCACTCGATGCCGGCGGTCTTCAAGCATTGGAATTGACGCCCGACGATACGTGGCTGGTTTCGGCATTGAAAAACGCTCGTCTAAAGGAGAGGATCCATGAAGATTAACGTTTTTGGTGACATTCCTGGGCTTCTTTGTTTGGCCCGATCAAGCAAGTGGGCAATCCCCACATTGGCTGTGGCAGGCCTGGTTCTTCTGTCTGCGAGTCCTTCACTGGCCCAACCGCAGCAGCCTCCTCAAGCCGAGGAGAAACCCGAGCTTAAAACATATGCTCTCAAATCCAACGGCGCCAAAAAGCATGTCGTGGCGTTGGAAGCGATTTACAAGCCCTCTGCAAGCCTGAAAATCATTGCGATTGACGACAAGCAAATCATGGTTTATGCGACTCCGAAGATTCAGACAGAAATTCGTGAGAGACTCAAAGGCGACCTTTTGAGCGACCAGCAAAAGAAAGCTATCGACCAGCAGAAGAAAGCTATTGATGCCCTCGATGCCTTGGTAAAACAAATGAGAGAAGGCAAGAAGGAAACGCCGCCGAACCTGGAAGAATCGCTGGCGAAGGCACTCAAGCAAAACCCCGACCTTTTAGTCTCCGCCGCGAAGGTTCACGAAGCCGAGGCGGAATTGAATCGAGTGCGCCTTTCCGGAGTAGCCAAGCTGGCAATTGCCTTGGTTGACTATGAAAGAACCGACGCGATCCTCGACGAATCAACAAGGAAGCTGGATCGTCTGACTCAACTTCGCCAGCAAAAAGGCACCTCAGTAGTTACCGACGAGGAGCTAGGCGCTGCCAGGGCAACGGTGGAAAAATACAAGGCGCAAAAGGCGCAAAACAAAGCAGCATTGAATCAGGATGCATTAAAGGCGGACCTGGCCGTTGCTGAAGCAAAGGTGCATTTGGCTCAGGCCGAATTGAACGTTGTTCGCCAAAGGATCCTGGGAAAAATCGCGGTCATTTACTCCGAACTGGAGGCAGATCGTGCAGTTCTTAAGGAAATGGAGACAAAGTTGGAACGGGTCAAGGCAATTTACTCAAAAGGTGCCGCATCAATTACGGAGTTTGCTGATACCCAACTAGCAGTGGACGACTACAAAGCCAAATTGGCCAAAAAGGAGGCCGAGTTGCAATATTTGATCGGCAAGGACCCACCGGCGGACTCGCCGCCCCCTTACACCTGGCCGCTTACGCCGTACCCCGCGTCGCTTTACTCCACGGCATCCACCAACAAAGTAACCGGCTTGGGAACCACTTCGAGCACCTCGCCCAACACTGCTAAGCCTGCGGCAATCAAAGTTCCCAACGGCGATAAACTCCGCGAGGCACTGGCCGCTTCCATCCCAGTGAACAAATTCGAAATGCGCTATGACGAGAAGCTAAATCTGAAAGACGGTTTGTATTTGTTGCAGGTGCATCTTGTAAAACAGCAAATAGAAGGCGTAAACCTCCTCCCCTCCGCCACTGGCAAGGTGGCTGAAACAATCATCCCCGGCGGTCTTTACCTGCCGAATCCCATCACACTGGCCGCGGTCTTGCAAATGATCGAAGACACTACTACCATCCGCTTCGTCATCCGCGACTACGGCATCGTCGCGATGGAAGCCAAGAACATTCCGCCTGGTGCAATCCTGGTCAGCGTTTTCATGAAACACAGCCAGGACAAGGAAACCAAAAAAGCACCGAAGTGAGCTTGGCACAAAATACATGGCTGCCCCAAGGAGAAGTTCGATGAACAGCAAAGCAATTTTCATATCGGCTTTTCTCACCATCGCGGCGGTGATCGCCGTCCCCGTGTCATCGCAACCACCGCCCCAACCGGCCAAGAAAAAGCTGCCATCCCAGGACAAAGAGCCGGCCAAGAATCAGCAACCGCCCAAGGACGCCAAGGAAACCGGCCCGCTCACGTTGGAAGTGGCGAAGGCAAAGGCGCTCAAGCACAATCCTGAAATTCTCATCGCGGTCGCCAATGTTCACGGGGCTGAACTCGAGCTCAACCGTGTTCGCCTATCGGCTCAAGCCAAAACTGTGATTGCCAAAGCTGAGCTTGAGATGGCAGACATCGTCCTCAGCGAAGCTGAGGCCACGTGGATGCAACTCAACCGACTGCGACTGCAACATGCACAGAGGGTCACGGATGAAGAATTGGCCCAGGCAGATTCCCTCGTCTCTAAGCTTAGAACCGAAAAGACTCAAAAGGCAACACTAATGAAGGCTGACCCCCACAACGCCAAAGCCCTCGTGTTGGTTGCCGAAGCAAAGATGCAATTGGCCGAAGCAGAGCTGGGTTTAGTCCGGCAACAAGTCGTGAACGACGTCGAATTGGCCTATGTCGACGCCGAAGCTTCAATGGCTAGTCTCAACAAAGCCGCGGCAAAACTTGATCGTTTGAAGCAATTGAGTTCGCCTACTCGGAACACCATTATAACAAAAGAAGAAATTGCATCTGCGGAATCCGCCGTTACCAAACACAAAGCCGATGTTGCAAAAAAAAAGGCCGCCCTGGCATACTTACTCGGCGATGACGCCTCCAAGTGATCTTACGCCATCATCCCGTACACACCCCATATCCCCGCGAGCCCATCCGGTTTCGCGGGCCTTTTTCATCCCTTCCGGCTATACTCCAAATAATTCTTCGCCCCAACAAAACCCTCCCCCACCCTTTCTCGTCTTTTCGGTTGAACAAGATGACCAACATCGACCAGCAGCTGAAGGCTCCGGGAGTGGCCGACGGCAACCACGATGCCGGGGGTCTGCTGGTTCGCGCCTTCAATGAGTTGCGCGACGAGTTGGTCAGCACGCTGCTGTTCGTGTTGGGCAACCGCGAAGACGCCCAGGACGCCGCTCAGGAGGCGTTCATCAAATGCTGGGCCGCCCGCGACAAGCTGGGCGAAGTGGTCAACCTGCGGGCCTATATCTTTCGTGTCTGTTTCAACACCGCCAAGGATGTCCAGCGCAGCGCCTACAAACGCCGCGTCAAACCGCTGCGCGGGGAGGAATTCATGATTGCTCACAACACACCCCCGCCGGGGCAGGCGCTGGAATTCACCGAATCGGTGGAACGCCTGCGCAAGGCGATTCTGGCGCTGCGCATCGAGGAAAAAGAAATCTTCCTGCTGCGCCAGAATGGCGAGTTGACTTACGAGCAGATTGCCGAGATGCGCAGCGTGCCAGTGGGAACGGTGAAAACGCAAATGCGCAACGCCGTGGAGAAACTGCGAAAACTACTGAACTAATTGCCTACAACTTTGCCGGCCCCGGAGGGGCTACCTGTTAATAGCCAGGGGTGAAACCCCTGGAACATAGCACGCATTGGCCCGAGTGGCCCCGGAGGGGCTACCTGTTAATAGCCAGGGGTGAAACCCCTGGGGTAAAACCCCTGGAGTCAAACCCCTGGAACGTGGCAGCCAATGGCCCCATGCGGCCCCGGAGGGGCTACCTAAACATCGCTTCATCCAAGGTGATATTCCATGATAACCTGCAATACCCACCAATCCCGGCTCCTGCATCATCTATATGGGTTGCTCGACGACGCCGAACACCAATCCCTCACCGCCCACCTGGCGACCTGCGAAACCTGCCGCGCCGCCCTGGACAAGGCCCGCTCGCAACAACAATTGCTCGCCGCCGCCGCCAAAACGTCCTTCCCGGACGTCCGCTTCGAACCGGCAACGCTCCCCATGCAGCGCGCCCCACTGAAACCCAAACCCCAGCGCCCCTGGCGCCGCTGGGCCATCGCCGCCACCATCTTCCTGGCCATCGCCGGCCCCTTGGGTTACACCGCCATCGCCTGGCTCGTGCACACCAACGCCGTCAGCCGCGCCCAATCCGATTTGGCAAAAGCCACCCGCGAGCGCGACCAACTGCTCTCCAAACAAACCGCCGAGCAACAAACGCTGAACGCCGAAATCGCCGCCCTCAACAAACAGATCGAGTTGGTCGAACTCCAGTACCGCAACGACCTCATCAAAATCAAAAAAGAATACGACAGCCAGCCCGTGCAGTTCACCGTCACCCATCCCAAAACCCTGCAAGCCGGCGGCGTCAACGAATTGAAAATCGAAGCCAAACGCAAGCCCGGCCTGGCCAGCGACGCCAAGCTGCTGGCCATGGTCGTGGACAGCAAAACCAACGCCGAGATCACCCGCACCTCCCTCAAGGAAGGGACCACCGATTTCGTGTTGCCCGCCAATCTGCCGCTCAAGCCGGGCACCCAGCTCAGTCTGCGTCTGCTCGCCGTCCAGCCCGACGGCAAGGAGGAAAAAACCCTCGTCAACGAAATCCTGCCGCTGGTCACCTCGCTTTACGTCACGCATATCATGACGGACCGCCCCATGTACCGCCCCGGCGAACTCGTTCACTTCCGTTCGCTGACGCTGGAGCGTTTCAGTCTCCAGCCCGCCGAGGAAGTCTTCGAGCTGCGTTACCGCCTGGTGCGCATGGTCGGCGATCAAGAACAGGTCGTCGAAGTCCGTCAGCCTGGCACGCAGCAGCCCGCTCAGATGATCGGCGCCTCCAAGCTCAAGGACAAAGACGGCAAAGCATTGCTAGGCCCGGACGGCAAGGAGCTTCGCGGCATCGGCGCGGGAACATTCCAGCTGCCTGACGAACTCCCCGGCGGCGAATACTCGCTCATCGTCAGCGAGGCTTACGACCGCTTCCCGCCCGAAAAACGTAAGGTTCTCGTCAATCGCTACCAGGCCCCGCGGCTGCTCAAAGATGTCGATTTCACCCGCAAATCCTACGGTCCCGGCGATCTGGTCACGGTCACCTGCAAGGTCGCCCTCGCGGAAGGCGGCCGCATTCTGTCCGGCCAGCCCGTCAAGCTCGTCGCGGAGGTGGACAAGCTAGAATGTGCCAAGCTCGAAAATCTCAAGACCGACGACAAGGGCCAGTGCGTCGCCCAGTTCCGTTTGCCCCAAAAAATCGAACGCGGCGAAGGCGTCCTGACCGTCACCTTCACCGACGGCGCCAACGTCGAAACCACCGTCGAGCCAATCAACATTATCCTCAACAAGCTCGTGGTCGATTTCTTCCCCGAAGGCGGCGAACTTATCGCCGGCGCTCCCAACCGCGTCTATTTCCAGGTCCGCACGCCGTTGGGTAAGCCCGCCGAGCTGCGCGGCAAGATCGTCAACAAGGCCGGCCAACCCGTCACCACGATCCAAACCGTAAACGACCACAAGGAAATCGGCGTCAACCAGGGCATGGGCCTTTTCGATTTCACCCCCGTCAAAGGCGAGCATTACGAGCTGAAAATCGATTCCCCAGGCGGCATCGAAGGCAGTTTCTGGCTGCCCCCCGTGCAAGACACCGGCGTCGTACTGCATCTGCCGCAAGGCGTGGTGACGAACAAGATCGACGTGGTGCTGCACAGCATCGGCAAAGACCGCAAGCTCCTGGTCGGCGCCTATTGCCGCGGCCAGCTGCTCGATCACGAGTCGGCCACCGTCGGGGCCGGTCAATCCAAATCGCTCACCCTCAAACCGGCCGCCAGCGTCAGTGGCGTCTATCGCATCACCGTCTTCGAAGTGATCAGTGACAACGAACTCAAGCCCCTGGCCGAGCGGCTGATCTATCGCCATTCGCCCGACAAGCTGAATTTGCAGCTCTTCACCGACAAAAACAGCTACACCCCCGGCGACCGCGTCACGCTGTCCCTGAAAGCGACCGATCAACACAACAAACCCGCCCCCGCCATCGTCGTCGTTTCCGTGGTGGACAAGAGCATCCTGAAACTCCGCAACGACCGCACCGCCCGGGCCATGCCGAGCCATTTCCTCTTGACCAGCGAAGTCCGCGGCCCGGAGGATCTGGAATACGCCGACTTCCTGCTGCTGAATCAATCGAAATCAGACATGGGCCTGGACGTGGCCAAGGCCCACGTCGCCCTCGATCTGCTGCTGGGCACCCAGGGCTGGCGGCGGTTCATCGAGCAGAAATCGCCGGGGCAGCAGGAGAAGGGGTTGCCGGCCATGTTCAAAGATGACGCCAAGCGATTTGCCAAAGGCAACGGACAATCACCCGAACAGATGGTGCATGATACGTCCGAAGGCGTTGCGGCTGGCAAGGTGCAGTGCGCAG
>Ga0134121_10002737_pt1 | contig 15043 bp, 11 predicted proteins | sample KB301_FD_96463 | JGI IMG/M metagenome (GOLD analysis project Ga0134121, IMG submission 96463) | Terrestrial soil microbial communities without Nitrogen fertilizer from Kellogg Biological Station, Michigan, USA - KB3-0-1 | ecosystem: Environmental > Terrestrial > Soil > Unclassified ... | reverse complement strand
CGTCACCGGCGCGATCATCGCGGCGGACGGTGGGCGCACCGCGATCTAGTCCTCGTTCAAACCTCCAACCGGTCGCCGGGCCGCGCCACCAGGGCGTAGAGCGCCGGCATCAGGAAGACGCTGATCAGCAGCCGGGAGAAGAGGCCGCCCACGATCACCAGGGCGAAGGGTCGCTGCGAGTCGGAGCCGATCCCGGTTGAGAAGGCGGCGGGGAGCAAGCCGAAAGCCGCCACCAGCGCCGTCATCATGATCGGTCGCAAACGCAGGATCGCGGCCTGACGGGTGGCCTCGGCGATGCCCATGCCGCCGCCTCGGAGCTCGTTGGCGTAGGAGATGTAGATCACCGCCGTCTGCACCGAAACGCCGAATAGAGCGAGAAAGCCAATCCCTGACGATACGGAGAAAGGCGTTCCCGAAAGCCGCAGGGCGATCAAACCGCCGATGGGGCCGGAGAGGAGGACCGCCAGCACGGTGATGAAGGGGAACTTGAAGTTGTTGTAAAGCAGAAAGAGCAGAATGAAAATCAGGATGATCGTCAGCGGCAAAATGATGCGGAGCTGCTGGCGCGACGCGGTGTACTCCTCGTACTCGCCGCCCCAGACGGCCTCATAGCCGGCGGGAAGCTTCACTTTCGCGTCGATCTGTTTCCTGGCATCTTCGACCGCGCTCGCGAGATCCCGCCCGACGACCGAGTATTGGATGCCGATATACCGTGAGCTGTTCTCGCGGTAGATGAAGGAGGCGCCGTTGACCTCCTGGATCCGCGCCAGCTCCTTGAGTGGCACCTGCTGACCGCCAGGCGTCGCCACGAGGATGTTGCCGATCGCCTCCGGCGACTGGCGGAACTGCGGCTGCAGACGGACCACGAGATCGAAAAGCTTTTCGCCCTGCACCACCTGGGTCGCCGCGCTGCCGCCCACCGCGGCCTCGATGAGACCGTTGATATCGGCCACGTTCAAGCCGTAGCGGGCGATCTTGCCGCGGTCGACGTCGACAATCAGGCTGGGCTGGCCGAGCTGCTTGACCACCGTCACCTCGGCGATGCCGCGCACCTTCTCGAGCACCTCCTTGATCTCCCTGCCCTTGGCTTCCAGCACGTTGAGGTCGGGACCAAAAACCTTGACCGCCAGCGCGCTCTTCAATCCCGTCTCCGCCTCGTCGACCGCGTCTTCCGCCGGCTGGGTGTAGTTGAAGGTGATGCCGGGAAAAGCCTTGAGCTTGGCGCTGATCTTCTCGATGAGCTCCGGCTTGGTGTGATACGAACCCTTCCATTCGCTGTAGGGCTTCAGGCCGACGAAGAACTCGTCGTTGAAGAAGCCCGTCGGGTCCGTGCCATCGTCCGGACGGCCCAGCTCGTTGGTCACCACCGTGACCTCCGGGAACGAACGCAGAATCGCCCGCACCTGGGGCGAGATCTTCGCCGCCTCCTCGAACGAGATGGTCGACGGCATCGTCGCGCGAACCCACAGCGCGCCCTCATCCAGATGCGGCATGAACTCGGCACCGATGCCTGGAATCAGGAAGAGCGAGCCGACGAGCAGAAGGGCCGAGAGACCCGTGGTAACCCACGGATAGCGAAGGCAGACGTCGAGCCCGCGGGTATAGGCGGATTTGATCGCCTCGAAGATGACGTTGCGCCGCTCGCGAACTCCTTTCCTCAGCACCACGGCACAGAGGACCGGCAGCAGCGTAAGGGTGAGGATGAGCGAGCCCAGGAGAGCGAAGATGGTGGTGTCCGCCATCGGCCTGAACAGCTCGCCCGAGGCTCCGGACAACGCGTAGATGGGAAGGAATCCCGCCATGATGACCGCCACCGCGTAAACGATGGGCCGGTCGACTTCCCCCGCCGCTTCGAGGATCACCTCGTTAATCTTGAACGGCTTGCCTTCCCGCAAGGCCAGTTGGCGGAAGATGTTTTCCACCATCACCACCGCGCCGTCGACCAGGATGCCGAAGTCGATGGCACCAATCGACAAAAGGTTGGCGGGAACGTTTTTCAGATCGAGACAGATGAAGGCGAAGAGCAGCGCGAGCGGAATGGTGGCGGCGACGATCAGGCCAGAGCGCAGATCGTAGAGAAAGAAAATGAGGACGACGGCGACCAGGATCATGCCGCGCAGCAGGTTGTCCTCGACCGTGCGGGTGGTGAGCGCGATCAGGTCGCGGCGGTCGTAAAAAGGATGGATCTTGACGTCAGGCGGCAGAATCGACTTGTTGAGCTCCTGAGTCTTCTTCTCGATTCTCTCCAGCACCACCTGGGCCTGCTCACCGGTGCGCATCAGCAAAACGCCTTCGACGGCCTCGTCGCGGTCGTTGTAGCCGAACTGGCCGAGCCGCGGCGCCTGCCCGATGACCACCTCGGCGACGTCCTTGACCAGCACGGGAATGCCGTTGTGAACCGCGAGGACGACGTTGCCGATGTCCTCGGGAGTGGTCAAACGGCCCAGCCCGCGCACGTAGTAGAACTGGCCCCCCTGCGAGTAGAAGCCGCCGCCCGCGTTGCTGTTGTTGGCGCCGAGCGCGGCGACGACGGTGGGCACCGACAACCCCGCGCCGGCGATCTTCGCCGGATCGAGGAGCACCTGGTACTGCATGGTGGGGCCGCCGAGGCCGGAGTCGTCTGCCACGCCGGGCACCGATTTATAGCGGCGCTCGACGATCCAGTCCTCGATCGTCTTGAGCTCCATGGCGCTGCGGTCGGGGCTTTCCAAAACATAGCGATAGATCAACCCGGACGGCGAGAAAAGCGGCGAGACCGACGGCGTGACGCCGTCGGGCAGCGCGACGTCCGGCAGCCGCTCGAATACCTGCTGGCGGGCGAAGTAGCGGTCCGTGCCGTTTTGAAAAGTGATACGAACGGAAGAGAGGCCGTAAAGCGAGATCGAGCGCACGACCGTCAATCCCGGCAGGCCGTTCACCTCGACCTCGACGGGGACGGTGATCAGGCGCTCGACCTCCTCGGCCGCGTGCCCCTCCCATTGCGTGACGATCTCGACGATGGGCGGCGACAGGTCGGGATAGGCGTCGACCGGCAGCCTTTTGAACGACCAGATTCCGGCGCCGACCAGCAGCAGGGCCGCGAGCGCCAGGAGGAAGCGCTGGCGCAGCGCCATCGCCACGATGCGGTGAATGACCGAGGGCGCGGGCTGGGACCCGTTGGACGAGCCGCCCGGAGGATTCGCTCCGGCTACGCTCATGAGCCCCCCGCGGTCTGCAGGAACAGCCCGCCCTCCGCGACGACGGTCTCCCCCGCCGACAGGCCGGAGGTGATCTCCTGGCGGTCTCCCACCCGCGGGCCAATCCCAACCCGGCGGCGGGGAAAAGTGCCGTCCGCCTTGGCGACGAAGACGAAGGGCAGGTTTTCGTCGTCGCGCAGGATGGCGGAGACGGGCACCAGCAACCCCGTGCTCTGGCGGCTCGACTGGATCTCGGTGCGCACGTAGAGATCACGTTTCAGAGCCTCGTGAGGGTTGGGCGCCACGATGCGGACGGCGACCGCCCGCGTCGTCGGATCGACCAAAGCGGAGATGTAATCCACCTTGCCCGTGATCGGTTCGCCGGTACCGCTGGTCAGCACCCGGGCGGTGTCGCCGGGCGCCACGAACGGCAGGTCCGTCTCGAAGATGTTCGCCATTACCCACACCGTCGACAGGTCGGCGACCGTGAAGCAGGGGGTCGTCCCGGCCTGGAGGAGCTGTCCGGGAGTGATCAGTTTTTCCACCACGGTGCCGGCGAGCGGCGAGCGGATGAGGCCGCCGGCGCCGTAGGTCGACTTGTTCTGCTGGATTTCGCCCAGCGTCTTGGCGTTCACCCCGAGGTCGCGCAGTTGTTGCAGGGCGGCATCGCGGTCGGCCTCGGCGGAGACCGCGTCCGTCTCCGCCTGCTCCATGTCGCGGCGGGCGATGGCGTCGTTCTTCCAGAGCTGCTGATCGAGATCGGCGACCCGGCGGGCGTTTTTGGCCAGCGCCTCCGCCTTGCGCAGCGCGCTGACGTCGGCGGCGAAGTCGGGCGAGGCCACGGTGGCCAGGGCCTGGCCGCGGGCGACGCGGGCTCCGACCTCGACCTGGATGCGGGACACCGGACCCGAGATCTGGGCCAGTACCTGGGTGGCCCGGTTCTGATCGAAGGCGACGGTGCCGGTCGTCTCGATGGTGCGGCGGAACGGCGAGAGCGCGACGGTCTCCAGGCGGATCTTCTGCCGCTGCGCCGGGTCGAGCGTGAGGTCCCTGGCCTTCGGCGCGTCCGAGGACGAGGCCGGGGGCGCGGGGTCGGCAGCCTTCTCGGGCTTCGAGCACGAAGCCGACAGGAGCGACGAAAGGGCGACCGCGGCCAAGGCCAAAGCGCCAGCCGGAGTCGACGATCGGATGCGATCTCTCATGGATGGGCTCCTGAAGGTGTGGCTGAGGGTGCAGGGGGGAGGGGCGCGCCCACCGCAAGCTCGAGCGCGGCTTGGGCGTCGTTGGCGGCGGCCAGGGCGTCGGCGTACTGCTTTTCGGCGTCGAGCAAAGTCCGCTTGGCGTCGAGGAGCTCCAGGGCGGAGGCGCCGCCGAGCCCGTAGCTGACGGAAGCCACGCGGTACACCTCGCGCGCCTCCGGCAGCAGCTCGTCGCGCAGGAAGATGGCCTGCCGCAGCGCCGTCGAGGCGTTGGCGTAGGCGGTGCGCACGTCGAGGCTGATCTGCGCCGTCAGATCGGAGACGTTGGCCGCCAGCTCCTGCTCGCGGTGAACGGCGGCGGCGACCTCGCCTTGCAGATGCTGGCGGAAGAAGATGGGGAACCCGATCCCGATGCCGGTGGTGTACGTCGTGGGGCTTCCCTCGACGGCGTTGCGGCTGAAGGTGAGGTTGAGGTCCGGCGCCCAGTACTGGCGGGCCAGCCGGGTGGCGGCGCTCGCCCCCTGGCGCTGAATCTCCAGGCTTTGCAGCTCCGGCCGGGAGCCTTGAGCGAGCTTCTCGAGCGCCTCGAGCTCCGCGATCGAAGCCGGCACTTCCAGGCTGTCCGTGGTCTCCAGGGGCGCCCCGCCGGTACGCCCGAGGAGCCGGTTCAGGTTGGCCTGGGCGGTGAGCAACGCGCGCTCGTTGGCGATCAGGTCGTTGTCAGCCTGCGAGACGTCCACCTGGGCCTTGACGACATCGACCTTGGCGACGGTCCCGGCGAGGAAACGGGCTTTGGTCTTGGCCAGGAAGTCGAGCGCCAGCTCCTTGCCCTGCTTCAGGTCCTCGGCGTGGCGGACCGCCACGAGGACGGCGTCGTAGGCCTGCGCCGTCTGCGAAGCGATCTGTTGTTGCAGCTGCGTCAGGGTGAACTCGGCAGCGCGCAGGGTCGCCTTCGCCACCTCGCCGCGCAACCGCGTCTTGCCGGGGAACGGAAAGGTAACGCCGAAGCCGATGTCGTTCGAATTGTTCGAATTCGGATTGAGGGGCTTGCTCTGGCCCGCCACGTCCACGGCCAGCGTGGGATCGGGGAACGCCGTGGCAGTCACCACTCCCGCCCGCGCCTGCTCCACCTGCTCCTTGGAAGCGAGCAGGCCGGGATTGCGAGCCAGCGCCTCGGCGATCGCCTCACGGCGCGAAAGGCGGAGCGGTGCCGGGGCCGGCTGACCCGACAAGGGAAGCGTGAGCCCCAGGGCCGCACTGCCCCAGGCAACGAGAAATACAATACGTGAACGGTTCAAGGAGCCCTCCTGGAGCTCTCTCCGCGGTCTCAGCGTGAAACCGGGGCGGACGATGGACGACTTAGGAGGACTACAGGACAGGCGGGGCGCGGCTGCGGAGATCTTCGCCGGGGAGGGCGCGGACGGCTGCCCGGGCCGGCAGGAGATGCGCGACCACGCGAGCGTCGGGAGAGAAGACCGAAAGGCCCGGCGAGAGGACCGCCGCGAGGCCTGAGACCATACACACCGGGCATTCGTCCGTGTTCCCGGTTGCGGCTCCCTCCGGCGTGTGCAGGGCCGCCGGGTTGGGACCCTGGAGGGTCAAGCTGCCCAAGAGATTGCAGCGGGGGTGGAGCAGGGGCGCCGTGGCCAGCAGCTGGAAAACCGCAAAGGCGGTGACCAGGAGCAGGGTGGCGGGCAGCCGGAGTCGATTCATAGTCGGTACGCGAGTGCCGCTTTGGCACGCTCGCAGGATGGTAACACGATCGTCCTCGCGTCTACTCCCGAGCGCCCCCGCCCAAGACCCTCATCACCCCGGCCCTCTTCTCCCGACCCCCTCCGCCCCCTCACCGGGAGAAGAGGGAGAACAGCCAGCAGGAACGAGGGGGCACAGTTAGAACGCCTCAACCAGTTCCCCTCTCCCGGGGAGGGGGATGGGGTGGTCGGGAGAGGGCAGGGTGAGGGTCTTGGGCGGGGGCCCTAGCCCCGCCTCTTCGCCAACCGCTCCACCAAGACCCGCAGCGCGCCCTGCGTCTCGGGGCTGAACCACTGATCCACCAGCATCGCGAGCTCGGCCTCGTTCGCCTCAAAAAGGGAGACGAGGTCGGCGCGGGCGAGGCGGCGGGTGATGGCCATCGCCTCAGGCGGCATGGCGAGAAGGGATTTGCACCACTCGACCGCCCTGGCCACCACGTCTTCAGGAGCCACCAGCTCGTCGACCAGGCCGATGCTTCTGGCCTCGGCGGCCGGCACGAGTTGGGCCGTGACGGACAGCCGCTCAGCCTGCCGGGGACCCACCTGCCGCCGCAGGGCCTGGAAAATCACCGGCGGCAGGGGAATGCCCACCTGAACCTCGTTGAGGCCGATGCGATATTCCCCCTCGACCCCCTCGGCCATGATGCGGACGTCGCAGTACAGGGAGATCACGGCGCCGCCCGCCGGGCTGTGGCCCGTGATGGCCGCCGCGATGGGGATGGGCGACGCGGCAAGGCCGCGCATCATGGCGTAGAAATCCCTCCAGGCGGCGGTGATCGCCGGCCGGTCGAGTTGAATGAGGAGCGGCACGTCGAGGCCGCCCGAGAAAAATCCCGGTGCGCCGGAGATGACCAGCGCCCTGGCGCCGGCCGCGGGCGCCGCCTCCACGGCCCCACGCAAAGCGGCGATCAGCTCCGGCGAAAGGGCGTTGGCCGGCGGCCGGTCGAGGCGCAATTCGCGAACGTCACCGTGGTCGAGAATTTGGATCATGATAGAAATCTCCTATGGCCAATCCTATATCTTTTCGCCCCTCGTCCAAGCGGCAGGCGCGGGATGCTAAAATCCGGGACGACCTGGGAGACGCATTGGACGAAGTCAAACGCAAGGAAGTTCGCAAGCTGCTCGTCGCGCTCGAAGCGGAGAAAGATCAGGACCGCTTTCGCGAACGTGAGGCCGTGCTTGAAAAGAATCGGCAGATCTATCGCTTTCAGGAGATCAAGAAGACGGTTCTCCTACCCACGCTGCGGGAGCTCATGATCGATCTCGATCACAAGGGGCACCTGACGAAGCTGCAGGAGCCGACGCCCGAGAAGGTGCGCATGGACGTGCAAGTGCAGACCCAGACGCCCAAGCGCGGCGCCATCGAGTTCTCGTTGGACAAGGCCGAGCCCAACACCATCAAGGTCAACTATGGCTGGGTGTCGAAGGAGGCCCGTTTCGACCAGGAGAGCTTCCCCATGGACTCCGTGGTCTCCCGCTTCGTCATCGACCGCGTGCTGCATCTGCTGCGCGGGCTGATCTGAAACTCCCTGTTTGCCGAGTCGCCAGAACGTCAATCGAATCGCACCAGACCCCGTCGCGTGGCGACGCGCACGGCTTCGGTGCGGCTGGTGACGCCGAGCTTTTCAAACAAGTGCGCGAGGTGCGTCTTGACGGTGCGCTCGGAAATCCCGAGCGAGGCGGCGATTTCCTTGTTGCTTTGGCCGTTCGCAAGGTTACGGAGGGCGGCCAGCTCCCGAGGCGTAAGCTGCACCTGCGTCACCCGCTCGGCCAGTTTTGCCGCGGCGGTCGGCGCCAGATAGGTCTTACCGGTGAGCACGTGGCGGACGCAGGCGACCAGCGCGTCGGCCGCGATGTCTTTGAGGATGTAGGCCTTCGCACCGGCTTGCAGCGCGCGGGCGATGTCCTCGTCGGCGTCATAGGTGGTCAACACGATCACCCGCGCCAGTGGATCGACCTCGCGAATCCTGCGGACGGCCTCGACGCCCTCCATTTCGGGCATCCGCAGATCCATCAGAACGACGTCGGGCCGGTGGATCCGGAACGCCTCGACGGCATCGCGGCCGTTGGCCGCTTCGGCGACGACCGCGAGATCCACCTCTTGATTGATGATGTTGGCGACGCCGGTCCGTAGCAGCGCGTGATCGTCGACGACCAGGACTCGTGCAGCTCTCGGCGCGAGGTCAGCCGCGGCCACGCTGGGTTCAGAGATCGCCATCTGCCGCTCGTGGTATTGCAAATGCCGCCGGCTGCCACGCGAGCACGACCTCGGTACCGGCCCGCGCCGCGGTCACAAACGTCAACGAGGCTCCGATGCGCTCGGCGCGCTCGCGCATGCTGGTCATGCCGAAGCCGCCGTCGCGGCGGTCGCGGGCGATCCCGCGGCCGTCGTCGGTGACCGACAAGCGGAAGCCGACGCCGCGAACCGCTCCCGCGCGCACCACGATGCGGCGAGCGTGGGCATGACGGACGGCGTTGGTCAGGGCCTCTTGCGCGATGCCGACGATCTCGCGTTCGACACCCGCATCAAAAGCCGGCAGGTCGTCGATGACCAGATCGACGGGCACGTCGTTCGTACGCTGCGCCAGGTCGACCATGCGATGCAGTGCCGCGGGCACGTCTTCGCGCGCGTCGGAGTGGGGCCGTAGGGCCGCCACGGAGCGGCGGGCCTCGACGAGGTGCGTGCGTGCGAGGTCCACCGCCGTCTCGAGGCTCCGCGCCACGGCCGGCGGCAGCTTTGGGGCGCTGCGCTGCGCCGCCTGCAGCTGCATGAGAATGGCGCCGAAGCCTTGGGCCAGGGTGTCGTGAATGTCGCGCGCAATCCGGTTGCGCTCTTCGAGCACGGCCTGCCGTCTGGCCTCAAAGAGGCTCTGCTCGACGAGACGGCTGTAGAAGAGCGCGAGCGTCGCCTGCCGCGCGGTCGCGTCCAACAGGGCCGCAAGCCACTGACGTTCGCACTCGGAGTCAGCAACGCTCGAAAGCCCGATCCAACCGAGGGTTTTGGGCGGCAGGTTCAATGGCGCGACGAGCAGGATCCGCACCCCGGCCGCGCGATTGAACGCGCGCACCGGCTCCGGCAGACGCACGTCGTCGCCTTGGTATTCGAGCATCGTGTGGCGGCACTCGGCACAGGCGGCCAGGTGCCGAGCCATGCTCTCGCGCGGCAGATCGAGCGAGGCCCAACCCGGGCTTTCGGGGGTGAGCGTCTCGCTGCCGATGTTCGCCATCCACAAGTCGCACGCGTCCGTCGACTCGTCGAGGAGCCAGACGCCGCAGGCGTGCGCGCCGGAGTCGTCCACCAGGCGCTTGATGAACATACGGAAGAAGCCGCGCAGGTCCGGGTGGGTGACGAGCAAATCGAGCGCCAGCTGGACGGCGTCGCGCTGAATCGACGCCATGCACTCGGCCCGCTGCCGGTCGTCGCGGAGGCTGGAGAGCTCGGCCTGGAGCCGCGCAATATCGGTCTCCGCCGGGGTCTCCGGCGTGTCGAGCTGATGCACGTCACAAGGCGCGAGAGGGTCAGAGATTGACATATCCCCAGTATACGGGAGCCTCGCTCTCAGGGCACTCGACCGTCCGGACCATGCCGGCCTCATCCTTTTTGACGAGGGCGGCCTGTACCAGCCGGCCGATCCAGCCATGCCGTATTCGGATGACGCCGGTCTCGGCTAACTGCCCGATTGCGGGAGGCGGGTCGCCGGGGACATTCTGGATACGCCATGAACAAGCAACCTTCAAACTCATCGTTGTTATCCTCTTCGACTCTCCGCTTCGGTGCGGTCCTCCTGATTGGGATCGCGATCTCGAGCCTCGCCGCCTGCGCTCGGGTCGAAGCCGGCGGCGCGGCCCCTGCACCACCGCAGATCACGGTCGCCCCGGCGGTCGCACGCGACGTCACCGAGTGGGACGAATTCACCGGCCGGCTGGAACCCGTGCAATCGGTCGCCGTCCGTCCCCGCGTCTCGGGACTCATCTCGAAGGTGTCGTTCGAGGAAGGTGGCCTCGTGCGGCAAGGACAGCCGCTTTTCCAGATCGACGACCGTCCCTTTCAGGCCCAGGTCGACCGTTTGCGCGCCGAGCTCGCGCAGGCGACGGTGGCGCGTGACCGTACCGTGACCGAAATGCGGCGCGCGGAGCGCCTGTCGAGCGAGAACGCGATGCCTCTCGAAGAACGTGAACGCCGTACGGGGGCCGCGGCCGAGGCGGCGGCCCACGTCGATGCCGTGGCCGCGTCACTGCGTGCCGCCGAGCTCGATCTGGAATTCACGAAAGTCGTGACGCCGATCAGCGGCCGCGTGAGCCGCGCTCTCGTCACCCGCGGCAATCTCGTGTCGGGCGGCCAGGGCGATGCCACGCTGCTGACGACCGTCGTCTCCGTCGACCCGATCTATGCCTCCTTCGACGCCGACGAGCAGGCCTTCCTGCGCTACGGAGATCGCGCGCGCCAAGGGTCTGGCGCCGGCAAAGGCACTCTGAGGATCGAGATGGCACTCGCGGACGAGCCAACGTTTCCGCACGAAGGCGCGCTGCAGTTTCTCGACAACCAGCTCGATTCCTCGACCGGGACGATCAGGGGCCGCGCAGTCTTCCGCAACCCTGACCATCGATTGACGCCGGGTCTATTCGTCCGCCTTCGTTTGCCGGGAACGGTGGCGTATCGGGGCGTGCTGGTCGAAGACCGCGCCGTCGGAACGGATCTCGACCGGCGTTTCGTGCTGGTAGTTGGCAGCGACAAGAAGGTCGAGTCGCGGACGGTCACGCTCGGGCCGCTCGTCGACGGCCTTCGCGTCGTCCGCAAAGGCGTCGCTGCCGGCGAGCTCGTGGTGGTGAACGGTCTGCAACGTGTGCGGCCCGGCATGCAGGTCAACGCGACGGTGGCCAATATGGGCGGTCAAACGGGTGGTCAGACGGGCGGTGCCAAGTGAAGTTTTCTTCCTTCTTCATCACCCGTCCGATTTTTGCCGTCGTGCTCTCGGTGGGAGTCGTCATCGCCGGCGGATTGGCCCTGCTGAAGCTGCCGATCGGCGAATATCCCGCCGTCGTGCCGCCGACGGTCATCGTGCGCGCGGCGTTCCCGGGTGCGAATCCCAAGGTCATTGCTGAAACGGTGGCCGCGCCCCTCGAACAGCAAATGAACGGCGTCGAGAACATGCTGTACATGTTCTCGCAGGCGACGTCCGACGGCGCGCTGACCTTGACCATCACTTTCGCGCTCGGCACCGACCTCGACACCGCGCAAGTCCAGGTGCAGAACCGTGTGGCGCAATCGCTGCCGCGCCTGCCGCAGGACGTCCAGCGGATCGGCGTCACGACGGAAAAAGCATCACCGGACTTCCTGCTCGTCGCGCATCTGGTGTCACCCGATAACCGTTACGACATGCTCTACCTGTCGAATTACGCGCTCTTGCAAGTGAAGGACGAGCTGGCACGTCTGCCGGGCGTCGGTGCGGTACAGATCTTCGGTGCCGGCGAGTACAGCATGCGCGTGTGGCTGGACCCCAACCGGCTGGCCTCTCGCCAGCTGACGACGACCGACGTCGTGCGGGCGATCCGGGAGCAGAACATTCAGGTTGCGGCCGGTGTGCTGGGCGCGCCGCCGGCGCCGTCGGATGCCACGTTTCAACTCGCCATCAACGCGCGAGGGCGACTGACGACGGAAGAAGAGTTTGGCAACATCGTCGTTCGCGCCACCAGGGAGGGTCAGATTACCCGCCTTTCCGACGTGGCGCGCCTCGAGCTCGGATCGAGCCGCTACTCCCTGCGCAGCCTGCTCAACAACAAGTCCGCGGTGGCCATCGGCGTTTTCCAGCGACCCGGCACCAATGCGCTCCAGGCGTCGACCGACGTGCACGCGACGATGGAGCGGCTGAAACGAAACTTCCCACCTGGCGTGGATTACCGGATCGTCTACGACCCGACGGTCTACGTGCGCGAATCGATCAATGCGGTGGCCCATACGCTGCTCGAAGCGATCCTGCTCGTCGTCATCGTCGTGGTGGTCTTCCTGCAGACGTGGCGGGCCTCGATCATTCCGCTCGTCGCCGTTCCCGTGTCGCTCATCGGCACGTTCGCGATCATGCTGGCTCTCGGGTTCTCGCTCAACACGCTCTCGCTCTTCGGTCTGGTGCTCGCCATCGGCATCGTGGTGGACGACGCGATCGTCGTCGTGGAAAACGTGGAACGGCACATCGAGTTGGGTCAGGCGCCCATGGAAGCGACGCGGCGGGCCATGGCGGAGGTCTCGGGCCCGATCATCGCGATCGCGCTCGTGTTGGGCGCAGTCTTCGTTCCCACCGCGTTCATCAGCGGCCTGACCGGGCAGTTCTACCGGCAATTTGCCCTGACCATCGCGATCTCGACGTTCATCTCGGCCTTCAACTCGCTGACCCTGAGCCCAGCCCTGGCCTCACGGTTGCTGCGTGCCCGTGGTGCGCCGCGTGACCCTGTGCAACGGGTGATCGATCGGCTGTTTGGCTGGTTCTTCCGGGGTTTCAACCGTGTCTTCACGCGCGGCTCGTCGATCTACGCCGGCGGTGTCTCGCGGGTGCTGCGCGTCACCGCGGTGGCGCTCGTCGTCTACGCCGGCCTCATCGGCCTGACCGGCCTGGGCTTCGCCAAGGTGCCGCAGGGCTTCGTACCGGCGCAGGACAAGGACTACCTCGTCGCGTTCGCCCAGTTGCCCGACGGGGCAACGCTCGATCGGACCGACCGGGTCATCCGCCAGATGTCGGCGCTGGCGCTGGCCCATCCCGGCGTCGCCAACGCCGTCGCGTTTCCGGGGCTGTCGATCAACGGCTTCGTCAACTCGCCGAATACCGGCATCGCGTTCGTGACGCTCAAGCCGTCGGCGGAGCGCGCGGGCCACCCGGGGATGGACGCCAACAGCATCGTCGGCGAGCTCAATCAGCGGTTCGGCGCCATCCAGGACGCGTTCGTGGCGATCTTCCCACCGCCGCCCGTGCAGGGCCTCGGCTCAGTCGGCGGCTTCAAGCTGTTCGTCGAAGACCGAGCCGGCCTCGGTTTCGAGGAGCTCTACAAACAGGTGCAGAACGCGGCTGCCGCCGGCCGGGCCGAGCCTTCCCTGTTTGGACTGTTCTCCAGTTTTCAGGTCAGCGTGCCGCAGATCGACGTCCAGGTCGACCGCGAGCGTGTGAAGACCTATGGCATTCCTCTCACCGACGTCTTCGACACCCTCCAGGTGTATCTCGGATCGCTCTACGCCAACGACTTCAACCGCTTCGGACGGACGTATCAAGTGAACGTGCAGGCTGAGTCATCCTTTCGCTTGCAGCCGGAGCAGATCGCGCGGCTCAAGACGCGCAATGATCGGGGTGAGATGGTGCCGCTGGGATCGGTGCTGCAGGTGAGCCGCACCTACGGGCCGGATCAGGTGATGCATTACAACGGTTTTCCGGCCGCCGAGATCAACGGCGGTCCGTCGCCCGGACACAGCTCGGGTCAAGCGCAGACTGCAATGGCCGCGCTGCTCAAGCGCACGCTGCCAAACGGCATGACGTTCGAATGGACCGAGCTCGCCTATCAGGACGCGATCTCCGGCAACACGATGTTCCTGATCTTTCCGCTCTGCGTATTGCTCGTCTACGGCGTCCTCGCCGCGCAGTACGAGAGCCTTTCACTGCCGCTCACGGTCATTCTGATCGTCCCCATGACCTTGCTATCGGCGATCGGCGGCGTCTGGCTGACCGGCGGCGACAACAACGTGTTCACGCAGATCAGCTTCCTGGTGCTCGCCGGACTGGCCTGCAAGAACTCGATCCTCATCGTCGAGTTCGCGCGCCACCTCGAAAGCGAGGGCGTTCCACGCCGCACCGCCATTCTCGATGCGTGCCGGGTTCGACTTCGCCCGGTTCTCATGACGTCGGTCGCCTTCATCATGGGCGTCGTGCCGCTCGTGCTGGCGACCGGCCCCGGCGCCGAGGTGCGCCGGGCGATGGGCGTCGCCGTGTTCGCCGGCATGCTCGGCGTGACGCTGTTCGGGCTCGTCCTGACGCCGGTGTTCTACGTCGTCGTGCAGGGGCTGGCGGCGAAGTTGTCGCGGCGTGCGGCGACCATCGTCTCACAGGCAACCACCATCGCGGACATCGCAGAAAGCCATTGACCGTGCGCTTCCCAAAAACACTCAAGTTGTCGTGGATTCGTGTCCTACCCGTCGCGGGGTTCGCGTGGATTGCTGCCGCCGGGTGCGCGGTCCATACGGCGGCGCCGGTCGCCGCCGTTCACCAGACCGCTCTGGTCGGCTGGGACGCGGCGGCGTTCTCGGATCAGCCGTACGACCCGCGCTGGTGGCGGCAGCTGGAAGACCCGGTGCTCGAGCAGCTCGAGGACGCGGCGCTCGCGGCCAACCACGACGTGCGCTCCGCGATGGCCCGGCTCGACGAAGCGCGTGCGGTCTTCGATGAGAGCCGGTTCAACCGGTACCCGAAGGTGACGGCCGGGGCCTCGGCCGACCTGCGTGATCAAGCGCTGCCGGGGTTTACCGACCAGCCACTGCGAATCAATACGTACCGTGCGGCGTTCGACGCCTCATGGGAGCTGGACCTCTTCGGCCGGGTGCGCGCTGCCATCGCCGCGGCGTCGGCAAATGCCGAAAGCTTCGAGGCCGCGTTGGCCGCCGTACGGGTTAGCGTGGCCGCCGATGTCGCCCGCAGCTACTTCGAGCTGCGCGGCCTGCAACAGCGAATGGCGGTGCTCGATCGCAACCTGATCAATCAGCGCGAGACACTACGACTGACGACGGTACGCCGCGACGAGGGCATCGGCGAGGAGCAGGACTTGGCCAGCGCCTCGGCACGCGTCTCGGCGATCGAGGCCGAGCTGCCACTCCTGCGGGCGGCGCTCGCGGCTCGTGAGCACCGGCTCGCGGTGCTCACCGGCCGCGCGCCTGGGGAGCTGACCG
>Ga0134121_10002735_pt1 | contig 15048 bp, 13 predicted proteins | sample KB301_FD_96463 | JGI IMG/M metagenome (GOLD analysis project Ga0134121, IMG submission 96463) | Terrestrial soil microbial communities without Nitrogen fertilizer from Kellogg Biological Station, Michigan, USA - KB3-0-1 | ecosystem: Environmental > Terrestrial > Soil > Unclassified ... | reverse complement strand
GGCCGATCGATCTTCTCGCGCAGCCGGCTCACCAGCACGTCGACGACGTTGGTCTGCGGATCGAAGTTGTACTCCCACACGTGCGACAGGATCATCGTCTTGGAGACGACCTTGCCGGCGTTGCGCATCAGGTACTCGAGCAGCGTGAACTCGCGCGGCCGCAGGTCGATCGGCGTTCCGTTGCGGGTGACGCGGCGCGACAGCAGGTCGAGCGCGATGTCCTCGACCGACAGCGTCGTCGGCTCGGGCGCGCGGGTGGCGCGGCGGACCAGTGCCTGCAGCCGGGCCAGCAGCTCGGCAAACGCGAACGGCTTGGTGAGGTAGTCGTCGCCGCCGGTCTGCAGGCCGCGCACGCGATCGTCCACCGACCGCCGCGCGCTCAGAATCAGCACCGGCGTCGCGACCCCGCGGCGGCGCAATTCTTCGATGAGCGACAGGCCGTCGCGCCCGGGCAGCATCAGATCGACGATCGCGACGTCGAAGGCGCCGGTGACGGCCGCGGCGAGGCCCGCCTCGCCGTCGGCGGCGTGATCGACGGCGAATCCGGCTTCGCGCAGCCCGCGGACCACGAACTCCGCGATCGCCGCGTCGTCCTCGACCAGCAGCGCCTTCACGTCCGCATGATACGGGAACGGCGACGGAACCACGAAGGTGGTTCCGGATCCGGTTCAGCGCGACGGCGTGGTGCGATGCGCCGCGCGCAGGTACTGCGGCGGCCACGGCACGGTGACGTCGAGCTTCTCGGCGGCGTGCAGCGGCCAGTACGGATCGCGCAGCAGCTCGCGCGCGAGCAGCACGATGTCAGCCTGGCCATTGGCGACGATCGCATCGGCCTGCGGCGCTTCGGTGATCAGGCCGACGGCGCCGGTCGCGACGTCCGCCTCGCGGCGGATCCGTTCGGCGAACGGAACCTGATAGCCCGGACCGAGGACGATCTGCTGATCGTGGACGGCGCCGCCCGACGAACAGTCGACCAGATCGACGCCGTGCTGCTTCAACTGGCGCGCGAGCGCCACGGCCTCGCCGAGATCCCAGCCGCCCGCCTTCCAGTCGGTCGCCGAAATCCGCACGAACAGCGGCAGCCGATCGGGCCAGACGCTGCGCACCGCGTCCACGACCTCGAGGCACAGGCGCGCCCGGTTCTCGAGCGGCCCGCCGTATTCGTCGGTGCGCGTGTTGACGAGCGGCGAGAGGAACTCGTGAATGAGATACCCGTGCGCGGCGTGAATCTCGATGACGTCGAACCCGGCGGCCAGCGCGCGCTCCGCCGCGCGCCTGAACGCGGCGACGATCGTCTTGATGTCCTGCACGGCGAGCGCGCACGGCACCGGGTAGTTCTCGACGAACGCCTCCGCCGTCGGCCCGACCGGCTGCCAGCCGCCCTGCTCGTGGTCGAGTCCGCCGCCGCCTTCCCACGGCCGCGCGACGCTCGCCTTCCGCCCGGCGTGCGCGAGCTGGATCCCGGCCAGCGTCTTCTGCGTGTGGATGAACCGCACGATTCGGGCGAGGCCTCCGATGTGGCCATCGTCGTAGATGCCGAGATCGTGCGGGCTGATCCGGCCGATGTCGGCGACCGCCGTCGCCTCTGTCATCACCAGTGCAGCGCCGCCCACCGCACGGCTGCCGAGATGGACCAGGTGCCAGTCGTTCGAGAAACCGTCGACGCTCGAGTACTCGCACATCGGCGAGACGACCACGCGGTTGGCGAGCGTCAGCGAGCGGAACGCGATCGGATCGAAGAGGTGCGGCATCGCTTTAGATTACGCGATGCGGCGCGAGCCCCGGGACGCTGTCGCGTCTCGAGGCTCGCGAGTCTGGGGCTCGGGGCTACCGGCTCGGGGCTCGGGGCTAGGGGCTAGGGGCTAGGGGCTCGCTGTCATTGGACGTTGGTGAAGCTCGCCGTGCACAGCTGCGTGTTGTCGTGGCTCGAGACCGCCAGGCCGATGAACGCCGTCGATCCGAGCGAGATCGACGCGCTGCCGACTTGCGTCCAGGTCGCGCCGTCGGCGGACTGGAAGGCGGTCACCGTCGCACCGCTGCGCACCACCTTCACCCAGTACGGCGCGGCGACCGCGGTACCGGTGACGCTCGCCGCGGCCGCGCCGTCGCTGGTGCGGTACTGGAACGCGCTGCCCTTCCCCGCTGAGATGATCATGTAGGCATAGGCCGAGTTCGCGGCGAGCGAGCCGCGGATCATCACGCCGGCCTTCGACCACGCGGCCACGTTCGCGACCGCGCCGACGCGCGCGATCATCTGCCCGTCGCCGGTGAGCGACTGATAGGTGTAGTGGAACTGGTCCGACGTGCCCCACACGTCGGCGCCGGATCCGGACACGTTGAAGGTGCCGTTTGCGTACGCGGTGCCGCCGGCGACGCCGACCGCGCCGATGTCGGCCTGATTCCATCCCGCCGGCAGCGTCGTCCCGCCGGACGCCGCGGTCGTGAAGTGCCACACCGGGCCCGCGACGGCGACGTTCGCCATCGTCTTCGAGACGATCTTCCAGTAGTAGGTCGTGGCCGGCAGCATCTGTGGCGTCGTGTACGACTGCAGCGTGGTCGTCGTCCCGCTGGGTCCGAGCGCCACGTTCGCAGCGAGCAGCGGCGGCGTCGACGACGTGCCGAAGTAGATGTCGTACTTGTGAGCCCAGGGACCGCCGTACCACTTCAAGGTCGTGGTCGTCGTCGAGAGGGTGGCGGCGTTCGCCGGCAGGCGGTAGTTCGGTCCGTCGGGCGGCTTGGGCACGAAGGCTTCGGTCTCGTGGATGCCCGACGGGTTGGTGTTGTTCCACATCCGGTCGAACTGCATCGCGAACCAGTTGAAGATCGCCGTCTTGGTCGTGAAGTAGTTGTGCTCCGCCTGCGACGTCGCCGACGCCGAGGTCCAGTTCGACGAGCCGAAGATCGTCATCGCCTGGCCGTAGAGCAGCACCAGCTTCTCGTGGTTGTCGCCGGCGTGGCCCTGCCAGCGCATCGGAATGCCGGCCGCGTACATCTGATCGACGTTGTAGGAGTCCCAGTAGTAGTCGGGGTTGCGATACTCGCCACTGTCGACGATCAGCCGAATCGGGATGCCGCGATTGTGCGCGTTGATCAGCGCCGTCGTGTGCCGCGCATCGGTGATCCGGAACATGAACGCGTCGAGCTTCAGGGTCTCGGCGTTGTAGCGCTTGACGGCGCGCGCGCCGTAGTCCTCGGCCGGCGGAAAGTTGAGTTCAGGATCGATCGCGAACGTCGGGTAGATGCGGGTCAGCACCGCCGGGACGTTGGCGTAGCTGGCGTAGCTCGTCGTATTGGTCCAGGCGTCGTCGAACTTGGTCTTGAAGCTGTTGACCACGTCCGGATCGTCGGTGAAGAACACAGTTTCGGCGACGTAGTTCGAGTACGGCGTCACCGGCACGAACGCGTCCGGACTGTAGTTGGCGGAGCCGAACTCGACGGTGTTCTGGCCGGCGAAGAGCATCATCTTCCAATGGTTGATGCCGCTGGCGGTGCGCTTCCGCAGCGGGATGCCGGCGTTCTGGAAGCCGGCGATCATCGTGTCGTTGCCGGGGTAGGTCGGGTTGGCGCGCGGATCGATGATGATCCGCACCGGCACGCCGGCCTGCCAGCGCTTGACGATCTCGGTCATGTAGCGGGAGTCCTGCATGAACCAGAAGCCGACGTCGATGCCGATGTTCTCGTTCTGAATCAGCGTGAGCAGCTGCGTCCGGCAGTTGGCGAAGGCGGGATCGCAGAGGGTGTCTGCAGCGCGAAGCGGTGAAGCAAGGAGCAGCAGCGTAAGGGCAACGAAAACAATACGACGTGGCGTGCCGATCATGCTGGCTGAAATAGCCAGCGTGGTGCCACAGCAGTATCCGAGGCTCCGAGTGGAACGCGTTTGCCGAAGCTTGGTGGCGTGCGGTCGTACCTTCGGTAAGCGATGTCGACTTTGCGGTCAACCCGCGCCCATTCCGGCTCGGCCATGATCGGTGATGCGCCGCGAACGCGTGTCGTGAAATCGTGCGAGCCGGACAAACTTACATAGCGGAAAAGCAACACCCGTCACGATGCAGCCAGCAGGAGCCGTCGGGATCGTGGCGATCGCGCCGGAGTTTCCTTACCGCCTGCCATCGGCCCGGTCCTGCGGTCAACGCCTTGCCGATCGGTTCGTCCATCGCCGGATCGCGAACGCCAAGTGCCGAATACACGGCCACGAACGCGACGATGCGCGCGCTGACGGAATTGTCCGTCTCCTTCGTGACGAGGACGACGACGCCTTTGCCGAGCGTCGATCCCATGGCGGGCATCGCGGCGGTGAGCGGCAGCAGCAGGCGTCCTCCTGGCGCCAGCGCATCGAGCCAGGTGTCGAGCGGATGCGTCACGCCGGCGTTGACGAGCACCGCATCGAACCGCTCGTCCAACGGGCCGGCGCCGTCGCCGCATCGCAGATCGACGGTTTCGTAAGTCGCGAGGTTGCGTGCGGCCGCGCCTGCCAGGGCCTCGTCGATCTCGTAGGCGACGACCCGGCCGTGCGGCCCGACGCATGCGGCCATCACCGCCGTGTAGTAGCCGAGCCCGGCGCCGACGTGCAGGAGTCGCGCGCCCGCGGCCAGCTCGAGCGTGTCGATCCAGACGCCGATCGTGGACGGCTGGCCGTTGAACAACTGACGGTCGGCGTCGATGGCAACGGCGATGTTGTGATACACGCGCGCGGGATCGGCGTCGGCGGTCGGACGCAGGCGGATGCCGGCCATCATCACGTAGCCCTCGGCGCTGTCCGACAGCACGGCCCACGGTCCGGCCGGGAGGAAGCGCTCGCGCGGCACCGCGGCGAACGCGTCGACGAGGCGCGGCGACCGCAGCTTGGCCACCGCCTCGATCTCCTCGGCGAAGAACCGGCGGCGCCGATCGAGGTCGAGGATCATCGCCGCCTCCTCGCCCGCGGCGCGGACGTCCGGGACGTCCGCCGCGCGGCGCGCGGTGGCTCGGGTTCGGTCTCGGCCTGCGCCGCCTCGCGCTCCATCGTGTTCTCGTACATCGCCTTCACGATGTCCTTGGTCAGGACCACCGGCGTGGAGGGACGGTTCCACGTGTACTGATGCTTGCCGGGCGCGCGCGGGATGAACCGCAGCTCGCCGGCTTCGTTCAGGCGCTTCAGGATGGTGTGGACGGCGGCGAGATCGTTGACGTACTTCGAGGTGTCGAAGCCGATGCCGATCAGGCGATCGCGGACGTCAATCGGCGTCATCGGCACGCCGGCGCCGCGGACGACGAGGCGGACGGCGTCGGTGAGCCCGAGCGGCACCGTCGGCGTGAGGCCGAGCAGCTTCGACAGTGTCGCGATCGACTGGGCGAGCTCCGCGAGCCGCTGATCGATGGCGCGGCGCTTCTCGCCGAGCGCTTCGTACTCGCGTCCGGCCGCTTCCAGCGCCCGGTGGTAGTCGTCGTGGGTCATTCCCGGCTCCTGTCGCGGCGCAGCAGTCCGCGGCAGACAGCATCGCGAGCAGCACCGCCTTGTTCATACGCATTTTTATACAGCGTGTATAACTCGCTGTCAACGCCCGCATAAAATGCTTGGCGTGTGTCTCTTATCAGAGATACGATCTCCTATCAGAGATGCCCGCGTCTGCCTCCGCACGCGCCAGCCACGCCGTCGAGCAGCGCATCGCGCACCGGCTGGCGCGGCTGCGCGCCGATCGCGGCTGGTCGCTCGACGTCGTCGCCGACCGGACCGGGATCAGCCGCGCCACGCTGTCGCGGCTCGAGCGGGCGGAGCTCAGTCCGACCGCGGCGATGCTCGGCAGGTTGTGCACCGTCTACGGCTGGACGCTGTCGCGGCTGATGGCCGACGCCGAGACGCGGCCGCCGAACGTCGTGCGCGCCGCCGACCAGACCGCGTGGACCGATCCGGAGAGCGGCTACCGCCGCCGCGCCGTGTCGCCGCCGGCCGCCGGCCTGCGCGGCGAGCTGGTCGAGGTCCACATGCCGGCCGGCGCGTCGGTGTCGTTCGACGCCTCGCCGGTCGCCGGGCTCGAGCATCATCTGTGGATGCTGGAGGGCGCACTGGCGCTGGAGATCGACGGCGCCCAGTTCCGGCTGCGCGCCGGCGACTGCCTGCGCTACGTCCTCAGCGGCTCGACACGCTTTCAGTCCACCGGCACGCGCGAGGCGCGGTACCTCGTCGCCATCGTCCATCCATGAGCGAACCATGCACGTGATCGCCTTCCCCATCGACGAGTGGATTCCCGATCGCGCCGGCGCCGCGCCGCTCGGCGACGATCTCGACGCGCTGGCCGAGGTCTTACACGCGGTCGTCCACGACGGCGCCGGCGTCAGCTTCGTCGTACCGTTCTCGATCGACGAGGCGCGCGCGTTCTGGATCGACCGGGTCCTGCCCGGCGTGCGCGCCGGCACACGCCACGTGCTGGTCGCGCGGCGCGACGGCCGGATCGTCGGCACGGTGCAGATCGACTGCGCGACGCCGCCCAACCAGATTCATCGCGCGGAAGTGCTGAAGATGCTCGTGCATCCATCGGCGCGGCGGCGCGGCATCGCGCGCGCGCTGATGGTGGCGCTCGAGGAGCTCGCGGCCGCGCACGGCCGGAGCCTGCTGACGCTCGACACGTGGACCGGCAGCCACGCCGAGCGGCTCTATCAGTCGCTCGGCTACACCACCGTCGGCGTGATTCCCCGCTACGCGCGCGGCTCGCTGACGCCGGGGCTCGAGCCGGCGACAATCATGTACAAGGAACTCGATCCGATCGGGCTCGGCTGAGGTTGTTCACGCGCCTCGTGCTGACCGCGGTGAGACGAACCCGTAGTACGCTAGATGATTGCGATATGAACAATCGTCGATGTCTACGGTCCGCGCGTTCACTGCTCCTGCTGGCCGCCGCGTTCCTCGTTGCGATACCGGCAGCCGGCCAGGCACCGCCGGCGACGTTCAGTAGCCCGCCCCCGCGCACGTCGGGCCAGCCGCCGTCGCCGGCGGGCACGTTTCTCGGCGGCGTGCCGTCCGGCACGTCCACCGGCACCACCGTCACGATCACGGTCGTCGACGCGATCCTCCGCGCGCTCGATCACAATCTCGGCGTGCTGACGGCCGAACAGTCGCTCGGCCGCGCCCAGGGCGCGCGCTGGCGCGCGCTCAGCGAGCTCCTGCCGAACATCAACGGCCGCGTCTCGGAAACGCGGCAGGAAATCAACCTCGCGGCGTTCGGATTCGGCGCGACGGTCGGCGGCCCGTTCGAGGGCATTCCGTCAATCGTCGGCCCGTTCAACGTCTTCGACGCACGCGTCTATCTGAGCCAGTCGGTGCTCGACTTCGGCGCCCTGAACAGCAAGCGCGCCGAGGAGCACAACGTCGCCGCGGCGCGCCTCACCTATCGCAGTGCGCGCGACTTCGTGATCCACGTCGCCGGCAACCTGTACATCCAGGCGCTCGCCGCGTCGGCGCGGGTCGACGCGGCGCGGACGCAGCAGCAGACGTCGCAGGCGCTCTACAACCAGGCGCTCGACCTGAAACAGGGCGGCGTGATCGCCGGCATCGACGTGCTGCGCGCGGAAGTGCAGCTCAACGCGCAGACGCAGCGCGCGACGATCGCGGTCAACGAGTTCGAGAAGGCGAAGCTGTCGCTCGCCCGCGCCATCGGCCTGCCGCTCGGACAGCCGTTCACGCTCGACGCGAACCTGCCCGACCTTCCGGCCAGCGACATGTCGCTCGATTCGGCCGTCGAGCTCGCGTATCACACGCGTCCCGACTATCTCGCGGCGCTCGAACGGATCCGCGGCGCGGAAGCCGAGCGCGACTCGGTCAAGGGCAGCGCGCTGCCGTCGGTCCACGTCAACGCGGACTACGGCGCCATCGGCCTGACGCCGTCAGACGCGCAGTCGACCTTCGCGGTGATGGGCGCGGTCAACGTGCCGATCTTCCAGGGCAACCGGACCAAGGGCCGGCTGCTCGAAGCCGACGCCGATCTGCGCGACCGCCGCGCCGAGGCGGACGATCTGAAGGCGGCGATCTACTACGAGGTGCGCGGCGCCTACCTCGATCTCGAGGCGACGGCGCAGCAGCTCTCGGTGGCCGGGAAGGCGCGCGACCTCGCCGGACAGCAGCTCACCCAGGCTCGCGATCGCTTCGCCGCCGGCATCGCCAGCAACATCGAAGTGGTCCAGGCGCAGGACGCGGTGGCCGTCGCCAGCGAGCAGTTCATCGCCGCGCAGTACGGCTACACGCTCGCCAAGGGCGCGCTGGTTCGCGGCGTCGGCTCCTCGCAGGAGACGCTGCAGCAGCTTCTCGGAGGTCGTCGCTGATGGCGGATCAGATGGTGGACGAAAAACCCTCGCTTCTCGCGCGGCCGGGCGTGCGCATCGGCGCGCTGGTCGCGCTGCTCGCCGTCGGCGGCGTCGTGCTGTGGTTCTGGCTGACGGCCGGCCGCGAGTCGACCGACGACGCGCAGATCGACGCCCACATGACCCAGGTCGCGGCGCGCGTCGGCGGCACGATCACCAAGGTCGCGATCGACGACAACCAGATCGTGGATGCCGGCGCGGTCCTCGTCGAGCTCGACACGCGCGACTACCAGGTCGCGGTGGACAAGATGCGCGCCGAGCTCGCCGATGCCGAGGCCAGCGCCCTCGCCGCGCAGTCGACCGTCCCGATCACCTCGGCCGCCGCGAACAGCAACGTCACCACCGCGCGCGGCGGCGTGACGCAGGCCCAGAGCGGTGTCGCCGCGGCCGAGAAGGAAATCGAGGCGGCGCGGGCGCGGCTGGTAACCGCGCAGGCGCGGCTGCGCGAGGCCGAAGCCAACGCCACCAAGGCCGGCCGCGACGTCGAGCGGCTGCGCGGCCTGCTCGCCAAGGACGAAGTGTCGCAGCAGCAGTTCGACGCCACGTCCGCCGCGGCCGACGCCCAGCGGGCGGCCGCCGACTCGACGCGCTCGCAGATCGCGGAAGCCGAAGCCGGCATCCGCGTCGCCGAGAGCAAGCTGGCGCAGTCGCGCGCCGGCGAGCAGCAGGCGCATGCTGAGCTGCAGAGCGCGCAGACGGCGCCGTCGCAGATCGCCGCCACGCGCGCCCGCGCCTCGTCGGCCGAAGCGCACGTCCTGACCGCACGCGCCAACCTCGCGCAGGCGGAGTTGAACCTGCAGTACGCCGTCGTCAAGGCCCCGGCGCGCGGCGTGGTCTCGAAGCGCAACCTCGCCGTCGGCCAGGTGGTGCAGGCCGGCCAGCCGCTGCTCGCCATCGTCCAGCTCGACGACGTCTGGGTGACCGCGAACTACAAGGAAACGCAGCTGAAGAGCATGCGGGCCGGACAGCGGGCGAAGGTGGACGTCGACGCGCTCGGCGGCCGCGACTTCACCGGCAAGGTCGATTCGATCGCCGGCGCGACCGGCGCGCGCTTCAGCCTGCTGCCGCCGGAGAACGCGACCGGCAACTTCGTGAAAGTCGTCCAGCGCGTCCCGGTGAAGATCGTGCTGGACGCCGGACAGGACCCGGAGCATCTCCTGCGTCCGGGCATGTCGGTGAATGCGATGGTGACGGTGAAATAAGGAACGAGAAGGGCTGCGGGCTCAGCCCTCTCGCAAACGCGTATGACGGATCAGAAGAACATCAACCCCTGGCTGATTGCCGTCTCGGTGATGTTTGCGACCTTCATGGAGGTGCTCGACACCACCGTCGTGAACGTGTCGCTGCCGCACATCGCCGGATCGCTGTCGGCGTCGATCGACGAAGCGACCTGGGCGCTGACGTCGTACCTGGTCGCCAACGCGATCATCCTGCCGATGACCGGCTGGCTGGCGAGCATGTTCGGACGCAAGCGGCTGCTGATGCTCTCGGTCGTCGGCTTCACCGCGTCGTCGTTTCTGTGCGGCCTCGCGCCGACGCTGTCGCTGCTGATCGTCTTCCGCGTCATGCAGGGCGCCACCGGCGGCGCGCTGCAGCCGCTGTCGCAGGCGGTGCTGCTCGAGGCCTTCGCGCCGGAAGATCGCGGCAAGGCGATGGGCTTCTGGGCCCTCGGCATCGTCGTCGCGCCGATTCTCGGCCCGGTGCTTGGCGGCTGGCTCACCGACAACTACAGCTGGCGCTGGGTTTTCTACATCAACATCCCGGTCGGCATCGCGTCGATCGTGATGACCAAGCTGTACATCTTCGACCCGCCGTACCTGCGGCGCGAGCGCGGCGCCGTCGACTACTGGGGCATCGGCATGCTGGTGGTCGGCATCGGCGCGCTGCAGATCGTCCTCGACAAGGGCCAGCAGGAAGACTGGTTCGAGTCGAACCTGATTCTCGCGCTCGCGGCGACGAGCGTCATCACGCTGGTCGCGCTGGTCTGGCACGAGTTGACCACCGACCAGCCGATCGTCGATCTGCGCGTGCTCAAGGAGCGCAGTTACGCGGTCGGCGTGTTCCTGATGACGGTGGTCGGCTTCGTGCTCTACGGCAGCATGGTGCTGCTGCCGATCATGCTGCAGACGCTGCTCGGCTATCCGCCGCTGCAGGCGGGGATCGCGATGGCGCCGCGCGGCATCGGCTCGTTCTTCATGATGCCGATCACCGGGATGATCACCGGCAGGTTCGATCCACGGAAGCTGCTGACGGCGGGGCTGATCGTCGGCGGCATGACGCTGCTGTGGCTGTCGTGGCTGAACCTGCAGGCCGGCTACTGGGACATCTTCTGGCCGCAGCTCATTCAGGGCGTCGGGATGTCGCTGCTGTTCGTGCCGCTGACGACGATCTCGATGGATCGCATCCCGCGCGAGAAGATGGGCTACGCCACCAGCCTCTTCAACCTGATGCGCAACATCGGCGGCAGCGTCGGCATCGCCGTCACCGGCACGATGCTCGCGCGGCACAGCCAGTCGACGACCTCGATGCTCGGTGCGAACGTCACCGCGTACAACCCGGCGGCGCAGTCCATGCTGGCGCAGATGCAGGGCGCGTTCATGGCCGCCGGCGCCGACGCCGCCACCGCCAGCCAGCGCGCCTACGCGGCCCTCTTCGGCATGGTGATGCGGCAGGCGACGATGGTGTCGTTCGTCGTGATCTTCCAGTTGATGGGCTGGATCTTCATAGCGCTGATCCCGCTCGTGCTGCTGATGAAGCGCCCGAAGCGCGGCGGCGCGGCCGCACCGGCACACTGACGCCGTCAGTCACGGAACCTCGGCGCGAAGTGGCCGGGATCAGCCTGTCACATCCCGACCGCGTGCTCTTCCCGGCCGCGGCGACGACGAAGCTCGGGCTGGCGCAGTACTACGACGCCATCGCCGACTGGATCCTTCCCCATCTGGTCGATCGGCCGCTGACGCTCGTCAGGTGTCCGGCTGGCGTGCCGGCGGCCGGCGCGCGCAAAGGCGTCGACTGCATCTTCATGAAGCACGCGAAAGTGTGGGGGCCGACGGCGATCCGTCGCGAGCGGATTCGCGAGCAGACGAAGATCGGCGAGTACCTCGTCGTGGACTCGCTGCCGGCACTCATCGGCCTGGTCCAGATCGGCGTCCTCGAGATTCACACCTGGAACTCGCGGTGCGCCCGCGTCGAACAGCCCGATCGCATCGTGATCGATCTGGATCCCGGAGCCCGCGTCGGCTGGCCCGCCGTCGTCGACGCGGCGAGGCTGGTGCAGCAGCTCCTGGCCGCGCTCGACCTCGCGTCGTTCGTGAAGACCACCGGCGGCCGCGGTGCACACGTCGTCGTACCGATCGCACCGCAGGCCGGGTGGGCCGAGTGCCTCGCGTTCGCGCGCGCGTTCGCCGACGCGCTCGTCCGCCGGCGTCCCGAGCTGTTCACCGCGCGCTTCGCGAAGAGCGTGCGCCACGACAAGATCCTGATCGACTACCTGCGGAACAATCGAACCAACACGTCGATCGCCGCGTACTCGACGCGGGCGCACCCCGATGCGCCGGTCTCGGTGCCGCTCGCCTGGTCGGAGCTCTCCGCGGCACGGACGCCCGATCGCTTCACCCTCGAGACGGTGCCGCGTCGTCTCGCGAAGCTGAAGGGCGATCCGTGGAAGGACTACTGGACGAGCCGGCAGTCCCTCCCGCGCCACGCGGTTCGTGCGCTGGAAAACCTGTAGACTGAGCGCATGAGCCGTGAGGCAGCCCTGAAGGGCTGCGCTACGGGTACGACAACAGGAGCCCTGAAGGCCTGCGCTACAGGCACGACAACGGCAGCCCTGACGGGCTGCGCTACGGGCACGATCCCAGCAACCCTGAAGGGTTGCGCCACCGGTACGACGACCGGTATGACGACGGTCGCGATGAAAGGTTGCGCGACCGGGACAGCGGCGGCGGCGATCACGCGGATCGCGGTGGCGGCGGCCATCGCGGTTGCGGTAGCGCAGGCCTTCAGGCCTGCCCTCGCCTTCGCGCAGGAGGCGCGTCCCTCTTTTTCGGAATGGCTCGCCGGCGTTCGCAGCGAAGCGATCGCCCGCGGCGTGAAGACCGAGATCGTCGACGCGGCGCTCGCCGGCGTCGAGGAGCCGCTGCCGGTAATCCTCGAGCGCGACCGCGCCCAGGCGGAGACCGTCTTCTCGCTCGAGCACTACGTCGCGCGCCGGCTGACGCCGAAGCTGATCGCCAGTGGACGCGAGGCCTACGCACGTCACCGCGAACTGCTCGACGAAGTCGGCACCGCCTACGACGTCCCGCCGCGCATCATCGCGGCAATCTGGGGAATCGAGTCCAACTACGGCCGCTTTACCGGCGTGCGGCCGACGGTCTCGGCGCTCGCCACCCTCGCCTGGGATCCGCGCCGTGCGACTTTCTTTCGCGGCGAGCTGTTCAACGCGCTCGAGATCCTCAACCGCGGCGACATCGATCTGGCGCACCTCAAGGGATCGTGGGCCGGCGCGATGGGCCAGGTGCAGTTCATGCCCTCGAGCTATCTGCAGTACGCCGAGGACTACGACGGCGACGGCCGCCGCGACATCTGGGCCACACCGTCGGACATCTTCGCGTCCATCGCCAACTACTTGAGCGGACGCGGCTGGACGCTCGACGCGCCGTGGGGCCGCGAGGTGAAGGTCTCGGCGGACGCGGCGCAACGGATCCGCAGCGACGTCGCGCCGCGCAGCGGCAGCTGCCAGGCCACGCGCAACATGACGGTCGCGATGCCGATCGCGAAATGGGAAGAGCTCGGCGTGCGCCTGACGGGCGGCCGTCCCCTGCCGAAGAGCGACATCCCCGCGTCGCTCGTAGCGGGATCGACCCGGTACTTTCTGGTGACGCCGAACTACGACGCCATCCTCGATTACAACTGCTCACACTCGTACGCGATCACCGTCGGTCTCCTCGGCGACGCAATTGCATCCACCGGGAAGATTGCGGCGACTCCGGCACCTGCGTCGAAGTCGAAGGCGAAGGCGAGCCACCGGAAGAAGGGCTGAGATGGCTGACACAGTGGCGATGGACGACCGCGGGATGGTCGTCGTCTGTCCGAAATGCGGGCAGAAAAATCGGTTGACGTACGAGCGGCTCGACGACGAGGTGCGGTGCGGCCAGTGCAAGGAGGCGTTGCCCTCCCTGAACGCGCCAGTCGAGGTGCACAGCGCGGCGGATTTCGATCGGCTCGTCGCGAAGTCGTCGATCCCGGTGGTGGTGGATTACTGGGCGCCGTGGTGCGGCCCGTGCCGGATGGTCGCGCCGGAACTCCAGAAGGTGGCGGCGCGCCAGGCCGGCAAGGTCGTGATCGTCAAGGTGAACACCGACGAGCTCAGCGATCTCGGCGCCCGCGCGAACGTCCGCTCGATCCCGACGCTCGCGCTGTTCGCCGGCGGCAAGGAAGTCGCGCGATCCGCAGGCGCGCGGCCGGCCGATCAGATCGAGGCGTTCATTTCGCAGGCCGCCCCGCGCTCCAGTCGCGTCTAGGTCCGCCCTCTTTCTCGGGCGGCCGCTCAGTGCGCCTGCCGCCTCGCCATCGCGATCAGGCCGACGCCGACGGCCGCCACCCCGAGGCTCGCGGCGATCATGCCGCCGTTGATCGCGAAGCCGGGCCGCGGCGGGACGTGCACCAGCCCGCGCTCGTCGGTGACGGCCGGATACGGGATGTAGCGCCCGGACGAGGGCATGTAGGTCTCGAAGCGATCGGCGAGGTCGCGCAGCTCACGCCTCATGTCCGATCCACGCATTACCCGCCCGTGGCCCGTTGCCAGTACGTCCGGCTCGAGCGCCGCGAGCGTTTCAACCGAACGGCGCGCGCTCGTCCAGTCCGGCGTGTAGTACGCCGGCGGCCGCCATACCAGCGTCGGCCGCTGCAGCAGCGCGCCCGCCATGGTTTCCTGCCTCGTCGTCACCACTGCGTCGCCGGCGACGAGTGTCCGATCGGATTCGCGGAAGAACGAGACGTGCCCCGGCGCGTGGCCGCAGGTCAGCAGCCACTGCCATTCGGGCATCCCGGGCACAATGCCGTTCATCGGCAGCATGTGCACCCGCGGCCCCAGATCGATCGGTCCGCGCGAGAAGAGCGGCGACAGCCATGACTGGGATCCGCCGCCGACAGTCGGATCGGCCGGCGGATAACTCGAGCGGCCGGTGAGGTACGGGAGCTCGAGCGGATGTGAGTACACCGGCACACCCCAGCGATCTGCGAGCGTCGGCAGGCCGCCGACGTGATCCATGTGGCCATGCGTCAGCAGGATCGCCGACGGCGCGCTGCCGAAGAGCTGTTTCGCCGCCCGCCGGATCGCGTTCGCATACCCGGGCAGGCCGGCGTCGACGAGCACCCACTGCCGCGTGATCCGATCGCGAAGGAAGTAGACGTTCACCATCAGCGTCTTCAGGCGGAACACATCGTCCGCAACCCGTTCAGCTCGCATGGAAGCCTCCGCGCCCTCCGGGAGCAACCGTCGTGCCGGGCTATCATCTGCGGATGAGAAAAGCCGCCTTCGTCGCGGTGCTGTGCGCCGCGGGGCTTGTTCGCGCGCAAACGCCGGCGCCGGCGAGATTCGATCTGGACGAGCTCTCAATCGCACAGCTGCAGCAGCGCATGGAGTCCGGACAGGAAACGGCGCGATCGATCGCGCAGAAATCCATCGCGCGGATCGACGCCATCGACCGCAGCGGG
>Ga0134121_10002734_pt1 | contig 15052 bp, 7 predicted proteins | sample KB301_FD_96463 | JGI IMG/M metagenome (GOLD analysis project Ga0134121, IMG submission 96463) | Terrestrial soil microbial communities without Nitrogen fertilizer from Kellogg Biological Station, Michigan, USA - KB3-0-1 | ecosystem: Environmental > Terrestrial > Soil > Unclassified ... | reverse complement strand
GGCGCAGGATCAGATTCCAACCATCCCGGAACGCCTTCGCCTCTTCCCCCTTCCTAAGCACTCGGAGCTCAACCACTTTTCGTTTCGCCTCTTGCGGGGAGGTGTACGGGAGCCGCTCGGATGGCATGACGTACACTTCGGGCAGGACGGACAAGTCATCAATCTGGCCGAGGAAGCAGACAAACACCAGGAAGTGGTTTGGCTTGCCGGCCTTCACATTGTCCACAGGCCAGGACGTCGTTCCCGCGAGCCCTTTCACGTCAACGGTCACGGCGTCACCCGCATCGCGGACTACAACAATGTCCACAGACTTCTTGTTGCCCAGCGTCAGGTTAGCTTCGGGGCATGCTGGGCGATTGGCGTGAAGGGCAGCAAGACGATTTGGTTTTGGCCGTGGCCATCGCGGCGTGGGCTGGGGAGCGAAGCCCGCCGGCGTCGATGATTAGGCCCTTGTGTTTGAGTTTCGGCGTGGGGGATTTTATGCGTGGTGATGTCGTGTTCGAGTCTGCATGCTGGTTGTTCTTGCAATATCGTCAACCTTGTCTTACGCTACACACCGCCCGCCAGTTCCCCCAACTTTGCTTTAAGGGACCTTCTCATGCTACTTATGCGCCTCACATTTGTGTTGTGCATTGTCGCTGTCTGGGCGCCCGCCGTTCACGCACAGGCTGATTCGCTGAAAGATCGCAATGGCGATGTCCTGCCGCCTGGAGCCATTGCTCGCCTGGGAGCGCTGCGATTTCGAATCGGCGGTGCGACCACGGAAGTTCGCTTTGTTGACGCCGGCAAGAAGCTGCTGGTGAATGCGCCGATCAGCGTTTCAGGATTGAACGACGACGGCTGTTTTTACCTTTTTGACGTAGAGTCGGGCCGAGAGCTGAATCGGTTTGTTGCGGACTATTCCAATTTACGTAACAGAGAGATCGACTCAAAATTCTCTTATTATTTGACGCACCCTCAGGGGAACGTTTCGCCGGACGGCAAATTCATCTCCATCGTCCAGCCCGCAACCCCTGACGATAAGACCTCACTGCAACTCCGGGAAATTGCATCAAACAAGATCGTCTTCTCAATTGCGGATGTTGGCTGCCATTTCCACAAAGTGCAGTTTTCGGCAAACGCCAAGTATATGGCCGTCATAGCGGCGACGGCGCTTGACGACAGAGAAGGGGGCAAAAAAATCCAAGTATCGCAAGGACCCAAGGAAACTCAGAAATGGACAAAGAAGCCGCACACGGAAATCCGCGTTTGGGAAATGGCCAGCTGGAAGAAAGTGGGAAGTTTTATTTTGCCTGAGCAAACCGAAGAGAAACTCCGCGCTGTGAATTATGCGTTTTCGCCTGATTGTGCCTCCTTGGCGGCGTCATACCCCATAGATGCTAAATCGTCTCGTGCCCAGATTTGGGATATGGCCTCACAAAAGCCGGTGTGGGGCGTGGAGAATAACGACAAGAACGGCGGTCGGGCGCCCTTTGCCTTTTCGCCTGACAGCAAGGTTGTGGCCGCGCTTCATGCCGGCAAGATTTGTCTTTGGGATGCTGCCACCGGCCAACAGGTGAAGGAAGTCGCAGACAGCCTGAAACCGTGTGCCACTTTGCAATTCTCACCTGACGGGAAGCGTTTGATTGCTTGCAAGCCTGATGACAGCAACGCCCGCGGCCCCGGACGGATGTTGATGTGGGATTTGGCCTCCGGCACGAAAATGGACCTGCCGGTAGACCTGCCGGTTGACTTCCTCTTTTCCAAGAGCGGCGACACGCTCGTAATTGCGGACAGGGCCGATAGCAATCTGTTGATTTGCGACGGCGTGACAGGAAAAAAGAAAAACGTCATCAAGGTTGCCAAAGCCAGTAGGCATTTGACTGGAACCGCGTGGCCGTTTGACATTTCCCCGGACGGAAAAACGCTTGTTGTTGCGGACGCGCCAGGCCAGGTGCGCCGCTTCGAGATTGCAACGGCCAAAGAGATTCCGCCGCCCGGAATTGCCACCGACGTGGCCGAGGCTCTGGCATTTTCGCCTGACGGTAAAAAGCTCCTCGCCGTCGGCGCCACGCGAGTTTTGCTGCATGACGTTGACGACAACCAGCCGCCCGTGCCACTGCTGCGCAAGGTTGTCGAGCCAATTGAACCGAAGGAGCGGGACGACTACCGCGTTCGCGTCGGCAACCGGATGTGGCCAAATAGCAGTTGTGCTGTTTTTTCCGCGGACGGCAAGCTTGCGGCGGCCGGCTGGAAGGATGGAATGGTCACCCTTTGGGACACCACCAGCGGCACGCCCCTTTGGCAAAGCCAGGCTAACGAGTATCCCATTCACTCGTTAGCCTTTTCGGACGAAACCCAGACGCTGCTAAGCGCAGGGCTGGACGGACAGATCATTTGGTGGAACATCTCCAACGGCAAGATTTGGCGAAAATCGCTGCTTGCTGCGACGTCCAAGCAATCCTATTACCGTGACATCTATCCGCTCCACTTTGGACTTGGCGGACACACGGTTTGGGGCACGACGAGTTCGGCAAAAAGAGAACTGGAGGAGTGGGAGCTCGCCACGGGCAAATTGCGCCGCAAGATTAACGTGGTTTCAGAGGTTTTAGATATGGCCTCAGATGGCCACTCGATGCTCATTATGGGTGAGAATGCCTATCATTCGGTGGATTTGTTGTCCAGCGAGCCGCGGCGAAGTTTCGGGTGGTCTGCCTATCCCCAGCCTGAGAACAACCCCTACGGCTGGTGTCGGTTTTCGCCGAATGGCCAACTCGTCGCGGGCATCGTCAATGAGAACGTCATTCGCGTTTGGGACAGCCGCACAGCGACGATGTTGACCACCATTACAGGCGATAATGGCGGCTTCCGAACGCTTGCCTTCGCACCCGACGGAAAAACGCTAGCCACAGCAGGCAGTGACGGCACCATTCTGATTTGGCAGATGCCGAATGTCAAAACAGCACCATCCGCTCTGGCGGAAATCAAAGCAGACGAGTGGGCCGGCTTGTGGCAGAAACTAACTGGCTCTGACGCCGAGGCCGCGGGAAAAGCACTGCATCGTTTGGCCGCCGCCGATGGTGTTGTGAAATGGTTGGGCGACAAGCTAGCTTTGCAGATTCCATCGGATGAGTCGGCAAGATTGAGAATTGTCGAATTGCTAGATCGGATTGGAACGCAGGAGGCCAAGGCGCTGCTCAAGCTATTTGTCGATAGCGCCGCGAGTTGGCCGGCACGGTCGGCTCACGCTTCGTTGCAAACATTCTCATCGGTAAAGCTCAAACCTCAGAATAACGATGCCATGTCTGTTCCTCAAGGCGCCTTGGCGCGACTGGGATCGCTTCGGTTTCAAGCTGGCGCAGATCTAACGAACGTGCGTTATTCGCCTGATGGCAAGTCGATTTTCGCCATAACGTCCTCGGGGGAGCAGCACTGGGAAGTCATCAACCACCAAGCCGTTTTTGATTCAGTTACGGGTCACCTGCAATCCCAAACATTTATCAGGCAAGAGCAAATGTTTCGGATGGGAAAGCTTAGCGACCCCATCCCGCTCTGGCAATTCTCGCCAGATGGAAAGCTCCTGGCCACATCAAACGTTGGATATTTTGGTGACCCGTCTAACAACCTTCCCTCGCTCTGTGTCAGAGAAATAGCCACGGGCAAAATCATGTTGGGCGTGGAGGAGGATGTCCGAAACATCGCGTATTTGCGTTTTTCTCCACATGGCAACACACTGATTACAATCGACAGGTTTAGCGGTGCTGTCAAGTTGTTCGACCTCACGAAAAAACAGATGAAGGAGCTGGAAAAAGCCCCAGGAAATCCGTTCCACCCACTTGAGGCCACATTTTCACCCGACGGACAAATCCTTCTCATTGGCGGCAACGATGACAAGGGTCGCGTCGAGTTTTGTTGGCACTATGTCGGCCGCGGCCTCCAGGTCGTTCGCATGGCACTCCGCCCATTTCAGGATGAAAGACCAGCGCATGAGCGGTACGACACTTTCCCCATCCGTTTTGCGCCGGATTCCAAGCATATAGTGCTGGTGTCTGCCGACACTCAAGACAAGAAACCCCACTTGCTGCTCGTGGCTGTCGAGTCCGGAATAATCCTCCGGGATTTCGGCGAGTATCCGGAGATGCGTCCGTCGTTCACTTTTTCACCGGACGGAAAGCAGGTGATGGCGCATTGCAAAGGAAAACTGAGGCGCTGGAACGTTGACACAGGCAAGGAATTGGAGGCCGTCCCCGGCGGCTATGAAAAGGAGATTCAATTCACACTGGACGGAAAGACGAAGGAGATTCAATTCGCACCGGACGGCAAGACGTTTGCCATCTGTGCGGCCTCCGAGATTCGTCTTCATGAAACCATGAGCGGGCGGGAGTTGCACCGCATTCCGCTTGATTCTCAGATCATCGAAGCAATGCTCCGGCACAACGCCTTTGGTCAGGGCGCTGGCGAAGGACTCGCTTTTTCTCCGGACGGAAAGACATTGGCGCTCGCCTATCGACGCACCATCCGCCGCTGGGATGTGACGACGGGTAAAGAAATTGAACCGGCGCCTTATTCTCAGACCATTCACGCGGTTGCCGTGGCGAACGGCAGTCAAACCGTCGCGGCCGCCACGTCTCATGAAGCCCAAGTATGGGATGCGAGCGCAGGCAAATTAGTCATGCGCGTCTTGGCCTGGCCGGATGCCGACAAGAAGACCGTCTCACTAACCGCAGTGGCTCTGTCCACGGATGGAAGGCGGCTCGCCGTGGGTGGCAGTGACGGAACGGTGGCATTTTTCGACGTTCCGAAAGGCAAGCGTCTTACGCCCATTCGCGCACACAATGCTGCGGTGATCAGCATTGTGTTCTTGGCGGACGGCAACACGGCGCTGTCCGCAGACTTGACGCACGGCGTCATGCTCTGGGATGCCAACACCGGCGCCAAGCTGCGAAAAATTGAGATGCCGGCGCCAACCAGCATCAAGGTCCTCAAATCGATTGCAGGAGGACCAGAGCTATGGCATGAGCGTTTCGAGTCATCTTATTTCTTTTGGCCTCGCCAACTCGCGCCCGCGCTGTCGCCCGATGGCCGCCAGCTTGTGGTGTCTTCTCAAGCATCCGTTGCACTGTTCGAGTTGGCCAGCTCGAAGCCACGCGGCGTGAATTATCCCATGCCCCGCAATGGAAAGACCGCTGTCTCACGCGATGGGCGTCTCTTGGTTATCGGACCGGATTGGAGTGAATCGTACTACATCGACAGGGACTCGGCTTTGCATCTGATTGATGTGGCAACCGGCGTCGAAATGCGGATCGTCGCCAATTTCCCGCGCATTCGTGATTTCTGCATTTCGCCGGATGGCAAGTTCCTGGCAGCGTGCAGCACTGACGGCATTCGCATTTGGGACACCGCGACGGGCACTCACCAGGCGACAATGTACGGCCATCGAGGAATCGTGACGACGCTCTGCTTTTCACCAGATGGAGGCACGCTCGTTTCCGCCGCTTATGATGGCACGCTGCTTGTTTGGAATATGGCGGAAGTGACATCCAAGAAAGCAATAAGGGAACTGACGGCAGGGGAGCTTGCAACCCTGTGGCAAGAGTTGGGTTCGTCCGATGCCGCGCTAGGGGCTGAAGCCATGCGGCGTTTGGCGGCCAATCCGAAACAAACCGTTCGGCTCTTTGTTGAAAAGGTGAAACCGGTGACGATGCCCAAAGCGGACATTGCCGAATGGGTGGCCGATCTGGACAGCCTGCAATTCAAGGTGCGAGCGAAAGCCACGAAGGACCTGGAAGATCTGGGTGAGCTTGCAGAGCCGGCATTGCGAGCGCGTTTGGCCGGAAAGCCATCGCTTGAGCAGCGGATGAGAATCGAGAAACTCCTTGCACAATTGAGCGAGCCGATAGCCAACAGCGGGAAACTGCGCGCATTGCGGGCGGTTGAAGTTCTGGAATTGCTGGGGACTGAGCAGGCGGTCGAATTGCTGCGCTTGCTTGCTGGCGGATTGGGGTCCGCGTATGAAACGCGTCAAGCCCAGGCAGCCCTAAGAAGGAGTGGAGTGGGAAACTGAGGATTGCAAGGAATGAGTTGAATGGTTGGCTTTTCTGCCACAAGGGACCCACTTGCTACCAAGAGGGGCGCTAATTCGCCGCCGTCTTGACAATCGCTGGCCAGCCTTGTTCCCTTTCTGGGCCTGACAATAAACGCACGCAGTTCTCGTGCCCACTTCCCAGCTTGGTGAGGTGGCGCGTTGCCGGTTGAAGAAGAGGGACTTATGTTTATTTTCAGGTTCTTAAACTAAACTGGCCTTTTTCGCCTCAACGTTTTGGGTGGCAAAATGCGAGTAACGTGTTCCTGCGACAAAACTCTAAACGTCAATGACGGTTTGCAAGGAAAGCGCGTAAAATGCCCGGCTTGCGGTGAGGTGCTGCTCGTGACAGCCGCCAAACCTGCCGCATCTCCAGCACCGGATTCCTCCGTCCGTCGTGAGCCGCCGAGGCTACGCGGTGCTGCCGCAGAAGGTGAAAAAGCAGAGAGGCCGCGGAAACAGACAAAAAAGAAGAGTGAGGATTCTTCGGACCGCGGCAATATGAAGGTGCTTGTGCTTGGTGGAGTAGGTGTACTGGTAGTCGTGTTGCTTGCCGCAGGGGCTGTATTCTATTTGAATCGGAAAACCGAACCGGACCAGGCGTCAGCACCCCCTGTCAAGCTTCAGACAAAACCAAAAAACCCCGAAACTGATCAAACCAACAAGCCGCTTGATACCAAACCACAGTCCAAGGCAAAGCCGACCGCCAAGCAACTCAAGGAAGTGCCGCGGGTTCCATCTCCGACCGAGTTGGCCAAGCTCGCCTACGTGCAAGAGCTTGTTTTTGCCCCGGATGGCAAATTACTGGCTACCATACAATTCTTTAGTGGGCGGGCTCACTATGCACTTCAGATCTGGGATTTGGCGTCTGGCAAGGAGCTTCTAAAGCTTCATGAAGGGAACGACTCAGTGGAGCAAATTTTTTTCTCTCCCGACGGTCAATTCCTGGCATGCTTTTTTTTCCACCACAGCAAGGTCAAAGTTTGGGAGGTTTCTAGCGGAAAACTCACACAGACATTTAAGGCTCCGCCAAATACGGTGTTTGGAGATCGGTTGCTTGGTTTCTCTCCTGACAGCAAAGCTGCGTTTGCTGCAGCCGACAAGAACGTTTATCGGCTTAACATTGAAGACGGACAAGCTCAGATGTTAGAGCGCATACAAGTGAATTCTGACCATCGCATGGCCGCCATGCCTACCGCGCCCTTCATTGCTTTGGCAGGCAAAAGCTTGTTCCTCCTTGATGAAATGAATGGGCTGGGAAAATCAGTGTGTCCGCTGTCAGGAGCGACAACTCAAATGGCATTTTCCGGCGACGGCAAGACGCTCGCGGTTTGCTACGTGGAAGGTCATATCGACATAATTGACACGGAAAGCTGGACCTTAAAAACCACTCAGCGCCGTGAAAAAAGTGAAGGATTCACGGACTACCTGCGTTTTAGCCTCAATCGCGATGGCAAATACCTTGTGGGCGTGCCGGATCTGGACCCTAAGGCTTTTGGCGATGACGAAAGGCGCGCTGAATTGTGGGATGTCGCCTCGGGAGACATGCGCAAACTGACATTGGGACTCTTTTCCCAGATCGTTTTTTCTCCCGACGGCAACACACTCGCTGTTGCACAAAGCAATTCATACCTGCGATTCTTGGATGCGAAAACTGGAAAGCCAGGTGAAGGAAGCAAAAACCCATAAAGACAGGGTGGCACGCCGGCGACAAATCGGAGGCGCGTTACTTTCTCAGCAGCGTGGCGCGCCAAGGTCAAAAAGCTGGCACAAGGGGTTCGAGATCATTGGGCCATCGCAAACGGCCTGCACTGGGTTTGGGGAAGCGCTTGGTTTACGTGCAGTCTATGGAGCAATGTCTCAATCCCCATTGGCTTTCCCATTTACCGGAAGAGGCTCACGAAGCGCCCATAGGTCCCAGGCTAACACGGTCGTGTCCAAGCCGCCGGAGAGCAACTGGCCGTGTGGCGCGAATGTCAGTGCTGTAACCCCGTTGCGGTGGCCCCGGAATTCCGCCCGGACTTTCCAGGTCGCCACTTCCCAAAGTTTGATCGTGCCGTCGGGTCCAGACGTGGCCATCGTCCGGCCATCTTGCGAGAATGCTGTACAGGTTGCCTCCCCGATCGGCAACCCGTCACGCAATACCGTCAGCTGCCGCCCCGAGGCCACCTCATATACATAAAGGCGATTTGAATCTTGCGGCCGAAATCCTCCAGGCCCTACTAGCCGGCCGGCGGTGGCGATAAGCCTGCTATCGGGCGAGAACGCCACGCTATCGACGCTGTACTTGTAGCCGGGCAACTCGTGGCGTTCCTTGCCGGTCGCCACGTCCCACAATCGCACGACGTAGAGGCTGCCGGCGTTCAATTTAGAAATCACTGCCAAGGTGCGACCATCGGGTGACAAAACGGCCCGGCGCATGAAACGGAGCTTCATTTTTTCGTCGGCGGGCCCTGCGTTGAAGGCTCGCACTTCCTTACCGGATACCACATCCCAAAGCCGCACCTGGTTATCGCCGTGATCGACCGCGATCAGAGTTTTGCCGTCCGGAGTGAACGCCAGGTCGTTGGCGTCGCCCTTGAAACTGGGGAAGCGGTCGATGAATTGATCAGAGGCGACGTCATACAGGCGCAAACGTCTGCCCGTGGCAGTCGAACCGCGCCTTACGGGATCCTCGAACTTGATGCTTTTGTCTTCGACAGGCCAGGCCACGAACTTGCCGTCGGGACTGAGAGCAATGCCCGCCGCCCACGTGGCCTCGAAGAAGCGTATGTGCTTGGCGGTTTTGGCGTCCCATAGGTGAGCGTCACCATCCTCACTGCTGGTCACGACGTGGCGGCCGTCACCGCTAGCGAGCACCTGGTCCACGCCACTGTCCCCGGCCATCTCTAGGTTAAGGGACTTGCCTGTGGCCATGTCCCAGCGGTAGATGACGCCGGAAACGGCGCCGGTCAGCGTTTTCCCGTCGGACGAGAAACTGAGGCCCAGAGCGTGCCGGCCGATCTGCCGCAACTCCTTGCCGCTGGCCGAGTCGTAGAAGCGAATGGCATCACCGGCGGCGGCAACGGTTTTGCCGTCGGGGGTAAAGGCGACACTGCGAACGGGATAGCCGTACTGGGCAAAGACATGCTGCACTTTCCCGCTTCCGACATCCCAGAGCCGCAAACGTGCATCACGCGCGGATCTTCCGCCAGTGGCCAGAGTCTTGCCGTCCGGCGAAAATGCCAAGGTGTGGAGGTCGTCCGGACCGGTGGCGATGCGGCGCAGTAACTTTCCAGTGGCAACTTCCAAGATACGGACATAACTGTTGTTTTTTTCGTGGCCCTCGGCTGCCAACAGTTTGCCGTCAGGAGAAAACGCGTAGGCATAAACAACACCATCGTGTGCGAAGGTACGGACGACAGTGCCTTTGTCTACGTCTAGCAAGTAGATGGCCTTGCCATTGCTACCGCTGGCGAGGGCCAAAGCCTTGCTATCGGGAGAAAAGAGGCACTTGTTGATTAGGGCTTTTCCAGGCTCGATCTTCCTTAGTTCTTTGCCCGTGGCCGCGTCGTGGAGGTGAATGGCTTGGCCCACCTTGGTGGCCAATGTCCGGCCGTCGGGAGACAGGGCCACAGCGTAGGGGCCATAGGCCGTGCGGGGGAAAGTCGTACGGACGCGGCCGTTGGTAAGGTCGAAGATGCGGATATCGGCATCGGCGAACAAGTGGTCGCCCCAGGCCGCGGCAACCTTGCCGTCAGCCGAGACGGCCAGCGACTCGATGCGTGTGCCGTGCCTGTAGCGGATAGTGCCGAAGCGCAGGGCGCTTCCGGCGGGCAGAGGGTCGCCGAAAGAGTCGGTAGCGCCAGTCGCTGCCTTTTTTCCTTGGCCGCCAGTTTTGCCGGTGACGCCGGCCGATTGTGCAATTTGCGTCTCGCGGGACGCGAACCCCACACCCAAATTAGGAGCAGCCAAACCGGCACCGCTCACTTCGAGCCCAAGCGCCAACAGAACAAGAACGACCTTAGTTTTCATTTCGATCATTTCCCTCTTGGCTTCCTCGCGTTTTCGCCGTCAATGAGCCATTCTACTTTGCCCGCTCACCTGCGCCGCATCAAATCTGCGCCGGCGAGTGGCACACCCGTTAATCGTCAGAGATGGCTAACGAGAAGCGAAGCGGGGCGTGGGGTGCCAAGCTCATCTGTGGCCGTTCCAAGTTCCGGCGGTGGAACTCAGGGCATGGAACACACCACCCGCCGAGGCCGGCCTTGGAGCGCCGTACAGGTTACCCGCGTCTTGAACTTGGCGGTTTGAAGCCCTCAATCGCCCGTTCACTGGTCCCGTTCCCTAGTCAGGCTTGCGGCCGCGTTGCGGGCAGGATGGTGGGTTTGACAAGGCAGACGGTGTACCGGCTTCTAGGTGCAAGCCGTGTAAAGGCGGAATGACAGACCAGCGCGGGCTGAATCCGCCGTGAGCCTTTCCCACGCAATCGTGCCATTCGCAGCGACCGATGCCACAAATTGCGCCATTTGCGGTACTCCAGCTTGACACCGTTCAATTCAATCGGTCCAACTTTGCGATCTATTTGACCTTGAGGGCCGCTGGGCGGCTGGAACGATAACGTTTGCCCTATGGTCAAACAAACGGTGCATGGGCAGGATTGCTCCTTGTAAGAAACCGGCGGACCATTTCAGCTTTCAGCGCGCCTCGGAACACTGAGCTTGAACAAACCAGTATTCGTCCGACGGAGCTGCAAGTGCGGTCCGCAGGTTCTTCGTTAGTCCGCTCCAGTCGATGTCGGCCAGACCGACTTTGGTCCCTCCAAATCCAGCCATTACACTGACGCCGCTGCCGAAGGTCTGCTTACCTACGACGACGCGACTACCATGGCTCACCTGCGGTGACAAATCCGGACGCGGCGGACGATCGGCAATCAGGGTTACGACGAGACATACCCCGCTACCGTCGGGAATGCGTTCCATCACGAGCTTGACACCGCGCACACCTTTTGGCAACGACGCCGCGGTTCCTTTGAGCAATTCCAAGAAACTTGCCTCTGTGATGGGATTTCCCTTGAGCCCTTCCACTTTGCGGCGCAATGCATCTTGTGGCTCCACAGAATCGCTGCTGAAACGCGTTTCGGTAACGATCAAGCCAAGCCGGGCGGCCAGACGTTGAAAGTCGGAATATGCAGTGTGGTCCGATTTGAGGGAACCTAGCTGCATTTGCACCGCAGGCAGCGCCGAAAGCCCGAGCCTTTCCAGGGCTTCCATTGCCCGCTTACGCTCGGCGTCCGCTTTTGAGTCGAGGACGGCTTTGAGCAAGGGTTCGACCTGCTCTTTAGGTGCCGGCGCAATACGGCGAGGCGGCGGAACAGCGATGGCTTCCATGCCGCGCTTTTTGAGCCATTCGTTCTTGACGGCGGTTCGCTCGCGTTCACGTACTTGGAAAGGCCCATGAATGTCGAAGAGCTTGGGCTGCTTCCAGCGACCAGCAAGTGCTTCCGCGGCAAGGTCACAGAGAGATGGATTGTGCAGCGCCTTGACACCGAATCCTCCGCGTGACATCGATGTTTCATCTTGGTCATCAAGGAGCTTCACCAGAATGTCCTCGATGGCTGCAACGGCTTCCGCGCTCAACGGTTTGTCTTGCAGATCCTTCTCCACTTGCTGGAGTTGGTCGATGATATTCGAGCGTGAATGCTCGGTGTGCCGGCGGGCGCAAAGATTTCGGCGAGCTTGTCGAAGTCGTCTGGCTGCTGGTCGTCCTTGGAACCAGCGGAGGACGACCCTACGTAGGCGACTCCAATCCCAGGATGCAAAAGAATACAGAACAGAAACGCTAGTGATGCAAGCCGCATAAATAACCTCCTTGCGTTGCCGAAAATGGAGGGGTTCGAAATGGATCTTACGCGAGGTTCATTGAGACGTTACGGATTCTTGAGTCGTCAGCCAACTGGCTTGATTCCTGGGATTAGTCAGAGTCACTTTCGCGCGTTCGGTCCGCAACGCCGAAGCAACTTCGGGCGCAAAGGTAACGCGGCCGATCCGACCGTTCCTGAAAGAGTCTGTCAAGCGGAAACGGTTTTCTGCGGGTTTTTGCGCACCGATTGCGCTTTGCGTAGTCGCCTTGTTTTCCGGTCCTGATCTGTGCACCTCGCGTGGTCGCTGTTTGTTGTTCTTTGATTCGTCTCGGTTGTCGTCGCTACGGGAAGTTGCAATCGTTCTTTTCAAGGCGATTGCTCCCAAAACATTCCTTCGCGAGGTACCGCTCACGAATGCCGTGAGCGGCTCTGCCTGGTATTTAGTTTTGGCAGATGCGGATTTATCTGGTGCGAATTCCTCACCGTAAGGGCCACTCCATACAACGCGTCGTGCTGCCTGACTTTGCCATTGCTGGCCCAAGCCATCGCATCCACGGTCGGATTCGAGTTGGCCCAAACGGGAGGGATCTCGAGTTGCAAGGCAACTCAGGTCGAACAACCGGCCGAATCTTGGCTCGCCTTTTCTCCTTCTTGGTTTGAGGGTAACTCCGGTACAATGCATTTGACCTGGGCGGAGGATAGGGCTCTGCTGGGGAAGCAACCCGAGCGCCGTCCCAGGGGCCAAAACCGAATGGGGCGGCACGATGCCGCCCTCTGCCATTCGGGATTGGCACCATGCGCTAAATCCATCATGCGGCCGCAAGTTCTCGACACTCGGCATACGTCTTCTGCTTACTCGGCATGTGCCAGATGATTGTGGCCAATTTGCGCATCACGGCCACACGGGCGATGGAGGATCCACGCCGGCGTTTAATGCGTCTAAACCACTCTCGCAGCCGAGCGTCCTTGCGAACCACCTTGTACACCAATTGGGCCAGCAGCCATCGCGCCGTGGTACTACCTGCCTTGGTAATGCTGCCCAGACGCTGGTTGTTCTCGCCGCTGTTGCGACACCCAGGCGTCAGCCCCCAGTAGTTGGCCAGGCTGTGAGCACGCGGGAAACGCTCGATGCGGCCGACCCGACACGCCAGCGACAAGGCGGTAAATCGACTCCCCATGCCCGGCATCGTGGCGAGAATCGTCGTCTCCTTGCACGCGTCCGAACGCTGGGCGATCACCTTCTCCAGTTCCTTCAGGCGCTGCTGAACATGTTCAACGTCGGCGAGCAAGTGGTTCATCTCCAGGCGATCAATCTCCGGTAACACCAACTGCTTCAGCCAGGCGATGGCCGCAACCGTGGGGAACGTCTTGGTCGGCATCTCCCATTGCAGGTTGTGGCGCCGGAGAATCTGCTTGATCTTGTTGATGACGCGCGTCAGATCCCTTCCGGCATCCTTACGCAACGTTGTCAGTCGCCGGTTCTCCTGGTCGCTGGTGCTGGCGATGTCCACTTGACGCAGGCCGCGGACCGGCTTGCCGTGCAGCAGGCGATCCCGATTGACCCATAACAGCTCGCTCAGCGCGGCTGCGTCACGTCGATCCGTCTTGCGTTTTTTCCGGTCGTCCGGCTGGATCAGGATGACCTTGTGACAGCGGTAGTCTTGCAGCATGCGAATCAGCCAATCGTTGAAGCCGCAGACCTCCAGCACCGCGACGAATGACTCACCCTGCTGCAAGCGCTCGCGCGTCAGCCGCTGGAAAAACGCATTGATTTTCTCCGGCTCCGTCGACACCTGTCGGGCCTGCAAAACGTCGCCGTTTTCATCGCGGAGCGAGATTGTGATTTGCCGAGCGTGTTGATCGATTCCAAGGTACAACATAGTTGGTTCTCCTGTTGGGGTAAAAAGGATTCAGCAAACTTCAATTTACCCGATGGGAGAACCGCTTCTTCTTAACGCCGCTCTTTCATAGATATCAACGCACGCAGCGTCCGATAAAACATTAACTGTCAGGTCGTCATTGGTGATCCGACAGGTGGCGTGCTGGCGGACATTGCGCGGTGCTTTATTTTTTCTCCGGCACAACTCGGGCACCGCGCAGGCGGTAAGGCCAGATCAGTACCGTGGCATCGGCAGCACCGCTAGCGAGCAACTCACCGTCTGCAGAATACGCCAGGCAGTAGATTGTCGCGTCGCCGTGGCCGGCGAGATCCACCCGCTTTTTCATGGTGGCGAGTTCGTAGATTACGATGCGATTCTCTGCCGACCCGGCCGAGTCATATCGGACGGCACAGGCCAGTTCGCGCCCGTCAGGTGAAAAGGCCAGGCCGGTAACGGTCGCCTTTTCGTCCAGCGTGAGCGTTACCGCCTTCTTGGTGCCGAGCCGGAGCACGCACAGGCGGTTCCTCGCTTCGGGGAACGCCAGCCAACCGCTATCCGCGGAGAAAACGATCGCCTTCTCGACGCCGACTACCCGGGGCCAGTCTGCGTCAAGCGGCCAGGCGCACATGACGACGTGCTTCTTGTCGTCCCACAACACCAATTTTTTCGTATCGGTGCCGAACGCAAAGAACCGCCCGTCCTCGGCAACGCGCACACTGGTCAGCGCCACGCCTTGGTCCCAAGCTTCGGTCGTCCACCGAACCAGATCCTTTCCACCGGCCGTGTCCCAGATGCGGACTACATTCGACTGCAGCGAGACCGCTTTCCGCCCGTTGGCGAACAGGCTCAGCGTTTCGGTGTCGGTCGATTCGTCGTAACACAGCAGCTTGCCCGTCCGCAGGTCCGAGAGCCAGGATTTCATCAAGACATGGCGGTTTGGGCAACCGTCGAAACAGACGACGACATCGCCCGCCGCCGCCATATCGATGCGGTCACGGCTCCAGGTAGTCTCAAGTCCCGCAAGTTTCACGTCGCGCAGCTTGACGCCCTTGCGCGCGTCCCACCACGACACCTCGCCCCCCTGGGTGCCGACCAAAAGTTCGTCCTGGTCCGTAAACCGCAGTGCGCTGATTGCATCGCGCCGGCTGGCCGTCGGGGAGTAGAGTTTGCCGGTCATGGGCTCCCAGCAATACACCATGCGATCAACCAGGGCGAGGGCCACAAGCTCGCCCATCGGCAATGACGCGAACTGTTGCGCCGCGCCGGCGC
>Ga0134121_10002730_pt1 | contig 15064 bp, 12 predicted proteins | sample KB301_FD_96463 | JGI IMG/M metagenome (GOLD analysis project Ga0134121, IMG submission 96463) | Terrestrial soil microbial communities without Nitrogen fertilizer from Kellogg Biological Station, Michigan, USA - KB3-0-1 | ecosystem: Environmental > Terrestrial > Soil > Unclassified ... | reverse complement strand
GTCCTCGCTCTCGTCCTCTCCGCTGTTCCCGCTCAGGCCCAACCCCGCGACCACGGCTCCCGGGTCTCCGCTCAAGACGCCGCCTCATGGCTCGACGCGGCCCTGGGCTGGCTGCAGGGTCTCCTGGGCGATGAGACCGGTACCCGGCCAGCCAAGGGCGGCCCCGGGCATCTGGGGCATACTGTGCCGATGACCGGGTCGTGCCTCGACCCGTGGGGCCACGAAATTACCTGTCCGGACTATCCAGGGTAGGTTGGTTCGGGGCGGCCATCCGCCGCCCCTCACACTCCCTCTCCAGCAACTCCCCTACTTCGATATTCAGATTCGGCTGTCCCGCTTACACCGGATCCGGGCACCTACCTGGTAGACAGCAGTAAGTGTTGGTCCGCTCCGGCTCGGTCAACGAAGGAGACCAGGCCCTAGGGGGTGTCTCATGTTGAAGGATCATCCGACGGCCGAGGATTTCGAAGGCTTCCTGCGGAGCGCCTCTGGACCGGGTACCGCCGTGCGGAATGCACGGGTCCTACGCCATCTCTTGGCGGAGTGCTCTTCCTGCCGCCGCCACTTGCTGGAGATGGGCTGGGGCGAGCGACGCCTGGAACGCCTTCTCCGCTTCCCCGTCGACTGGGCCGAGCACAGCATTGCGGAAGCCGAGGCTTCCTACGACTACGGCCAGGCCTTCGCATCGACCGAGCAGGCGCTCGGAGCATACCTAGCTGAAGGAGAACCGACGGAGAGAACTCCAGAAGAGCTATTAGCGGAGCTCGCTCCCCTTTCTCCAGACGAGCAGACGCGTTGGGTGATGACCTACAACCGTTTCGCCAATCCTGATCTCGTCCGAAAGCTCATCGACATGAGCCATGCCGTTCGGTACGAGAACACGGCCCGGATGCTCCTCCTCGCTGATCTGGCCCGATTGGCCGCCGAGACCTGCACGGTCGCAATCGCCGGCAGTGCACCGAAGCTGGCCGACCTACGAGCTCTGAGCTGGCGCCAGTACGCCAATGCCTTGCGCGTCTCCGGACGCCTGCACGAGGCCGAGGAGGCGTTCGCGAATGCGCAGCGGCTCTGCCAGGAAGGAACAGGCGATCCCCCGCTTCGCGCATCCCTTCTCGCGCGAATGGGGTCTCTACGATACTTCCAACGGCGCTTCGATGAGGCGATCGCGCTCGACGATGAGGCCATTCGCATCTACAGTGAACTCGGCGAGAGCCGCTCGGTCGTCCCGATCATGGTCCACAAGGCTGTCGCTCAGATCTACGCGGGCGAAGCCGGCGCTGCTGTGCTAACCCTGAACCGGGTGATCCCCCTTATTGACCGTGAGGACGATCCGTATCTGTTGATAGTGGCTTGTCACAATCTGATCCGCTGCTATATCGACCTGGGGCAGCCGGAGCAGGCTTTGTCCCTGCTCTTCGAGGTGCGGAGTCTCTATCAAGACTTCCAGGACTCGCTCATCGTGCTGCGGGCTGGGTGGCACGACGGACAGTTCCTGCGCGACTTGGGATACCTCCAGGCCGCAGAGGCGGCGCTCCTGCAGACGCGCCAGGGCTTCGCGGAGAAGGAGCTGCCATACGAGGTTGCCGTGGTCTCCCTCGACCTCGCGGATGTCTACTTGCGGCTCGGGGAGAGCGAGAGACTACGCGAGACAGCCTCCGAGATGGTGCCGATCTTCAAGGCGCTCGAAGTCGACCAGGACATGATGGTGGCACTGCTTCAGCTCCAGCATGCGGATCGGCAGAGCCGCAAGGCCTCGGAGCTGATCCGGTTCCTGAGCACCCGTCTCGAGGAGCTGCCCCACCAGCCTTCTCTCCAGTAAACCTACCTGCTCGCGCCAGCGGGTGAAAGGCGGCCTCCGGGGCCGCCTTCTTCGTTTCGTTTCAAATCCGGAATTGGCTATTTATCTCTTTGAGCCCACGGGGCTTATCCTGGTCTGGTCTTGTCCCGCTTTCCCTTGCTCGCTACACTCCAGAGACAAAGACGCTTGGTGATTTCTGCTGGTCCATTCGCGGCACCGCCGAAGGAGGCGGAGGCCGCTTCTCTGATGGAGGGATATGTCATGTTCCGTTCTCTTTCTTCTCGCAGCACCGTGGCCGTCGCGTTCGTCCTCGCTCTCATCCTGTCCACTGTTCCCGTCCAGGCGCTACCCCTCGATTCCGGCTCCGACCTCCCGACTCTCGACACCTCGTGGCTCGATGCGGCCCTGAGTTGGCTGGGGGACCTGCTGGGCGGCAGCGACCCGGAGCCGCTCCAGAGCATGACCACCGTTGGGGGTACCACCAGCACCGGCACCAAGAGTCCGCTGTCCGGATCCTGTGTCGACCCGCAAGGCAACTGCCACATTGGCGGTGGGGGTATCTGATCACCTCCAGCTAGGGTGGAGCGCAGTTCCAATGTCCCGCTTGCCCCGGAGCCGGACACTTAGCTGATAGCAGCTGTTATGTTGGTCCGGCTCCGGCCAGGCCACGCATCGTGACCAGGCCCTGGAGGTTTTTATGTTGAGGAATCATCCGACGGTTGAGGATTTCGAAGGCTTCCTGCGGAGCACCACTGGATCTGGGAGCTCAGCACGAAATGCACGAATTCTGCTCCATCTCCTGACAGAGTGTTCTTCCTGCCGTCATCGGTTGTTGGATATGGGTTGGGGTGGGCAGCGCCTGGAGCGTCTCTTCCGCTTCCCGGCCGACCGCGGAGAGCAGGGCGAGATAGAGACCGTAGCTCCCTACGATTACGGTCAGGCGTTCGCTGCAGCTGAGCAGGCGCTCACCGCGTTCTTTGCCAAAGGCCGGCCTGCCGAGAGCACTCCAGAGGCCTGCCTCGCCGAGCTGGCTCCCCTCCCCAAGGAGGAGCAGGCCCGTTGGGTCTCGACCTACTCCCGGTTTACAAACCCGGAGTTCATCCAGAAGCTCATCGCAATGAGCCACGCCTCCCGCTATGAAAATCCGTCACGCCTGCTCCATCTGGCGAATCTGGCACGGTTCGCTGCCGAGGCTTGTACCCTTGCCACGGCGGGCAGTGCCGCCAAGCTGGCCGATCTAAGGGCTCAGGGATGGCGCCAGTATGGAAACGCACTCCGCGTTTCAGGGCGGATTCACGAGGCTGAGGAGGCGTTCAATCGCGCACGTCGCTTCTGCGATGAAGGGACCGGCGATCCGCCGCTTCGCGCCTGGCTTTTCGAGCAGACCGCGTCACTGCGCATCTTCCAGCGCCGGTTTGAAGAGGCGATCGCGCTGGCCGAGGAGTCTGGCCGGATCTACCGCGAGATCGGCGACAGCCCCTCAGTCGCGAGCACCATGGTCCAGAAGGCCATCGCTCAGATCTACGCGGGGGATGCCGAGGCCGCCGTGACGACCCTCAACCGCGCGATCCCTCTCATCGACGATCAGAAGGATTCGCGCCTTCTGCTGGCGGCCTGCCACAACCTGGTCCGCGGCTATATCGACCTGGGGCAGCCGGAGCTGGCCCTGTCGATCTATTTCGAGGCACGGGAGCTTTACCAGGATCCTCACAATCCCCTCATCGAGCTGCGGGCCGGCTGGCAGGAAGGACAGATCCTGCGCGATCTCGGCCATCTGCACGCCGCCGAGACGACGCTCCTGCGGGCCCGCCAAAGCTTTCTGGAGAGGGACCTCTCCTATGAGGTGGCGCTGGTCTCTCTCGATCTCTCCGAGGTCTTCCTGCGGCTCGGAGAGACCGCCAAGCTCTTCGAAGCAGTGGCGGAGATGGTGCCGATCTTCAAGTCTCTCGGGGTGGATCGTGAAGTGCTGGCGGCGCTGCTCCAGCTCCAGAAGGCCAATGAGCAGAGTCGCGAGGCGCTCGATCTGATCCGCTTCCTGAGATCCCGGATCGAGCAGCTGCCCAACCGGCCAGCGCTGTAGCAACCCCCTTACGTCCGGTCACCTCGCGGAGGCGGCTTCGTGCCGCCTCCGTTTCAGTCCGCCGTCTGGTCCTGCTTCCAAGCGGCGCGCCGGGCGATTGCCGCCTTCACCACCCGGCGGCTCTCCTCGAACCGGTGGTCGGACCGGGACGGTTGACGGCTCGAGCCTTCCTGCGGCTCCGGATCGTAGCCGCAGAGGCGGGCGAAGAAGTCTCCTGGAGTCTCATCCAGAGCCGGGAGCACTTCGAGCAGGGTCTCGAAGCTGACTCCCTGGGGTCCATCGAGCAGGGCCGCCAACCGCCCCTTCTCCCACCCGAGGCGCTGCTCGATCGATACCAGGGCCGTTCCACTCCGCTCGATCAGCTCACGCAACAGGGCGGCGATGCGCTCCTCGGAAGAAAGCACCATGCCGGGGATCATAACATTGGCGCGCCGGTGAGCTGCAGACCGCCGGCTGGCACCGATTTTGCCGCCCCTCGGCTCCGTCGGCGGAGCTGCGCAATGAAACTAAGCTCGAATCGGTGGGCCAAGATGCTGTCGGAGGTGGTCTCCAACTGGAACCGGCATGGGGCTTCGTCCCAGAGCGCGGCGCTCGCCTTCTATACGATCTTCTCGCTGGCGCCGGTCCTGGTCGTGGTCATCGCCGTGGCCGGAGCGGTGTTCGGCGAGGATGCCGTGCGGGGCCGGATCTTCTCTGAGTTCCAGGGTTTGATGGGGCGCGAGGCGGCTCTCCTGGTCCAGGAGGTGCTGAAGAGCGCCGCCAAGCCCGCCACGGGACTGATCGCGACGCTCCTCGGCATCGGCACGCTGCTGTTCGGCGCCACGGCCGTGTTCGTCCAGCTCCAGGATGCCCTGAACCGGGTCTGGGGGGTGGCCCCCAAACCGGGGGCAGTTTTTACAACCCTCCTCCGCAAACGGCTCCTGTCGTTCGCGGTCCTGATCAGCGTCGGCTTCCTCTTGATGGTCTCCCTGGTATTGAGCGCCGCGCTCTCGGCGCTGAGCTCCCGCCTGGAGGCCCTCCTGCCCGTCGACGTCGGTCTCCTTCAGGTATTCAACTTCCTGCTCTCCTTTCTCCTCATCACGCTGCTGTTCGCGCTGATCTATCGTCTCCTGCCGGACGTGCGGCTCGACGGCCGCGACGTGATGCTCGGCGCGGTCGCGACCTCGCTCCTGTTCGTGGTGGGCAAGACGGCGATCGGCTACTACCTGGGGCAGACGAGCGTGGCTTCGGCGTATGGGGCGGCAGGCTCGCTGGTCGTGGTGCTCCTCTGGGTCTACTACTCCTCGCTGATCTTCTTCCTCGGTGCCGAGCTCACCTGGGCGTACTCGCGCCAGCACCGTTCCCACCGCGCACAGCCCGAGGAGGGCGCCATGCGGGTCCCCCAGGAGCTCGCGGGGGCCACGGCCCCGAACCCGGAAGCGCTCGCCAAGCTGAAAGAGCTCCAAGGGAGGACAGCCTCTTGACCAGCGGCCACCGCGGCGGACGCGCCGCAGCGCTCACCCTGATCCTTCTCATCGGGTTCCTGGCCGGAGCCGTCCGAGCCGTCGCAGCCACCCGCACCGACGAGCGCGTGCGCATCGACATCGACGGGATCGACAAGGACCTGAAGCGCAACGTCCTCGCCTCGCTGAGCCTGGAGGACGCGCGGGACGACAAGGATCTGAACGAGGAGCGCATCCGCCGGCTGCACGCCAGAGCCGAGGAGGAGATCGCGACCGCTCTGCAACCGTTCGGCTACTACCGGCCCAACGTCCAGTCCACCCTTGAGCAGGACGGCAAGACCTGGGTGGCCCACTACCAGGTCGATGCGGGACCGCCGCTCAAGGTGGCGAGCCTGGACGTGCAGGTCGTGGGTGAGGGATCGGACGATTCCTGGTTCCAGCGGGACGTCCGGGAGTTCCCGCTCAAGCAGGGAGACCGCCTCTACCATCCGGATTACGAAGCCGGCAAGCAGAGGTTCGTGGACGACGCGGCCAGGAACGGCTACCTCGACGCCGACTTCCAGGTGAGCGAGATGCGGGTCGACCTCGCAGCCTATACGGCGGCGGTGGTGGTGCACTTCACCACCGGTCTGCGCTACCGCTTCGGGCCGGTCACCTTCAATCAGGACTTCCTCGATCCGGACCTCCTGCGCGGCTACGTGACGTTCAAGCAGGGGGAGCCGCTCGACGTCGACGAGACCCTCGAGATGCAGCGGGCGCTCTCGGACAGCCCGTATTTCCAGCGGGTCGAGGTAGTACCCCGCCGCGATCTGGCGCAGGGGGTCGAGGTCCCGATCGAGGTGAACCTCACGCCGGCCAAGCCCCAGCGCTGGAACGCCGGCGCCGGCTATGGGACCGATACCGGCCCGCGCGGCACGGTCGCCTTGGAGCTGCGGCGGATCAACCGGCACGGGCATCGCGGGCAGATCGAGGTCCGCGGGTCGCAGATCGAGAAGAGCTTTCAGTCGCAGTATCAGATCCCCGGCGCCTATCCGCGCACCGACGTGCTGACCTTCTCGCTGGGCTATGCCGACCTCCAGACGGACACCAGCGACAGCAAGCGCTCGCTGGCCGGCGTCGGGCTCACCCAGGCGCGCGGGGACTGGCGGGAGGCCGTCGCTCTGAACTTCCAGCGCGAGGACTTCGAGGTCGGCGTGGACAAGGGGAGGTCCAACCTGCTGATCCCGCAGGCGACCTGGACGCGCGTCAAGGCCGACGACCGGATCTCGACGACCAATGGGCACCGTGAGGAGCTCACCATCCGCGGCGCCGACGAGTCGCTCGCGTCCAACGCGTCGTTCCTCCAGGCGTCGGTCCAGGGCAAGCTGATCCGCAGCTTCGCCGATCGCTTCCGCTTCATCACCCGCCTCCAGGTGGGGCACACGGAGACCGACCAGCTCCGCGAGCTCCCGCCGACGATCCGCTTCTTCGCCGGGGGCGACCAGAGCGTCCGCGGCTGGGGCTATCAGTAGCTCGGCCCGCTCGACGAGGCCGGCAACGTCATCGGCGGCGAGGACCTGCTGACCGGCAGCGTCGAGCTCGAATACCGCTTCCTGGAGGAGTGGAAGTTCCTCAAGAAATGGGGCGTCGCCGTGTTCTATGACACCGGCAACGCCATGCATTCGTTCTCCGGCTCGTTGGAGGAGGGGGCCGGGGTGGGCCTGCGCTGGGTCTCCCCCATCGGTCCGATCCGTGCTGATGCCGCCTGGGCTCTGACCGAGCCGGGCACGCCGATCCGATTCCATCTCACTGTAGGACCCGATTTATGAAGCTCTTCAGAAATCATCCCCGCCTGCGTCGTTTCCTGCTCTGGGGCGGCGGCGCGTTCGTCCTTCTCGCCGTGCTCGTGGGAGCGGGGACCTGGTTTCTTCTCAGCACCCAGGGAGGGACCCAGTTCCTGTTCACTCGCCTCGGCGCTCTGATGCCCGGATCGCTGGAGGTCGGCGAGCTCCATGGTCCCATCCGCGGACCGCTCGCCATCCGCGGCCTCGTCTACAAGCGGGACGGTCTGGAGGTCCACATCGATCGCGCGGAGCTCAAGTGGCGGATGCGCGACCTCCTCTCCCGCCAGTTGGAGATCGAACGGTTCCACGCCCAGGGCATCCGGATCATCCCGACGCCGACCGCCGAGAAGAAGGAGCCCACGGCGCTGCCGGACCTCAACCTCCGCTTCAACATCGCGGTGCGCGATGCGCAGGTGCGCGATCTGCAGATCGGCGCGCCCGGCGCGAACCCCCTCGTCATCGACCGGATCGACCTCGTCACGACCTCGATCGGCAACAACTTCAAGATCGACCATTTCGTGATCCGGTCACCCCTGCTGGACGGCGACATCGCCGGCAAGTTCCAGCCCCAGGGGGACTATCCGGTCGACCTGGAGCTCCAGTGGAAGGTGCGACCGCCGCAGATGGCGGAATTCACCGGCCGCGGAGCGCTGACCGGCACTTTGGAGAAGCTCCGCGTCGTCCAGACCCTCGGCGCCCCCTTCCCCGCCCGGCTGGACGCTACGCTCCTGCAGCCGCTGCGCAACCTGCAGTTCGACGGGCGGGTGGCGTTCTCCGATTTCAATCCGCGTCTGATCAAGGCGGACCTCCCGGACCTCCCCGCCCGGGGCGAGGTCGCCGTGAAGGGGGAGGTCGAGTCCTTCACCAGCACGGGCACGGTGCGCGGCCAGGTGGAGCAGGCCGGCGGACCCGTGGAGGTCGCGTACCGGCTGTCGCGCGACGGGGAGCGCTGGAACGTCCAGCAGGCGGACATCGCTCTGCCCGGAACGCCGACCCGGCTCGATGCCCGAGGGCTGCTCACGGTGAACGGCAAGGACCTCGACGGTGGTCTCGATTTCCAAGGCGAGGCGAGCTGGCGCAATCTGCGCTGGCCACTCCGTGGCGGCACGCCCACGGTCGCGAGCTCCCGCGGCAAGGCCACGGTCGCGGGGACCATGGACCGCTACCGGGCCCAGCTCGAGGCCGACCTCACCCAGGCGCCCGGCGGCGATCTCCTGCCCGGGCGGTGGACGGCCGAGGGGGAAGGGGACCGCGACAGCTTCCGTCTCGCACGGCTCGCCGGCGACCTGCTCGGCGGCCGGATCGCCGGCACCGGCGAGGTCGCCTGGAAGCCGCAGGTGCGCTGGAAGGCCGCGCTGCGCGGCCAGGGCCTCGACTCCGAGAAGATCTCTCCCCAGTTTCCGGGGACGCTGGCGTTCGTGGCGACCACCCAGGGCCGGCTGGAGACGGCCGGACCGGTCGGGACGGTCCAGGTCTCGCGCCTCGCCGGGACCCTGCGCGGGCAGCCGGTGAACGGCACGGCGGCGGTCCGCCTCGGCGGCCGGGTCCATGAGCTCTCGCATCTCGATCTCACCTGGGGCACGGCGGACCTGGCGGCCTCCGGACGGGTCGTCCCGACCCTGGATCTGGCCTGGCAGGTGGCCGCTCCGAACCTGGGGATCGCGGTCCCCGAGGGCAGCGGCTCGCTGGTGGCGCAGGGGCGCGTCTCCGGCCAGCCCGCCACGCCGCGCATCCAGGTGGACGCGCGCGGCGAAGCCCTGCGTTTTGGGACCAACGCGGCCACGGCTGCCAAGCTGAACGCCGACGTCGACCTCGCTCCTGGCGGGACCATCGCGCTGGACCTGCAATCGACCGGCGTACGGTCGGGTGAGCGCGAGATCAACCAGCTGACGGTGCACGGCCGCGGCACGCGGGGCAACCACACGATCACCGCCGCGGCGGTCGCGGCCGAGGACCGGCTCGATCTCGCGCTGGCCGGCGGGCTCACCGGCCCTGCCGGAACGATCGCCTGGAACGGCCGGATCCAGCAGCTCGACGTGCGCTCCAAGCTCGTCGGCAACTGGCGCCTGGAAGCTCCCGCGGCCCTCGCGGCCTCGCCGGCGGCAGTCCGCCTGAACGGCTTCTGCTGGCGGTCGGGACGGGCTCTCCTTTGCGCCGACGGCGGCTGGGCCCAGACCGGCGCCTGGAACGTCGACTCCTCGATCGCCGATTTCCCCTTGAGCACCTTCCGCCCCTACCTGCCGCCCGACCTGGTGGTCACCGGCGACCTCAACGGCAAGGTCCAGGCGCGCGGCTCCGGGGCGGCGTTGGCGAGCGCCAACGTCGATCTCCAGCCCGGCCCGGGCGAGCTGCGCTTCCCCGGGCGCGACGGGCGGACGATCGCCTTCCCCTTCGAGCAGGCGTTCGTGCGGGCGCAGGCCGGGGCAGGCGGCGCCGGACAGGCCACGGCCAGCCTGGTGCTGCGGGACGTTGGAAACCTGAGCGCCAACCTGCGCCTCCCCCGTTTCGCCCCGGGCACGCCCGTCACCAGCCAGCCCCTGTCCGGACGCATCGACGTCAACCTGCGCAACCTCGCCTTCGTCGAAGGGTTCGTGCCCGACGTCAACGGCCTGTCGGGAGCGCTCGTCGGCGGTTACGCCCTCTCGGGCACGGTGGGCTCGCCGCGCTTCGTCGGTAAGGCGGAGCTCCAGAACGCCCAGGCCGACGTGCCGCGGTTCGGTCTCAAGCTGCGCGAGGCCCGTTTGAGCGCGGTGGGCAACGGCTCGGGCGCGCTGACCATCGACGGCAGCGTCCGCTCGGGCAAAGGAACCCTGACGATCAGCGGCCAGGCCGGGGTGCCGAGCCCCGAGACCCCGGTCCGCCTGGCGGTCAAGGGGAGCCGCTTCGTGGCCTCGGACACCGAAGAGATCCACGCCCTCGTCTCGCCGGACCTCACCTTCACGGCCCAGGGCCAGAAGGCCGAGCTGACCGGCGAGATCACCATTCCCGAGGCCAAGATCAACATCGAGAAGCGCGGCGAGAAGGGGCCGGTGAAGGCCTCGAAGGACGTGGTCTTCGTCAACGACGGCCAGGAGGTCGTGGCCGAGCAGAAGGGGCTGGACTTGACCGCGCGGGTCCGCTTCGTCCTCGGCAAGGACATCGACGTGGCGGTCATGGGGCTCAAGGCGGAGCCGACCGGCTCGGTCCTGGTGATCCAGCGGCCGGGCGCGGTGACCCGCGCCACCGGCGAGCTCGCGGTCAACAGCGGGACGTTCAAAGCCTACGGGCAGGATCTGACGATCGAGCGCGGGCGGCTCTATTTCGCCGGCCCGGTCAGCAATCCGGCGGTCGACCTGCGGGCCTCCCGCAAGGCCGATGACGGCACCGTGGCGGGCATCGAGGCCAAGGGTACCTTGCAGAAGCCGGAGGTGACCCTGTGGTCCAATCCGACGATGACCCAGTCGGAGCAGCTCGCCTATCTGCTGCTGGGCCATCCGCTGAACCAGGTCCAACCGCAGGAGGGGGACCGGCTGGCCAATGCGGCCACCTCCCTGGGGCTGCGCGGCGGCAACATGCTGGCCAAGAAGCTCGCCGCCCGCTATGGCCTCGAGGAGGCCCATCTCGAGACCAAGGGATCGCTCAACGAAGCCTCCCTGGTGGTCGCCAAATACCTCTCGCCGAAGCTCTACGTCTCCTTCGGGATGGGGCTCTTCGAGCCGGTCAACACGTTCCGCATCCGCTACCTGATGAGCGACAAGTGGTCGATCCAGGCGGAGAGCGGCGGGGCGACGACGGGCGCGGACGCGCTGTATACGATCGAGCGGTAGGGGGGTGGGTTAACCTTGGCGCCGCATGCGCGTCTTTCTGGACACCCTCCACGGCCTCGACCGCTGCCTGGAGCGCGGCTTTCGCGGGCTCGCCCTCGTCCTGCTCGGGTTGGCCGTGGGGTGGTGGGTGTATGTGCCGGTCCACGAGCTGCTGCACGCGGCGGCGTGCCGGATGGCCGGAGGCGAGGTGACGCGGCTGGAGATCGCCCCGCAGTACGGCGGCTCCCTTCTACAGAGGATCTTCCCGTTCGTCACGGCCGGCGGGGAGTACGCGGGGCGCCTGTCGGGGTTCGACACGCGCGGCAGTGACCTTATATATATAGCCACCGACCTCGGCCCCTTCCTCCTGACGCTCTTTCCGGGGGTCTGGCTGCTGCGCCGGGCCGGCGCCGCCGGGCGGCCGGTGCTGTTCGGGCTCGCCTTGCCCTTCGCCTTCGCGCCGTTCCTCTCCCTGACCGGGGACGCCTACGAGATCGGCTCGATCCTGGTGACGCGGCTCCCTCCCTGGGGGGAGGCGCTGCGCGGGGATGACCTGGTGAAGAAGGCCCAGGAGCTGGCTGCGCTGCCGGATCCCCCCTGGGGAGGGTTCGTCCTGGCAGCGCTGGTGGGGCTGGCCTGGGCTGTCCTGACTTGCGCGGCAGGAGGTGCAGTGGCCCGGGTGCTCGGGCGGGGGCCGGTGCCCGCGAAGGAGTGAGGTTAACTCCCCCCGAATCCGCCTTCGGGTTCGTCTTCAACCGCAGCCGCGTCCGGTGCACCGACGTGCCGCCCGCCGCTCCCGCGGTCGCCGGGTCCACTCGGTCCGTGGCGAAGTGTGCCTTGCTGGGGCGGGCCTCCTCTGGAGCCGAGGGTATCGCCTTACCGAGCGGAGTTGATCGCCAGCGGACGCTTTGGCGGGAGCGACACTACTTTCCGGCCGCTCTGCCGTTCTTGCTCCTTGAGATCCTGGAAGATCCTTTCCAGGTCATAGTCGAAACGAGCAGCATGCTCCTCACGAACTTTTCGGACCTCTTCGACGATCGGGTCATTCCACATGAGATCATTCTCCCATCAATTCTTCAGGGGTGCAGATGGTCGGTGGCTCGTACCCTGCTGCGCGGCATATCTCTGCGACGGCTTTTTGCATCCGCGCGTTGGCGATGTGTTTGCAGTTCCACGTCAGCAAGTAATGCATACCGTGAATAGTGGCGATCGCAATATGCGTCGCATCTTCTGTGGCTCGAGCCGGGATCATGCCTCGGCGCATAAGCTGTTTTGCGAGATCGAGAGCCGTCTCGTTGATCGCGAGGAGAGGAATCTCTGCCAGAAGGTCCAGCCTTCTCTGAGCCATATCCCGGTCGCCTGCTGCCGCTTCTCGAACGACGATCTGAGACGTAAAGAGATCGAAGGACGGCCGCCTCTGCTGCCACCACTCTTCGGTCAGTTGCTGGTGGGCAGCGACAATCAGATCCCGACTCAACCTGGCGGCCAGGTAGCTCACAATCGTGGTCTCGACGTAAACTCTGTCTTTCAAATGGCTTGAGCCTCCTCACGCAGCGGTCAGTCTAACAGACGCGCTTCCCCTCGTCACCGGACCTGGACCAAGGCCACCTTACACGTCCCCATCCGGCCACCGGGGGAGTCCAAGATCGTCCCCTTCCCTGTCGCCGGCATCGTCTCGGGTCCCTTCGGTATCCCCAGGGGGACACCAAAGGACCGGACCGTGGGCTGACGCAACCCTCCACCCCGCATCCCAACCCCGCTCACCTGGAAGCGCCGCAACTTCGCCGTCTTCGAGCCTCTGGGATGATCGACCGGCTCTACGCCGTCGCCGTCTCCGGGCTCGTCTCCCGTCCCTTCGCCATCTACAACTCCCCCCACGGGAGGGGGTTCCTGAAGCCAACTCCCTGGATCGCCAGCGATTGGGGGAGGGGGGACCGGTGAACGGGCTCCTCCAGTGCTGTCAGCATAGATGCAAGCTTTGAACTTCTTGAGGGGCCGGTGTCCTGCCGGCCCTGCCTTTCGGCCTCGCGCCCGCCACCCGACCTCGCTGGCGTTCTCGAGAAGCCACGTCCTGTTGTGCCTGAGCTTCCTCTCCGGGGAACAACCTCCAGGAACTTATACCAAGGCAGCAGGGTAGACTACGTGACGTCAAACGGATTGCTGCATGATCATCGCAAAAGCATGCATTGACATCCATCGTGGTCTACTGGCGTCCACCAGGCTTTACCGGGGTTCACCAGGTTTCACCGGGTTTCAATGGGGATTCTTGAGGGAGCCCCGGGGACGGCGGCAGCTCGGCGCGCACGGTCCGGGATAGCGACTAACTGGGTCGGGATAGCCGTTAACAGGACGAGTTAGCCACTAACTCGACGAGTTAACGGCTATCTCGGCCGAGATAACGGTTAATCGGGCCGGTTAGCGGTAAACCGGGTGAGTTAACGGCTATTCGCGGCCGTTTAGCCGTTAGCGGGACGGGATAGCGGTTGAAAACGGCCTCGCGCATCTCGTTCGTGATGTCGAGCTCGGTCGGCTTGCCGTTGACCGGAGCGAGCGGAGCTCGAGATCAACCGGCACGCCCTCACACCCGCCGCAGGCGTGCAAGCTCTTCTTCGAGAGCTCGAACCCTCTCCTCGGCCTGACGACGTGCTTCCGCCTCGGCGGCGGCTTTCTCCTCGGCCCGACGCCGTGCCCTCGCTTCCGCGGCAGCCTTCTCCTCTGCCTGGCGCCGTGCCTTCGCCTCCTCTTCCTGGCGGAGCAGAGGAGCGCCGGTCGCCGCAGCCGTCAGACGAAGCTGAGATCCGTCGGCGCGAAAGATGACTTGCGTGACCTGGCTGAGGAGAGAGCCGTCGGGCCCCGGCCGGACCGGGCGATACCGGCCTCCCGCCAGCCGGAAGCCCCGAAGCCGCGGGCTCAGATACTCGCCCAGAGGATCGAACTGGAAGTATTCGTCGACGCCGAGCTTCTCGTAGATGCCCTTCTTCTTCTCGTCCTGGCCGCGCGTGCTTTCCGAAGTCGTCTCGAGCACGAAGCAAGGCACCTTGCCCTCGTCCCAGAGGAGATACTTCCGGCGCCGCCGGTTCCCCGGCAGGAGCTTCGGCACCCCCTTGACGACGAAGCCGTCCGGAGCCACCACCGCGGTGGGATCGCCTCGCCGGTAATAGAGGAAGAGGTTGGCTCCCACGAAGACATCGGGCTCCTCCGCGAACCGATCCTTCAGGGCTTGCCACACATAGACCAGCTCTTCGAGATGGACCTCGGTCTCCGCCATCGGCTCGCCGTCGGACTCCGGGTAGTGAACGTTGTCCTCGAGAGGGATCGCGTTCATCCATGCCATCCTTTCCCGCAGGGTTCCTGCTTCACACCACAGGAGATCGTACCGCGAGCAAACTTCACGCGCTGAGCTTCTCCCAGTCCTCCTCGGGAGCGTCGAGGGCGATCGCCAGGCCGCCGTCGGAGCCGACGAAGATGGGGTCTTTGACCACCCTCACCTTGCCGCCTCCCACCGCCTGCAGCTCCTGCTCGAGGCGAGGTCCGAGGCCGCGGATCAGGCCGGTGCCTCCCGAGATCACGATGTTGTTGCGCACCTTCTCCTGGTAGTCGGGCTGCACCCGGGCGAGGAGGTCGAGCATCGACTCGACGAGCGGCGGCAGGATCCCTTCGCAGGCCTGCCGCATCTCGTTCGTGATGTCGAGCTCGGTCGGCTTGCCGTTGACCGGCGCTTTGACCACGATCGGCGTCTTGGTCTGCCCGACGAAGCTCCCCTCCTCCTTCCAGGTGCGGATCATATGGATCGACACGCTCGCCTGCGGGTGCCGGTCGCGGACCAGCCGCATCAGCTGCTCGTCGATCCAGTCGCCGGCCTGGGGGAGCGTGCGCTGATCGTCGTCGGTGGGCAGGCGGCCGTTCATCACGCAGAAGTCGGTCGTCCCCGCCCCGAGGTCGATGATCATCGAGTGGACGAGCGCATCCATGCCGTAGGCCACGGCGAAGGGCTCGGAGACGATCATCAGGCTCTCGACCGCCCCGTCCAGGGCTTTGCGCACGTGCTGCTTATTGACCCGCAGCGCCTCGGCCGGGACGCCGACCACGGCGCGGATCTTCATGCCGTTGCGCGACTCGCGGTCGGCGCCGACCAG
>Ga0134121_10002728_pt1 | contig 15072 bp, 9 predicted proteins | sample KB301_FD_96463 | JGI IMG/M metagenome (GOLD analysis project Ga0134121, IMG submission 96463) | Terrestrial soil microbial communities without Nitrogen fertilizer from Kellogg Biological Station, Michigan, USA - KB3-0-1 | ecosystem: Environmental > Terrestrial > Soil > Unclassified ... | reverse complement strand
GTTGCGCCGCAGGTTGCTCTAATTAATCTTGTCAATCCTGTAAATCATGGCAAATCCTGTCACAAGATTTACATGATTTACACGATGGACAAGATTCTTTTGGTTGTCGCCGCCTATTTGATCGGATCGATTCCGTTTGGTTACTTGATCGTACGGGGCCGCGGTGGCGGTGATATTCGCGAGACGGGATCGGGGGGTACGGGGGCGACGAATGTTTTGCGACGAGCAGGCAAAGCGGCGGGCGTGTTGACGCTGCTGCTTGATGCGGCGAAGGGTTGTATCGCGGTGCTGATCGCGAAGGGTTTCTCGGGTGATGATTGGGTGATCGCGGCGGCGGCGATCGCAGCGCTCGTTGGTCATATTTTTCCGGTGTGGTTGGGGTTTCGTGGCGGCAAGGGTGTGGCGACGGGCGTCGGGATCTTTCTCGTGCTTGCGCCGATCGCATTGTTGTGCGCGGGCGTGGTCTTCGTCGCGATCGTGGCGCTGACGCGTTATGTGTCGCTAGGTTCGATCACTGCGGCTATTTTAATTCCCGTGATTGTGGGAGTGCAGTCTGACTCGCAACCTTTGTTGATAGCAGCAGTCGTGGGAGCGGCGCTGATCGTGTTTGCGCATCGCGGCAACATTCAACGTTTGGTGTCGGGAACGGAGTCACGGATCTGAAGCAGATCGCAGTTATCGGAGCGGGAAGTTGGGGCACAGCACTGGCTGTGATTGCCGCGCGCGCCGGACACAACGTGCGACTCTGGTCGCGAAACGCTATGGTTGCTAGCTCGATCAACGAGCAGCGCGTGAACTCACGTTATCTCAGCGCCACATCGATTCCGGATAACGTGACTGCGACTGGCGATATTGAATCTGCGCTGCGAGATGCTTCAATGGTGCTGCTAGCCGTGCCATCTCACGCGGCGCGGGAGACGTTAATAACCATGACGTCTCACTTGCCTGAAATCGCGATCATCGTCAACGTCGCCAAAGGCATCGAGATCGAGAGCGGCAAACGAATTTCAGAGATCGCAAAGGAAGTAATCACCGGAACGCACCCGTTTGTGACATTGTCTGGACCATCATTCGCCAAAGAAGTCGTCGCCGGCCATCCGACCGCCATCGTCGCCGCGAGCAAAGACAGCGTTGCCGCCCGAGCGGTCCAGAACGATCTGAGTTTTGAGAACCTGCGGATCTACACGAACGCTGACGTTGTCGGTACAGAAATCGGTGGCTCGGTGAAGAATGTGATGGCGATCGCCGCGGGCATGGCCGACGGACTCGGCTTCGGCGCTAACAGCGTCGCCGCACTCATCACGCGCGGCCTCGCCGAGATCACGCGCCTCGCGCGACGTGAAGGCGCGCAAATGGAAACGTTGATGGGCCTCGCAGGCCTCGGCGATGTGGTGTTGACGTGTACGGGTACACTTTCGCGCAACCGCTTTGTCGGCGAAGAGCTCGGCAAGGGCAGAACGCTCGCGGAGATTACTGCCGGACTGAGCGAAGTAGCCGAAGGCATCAACACCGCGCGCGCCGTCAAGAAACTCGCAGACCGCGCCGGCCTCGAGATGCCAATCACGAATGAAGTGAACGCAGTACTGTACGACGGCAAGCCCGCGCGCGACGCCGTCTCAGAATTAATGAGCCGCCCATTGCGAGAAGAAAATCCGCGTTAATCCGCGCTGATCCGCGGCAAATATTAAAAGGAGCCCACTAATGATTAAGCCCCTCTCTCTCTGTCTGACCATCGTCCTGTTTCTTTCAGCGGTCCCGATTCACGCGCAGAACGGCGCACCACCGAAACCGCCCGATCTCCTGAAAGCGTTGCGGTATCGCAGCATTGGTCCATATCGCGGCGGGCGCTCGGCGGCCGTTACCGGCGTTCCTTCGCAGCCGTTCGTCTTTTACTACGGCTCGACCGGCGGCGGCGTTTGGAAGACTACAGACGGCGGCATCAACTGGGAATCAGTCAGCGATGGCTCGGTGTTTGGCATGGGCTCCGTCGGCGCGATCGCGGTCGCTGATTCCGATCCGAATACGGTATATGTCGGCATGGGCGAGTCGCCGATTCGCGGCAACGTCTCGCACGGCGACGGTGTTTACAAGTCGAACGACGCAGGCAAGACGTGGAAGCGCGTCGGTCTCGAAGACACGCGACAGATCGCGCGCATCCGGGTGCATCCGAAGAATCCCGATCTCGTTTACGTCGCAGCCCTCGGCCACGTCTGGGGACCAAACGAGCAGCGCGGCGTGTTCCGTTCGAAAGACGGCGGCAAGACATGGGAGAAGGTTCTCAGCCGCGGCAACAAGGCGGGCGCGATCGATCTCATTCTCGACCCGTCGAATCCGAACATCATCTATGCAGGCTTCTGGGAAGTCTATCGCAAGCCCTGGACGCTCGAGAGTGGTGGTCCAGGCGGCGGAATATTTAAATCGACTGACGGCGGCGACACGTGGAATGAGCTGACGAAGAATCCCGGTCTGCCGAAAGGTACGGTCGGCAAGATCGGCATTACGGTCTCGCCTGCGAATCCCGATCGCGTCTGGGCTATCGTTGAGGCTGAAGATGGCGGCGTGTTCCGTTCAGACAACGGCGGTAGCACGTGGTCCAGAGTTAACGAAGAGCGTCGCCTGCGCCAGCGCGCGTGGTACTACACGCGTATCTACGCTGACCCGAAGAACGCCGATACGGTTTATGTTTTGAATACCGGCTTCTATCGCTCGAACGACGGCGGCCGCACTTACACCGGCATCGGCGTGCCGCACGGCGACAATCACGATCTGTGGATCGCGCCGGACGATCCGAATCGTATGATCGAGAGCAACGACGGCGGCTCGAATGTTTCGTACAACGGTGGCCGGAGCTGGACTGACCAGGACCAGCCGACCGCGCAGTTTTATCGCGTCGCGCTCGACAACGACTTTCCTTACAACGTCTACGGCGCGCAGCAGGACAACTCGACGGTGCGCATCTCGAGTCGCACGACTGAGGGCGGCATCGGCACGAGCGATTGGTACGACGTCGGTGGTGGCGAGTCGGGCTGGATCGCGCCGTCGCCGAAAGACTCGAACATCGTGTTCGCCGGATCTTACGGTGGTTTGACGACGCGTTTCGATAAACGCACCGGCCAGCTACGCGACGTCAACCCTTACCCGAACAATCCGATGGGCGCGGGCGCGGATGTTTTGAAGTATCGCTTTCAGTGGAACTTTCCGCTCGTGTTTTCACCACACGACGCGAACAAGCTCTACCTTGCCGCCAACGTGTTGTTCATGTCGATGGATGAAGGCGCGAGTTGGCAGATCATCAGCCCGGATCTCACCCGCAACGACAAATCGAAACAGGCATCGTCCGGTGGACCAATTACCAAAGACAACACGAGCATCGAGTATTACGACACGATCTTCACGGTGATGGAGTCGCCGGTGCAGGCCGGAACGATTTGGACCGGCAGTGATGACGGGCTCGTGCAATTATCGCGCGATGGCGGCAAGAACTGGTCCAACGTCACGCCACCGAAAGACATCATGCCGGAGTGGATCCAGATCAACTCTATCGAAGCCTCGCCATTCGATGCGGGCACCGCGTACGTGGCGGCGACGATGTACAAGTTCGACGACAACAAGCCGTATCTCTATCGCACGACCGACTACGGGAAGAGTTGGAAGAAGATCACGAATGGAATTCCCGACACGACGTTTACGCGCGTGATTCGCGAAGATCCGAACAAGCGCGGGCTGCTTTACGCGGGCACTGAAACGGGAATGTACGTGTCGTTTGATAACGGCGAGCACTGGCAGTCGATGCAGTTGAACCTGCCCGTGGTGCCGATCACCGACCTCGCGATTCAGAAACGTGACAAGGAGTTGGTAGTGGCGACGCAGGGGCGAGCGTTCTGGATTCTCGACGATCTGCTGGTGCTGCACGAGATGATGGACAACGGTGGTTTCAGTGCAGCGAGCGAGACGCGGTTATTCAAGCCGAAGGAGAGTTATCGCATGCCGGGCGGCAGTTTTCCGGCTGGGCCAACGTCGACACTCGGACAAAATCCCGCGAACGGCGTTGTGGTTTATTATTCGTTGAAAGCGAAGCCCACCTCGGACGTCGATCTGGAGTTTCTGGATTCGGCAGGGAAGTCGGTCAGGAAGTTTACGGCGAAGGCGAAGGGTGAAGGTCAGGCCGCTGCCGCGCCGCCGGCGGGCGAAGGCTTTTTCGGTGGTGGCGGCGCTGCGCCGCCGGTGCCTGCTAATGTCGGACTCAATCGTTTCGTCTGGGACACGCGCTATCCCGACGCCGTGCGATTTCCCGGGATGATTCTGTGGGCGGGTGAGACGCGTGGTCCAAAGCTGCCGCCGGGAAATTACCAGGTGAAGCTCACCGTCGAAGGCAAGAGCTACACGCAGCCGTTCGAGATCAAACCTGATCCGCGTTTAACGACCACGCCCGCGGACTACGCGAAGCAGCTCGAGCTGGGCTTGAAGATCCGCGACAAGCTGACTGAAACGCACAACGCGATCATTCAGATTCGCGACGTGCGCAAGCAGGTTGAAGACTTGTTGAAGCGCGTGGGCGGTCAGCCGAATTTCAAAGTCGTCAACGATGCGGGCACGGCGCTGAACAAGAACCTGACCGCGATCGAAGAGGCGCTCTACCAGACTAAGAACCAGAGCAGCCAGGATCCTTTGAACTTCCCGATCCGTTTGAACAACAAACTCGCGGCGCTCGGTGGAGTCGTGGCGAGTGCCGAAGCCGCGCCGACCGCGCAGTCATATGCGGTGTATGATGAAGTGGTCGCGCAGATTGATGCGCAGTTGCAGAAGCTCGCGCAGATCATGCGAACTGATGTGCCGGCGTTCAATCAGCTCGTGAAGGATCAGAATATTCCGGCAGTGGTGGTGAAGTCTGCCACCGCAAATCCTTAATAGTATTTCTCCCGCAGCGGCGCAGCGGCGCAACGAAACCGATTTCCTTTGCGCCGTTGCGCCGCCGCGGGAGAAAATCTTGTCGACATGCATACTCTTAAGCAACTCGCAGGAATAACGGGCGCGAAACTCACGGGTGATGGAACGCGGATCGTGACGGATGTAAGTCACGATTCGCGGCGTGTCGGTGAGGGTGCGTTGTTCGCCGCTGTCAGTGGGGCGTTATTTGACGCGCATAAGTTTGTGCCGCAGGTAATGGAGCAGGGGGCGGCGGGTGTGTTGTCGGAGCGTGCGGTGCCGGAAGGTTTCGAGGGCGCGTGGTTGCAAGTCGAGAATGTTCGCCGGGCGATGGCGCTCGCGGCGGCGGAGGTCCAAAACCATCCGTCACGCGAGCTACAACTCGTCGGCATCACCGGCACGAACGGCAAAACAACGACCGCGTATCTCGTCGCTTCGATCCCGGAAGAAGCGGGCGAACCGGTTGCCATGACCGGAACTGTCGAATACCGGCTCGGCAAAGAGCGTTTCAAAGCTGACCGCACCACGCCTGAAGCTCCCGACATGCAGCGCCTGCTGCGACGCGCCGTAGAGATCGGTTGTCGCACGGCGGTGATGGAATGCTCTTCGCAGGCGATGGACTTTCATCGTTGTGATGAGCTCGAATATGCGGTTGCTGTGTTTACAAATCTCACGCGCGATCACCTCGACTATCACAAGACGATGGAGAATTACTGGTACGCGAAGCAGCGACTGTTTGATGGTCGCCTGGGAACGCGGCCACGCCACTCCGTCATCAACGTTGACGATCCTTACGGCGTTGAGCTGGCTGCGTCGCTCGAAAAGGGTGGTTTGCGCGTGATTCGTTATGCGGTGAATAGCGACGCTGACATAACTGCGCGCGATCCGGAGTTTTCGTTGAGTGGAATGCAATTTCGACTCTCGACGCCCGCGGGCGAGCGCGACTTTCATTCGCCGCTCGTTGGTCCACCGCATATCTACAACACGCTGGCGGCAGTCGCGAGCGGGCTCGCGCTCGGTTACAGCCTCGACGTCGTGACAGCCGCACTCGAGAAGTGCACCGGCGCGCCGGGACGTTTCGAGCGTGTGACGCATGATGGAGGGTTCTCGGTCGTGGTGGATTACGCGCACAGTGATGATGCGCTGTTGAATGTGTTGCGGACGGCGCGCGAGGTGGTGCAGGGGAAGATCATCACGGTGTTTGGGTGTGGCGGCGATCGCGACCGGACGAAGCGTGCGCCGATGGGTGAAGCGGCGGGCAGCTTGAGCGATGTCGTGATCCTCACGTCTGACAATCCACGCACGGAAGATCCCGAACAGATACTCTGCGATGCTGAAGAGGGGATTCAGCGAACGGGCAAGCCGTATCGCAAGATCGCCGACCGGACCGAGGCGATTCACCAGGCGATCGCCGAAGCGCAGGCGGGCGACCTCGTGTTGATTGCCGGGAAGGGACATGAAGACTACCAGATCATCGGGCGGGAGACGTTTCATTTCGATGACAAGGAAGTGGCACGCGCCGCGCTGTTACAGCGCAGTTAGACAGGATTACAGGATTTTCAGGATTGACATGATTTCATCTTGTTCATCATGAAAATCCCGTAATCCTGTCAAAAACTATCTTGATGCACATATATCTTCTGGTATTTATCATTCTCGCTTACGGTCAACCGGCCACAATCGCGACCATCAAAGATAAATCGATCTCGGAAAGCAGCGGCCTCGTGGCGTCGCGGACGACGCCGGGCGCGTACTGGACGCACAACGATTCCGGCGATGGTCCATTCATCTACGCCTTCGACACGCGTGGCGATTCCTTTGGCACGTTTCGCGTGAGCGGCGCACAGGCACGCGACTGGGAAGACATTGCCGCCGGACCTGGGCCACAAGCAAACAGATCCTATTTATATATTGGCGATATCGGTGACAATGATTCCGTGCGTTCGGAAGTCGTCGTCTATCGCGTTCCGGAGCCGGCTCTCTCAGCGGCGACGCGGAGGTTTACGAAGAGTCGTCCAGGTTCTACTGAACCCGCTGAGGCGATCAGGTTGAAATATCCCGACGGCAAGCACGACGCAGAAGCGCTGCTGGTCCATCCACGCACCGGCAACATATACATCGTCACGAAAGTCCTGATCGCGAATCCGGGCGTCTACGAGGCTGTTGCTCCATTTGCATCTGGAAAGTCGATCACGATGCGGAAAGTGGCCGAGCCGCGTGTGCCGAGTCTCTTTGGTGGCGTGATCACGGGCGGCAGTATTTCTCCGGATGGGAGACGCGTCGCGCTGTGTGATTATTTTCAGGGTTACGAGATCGTACTGCCGGCAGGAGCTTCGAACTTCGACGATATCTGGAAACAGAAAATCACCGGCTTCGATCTGGGTAAGCGCAAACAGGGCGAATCGATCACTTACCGGCTGGATGGGAGAGCGTTGCTGGCCACGAGCGAAGGCAAGCAGCCGCCACTCATCCAAGTGGAGCGCAACAGATAGTTTTTGCGCCTTTGCGTGAAATATTTTTACGAACTCTGTCGCCGCTGCAGCAACCAGTAAACAGGTAAACCGAGCAGAATCAGCCCGAGGCCGATGGCGGATTGTTGTGGCGTGTTGCGGATGGTCTGGTAGATCAGCCAGCCCGAGACGCAAATAAATACGATCGGGACGAACGGATAACCCCACGTAAGATAGGATCGTTCCGCATCCGGCATGCGTTTACGAAACAGGAAGATCGATGCGGCGACGAGTATGTAGAACAACGTCAACGCAAAGATCGCGTAGTCAGTAATCGTGTCGTAAGACCCGGACAGTGCCACGATGCACGCCCAAAACATCTGGACCATGAGCGCGCGCACCGGCACATGCGTTCTAGGCGACACGTGCGCGAGGCTCTTGATGATCAACCCATCTTTGGCGAGCGCGTAAGGGATGCGAGCCGTGGCGAGTAGCGACGCATGCAGCGCGCCGAACGATGAGGTCATCATCGCCGCGGCCATGAGCGTCACGGCGCCCGCACCGAGTAATCTCTTAACTACCTCCGCCGCTACCGACGAAGACGCCGGCACGTTCGCGAGCTCGGTCGGTGAGAGCACGTGGAAGTAGTTCACATTAACGAAAAGATAAAGACCCATCACCACGAGCCCGCCGCCAATCAACGCAAGCGGCAGGTTGCGCGCCGGATTCTTCACTTCACCTGCCAGAAACGTGATGTTGTTCCAGCCGTCATAGGCCCAGAGCGCGCCGAGCATCGCGGCTGCGAATCCGGCCATGCCGCCGGTCGTGATCGCCACGCCCTCGCAGAGACCGCCAGTGTTCGCCATGCCGAGATGGCCCCAATCACCGCCGCTGTAGAAGAAAGCTCCAAAGCCGATACCGAGCAGCAGCACTAGCTTCATGCCCGTGAGCACACTCGCCACGCCACCACTCACGCGCACTGCCGCGCAGTTAATCAGCGTCGTCACGATGATCGCGCTTAAAGCAACCACTTGCAGGCGACCAAACGAAACGACGTGCCCGCCTGGAAACGTGTATTTAAAGTAGACGGTGTCCAGCGCGCCCTTAACCAGATCGTTGAGGAAGATCGCGAAGCCGACCGCGAGCGCCGCGGCCGAAGCCGTGCGCGCGATCAGAAACTGGGCCCAGCCATAGATGAAACCCAACGGCCTGCCATACGCATCGCGGATAATTCCATACTCACCCGCGGCCCGCGGCATCATCGCGAGCAGCTCCGCGTACGTGAGCGCGCCGGCGAGTGAAAGACACCCGGCGATCACCCAAACGATGAGCGCTTTGCCGGGCGTGCCGACATTACACGTCATCACGCGCGCTTTGAGAAAAACGCCGGTGCCGATGATGTTGGCGACGTTGACCGAGATGGCAGCGATCAAGCCCAGCCCGCGTATGAGTTGCGTATGTTGATTCTGCATCCGTTAAAAGATGTCGTTGGCAATTAGATCGTCGTAGGTGTCTCTTCTACGAATGAGCTCAGCCCCGCCATCTGCGCGGATCAAAACCGCCGCCGGCAGTGGCCGCCCATTGTAGTGGAACATCTGGGCGAGGGAATACGCGCCGCAGTTGAGCAACGCGAGCACCTCACCTGGTCCAACATCGTCAGGCAGCTTGCGATAATCCGGCAAACGTCCTTCGCGCTCGATATCGAAATAAACGTCGCCCGAATCACAGAGCGGACCGGCAACTTTGTAATCGCGCGCGTACGGCGCGCCGGCTCGCGATGCGGAGATCAGGTGGTAGTACCACTTGTAATTATTCATCGAGAGCATGATGTTGTACCCGGCGTCGGTCAACAGCCAGACATCGCCGGTTTCCGGACGGCTCTTGATGTTGCGCACAGTCGTTAGCACCAAACCCGCGTCGGCGATGACGCTGCGACCCGGCTCCAGCAGGATCGTCACTTGATCGAGCAGGTGCTCGGCGTTCGCCGCCCGAGCGGATTCGCGCGCGACGCGCAATGCTTCTTTGAGCACTGTAGACGGCTCGAGCTCCGCGCCCAGCATGTCGCGCTCGTGTTCCGGCAATTGATCCGCCTGTGACCGATCGCGGAGGTAGTTGACGGGAATGCCGCCGCCGAGATTGATGTGTTCGAGTGTGTGGCCCGTCTCGCGATTGATCGTGACGAGGTGTTCCCACATGCTGCGGAATGCTTCGGCGAATGGTTCAACGTCCGGTGTCTGCGAGCCGACGTGAATGTGAATACCGCAAACGTGGACCAGGTCCGGTTTCTCGAGGCCACGTCTAAACGCGGCGAGCACTTCTGACGATGAAATACCAAACTTCGACGTCAGCAGCGCGGTTTGCAATCCCAGGTGCGAGCGTGTGCCGATCTCGGGCACGAGACGCAGCGTGATACGCGCCGGCGCGACGTTCTCACCACGCGCGCGAAGTCGCTCGACTGATTGTTCCACTAGATGGATCTCGTAAATCGAGTCGACGTTGATCGCGTAGATGCCGGCGCGAACGGCATCGTCAATCTCGTCGTCAGACTTGCTCGTGCCGTTAAAGATGATCTGATCGGGCCGGAAGCCGACGCGTAGTGCTTTGAATAGCTCGCCGCCGCTGTTGACCTCGATATCGATGCCCGACTCCAGCACGACCTTGAGGATCGCCATGTTTGAGTTTGCTTTCGACGCGTAGCAAAACTTGATCGGGCGATCGACTGCGTCAGCGGCGAGTTGCAGGCGCTTGATATTGTCGCGGATACGAGCTTCGGAAAATACGAAGAGGGGCGAGTTGAATTCCTTAACGAGTTCCAGCGTGTCGACACCGTTCACAGCCAGGTGATCGTTGCGCACTTCGAGGTAACCCGGTATCGACCACGCGGGACACAAAGAGGCTAATCCAGTTGTCATTCTTAATCCGTGTTTATTTGTGGCTCAGTTTGATTTAACGAAATTGTAACTCAGCGTCCCCGTAACTCTGACGGGTTCGCCCATCAGCAACGTCGGCGAGAAGCGGGCCAGACGCGCCGCCGCGACAGCCGCCGCGTGCAGATGCTGTGGACCAGACACCGCGCGCGCTTCGATCACGGATCCCTGCTCGTCTACCATAATCGCCACCAGCACGACTCCATTCGCGTCGCCGCCCGGCGCTTCAGGCACCGGCATGTAAATCGCTTTGCCATTCAACATGCCGCCGTTGATTGGCGCTTTCTTTGCACCTTGCTGTGGCTGGTTTTGTCCCGGGTTATTCGGAGCAGTCGCGGGTGTGCCTTCTGTGTTATTAGGAGTTACCGGCGCTGCGTCGCCTTCGGGCTGGACCGTATTCTGCGTGTTGGGATCCAGAGTCTTCTCAGGCGGATTTGGGTTTTGCTGGTCCGTGTTTGTGCTGGCAACTGTCTTCGCCGGATCGGCCTGTCGTTCCGGCAGCACGAACGAGCTGAGAAACTTATCGTCCAGCGCCTCGTCCTTCTTGGTGTTGAGTGAAACGATCGCGTAGAAACGTTTCCGCGTTACGAAGGCATTGACTGATCCATTCAAGTCGCCGAGCGTAAGCTTGTATGACCTGCCGGTGTGGCCGTTAAAGGGACGGCTGCTCACGAGCACCATCTTCACGATCGTCTCTTTCGATCGAACCTTTGCCGGGAAGTAACTTTTGAAGGCGTCGATGTAAGAATTGAAGCGCGCAAACTCGGTGTATTGCGCCGGATCGGATTTGATACCGCTCAACGAGGTGATGGCGAGCACCGGGCCGGCTGACGAGGTCGCCATGTAGAGCCGCGCGTTGATCTCCATCTTATGATACGGGAACGTCGTTGACTCCGTGGTCGGGTTCTTCGGCATCAAGACAGTGAATTCTTCGTTGTCGGGACTAAGTGTTTCCCATTCAGCCCAGGCTTCGGTGGGTTTTTGCGCGTGAGCCGCGAGGGCGAAAGCGGCTAACAGGATACTCGCAAGCACCAAATGTAAACGACGAGAATGCATGTCATTACCTCCTCAACTTTTTAGCGTGACCACGTGGAGAGTTGGTTCCGCGACTCTATTCCGCTGGCTGGGAGACTGTCAAGCTTGACCACGAACATTTTTACTGCTCGAAGCTACTCGTTGCGACATGGAGTCGGCGCGGGCGGTGACACGGAGTTCGGCAGCGCATAAAGTTCGACTCGAACCTTTTTTCGACATCCCCCGTCAATCGTGACGATTCGCGTCGCCTCGATGCCACGCACCTTTAATCAGATAGTCTCTTGCACGTTTGGCGCGGACTGGCCGCCTCAAAACTGCCCCGCAGCCAGCAACAGAAGATCGCCGCGGTCCTGTAAGCTTTCATCGCGCACAACCGCGGTGCGTAAGGCCAGCTACAAACCGGGAAATGTGGCTCTCGATACGAGTGTTCTGCCATTATCTCCAATCCAGGTATGAGTCCATTGCTCTACGGACCAACGGCCCTTCGGATTCGCAGGATTTGTCACCTTCTTGCCCGTAGTAGGGTCGACCCAATTGTTCCAATACCGCCGTCGCCAACCCAGCCACTGACCGAAAACCCAAGTCCAATATTGGGTCCACCATTGTACGTTATCGTCGATGGCCCATTGGGGAGGCCTGTCGATTTATTGCTAGTCCCAGGTTTGAAAGTCACTACAACTCCGCAGTCCGTGCCGTTATTATCTGACTGAAGCGCATCGGGATTGTCTGCCGTCGTGGCTTTCTGCGGAACTCAAGCCTCACTGTTCCGCGACCCAACGCCCGTAGTTTCACATTCGTCGTCTTACAAATTCACCATTCGTCACACTGCGCGGCGCCACTGTCGGATGGGGAATAGGCGGGCCGATATCCGCAGGCAGAATGTATAACTCAATTTCAAACTGCTCGCGGTATCCCCCATAAACGATACCGATTCTTTTAGGATCAAGCCGCCGCACTTTTGTGAGATAGTCGCTTGCGCGTTGCGCCCTTCTCTTTGCCCTGATTGATGGGAAGCTCCTACTCGCATAGACAACAATGTAGCCCTTCATTTGACGTTGCTCGCGAAGCAAAATTGAAAAATTATCGAGACGTGCTCGCTCGTCGCCGAACGGGATGTTGGAATAGGTGTCGAATGGGTTGAATTCACGATGGCCGAGATCGGGGAGCGACGGAAAACCCTTGCAGCGGAGAGAATAGTCCGCACGCTTAGGTACATAGTCAATGGATCTCACTACCCCTGATTCGGACACTTTGTACCGGATGCCTCCATCATTGTCCGTGTAGTAAACCTCTGGAGTGTCTGTGCCTGAGGTCTTAACGAACTTGGTTAGATTAAGAGATAGATCAGAAAGCCGCAGGTCTGCGTTCGGTTGCACTGAGATCATGAGAACGGTATCAGCCGCCACATTCCACCCGGTGAGAAAGCCTTTGCAGGGACTCTGGGAATATTCAACGAAGATTTTCTCGTTGTCAGTCTTATAGAAGCACCGACACTTTTCTTCTGACGGGCCGAGCAATCGTTCCACATCGCTGCGCGTAGAGTGTAGTGGCACAATCCCTTTCCACCCTTCGGATTGTTGCGGTTGAAGCGCCTAACCCGCCGAGGGGAACCACGCCCTACTCGAAGCTTTCATCGTTCACAATCGCAGCGCGTAGGCGAGCTATGAACCGCGTTTCCTGGGCTTGGGATTCTTTGGCTTGCAGTTCTTAATGATCTGCACTTCGCTCCGCTTAAGAGTGGGAGAGGCCGTGAACTCCGGCGCTCCGGGCGGCACAGGCTGAAGAATAGTTGTTAGTTCCTCTCGATATCCACCATCGATCCATTTGATTCGATTCGCCTGAATGCGGCGCGTTTCTACCAGATACTTCTTCGCCCGCAGAGCACGATCCTTGGCTTCACCAACACAAGCTCGCCGTCCCGCATAGACGATGATGTAACCGATCGAATTGGAGTCATGCTGTAACTGAATGGCAAAGTTATCGAGACGAAGTTTCTCCAAGTCCCAAGAGATCGCTCCGTATGAATCGAATGGGTCGAACTGAGCTTTAGCAGAAGTCATAAGAGAGATGGCCATGCAGACACCGATCAGAACAACGGAAGCAGTCTTCATTTTCTACTTACCTCCGCAATGCTTTTTAAGTTCGCGGTCATAGTAACCGCTGTTTGCCCCAATCCCGCTCATATCGTTAGGGCCTTTTGGTGCCGCTGGTAACGCGGGATTTGCGCCAGGCAGCTTGCTGGCAGCCACCGCCAATTGAGTGTCACTGTATCCGCTGTACCGCCCGGCCAGGTGAAGCATTTCATGGATAGCAGTGTCAATATAGTCCGCCTGCCAGTAGCTAACCGTTGCAGCGCTATTGCCTAACATCCACCTCGTCGTGAGAATAACAGTCGCGGTTCCAGCTGCGTATGTATTGTTGCCTGCAATTGAGCCAGTCACGGTTCCGGCAACATTGTAACCGTTTATCTTCAAGTTATCTTGAACAACAAAACCACCTTGACTGCTTATCTTATTGAGCAGAGCAAGTCCATCCTTGGCTACGGCTACATTGCCGCTGCCGCCATACAACTCACTCGCCTTGGCAATCAAGCTGGCTATGTAGGCGTTGCAGTTTCCAGAGTTCAGCCTCTCCTTTATTGCGTCCGTGCCTGGTAAAGGAACCGCTGCAGGCTTCTGCGGATTTGCGGCAGTAGGTTTCTGTGCGAACGTGATGTTAAGGGATGGAGCGAGAGGGTATATCCAGTGGCCAGGAGTATAGGTTGTGTCTTGCCTCTCAACGGGAATGTCCAGATATTGATCAAATGGATTCGTAATGTTGATTGGCACAACGCGCTTTGGTGGCACCCACGGGCCGATAGAAGTGTCCCTCGCAACCGCCCCATTTCGCACCGGGCCCCAGACAAACGTCTCGAATACGTCCAGAGAACTCCACGTACACGGAAGAAAAGCTCCATCAACCTCATAACAACCAGCCGCCGGATTAGAAATATCCGAGAACCTTGAGTCAGTTGGCCCCCCATTATGATTGCTACCGATGTCGCCATCGCCTCCATGCGTATCTGGCGGCGGCGGCGCAGTTAAACCAACGTTTGCTCTGACTGGATCGAATTCAACCCGATTAACGAATCCGCTTTGAAAGGTTTCATACAACCCCGTCCCCGCAGGCGTCTCATGGCGCCATTTTGGAGATCCGATCAATGTGCTGAGTTGTGTACCGTCGGGCAGGTAGACATAACTGATGGTCTGTCCGGCACTATTGATCTCCTGTACTATCTCGCCTCCCAATACGCTCGAGCGGAGATACTTAGTCGTAAAGGTCGAGGGCCAGCTTAATACTTCCTGAACTCTCTGTCCGTCCCCGTCGAAAGTATTAGTGGTACTGGTAGGAAAATAGTTCGACCCGGACCAGAGTTGTGCAGTCATCAACACTCTGTTGCCGGCTGCATCATAAGAATAATTGCGAGTGTCGATCGTTTTAATGTTTCCGTCGGCTTCGTATGCCCAACCATCTCGTCTACCGTTGGTAAAAGTTCCGGCATCAGCAAACTCATCATGCGACCAGGTCTCGGTCCAGCGTGAAGTCGTGTCTCCCCAGGTGTTGTACCCAAATCTTTCTTCGTAAGGCACGCTGCCTGAATCACCCCGGACTATGCCTCCGGTGGTCGCATGAGTAAGTCTACCAGCCTGATTGTATTCATAGCGGCGATCGAAATTGTTGTCGGTTGTATTGTG
>Ga0134121_10002727_pt1 | contig 15080 bp, 13 predicted proteins | sample KB301_FD_96463 | JGI IMG/M metagenome (GOLD analysis project Ga0134121, IMG submission 96463) | Terrestrial soil microbial communities without Nitrogen fertilizer from Kellogg Biological Station, Michigan, USA - KB3-0-1 | ecosystem: Environmental > Terrestrial > Soil > Unclassified ... | reverse complement strand
CGTGGCGAAGCGGCCGGCGACGTTCACCGGCCGGTGAGCGCTTCCGCGCCCGCGACTCCGCTCGTGCCGGTGCGTTTCGCCGACGGCGGCCGCGCCGTGCGCATCATCGACCAGCGCAGGCTTCCGGCGGAGCTCGTTGAGCGCGACCTCCGAACCGTCGACGACATCGTCGACGCAATCTCGACGCTCGCGGTGCGTGGGGCGCCGGCGATCGGCGTGTGCGGCGCCATGGGTCTCGCAGTTGCCATGCGCGCGTACGACGCCGTGTCACCGGCTGCCGCGCTCACCGCGGCGGGCGCGATCGCGCAGCGCATTCGCACGGCACGCCCGACGGCAGTGAACCTCGCATGGGCCGTCGACCGCTGCCTGTTGCGAGCCGCAGAAGCGGGAACCGGCGCTGCGGACGTGATCGCGGCGGAAGCGCAGCGCATTTGCGATGAAGATCTTGCCATGGGGCACGCGATCGGATTGCACGGCCTCGAGTTGCTCGGCGACCCCGTGCGCGTGCTCACGCATTGCAACACCGGCGCTCTGGCAACCGCCGGCGCAGGAACGGCGCTGTCCGTGGTGTACGCGGCGCACGCCGCGGGAAGAGCGGTCTCCGTGTTCGCGACCGAGACACGGCCGCTCCTGCAGGGCGCGCGCCTCACCGCGTGGGAGCTTGCGCGCGCGCGCATTCCGGTCACGGTGCTCGTGGACAGCGCCGCGGCCGCGCTGATGCAGAGGCGCGCGGTCGATGCCGTCATCGTCGGCGCGGACCGCATTGCCGCGAACGGCGACACCGCGAACAAGATCGGCACATTCTCGCTCGCCGTGAGCGCGGCGCATCACGGAATTCCGTTCTACGTCGCGGCGCCATGGTCGACCATCGATACCGGCACTGCGACCGGCGAAGCGATTCCGATCGAGGAGCGGGATCGTGATGAAGTCGCGCGCGTCGGCGGGCGGCTCACGATTACCGGCGATGCCGAAGTCTGGAACCCCGCGTTCGATGTCACGCCGGCGAGCCTGATCACTGCGATCGTCACGGATCGCGGCGTTCATCGGCCGCCGCACCGATTCGTGTGACCGGCGCGTGAAGCACGTACTCGCGATCGACCAGGGCACTACGGGCACGACCGCGCTCGTCGTGTCTGCCGACGGCCGCATTGCCGGACGCGCGTACCGCGAGATCACCCAGTACTACCCGCAGCCGGGCTGGGTCGAGCATGACCCCGAACAGATTTTCACCGCGAGCGTAGATGCCGCGCGCGAGGCCATCGCGGCGGCGCGCGTCACGCCGGACTGCGTCGGGCTGACCAATCAGCGCGAAACGGTGATCCTGTGGGATCGCGCGACGGGTGCACCGCTCGGTCCCGCGATTGTTTGGCAGGACCGCCGTACCACGCGGCGCTGCGCCGAGCTTGCGCCGCACGCGTCTCGCATTGCGGCCGCGACGGGGCTCGTGACCGATCCGTATTTCTCGGCGAGCAAGGTCGAGTGGATGCTCAACAAGTACGGCCGTGCAAACGTGGGAAACCTCGCGGCCGGCACAGTGGACTCCTGGATTCTGTGGCGACTCACGAACGGCGCGGTGCACGCGACCGATCCGACGAACGCGTCGCGCACGATGCTCTACGACATCGAGCAACACGCGTGGTCGCCGTGGTTGTGTGAACTGTTCGGCGTGCCCGCAGAGTTGCTGCCGGAAGTGCGGCCGTCATCCGGCGACTTCGGCATTGCCGCCGCCGAGTTTTTCGGTGCGTCCATCCCGGTTCTCGGCATCGCCGGTGACCAGCAGGCGGCGCTCTACGGACAGGCGTGCGTGAGCGAAGGGGACGCCAAGAACACCTACGGCACCGGCGCGTTTCTGCTCCTCAACACTGGGAAGACCCGCCCGGTGGTGAGCACCGGCATGCTCGCGACCGTCGCGTGTGGACCTCAGGGTGAGGCGGCCTACGCCGTAGAGGCGAGCATCTTCATTGCCGGCGCAGCGGTGCAGTGGCTCCGCGACGGGCTCGGTCTCGTCGCGACCGCCGGCGAGACGGAGGAGATGGCGCGTTCACTCGAATCAAACGACGGCGTGTACTTCGTGCCCGCGCTGACCGGGCTCGGCGCACCGCACTGGGCGCCGACGGCGCGCGGAATGATCGTCGGGCTCACGCGCGGAACGAAGCGCGCGCATTTCGCGCGTGCGGCGCTTGAAGCCATGGCGTACGGAACCGCCGACGTGCTCGCGGCCATGCGCGCGAGCAACCCCGCGCGACTCGCGTTTCTGCGCGTCGATGGCGGGGCGTCCGCCAACGACTGGCTGATGCAGTTTCAGGCCGACGTGCTCGGTGTTCCGGTCGAACGGCCTGATTCCGTCGAAACCACGGCCCTCGGTGCAGCGGCGCTCGCGGGAGTCGCCGCCGGCATCTGGCGCGACGCCACCGAATTCTCGGCCCCGCGGCATTTCACGCGCTTCGAACCGGCGCCAATGGGCGCAGCCAACGCCGCGCGTGACGGATTTGCGGGCTGGAATCGCGCTATGCGTGCGGCGCTTTCCTGGTCAAGGGACGGGGAATGATTTTCGTAATGCTCGTTGCCCTCAACGTCCACCCGCGCCCGCTGGCGCCTGTTGCGTCGTTCGTGTTCCCGTCGTTCTGTGCTCCCGTGGTTCTGTGTTCGCGTGGTCCTGTGCTCCCGTCCTCGCCGTTCACGCAGCCCGCTGACAAATGGCTCGCTCTCGACAAGGCCAAGCACTTCTCCGCGTGCGCCGTCATCGAGTCTGTTGGATACGGAATCGCGTCGGCACACCAGGGCCATTCGGCGTCGCTGCGCATTGGCGGTGCGGCCGTGCTCGCGGTTGGGCTCGGCCGTGAGTTGTACGATTGGCGCGTCAAGGGGCACTTCAGCCTGAAGGATCTGGCGTGGGACGCGATCGGCGGCGCAGCCGCGGCGCTCGCACTCCACGCAGTTCGCTGAGCGACGATGGCGGCGCCCAGTCGTCATATATTGCGAACCAACCGCGGAGCCAGGCACGATGTCCGTACCGAATCCCGATCGTCGGTCCAACCTGGTGCTGCGCGCACTCATCGACGACATGCTCGAGCGCGTGCGGATGCTCAACCGCGATTCCGTGCGGCTCACCGATGCCGAACGCGAGCTGGCCGAAGCCGATCTCGACGGAGTGATGGCGCACGTGCGCCGTCTCGCGTCACACGGCCCTGTGCGGGAGAAAGAGGGCTCGGAGTAACGCGCGTGCGCGCACGGCCCCGGCGTTTCGCGTGACGATCGCCGGCCAGGGGGCGCTCTGGGTCGCACTTCTCTTCAGCGCGTGGAGCGCGCTCACATCCATCGCGGGTGAGTCGACCGCGCGCACCGATCTTCTCGCGAGCGCTCGGCGCGCGACGATGGCTACGCTCGCCTGCCTGCTGCTCTCACTCGCGGCACTTGTCAGCGCGTTCGTGAGCGCCGATCTCTCGCTGCGAGCGGTCGCGGAACACGTCACGATCAACATGCCGCGTGTCTATCGGCTGGCGGCCGTGTTTGCGACTCCGGGCGGGATCGCGCTCGTGTGGTGCGCGGTCATGGCCGGCGGAGCTGCCGCGCTGGGCCGGAGCGGTTCTCCTGTGCGTCGGATGCCGCGCGCGAGCGCGGCGCTGATGGCTGCGATCACGCTGCTGCTCGCGGCGACGCTTCCCGCCGCGAATCCGTTCGCGCGACTGACGTTTATGCCGCCGGAAGGGCTCGGCATGCCGGGGAATTATCAGCGCCTGTCGTCGCTCTTCTACCACGCCGTGCGTGCTGGTGCGCTCGCGTCGGCCGCATGGCCGTACGCCCTCGCGCTCGCGTCCATTCGCGCGACGCGCGCCGAGTGGCGCGGGACGCTTCGGCGCAGCGCAATCATTTCTTCGGCGTTGCTCTTCCTTGCGCTCGTAGCTGGAATGATGTGGACCCACGACGATGGCGCGCAGCGCGCGTTCTGGACGTGGGATCCATCGCAGAACGCGCTTCTCGTGGCCGCGCTCGCCATGGGCGCGCTCGCGCACGTCGCGCGATCCGCGGCGTCGGATGCCGCCCCTCCGCGTGTCTGGATGCTCGCGACGGGGGCATTCGCTGTCGCCGTCGCGTGCGCGTTTGTCGTCCCGGCGGGCGTTATTCCGACGTCCGACGCGTTCAGCTCACCGCTTCCGGTCGCGCCGTTTGCGGCGATCATCGCTGTGGCGATTGCCGTCCCGGTCGCCTTGTCGGCCGTCCGGCCTCGCGCCGAACCGCGCGCGCCTTCGTGGCGGGCACGAGGAAGCGCGCTCATCGTCGCCGCGCTCACGCTGTCCGTAATCGCGACGTCGATCACGTGGGGCACGCTCTATGCCCCCCTTGCCTCGTGGGCAGGTACGGCGCACGTGACGCCGACGCCTGCGATGTTCACGGCCGTGAACGTTCCGCTTGCGATCGTTGCGCTCGTCGTGATGGCCATCGCGGCGCAGCTCGGCTCACGGGCTCCAGCCGGTGACGCGCTGCGCCGCAGCGTGCGAACAACCGTGTTCGACGTCGCGTGCGCCGGCGCGGTGGTGGTGGTGGCCGGAGTGCGTCCGGTGGTCGCGCTCATTGTCGTGGCGCTGGCCGGTGCCGTGGTTGCGTCTTCGGTCATGGCGCTTCTCCGTCCTCGCATGGGTGGCGCCAAAAGGCGCGGGCGGCGCGTTGGCGCAGCCATCGCGCACTGTGGTCTCGCGCTCACCATCGCCGCGCTCGCGGTCACGACGCACCGCGTGGAGCAGCGTACGATGCTCGAGGTGGGGAAGGAAACCAGCGTACGCGACCCGCACGGCGGGGAGTGGCGGCTCGCCAGCCAGGGTGTATCGCACAGTGAGGAGGCCAACAGCGTCGCGGAGCTCGCTGCGGTTCGCGTGACCCACGGCTCACGGTCTCGCCTCGTCAGCACGGAACGCCGCCAGTACATCAATTCGCGCGGCGACGATACCTTCGATCCGGTGATGACAGCAGGAGTGTGGCACGGCATGACACAGGATGTCTCCCTCGTACTGGTTCGCGGGTCCGGGGGGAACGCGGACGTACGCGTGATATTCGAACCGCATGCATCGTGGGTCTGGATCGGTTCGCTCGTGACACTGGCCGGAATCGCGGTTGCCGCGTTTTCGCGCGGCCCGCACGAGATCTGATGGCGATCGCGATCGGAGCAGCCGTGGGCGTGCTGGCGCTGCTGTTCGTGCTATGGCCGCTGTTCGCGAGCCGATCGCCGCGCAGCGCACGCGCCGCCGCCGCGCCTCAACCCGCAGCGCCGGCGGCGCCGGCTCAGCGTGAGCGTGCTGAAGAAATGATTCGCGGCGCGCGCGCGGCTCGTTACGTGTGCAGCGTGCGGAAACATCTGCCCTGAACCGGGCGCGAAGTTCTGCTCTAACTGTGGCCGGCCAGTTGGCGCGTGAAGCAGTGCTTCTCGCCGACGGCAAGCTCTGACCGGTCAATGCGCTCGTACCGCGCGACTTTTTCAGGGTAGGCCCCGAGCTCCGCGCGTTCAAATCCGGCGTCGAGAAACAGGGCGTCCGCGTACGACACGGCAAAGATCTCGCGGTACCCGCGGCGGCGCGCGAGATCACATGCGGCCTCGATGAGTTTCTTGCCGTAGCCCTTTCCGCGCGCGGACGGATCGACCGCGAGCGCCACGAGCTCGACGAGCGAGGGCGAGTATTCATCGAGTGCGACCGCGCCCAGGAGCGCCCCGCGCTCACCGCGCAGCACCCAGTAATCGTGCAGGTGGTTGAACGCGAAGTTCTCGTCGCGCGGCAACGTCTTGCCTTCGGGCGCGAACATGTTGTTGAGCGTCACGAGCGCCGGAATGTCGGTCTCGGCGGCGCGCTGGAGGCGCGGAAAGTTGCGGGCGGCAGGCATGCTAGCGTTCAACCATTTCGAGACGGCGTTGCGCGATACGGAGAGGAAGCAGTGTCGCGGTGATGCAGACCAGCGCCGCGAACCCGAACCATGCCACCATCTGCACGGAGCTGGCGCGGCCGCCGTTCGCAAGCGCGGACAGGTAGGAATACACGGGTTTGGCTTCGGCGATCACCACCACGGCAATGAGGACCACGCTCGTCATCATGTACACGAGGCCGCCGAACGACGTGGGGATCTGCGCCGCGTTCTCGGTCTCGTACTGCGGAAAGAGGGTGCCGAATCCCACTGCGAGTCCGCTCAGGGCAAACGTCATGAACGCGATCGAGCCCAGGCTCACCGCGAACATGAACGGCGTCACCTGCAGCAGATAGTCGGTCACGAACACGATCGCGAGCGCGAGAACGAGCAGCGGCGCCGTGCCGACCCAGAACTTCGCCCAGAGCAGGTCGCGCATCGACATCGGACTCGACCGGAGGAGCCACAACGTGCGCCCCTCGAGGCTCACCGCGGGAAAAAGAAAACGCGCCGCGATGCTCGCGAGCACGAAGCCGGCGAGCACGAGGTTCAGGAACGGCACGATGTTCACGAGGAAGAACGTGATGCCCTGGCCTGAGAGCGGCAGGTACCGGATGTTGAACACGTACACGACGACGAGCACCGCGAGCAGAATGAGCTGGCTCCACTGCGTCGTGTCGCGGAAGAACAGCCTGAGCTCCTTGAGCACGAGCTCCCGGCGCACCGATCCCACCGGCGCCAGTGCCGTCCGAAGCGCGCGGCCGAACCAGCCGGAGTATGCGCGGCGCTGCGCGCTCTCCTGCGCCTTGCTGAACCCGCGGTAATACCACACGCGGTGGAGGAGCGCGCCGAACACGAGAAACGCGCCGGCCGTGGTCCAGAGCAGCGCCATGCCGAGCCAGTCGGTGCTGCCCGCGTGCAACCATCCCATGACCGCTTTCTCGAACCATTCACTCGGAAAGAGCGGCGACGTCGGCGTGCGGAGCACTCCAACGAAGTCCATCAGGGAGCGGAAGCCCTCCGGCCGCGCGAGTCGTTCGGGCCGCACGAAACGGAAGAGCAGCACGAGCCCGCCGGCGGCCATGACCGCAACGACGCTCAGAATGTCGCGCGTGCGCCGCGCGGGGAAGACGTTCACGAGTGTGAGCGTGATGGCGGCGCCGAGCACGGAAGGAATGACGAGGAACGGCACGAACAGCGCCACGACATAGAGCGCGAAGAGCGCGCCGCCGCCGAAGACGATCCCGTACGCCGTGAACATCGGGATCGACATCAGCACCACCATCCAGCTCGAATTGATCAGTGTTTCGAGCAGCTTCGCGCCGTACAGCCTGAGCCAGTCCGTCGGTGACGCCACGAGGACGTCGAGGTCCTTCGCGAGGAAGAACGACGACAACGCGGTGATCACGTTGGAGAGCAGCAGGAGCGCGAAAAAACTCGCGAAAATGAGACCGAGCAATTTCCCCGCGAGCAGCGCGCCGATCTCCTCGACGTTCCGGAAATACTTGAGGATCCGGAACAGCACCGAGAAAATGAAGAGCCAGAACACGATGCCGATCGAGATGAGCACCGTGAGACGGGCGCCGCGGCCGCGCTCGCCCGACGCCATGCGGACACGCGCCGTGAGCACCTTCGGGATGAGCAGGTGCCGGAGTCCCGGATCCGGAACCGCCGCCGTCGTCATGCCTCGAGCACGTCCATGAGATTGCGCGCCGCGCGCTCGCCTGTGAGGCGCAGAAAGATCTGCTCGAGCGTCTTGTCCGTCGATGCCGCGCGGAGCTCGTCCATCGTGCCGCACACGCGGATCTCGCCGCCCGCGATGATCGCGATCCGGTCGCACATCTGTTCGGCCACCTCGAGCGTGTGCGTGCTCATCATGATCGTGTGGCCGCGGTTCACGTACTCCCGCAGCATTTCGCGCAGAATCTTGATCGACTTGGGGTCGAGTCCGACGTGCGGCTCGTCCACCACGATCACGTCAGGGCGGTGCACGAACGCGCTTGCGATGATCAGCTTCTGCCGCATGCCGTGGCTGTAGCTCTCGACGAGCTCGTCACGCCATTCCTCGAGATCGAAGAGCGCCAGCAGCTCGCGTCCGCGGTGCTCCACTTCCGGACCCATCTGGTCGTACAGGCCGGCCACGAACCGGAGAAACTCGCTGCCCGTCAGCTTCTCATAAATGAAGGGACGGTCGGGAATGAATCCGAGCCTGGACTTTGCCGCGACCGGATCCGCGTTGATGTCGATGCCGCCAATCGACACGCTCCCCGCTGTCGGCCGCAGGATGCCCGCGATCATGCGCAGCGACGTGGTCTTGCCGGCGCCGTTCGGCCCGAGAAATCCGAACAGCTCGCCGCGCGGCACGGTCAGGTTGATGCCGTTCACGGCGGTGAACGAACCGAATTTCTTCGTCAGGCCCTTGAGCTCGATCATTGGGTGACGACGTCGATGTGCAGGGTCTTGAGCAATCGCGCGAACTCCGCGCGATGTTCGAAGCCGCCCGTTGCCAGCCGAAGATGCGAGACATCCACGGGAACCTGCCCGAACGTGGGATCCACGGGCATCCAGTCGGCCAGAAACACTTCGGCCCACGAGTGACGGTAAAACTGGCCGTTCACGTAGATCACGCCAGAAACGATGCGTGTCGGAATATCCAGCGAACGCGCCAGTGCGGTGAAGAGCTGTGTGTGATCGTCGCTGTCGCCTGCGCCGGTGCGCAGCACCTCGATCGCGTCCGGCATCGAGAACGACGCCGTGCGTGCAATGCTGTCCGACACCCATTTGGCCAGCAGCCTCACGATGTTTTCCGGCACGCGTTCGTGCTGAATGATCGTGATGCCCTTGCGCAGCATGGCCGGCGTGCGCGTTTGCAGGTACGGCTCTGCCTGGAGCTCGTTGCGGAACCGGGTACGCTCCGCGGGTCCGAAGGGCAGCCGATACTTCGCCGCGAAAATGTCGGGTTGCTCGAGCTCGACAGTCACGACGTTCCCGTACGTGCGCTGCCGTCCGCCACTCAGACTGAATGCGCTCAGCGAGGGCGCTGTGAGCCGGTAATGCATTCGGCGCCCGCCCGAGAAAGCGACCTTGAGATCGGCCGCGACCGGCGTCACGTCATGCACGTCGTTCGTGCCCGTCACCGTGGCTTTCGCCGCCGCGCGCGCGTCCAGGCGCCAGTTTTCGAATGAGAGCTCGTACGCGGTACGCGCCATAGCCAATGCGCCAAGCGCCGACGTCTGCACGACACGCCCCTGCGCGTCGACCCAGCTCGCGGGAATCGATGAGTCCGCGGCTGCGACGCGCCATGCCCGCACGGTGTCCTTGAGCGTCGACACGAACCGGCCGCTTGCGACGTCCAATCCCGCGGAGTCGTCGACGACGAACAGCGATTCCGCGAGGATCTGCATCGTCACCTCGTGCGTCGAACGCTTCGCCGGATCGAACACCAGGTACTTGCCGCGACTGCCGCGCTTGGGCGGCGAGCGAAGCACGGCCGCGAGACGCACCATCGGGGCGAGCATGACCGGCTCCGATACCTTCAGGCGCTGCGTGTCCGTGCGCGCCCGCATCGTCACGACGACGTCGAGCGCAGTGTCGCCGTGCATCTGTCCGGACACGCGCGATGTTGCGCCGCCGGAATCCATGTCGATCAGGAATCGGCGCAGCGAAAACGCGCGCGAGAGCATGATCTGCGATCGGATCGACGCGCGTTCCGCATCCGCGCCGTTCGGCGCATCGGCAACGAGCTCGTCGAGCAGCATCAGCGTGTCCGACCGCCGCGTGAGGCTGTCCGCCATCGTGTCGATCGTCGATGACGCCCAGCCCACCCGGTGGCCATGCTGGTCCACGCCATAGAACACATTGCCCGGATTGACGCGCAGGGCGAGCTCCGCGAGCCGGGCCGCGGGCGATCGCACTACATCACGCTGAACGAGTCCCGCGAGTGCCGCGGCCCACGCGATCACGATGACTGTCGCCGCCGCGCTTCGCACGCGTCGACGACGCACGCGACCCGCGGGGCTCAAGGTCACGCCTTGTGCGCCTCGCGCGACCGCTTGTACGCGGCCGTGGCTTCGACCGGGCGGCCCATGCGGTCGTACACGACGCCCAGGCCTTGAAACGCGCGCCAGTTCTGCGGCTCGAGCTCTGCCGCGCGCTGATACGCGAGGCGCGCGTCGTCGAGCCGGTCCACATGATTGTACGCTTCGCCCAAGTGGTAGTACGCCGCGACGAGCGTCGGATCGAGCTCCGTCGCGCGCCGAAGCGGCTCGATGGCTTCACGCCAGCGCGCCCGCCGGCAATCGAGGATGCCGATCTGCAGAAACACCTCGGCATTCGAATCCGTCAGCTTGAGCGCTCGCTTGAGGTCCGTCTCAGCCTGTGTGTAGTTGAGGTGCGAGCTCGCGAGCGCGGCACGTCCAACAAGCAGCGTGACGTTGTCGCCGTGCTGCGCCAGCGCACGATCGAGCTCCGCCATTGCGGCCGCCACGTCGCCGGAACGATCGAGGGCGATCGCAAGCCGGAGTCGGGCACGCACGTGACCCGGCGCCTCGGCGAGCACCGCACGAAACGCGGCGGCCGCGGCGACCAAGTCGCGCCGCGCGAGCGCCGTTTCGCCGGTTTCGAGCGCCGCCGCGATGTGGTCATCGCCGGCGGGAACGAGCGGTGCACCCTCGCTTTCGCCAAGCGGCAGCTGCGCGGGATCGGGGCGAATGTCAGGCGGCACGTCAGGCAACACCGAGGACAGTTTCTGCGCCGATCCATGAGAGGTACTTCGCATTGCCCGCCGCAACCGGCAGCGCGAGCAATTCCGGCACCTTATATGGATGCAGCTCGTCGAACGCCATTTCGAGCGCGTCGAGGCGCGCCGAGCGCGTCTTCATGATGACCAGTACTTCGGCTTCGTCGGCGACCTTGCCTTCCCAGCGATAGAACGACCGCGCGGCCGGGACGACCGTTCCGCACGCAATCAGGCGCCGGTCCAGGAGGGCTTTCACGAGCGTCACCGCCTCGCCTTCCGAGGCGAGCGTGGTCATGACGACGATGGCGTCGGAGCTTTGCATCGAGAAGTCGGCGTGAGACGGTTCGCGGCCCAGACCAGGGCGAGGATCGTCGAACGGGAGAAATGTAGTGGCGTGGTGCCGCTCAATCATGCCCGCGGCTGACGCGCCGGAAGGGGCTGGCTTGAAGCAAGCTCGTCCGCCGACGAATTTGAGAGGCTATGTCGACTGAAACCCTGATCGTTCGCGGCGCGCGAGAGCACAACCTTCAGAACGTCGACGTCACAATTCCGCGTGGCACCCTCACAGTCATTACCGGACTGTCCGGCTCGGGAAAGTCCTCGCTCGCGTTTGATACGATCTTTGCAGAAGGCCAGCGACGCTACGTCGAGTCGCTTTCGGCCTACGCGCGCCAGTTCCTGGGCCTCATGGAGAAGCCCGACGTCGACGCGATCGAAGGGCTCTCACCCGCGATCGCGATCGAACAGAAATCGGCCGGCGCCAACCCGCGGTCCACGGTGGGTACCGTCACCGAGATCTACGACTATCTGCGCCTGCTGTATGCACGATGCGGGACGCCGCATTGTCCGCGGTGCGGGCGCGCCGTCGATCGCCAGAGCCCCGGACAGATTGCCGACGTCGTTCTGCAATGGCCCTCCGGGGAGCGCATCGAAGTGCTCGCACCGCTCATTCGCGGGCGGAAAGGCGAGTTCCGCGAGTTGTTCGAATCCGCGCGGAAGCAGGGATTCGTTCGGGCGTACGTCGACGGCAGTCTGATCGAGCTCGCGGACCCGCCGAAGCTGAACCGCCGGCAGAATCACGACCTCTCCATTGTTGTCGACCGCCTGACGGTCCGTTTCGAAGATCGCGGCCGCCTCGTGGATTCCATCGAGACCGCGACGCGCCTTGCGGACGGGCTCGTCCAGGTCCGGCGGCAGTCCACGAACGAAACGTCGCTCTTCAGCGAGAAGTACGGCTGTCCCGATTGCGGGCTCTCGCTCTCAGAGCTCGAACCGCGCCAGTTCTCGTTCAATTCGCCGTTCGGCGCATGCGTCGCATGCTCGGGACTTGGCACGCGGCGCGAAGTCTCGCCATCGCTGATCCTCGGCGATCCGAGTATCTCGATTCTGGAAGGCGTGATTCTCCCGTGGGGCGAGCCGGACGGCTACCTGCGCCGCGTGATCCTGCCGGGGCTCGCAAAGCAGTTCAAGTTCGACCCGAAGGTGCCGTGGGGTCAGCTTCCGCAGCGCGTGCAGGACGTGCTGCTCAACGGCACGATCGGCAAGGACGCGAAGTGGGAAGGAATTCTCACCAACGTGCAGCGCCGCTACGAAGAGACGTCGTCGGACGCGATTCGCGTGGACCTCGAGGCGTACATGGTGGTCGCACCGTGCCCGGTGTGTCACGGTTTCCGCCTCAAACCGGAATCGCTCGCGGTCACCATGCACGGGAAGAACATCGGTGAGTTCTCGGAGATGGCGGTGCACGACGCGCTCGCGTTCACGAAGTCCATTCCGCTTCGTGCGGTCGGAACGCCCGGTCTCGAACCCGAAGTCGCGGGACCGATTCTCAAGGAAGTATCCGACCGGCTGCGTTTTCTCGACGAGGTGGGCCTCGACTACCTGACGCTGAGCCGCGCTGCGGAATCGCTATCCGGCGGCGAAGCGCAGCGCATTCGCCTTGCGACGCAGATCGGATCGCGCCTCGTGGGCGTGCTCTACATTCTGGACGAGCCCTCGATCGGTCTCCATCAGCGCGACAATCGCCGGTTGCTCAACACACTCGAGCAACTTCGCGATCTGGGCAACACGGTGCTCGTCGTCGAGCACGACGAGGAAACGATCCGTTCCGCGAATTACGTCATCGATCTCGGGCCCGGGGCGGGGAAGCACGGCGGCCGCGTGATCGCGGAAGGCGGCGTGGACGACATCATGAAGGCACCGGAGTCGGTCACGGGCGCGTATCTGGCGGGGAAGCGCGCGATCGACATTCCGAAATCGCGTCGTCCGCGCGACCCGCAGCGCCAGTTGCAGATTGTCGGCGCGGTCGAGCACAACCTGCGCGATCTCACCGTCGACATTCCGCTCGGACTCTTCGTTGCGGTGACGGGAGTGTCGGGCTCGGGAAAGTCGACGCTCGTCGAAGACATTCTGCACCGCACGCTGGCGCGGCAGTTCTACCGCGCGCGTGTGCTTCCCGGGCGCCACACGCGTATCACGGGCATCGAGCACCTCGACAAGGTCATCGACATCGATCAGTCGGCGATCGGCCGGACGCCGCGTTCGAATCCTGCCACGTACACGGGACTGTTCGCGCCGATCCGCGATCTCTTCGCGGAAATGCCGGAGGCGAAGCTGCGTGGGTACGGGCCCGGGCGCTTCTCATTCAACGTGAAGGGTGGGCGCTGCGACGCGTGTGAAGGCGACGGGCTGGTGAAGATCGAAATGCATTTTCTGCCCGACGTCTATCTGCCGTGCGACGTCTGCAACGGCCGCCGGTACAATCGCGAGACGCTCGAAATCCGTTTCCGCGGACAATCGATCGCGGACGTCCTCGATCTCACGGTCGAGGATGCCATTTCCTTCTTCGAAAACCAGCCGCGAATTGCGCAGAAGCTGCAGACGCTAGGCGATGTCGGACTCGGCTACATCCATCTCGGGCAGAGCGCAACCACGCTCTCGGGCGGCGAAGCGCAGCGCGTGAAGCTCGCGACGGAGCTGTCGAAGCGGGACACCGGGCGCACACTGTACATCCTCGACGAACCGACGACCGGCTTGCATTTCGAGGATGTGCGCATGCTGCTCCACGTCCTGCACCGCTTGGTCGACCGCGGTAACTCCGTGCTCGTCATCGAGCACAACCTCGATGTGATCAAGACCGCGGACTGGATTATCGACATGGGCCCCGAAGGCGGCGTCCGCGGCGGCAATGTCGTTGCGCAGGGCACTCCGGAAGCCGTCGCTCGCACCAAGGGCAGTTATACGGGAGAGTACCTCAAGAAACTGATGGGAGAGGGGAGATGGGAGATGGGAGATGGAACTGCCATGTGAGAGGGAGGATGGGAGATGGCACCCTTCTCCCATCTTCCATGGTAGTTCCATCTCCCCTCTCCCAGGTAGTTCTTCTATCTCTCCCACGCAGTTGATCTACCTGAAAAACTTATGGGAGATGGGAGAGGGTAAATGGGAGATGGAACTGCCGTGTGAGAGGGAGAATGGGAGATGGCACACCTCTCCCATCTCCCATGGCAGTTCCATCTCCCATCTCCCATCTCCCCTCTCCCATGTAGTTCTCGCGTCTCCCATGTAGTTGATTTGAGTATGGTATCTCTTCTCGACATTATCGGCCCCGTGATGGTCGGGCCTTCCAGCTCTCACACTGCCGGTGCGTGCCGGCTTGGGTTGCTCGCGCGCGGACTGGTGGGGGGCACGCCGGAGCGCGCGCGCATTGAGCTGCACGGTTCGTTTGCGCGAACGGGGGAGGGGCACGGTACGGACAAGGCCATTGTCGGCGGCCTGATGGGATTTCGGCCCGACGATGAACGCCTGCGCACCGCCCTCGAAATCGCGGAGCGCGATGCGCTGGACTTTCGGTTCGAGAAGACGACGATTGAGGGCGCGGTGCATCCCAACACCGCGCGCATCACCGTCGAGCGCGGCGGGCGGAGCGCGACCATGACCGGCTCGTCGCTCGGCGCGGGGCGAGTGCTCGTCTCCGAAATCGACGGGTTTCCCGTCGAAGTCACGGGCAATTTGCACACCATCGTGCTCGTCGCCGGTGACGTGAAGGGATCCATTGCGCGCATCGCGAGCATTCTCGCGGACGGCGGCGTGAACATCGCGACGCTCCGCCTCACGCGAAAACAGAAAGGCGGCGACGCGTTCATGGTGATCGAGGTCGACGAACGCCCCGATGAAAAAGTGCGCGACGACATTCGCGCGCTCTCGTGGGTGAAGTGGGCGTTCCGTCTCGACAAGGTGGGTGCCTGATGTACAAGTCGCTCGCTGACGCCGTGCGCGATGCCGAAGCGCAGAAGAAAACGCTCGGGCGGCTTGCGCTCGAAACAGAAAGTGCGGACCAAGGCCGACCGGTCGAGGAGATTCGTGCCGCGCTCGGGCGTGCACTCGCCGTCATGCGCGAGGCCATTGCGCGTGGACTCACGGGCGATCTCAGGTCGGCGAGCGGGCTCGTCGG
>Ga0134121_10002726_pt1 | contig 15086 bp, 12 predicted proteins | sample KB301_FD_96463 | JGI IMG/M metagenome (GOLD analysis project Ga0134121, IMG submission 96463) | Terrestrial soil microbial communities without Nitrogen fertilizer from Kellogg Biological Station, Michigan, USA - KB3-0-1 | ecosystem: Environmental > Terrestrial > Soil > Unclassified ... | reverse complement strand
TCTCGCTCGCCGCGCCACCAGCGCCGCACGCCGCCCAACGTAAGGGCCGCCAACCCAAGCGCCCCGCCAATCGCAATGGTCAAACCCACCGCAGTCGCCAGCGGCTCAAGCGACTCCGACACGCCGGGCATCACACATTTGTCCCCGCACCACAGCACCCCGAAGCCCACGGCATCGTAGGCCCAGGGATAAACGTGACTCAGCAGGCCGGGCGTTGTCATATAAGGAATCGTGAGAATCGTGGTCAGCTCGGTGTACAAAGGATTGCACAACCACGGCGCCGCCAGCAGCACGAGGTAACTCAAGCAATGCCGGCGCTGCCGCGATCCTTGAATGAGTGTCAGCACGAAAAACGCCCCCACCATCGCCAGTTCCATCATCAAAAACTCGGAATACAGACTCGCCAGGGCGCCGAGAAAAAGGACCGCTGTTAACAAGGAAGTCACACTGCGGTCGGAGTTGTGAATGCTCAAAACGACAGGCAACATGAACAGCAGTGGAATGCCATAGGCGTGAGACAGAAAGCTCTCCTGGACAAGCAAGCTAATGCCCGGCGCTAATCCACCAAAAAGTCCCGCCAGCGCCGCCTGGGAACTCGCCAAACCCAAACGACGGCCAACCGCGAAAAGCGCAAGTGCAATCAAAGGGCATGCCAGCAGAATCGTCGGCATGAATTGCGACCGCGTGTCCATGCGTGTGATGACGCCGTGATAAGCATGCAACACACTCTGCCCAATACGGCGATTTTTTAAATCCGGCACCCGCGCCAGCCAGGCTTGCTGACCGAGTGTTCCATACTCAACGTCGAAGCCCGTGCCGCGAAAGTACTCGGCCATCACAATGTAGTTGAATTGATCTGGCCACGACCTGCCGGCGTAATCTTGGGGCCCGACACGGATAAGACCAACCGATTGAATGAGCAGCACCAACCCGGCAATCGCAAACGGTAGAATTGGCACCTGTCGAAAGCTATCTTTGACCTTGCCCCACAGTAGCCATGCGCCGGCAAAAACAAGAAGAATGGCCCACAGCGCGATCACGCCGCGTTTTACCGGAATATTGAGATAAAGTTGAAATTGCAGGATTAACACATTGACGGCAACGCCGATGAATGGCACTTGGAGCCATGCCGCCTCGTCCAGTGCTTTGCCTCGAGCCAGCACGCCGCGGACGACCAGACCGGCCAGCATCAAGCTGGCAATAGGAACGAGCAAACACAAAATGGTTGGCATCATCGCTTTCCAAATTTGTTTAGCCGCGGCCCATAGGGCCGCGCGAGCCTGAGTCTAAGCCGATAGCTTGGCTGCTCGTTCCAAATGCTGGCCAGTTTCTTGAAGCCCTTGGGGCGACCCGATCTCATAAAATCGATTGAACACTTCAAAGCCCGCCATTTCGCCGCGCTGGACTAGGTCGTGCATCAAGTCGGCCACATCGTTGACAACGTTGTCAGGAATGCACTCCAACGCGGCCCGGCGAAACACTGACACACCGTAGTCGATGTGCTCCATTTCCGGCCGCGTTTGACGTTTGTCATAGCAAAGCAATTTGCCGTCCTGAAACACGACATTGCTGCGATCCCATTGATTGTTGTTGCGCAGCACCGTCATCAGGCCGAGAGCGTTTTGGCGTTGGAAGGATCGATAGACAGCGCGATAGTCGATGTCCATGTACGAATCGCCGTACAGCACCCAACATACTTCGCCTAATAAAGGTAACGCCCGCCGCAATGCCCCGCCGGTGCCGAGGAGTTTTTCGCCATCAAGGCTGTAAGAAACATCAAGGCCGAATTGCGAACCATTGCCGACATGGCTGGCCACTTGCTCGCCGAGATGGCCGAGGCAGAGAACCACGCGGCGAACGCCATTGCGACTGAGCAATTCAAGCTGATGATCGATGAACGGCCGGCCGGCGACTTCCACCATGGCCTTGGGGATTTTGTGCGTGATCGGTTGCAACCGCGTTGCCAAACCCCCGGCGAGAATCGCCACAGGAATTTCGGCGAAACCGACGCTCGGGTTTGATTTCAATGGCATGACGCTTGGCGCCTCCCCATTCCAGGCCGCTGTCCGACACGCTAAAACAGTATTGTGCGAATCTATGTAGGACGGCCTTCCCAGGCCGTCCTTCTCATGATGGACGGCCTGGGAAGGCCGTCCCACGTTTTCCATTATCGTGCGCCTCAGCAGCAGCAACCCGCCCGCGAGGCTCATCACCGTTTGCACGCCCAATAGCGCCAGCGCTGCCGGGGCCGCTTGCTCCGCCGCAACGCCGAACAGCCCGATGACAAACACAAAAGCCCCTTCGCCGACGCCGGTGCCGTTGGGCGTCAGAGGCACCATCCGCGCCACGCTGACAAGCGATGCTACCACGGCCAGGGCCAAGAGCTCGCACGATGCGCCAAGTGCGTTGCAAACCACTGCGTGCATGGCAACGGAGAAACAGAAGGTCGTCAGCGCCAGCGCCCAGACGCGAGTGATGCGCGTCAACCGCAGCACTTTCACATTGGAGAGAGGTTGCAAGAATTGCTTGGCCCGCTCAACGGCCTTCCATTTTGTAAAGCGCTCACCAACACGCGGCAGCAGCCAAGCCAATTTCCAATGGCGCATTAGCCACATAATTGGTCGTTGATAAAGCGTCGCCGCGACCGCCAGTAAACCAAGGCTGTATATCACAACGACTATCGTGAGCATTTGCTCGGGAATGACACGGTAAAAACAGACCGCACCGATCAGACCGAGCAGCATTGCGGCGCCCAAGCCCACCAGACGGTCCTGAAGCGTGGCCAGTAGCACCTTCGCGGCCGGCCCGGCTCGGCGCGACACGTCATAGACCCGAAAAGCATCGCCGCCCGCCGCCGTCGGCAGAAACAGGCCGCAAAAAAGGCCGATGAAATACGTTTCAACCAATCGCGGCAAACTCTGCTTCATGCCCTGGTAGCGGAGCAAAAGCTGCCAGCGGTGAGCACTCAAGACCGTGGCACAAACATAGCAACCGCAGGCCAGGAGCAGCGTTTGTGGCCCAACGTGGTTCCAGGCGGCGGCGACGTCATCGTGATTGGCGAGCGTCGCGAGATAGACGATCAACGCGAGCGCAATCGTTAGCTTCGCCAGTCGCCGCAGCCACACAAGCATTACGTTTCCTTGGCTATTGTTTAGCCGCGACGCGGAGCGGAGCGTTGGGCCGCGCGTCGCGACTCACCGATCACTGCAAAATTGTTTTCGTCCCCTCGAAATCAAACCGAAATCGCACCTCTCTCAATCCCGCCTCCGTCAATACGTGCCGCAATCGCCGTTTTTCCTCGGCATAAAACATCAAAAACCCGCCGCCGCCAGCGCCAATCAATTTGCCGCCAATCGCCCCGCTGTCGCGAGCCAGCTCGTACCACTTGTTAATAGTGTCATTGCTCATCGACCCGCTACGTTTCTTCTTGTGCTCCCAGTGGACGTTCATTAACTCGCCGAACCTGGTCAGATCGCCGGCTTCCAGCGCTTCCTTGCTTTGGTAACCCAGCTCCTTGACGAAGTGCAGGTTATCGACCATGTCACGGTTGCTTTCCTTGCTTTTGACATCCTGCTCCTTGAGGATGCTCGACGCCGAACGGCTGTAGCCCGTGAAAAACAGCAGCAAATTGTCTTCGAGGCTGTACAGCGTTTCGTTGCTGATCTTGAGCGGCCAGGCTTTCACTTCGCCGTCGGGCAGAAACTCGAAACAGGTCAAACCGCCGTAAGCCGCGATATATTGGTCCTGCTTGCCAATCGGTTCCTTGAGCCGGTCCAGTTCGATGTGACACGCTTGCTCCGCCAACTCGCGCGGATGAATCAGGTTTTTCTTGATGGCGTGCAACGCCTTGAGCAAGGCGGTGGTGAAACTCCCGGAGCTGCCCAGACCAGTGCCGGCGGGAATGTCGGCCATGCTGGTGATTTCCAAACCAGCGGGTTCCACGCCCGTCACCTTGAGCGCTTCGCGAATGATCGGATGTTGAATTTCATCGACGGTTCGCACCCGCTCCAGCCGCGAGTATTTGATAATAAGATCCGGCACAAAGGTTTGATGCAGCGTGATGCAAACGTACTTGTCGATAGCTGCCGCAATCAGAAAGCCCGTGTGCTGTTGGTAATACGACGGCAAATCGGTGCCGCCACCGCCCAGGGAAATTCGCAGCGGACTGCGGGTGATGATCATACTGCCACCTCCCGGACTCGGGGTGGCACGCCCTGAAAGGGCGTGAAGGAACTGCCGCGATTCTCTGACGCCCACGCCCTTTCAGGGCGTGCCACCCGGTAGATTTCGCCCACTGCATCAAGCGCCGCGAGCGCATCTTCGAGGTTGCCGCTGGGTTGCTGACCTTGCTCAATGCACTGCGCGAAATGGGCGAATTCCTCGTGCCACGAACGGTCCTCGCCTGGGTATTCCCAGATCGTCGTCTGCGGCGGCCCCATTTGCGGTAGCATCTTGTAGTACGACAACCGTTCCACACCATAGCTGCCGCCCAGGCCGTCGATTTGCAGTTTGCCGGTTTGCCCGAAAATCTCGAAGCAAAACAGGTTTTTCCACTCGGTGCAACTGGCGTGCAACCAGGCAACTTGACCGGCGGCGGTTTTGAGGAACACGAAGCCATTGTCCTCGACAGGCATTTGCCAAAAGAAAGTGCCGGCGTGACCATGCACTTCCGCGATGTCGCCAAGGAACCAGCGCGTCAAATCGATGAGGTGAACGCCCTGATCGAGCAGTTCGCCGCCGCCCGCGATCTCAGGATCGGCACGCCATTCCTTGTCGTAACCTAGCCTGCCGCCGTGGCCGTAACGAGCGCGAATGTACATCAAGGGACCGATGGCCCCGAGATCAACGAGTTTGCGCGCTTGCTGAAATCCGGGATGAAAGCGATGGTTGAATCCGACTTTAACCACGACACCTGCATGGCGAGCATGATCCACAATCGGCGCCAGCTCCGCCGCATTGCGAGCCGCCGGCTTTTCGACCAACACATGCTTTCCAGATAAAACCGCCGATTCCGTCACGTCCGCGAGGGCATTATTGGTCGTGGCGACGATGACAGCGTCAACGTCACGCCGCTGCATCACCTCTCGCCAATCGCCCAACGCCTCGCAACCGGGATATTGTGCCGCAAGCTGCTGAGCCTTGGCCGGCTGCACATCGGCGGTAAATGCCAACGTATGTCCGGCCAAAGTCTTGGACCGCTTGTGACCGATCAGTCCGCAGCCGACAATCGCTACGCGCATTGCCATTTCTGCCCCCGATCTTCCGGTGTGATCCGCCGCAGTGTGTAGATGTCGCTCTTGGCCAAAGCTTCGCGGTTCTGCGCCAGCCGGGGCCAATCATCCCACACCGCGCTAAACAATCGCCCGCTTATGCCGTCGCTTTCTGCCGACGCCAGATAGGTCGCAAGCGCCGCGCCTTTTTCGAGCGGCACTCCCCCTTCCTCGCGTTGCTTGAGCGATTTCTGGTAAAAGTCCTTGCCCACTCTGTTCGGCCCCGCTTTGATCACTTCGTCCAAAAGCCGTGTGTTGAGCGGCCCCGGAGCAATCGCGTTCACGTCTACCTTCGCGTCCTGAAGTTCGTGGGCCAACGTTTCGGTCAGCCGCACCACGGCCGCCTTCGACGCGGCGTACGCACTGATTCCCGGCAACGGCGCCGTCGCACCGCCTCCCGAGAGATTGATGATTTTGCCGTATTTTTGCTTGCGGAAATGCGGAATGATCGACTTGCACATCAACGCCGGACCATACAGATTGACTTCAATGGCTTGGACCCAATCATCCCAATCGACATCCTCGAGGCGGCCCATCGGACCATAGATGCCGGCGTTGTTAACGAGAATGCTGAGATTGGGCAGAGCTTTGACGGCGAGTTCGACGGCGGCCTTGCACACTTCGGGCTTTGACACGTCGCCTCCCGCGGCGATGCCGATGCCGCCTTTGCCCTGAAGCGCGAGCGCTTTCAATTCGTCGGCAACTTTGGCTAGTTTCTTTTCGTCGCGCGCGATCAATAGCACATTGGCGCCGGCCTTGACGTATTCGATGGCAATAGCGCGCCCGAGTCCCTGGCTGGCGCCGGTAATGATGGCGGAACGTCCCGTGAGATCCATGTGTAGCAAATCCCTTTGCTAAGCCGCCAACGGCTTGACGCCCGTGGCTTGATACCGAATGCGCCGGTCACTTCCCAGCGTCTGTGCCAAAAAGTGATTCTGATCGATGACGCACGGACTGCGCATCTGGCGCACAAACAAGTCGGCCGGCAATGCCCTAAACTCCGGCCATTCCGTGGCAATCACCGCCACATCGGCCCCGGCAAGTGCCGACGCGGGAGTTTCGCATAATTGCAAAGCCGTGTCGAGATCGGCTGGAAGTGCCGAAATTGCCGGGTCTAGCCCCTTTACGCAAACGTCCTGCTTGTGCAACCAACGGCACAATTCGACCGCCGAGGACCGCCGCAGCGTGCTGGTTCCCGGCTTGTAGGTCAGCCCCAAAACAGCTACGACTGGCTGCTGGCAACCATTCAGTAATTTTTTCACACTGCTCTGCACCCATTCCTTATGAATGTTGTTGCTGTCCCAAACGCCTTGGAACAACGGTGCACCCGTTTTGCCTTTTTGCGCAAGGTCGATGAGAAAGCGAATGTCGCGCGCTAACGTGCCTCCCGCGAAGGCCGCGCCGGGCGACAGATACGCTTTCGGCCCGATACGCGATTCACTTTTCAAACCGCGCTCAACCTCCTTGGCATCGGCGCCGACTGCCTCGCAAATTCGTGATAATTCATTGATAAACGTCACCGACGTCGCGAGAAATGCGTTCAAGGCATGCTTGGTCATCTCCGCCGATTCGATTGACATCCAGACCAGGTTTTCACAGAACGGTTTGAACAGTTCCTGCAAAAGGGCTTTGCTTGCTTCAGCTCGGCAACCAACGACCACTCGCTCAGGTTTGCGAAAGCAATCGAGCGCTTTGCCAAGGCGTAGATTTTCCGGCGACACGGCGAACCGCAAGCCGCGCCCGGCCCAGGCTCGCTCCAGACTTGCCGTGAAACCAACCGGCACCTGCGACGATACAAGCACCAATGTACCAGGCCGAATGTAATCCGCCACGGTATCGAGCTGCCCCCGCACCCAGGCCACGTCGGCTTCATCGTTGTCGTTGACCGGTGTGTCGAAAGCGACCCATAACACTTCGGCGTCACTTAACGCTGTAGAGGCATCGGTTATGAACGACAGCGTGCCACGTTTGCTTTGTTCACCAATGAGTTCAGCCAGCCCCGGTTCGTGAAGCGGTGGTTTACCCTGCTGCAAGTCGCCGACAACCTTGGCATCCAAATCCAGACCCACCACGCTATGGCCCGCTTCCGCGAGGCAGCTTGCCGTGACGCAACCCAGGTGCCACAAACCCAACACAGTGACGCGCATGCAATCACTCCTTTAGACGCCCATACCGTAGGGTGGGTGGAGTCTTCGGAACCCACCAAGCGAGTTGGTGGGTTCCGAAGACTTCACCCACCCTACGGCGTTTGCACCTTCACCGACAACAGCGTAAACCCATATTCATTGGTGTCGCTTGATCCACCCGGCACATCGCAAGGGCGAAACGTCGGTATGTCCACAAACTCCAGGGCCACGGGGGTATTCACCAATTCCGGCGGCAATTCCAACGTCGTCTCGAAAAACCCCGTGCGCTCCACAACAATTTCCTGCTGCCAATCGGTGCCAACCACGCGGCATTTGCAGCGGTAGGGAAATGGCAGGAACTCCACCACTGTGCCCGTGAAAGTCAGCCGCGGGCCAGTTGCCACAAACGGCTCCAGCTTTTTGGACTGAGGCCCAATCCAATAACCGCCGTGAAATGTGAGGCCCGCCGGCGTGTGCACAATGGCCTCGCACAAAAGCATCCGACCCACATGACCCAGGACGCGTTGACACTCCACCCGCGATCCAGTTTTGTGCCCAAGTTGGTAGCCGTCGTTGTCCAATACCTCGGGGTCCACCAGCGCTAATCCACGCCGGCAATTGCTCGGCGAATTGGCATCCCCCAGACCGGACCGCCAGCACAAACCCCACAGCGGAATTGACAACTCCTGATCCGTCGTCAACGCCACCAGTGGCACGCCGGTAGCGCCCGACACCATGTTCATCAACAAAAATGGTTCCAAACGTGTCGTCAAAACGACCACCGGCCCACCGTCGGCGCAGGCGGCCACGACATCCTTCAGCCGACAAAAACTTAGGTCTTCTTCGCTCTTGCGTGGTTGCGGGGCGGCGGCCCAAGTGGTCCACGCCGCGGCGCTCAACCAAATTGTGAACAAGCTCACGCCGACCATGCGCTGCCAGTATCGCAAGTACCCTCTCCCTAGCACTGGGAGAGGGCAGGGTGAGGGAACTACCAGCGCCCCTGCCGCCAAGATGACAACGAAATACGTGTGCGAAATGAATTTCAGCGCGGGATAGTAATTCAAGCCCTCCATCATCGAACGGCCGTGGATAGCCAGGAACAAACCCATCCAGGCCAACACCACCACGCCAACGCGATAACGCCTGGCCAGGAGCCACAAACCAAGAGCAAGTTGTAAAAGCACCGCTGCCAAAAGCGCTCCGTTAAGCCACGGCTCGCGTTCCAGAAAGTCCGCACTCAGCGGTGCATAATCGAGGCCAAGAACATTCGCCAGATATTGCCCCGGAGCGTCGACTGGATTGCCCAGCAGGTTCCAGCCCACATTGCGGCTCAAATGCGTGGCCAGCAGCGTGGCTTTGTCCACCACCATCACCGGATGCATGGCCAACACGACGATATTGGCGACGACCAACCCCGCACATACACTGGGTTGCCGCCGCCACAGCGCGAGTACAATCGCCAGCACCTCAAAGGTTTTCAGGACCGGCAAAAACTCTGGGTACGTCACCAGGAAAAACAGATTCATCAAGACACACATGGCGCACTCGCGCCAGCCGAAGCGCGGCTGGCACGCTAACCAAACCAGATAAATCGCATACAGCGGTGTCGTGCAATTCGAGGAGAAAAACGAGGTGGTCCAAAGCACCGTTTCCACGCGCAGGACCGCGTCCAGCATCAGCACCAACCCCACCCAGCCATAGCTGAAACGCGACTTCGCCATCGCACACAACACCAACCCGATCATCACGGTTTGCTGAAAACGGAATAGCACTGCCAACGGCATGACAACCTGCATCGGATGCCGACCCGTCACCTGAGCCGTGACTGCGACAATCAAATCTTGCCCGAAACGGATGGAACGATGCACGCCGCAGAAGGGGAAAACCTCTGTACCGCTGACGCCTTGATGATGCCCCGTCAGCGGCGTGGCCAGCGTGGCGTAAAGCAGATATTCGCCGGCTCCGGGAATTGCCACCTGATCCCACGGGTTATTGGGTAGAAACGACAATGTGATGGCCACCGCCGTCCAGGCCGGCACGGACACCGCAAGACAACGTGACCAATGTTGGCGAAATAGATCTACCAGGGCGTGGCGGTCCCACACAACGACGATCAGGGTCAAAAGCCAGCTTAGTCCAAAAAAAGCCCAGGCGTGCCAAACCAAGATTTCGGAAGGAATGAGATAACCGCCGCAGGAGAAAGCGAGGACGACCAACGCCGGCCCGGTGAGCCACGGCGCTTCGAGCCCGTAACCCTCCCACGCCGTGTTGCGAAGCAGCAAGCGCGTAATGCCAAACGCGCTACCGTAAAAGGCGAGCACCAGCAGCACCATGGTGATGAAAATCGGCACTTGCGTCGCCTCTGCGTAGGACGGCCTTCCCAGGCCGTCCTTTGTGGGAGGGACGGCCTGGGAAGGCCGTCCTACGACCTGCAACTAGGCGCTCAGCTTGCGTCGCTGCAACACCCAGTCATGTTCCTGCAAATATTGCAACGTGCGAATGACGCCTTGCTTGATGCTCAATTTCGGCCGCCAGCCGAGCGAGCGCACGAAGTTCGTGTCGAGGAAAATAAACGGGCTGTCGCCAATCCAGCCGCGTTCGCCGCCTGTGTAACGCCGCCGCGGATTGACCCCCAAATGCTCGCAGATCCAGCCAAGCGAATCATCCACGCAGCAATACTCGTCGGTCCCCAGATTGGCGATGGTCACCGGCTGCTGTGATTTTTCGATTACGGTCAGCATCGCGTCGATGCAATCCTGAACATACAGGTAGGATTTACGCTGTTTACCATTGCCCAGCACCTCGATGGTGTGCGGATTGTCGAGCAGCTTGTTGTAAAAATCGAAGACATGCCCATGGGTGTAACGCTCACCCAGGATCGACACGAAACGGAAGATGTAACCCTGGAATCCAAAGCCATTGCAATAGGCCGCGATCAAACCCTCGCCAGCCAACTTCGAGGCCCCATACAAACTGGTCTGAACCGGAAACGGTCCATTCTCCGGCGTCGGGAAAACCTCAGGCTCGCCGTAAATCGATCCGGTGGAGGAAAACGCCAACCGCTTGATGCCGTTGGTCCGCATCGCCTCCAGCACATTGAAGGTCGCGATCGTGTTTTGTTCGAGATCTTTGCGAGGATGGTTGGTGCCGAAGCGAACGTCGGCATTGGCGGCAAGGTGGAAGACGAAATCGTGCTTGGCCATCGACTGCGCAAGCGCCGCCGTGTCCATGAGATCGCGCTCGACGAGATGAAAATCGGCAAAGCTCTTGGCTTTTTCCAGGAATTGCTGCTGCCCCGTGCAGAAATTGTCATAGACCGTGACCGCGTGCCCCTCGGCGAGCAGCCGGTCCACCAGATTGCTGCCAATGAAGCCCGCGCCGCCGGTGACGAAATAACGCATGCCGTCGATCCCCCCGTTAGCTTTTCTTGAAGCCCTTCATCAGCAAACTGGTGCCAAACGGCATCCGCGTCCGCCGGTCCAACTGCATCAGTGTGCGCAATGCTAATGCCCGCACCGGCCGCCGTCGCACATCAGCCGATCCCGCCACCGGATAACGCTGCCGCAGCCATTTGCTGTACAGCAAACAAACCGGCACCAACGTATAGCCGAAATAGCGCATGACCTGCACATCGCAAAAGGGCTCGACCAACTGATGCAGCGTTTTCTTGGTATAGCGGCGAAAGTGACCAAGTTGCTCGTCGTGATAGCCGAACAACCACGGCCCGGCCGGGACTGACAGCAGCACCAGGCCGCCAGGTTTCACGGCCCGCATCATGTTGACGAAAGCCAGCTCGTCGTCGCGGATGTGTTCCAACACATCGGTGGAGACCACACAGTCAAAATCTTCCTCGGATTCGAAATCCTCGATGCTGCTGACGGCAAACCTGCAGTTGCCTGGCGAGCCGAACAGTTTCGCATTGCGTTTGGAAAGAGCCACGTGCGTCGGCTCAATGTCGATGCCGAGGACCGAATGGCCGCGTGCCGCCAACTGGAGCGACATCTCGCCCGAACCACAGCCGACGCTGAGAATTCTCAGGTTTTTTTCGTTTTTCAGGTAATTTTCCAGGATCTGATATTTGGTGCTGGCGTAAAGATCCTGGGCCTTGGCGGCCAGGTCGTCGTATTGGAATTGAATGAACGTGCTGACGTTCGCTTCGGCAATCGCATCGATGGTAGCCTGCTCCGCCATGTCGACCTCCTTGCCTGCTGGGATGGCCATGTAGGACAGCCTTCCCAGGCCGTCTGGGACAGCCTGGAAAGGCCGTCCTACTTCACCGCGTCGCGACGTGGCTTTAGCGTCAAACCGATCACCAAATTGCAAAACACCGCCGGCACCCGCAGTGGAAAGAACCGCCGGCTCGCCACTTCGAAATACGGCGCCAGCTCAGCCAAAATCTCACGCGGCCGGTTCACATGCTCGCGCTCGATGAACCACTGATAAGACTGGTTGTAACGCTTTTCAAAAATCCTTTGAGCCGAAATCTTGCGGGCTAGCGAATACGCCAGGCCGCCTTCGCATGGGATGACAATTTGCAAAACGCCGCGTTGCTTGTCGCACAGCCGGTACAGTTCATGGGCAGTCGCCGGCAAATTCGGCAAATGCTCCAGCACATGAATTGCCAAAATGCGATCAAAGTAGTCGTCGGCGAAATCGAGCCGTTTCTGACAATCGCCGGTGATCGTCTGCACCCGCGGAAAACGCTTGTGAATCTCGGCGCTCATGCTCGGCCGCAGTTCCAACGCGTGGTAGTTGACTTCCTGCTCCGGCGTCAGCTTCTCATAGCACAGATGCTCGCCAATGCCGGCCCCGATCTCCAGCGTGCATTCGAAGTCGGCCGGCGCTGTCCACACCGGATAGCCGTGATTGAAGCGGTCGATGATGCCGAATTTCCGCGGCAGCACCTCATGCCAATACTTCATGAAGTCGTCGCGGATCGACTCTTGCTCGGCGCTGAGCGGCGGGAAGGACTTGGGCCATGCAGCCATGCAATGCTCCTGGGGAGACGTTAACGGCCGGAGAAAACGTCAGCTGTTTGCCTTTCCAGGGCCCGCGCCGCCGGCACGACAAACGGCGGCGGATAGGCGCCCAGACGAATGCGAAACAGATCTTTCAGATTCTGCCAGTTGCCGGCCACCAGCTCCAGACGGCTGTCGCCGTCGTCGCGCCAGCGGATGCCGACTTCCTTCATGCGGTAACCGGTTCTTTTGGCGAGGTACAGCAAATCGACGTCGAACATGTAGCCGTCGATGCGCATCCGCCGAAACAAGTCGCGGGCCACCGGCGCTCGATAAAACTTGAACCCGCATTGCGTGTCAGCAATGCCCCACAAGCCAACGATCAATTGCATGGCGATCTTGAAACCCCGCGAGCCAAGTCGGCGAACAATGTTTTGCGGGTTTTCGATGCGGGTTTCAGCCATGCCCCGCGACCCGAAGGCCAGGTCATAGCCCTCGTCGAACCAGGGCAAGACCTTCTCGATCTCCTCAATGGGTGTCTTGTAATCCGCATCGACGAAGCCAATGATCTGGCCACGGGCGCGAGCCACCGCTTGACGTATGCCGCGCCCCTTGCCTCCGCGGTGTGGACTGCCCAAAACGCCCAAAGTGGGATCATCCTGGGCCATTTCCGCGACCAATTCGCGCGTGCCGTCGTTGCCGTCGGCGGCAACGATGATTTCGTAGTCATAAACCTGATCGCTGAGGTATTCGCGCATGGCCCGCAGCGTGCTGCCGATGACCCGCACCTCGTTGTACGCCGGCACAATCACGCTCAAATACGGCGACGCGAACATGTCAATTGGCCTCATAAGTTCCGTAAAAAACGTAGCGTCTCCCTCAGCCGGGCGGAATGTTAATCGGTATAGCAGTGGGGGTCAAGACGAGGTGCCTTACCACCTGAGCGGCGCAAGCCGCCGGCTCATGTGGAGACAAGGAGACGGGGAGACAAGGAGACGGGGAGACAAGGAGACGGGGAGACAAGGAGACGGGGAGCACCGCGCTGTTGGCGGTCGGGAGCAAATGGTGTATGCCAATTTATGTTTCTCCTTGTCTCCTTGTCTCCCTGTCTTGACAAGCGGGGACAGCGAGCAAAAAGCAAGGCATCGCACCCATGGACAACCTCTGGGCACCTTGGCGTCTGCCATATGTCGTCGCCGCATCCAAACCGCCTGCCGGCGAATTGCCGTGTTTCATCTGCCGCGGCTTGACGGAGACCGACGACCGCCGCAATCTCATCGTCCGCCGCACGCCGCTCGGGGTCGTGATCCTCAACCGCTTCCCTTACAACAACGGCCATTTGCTGATCGCCCCGCAGGCCCATAAAGCCGGTCTCGACGAACTAACGCCGGAAGAGCATCTCGACCTGATGACGACAATCACTCATTTTTTGCAGCAATTTGACCGCCTCATGAAACCCGACGGCTACAACATCGGCCTGAATCTCGGCCGCTCCGCCGGCGCCGGCCTGCCAGGCCATTTGCACTGGCACGTCGTCCCGCGCTGGGACGGTGATACCAACTACATGCCGATTTTGGCTGATACAAAGGTCATTGTGCAGTCCCTGGATGCCCTTTTTGACTTGCTGACCAAAACGGAAGCCCCGTAGCACAGGCGGCTCGCCTGTCCGGAACCAAACAAACAGGCGAGCCGCCTGTGCCACGACAATTCAGCGCATTTCGCCTTGCGTTTTCTGCATTCGACCGCTATCGCCTCACCCCGGCGGTTTGACCCTTGCCCATTTTCACGGAGGAAACATGTCGATCTACCGATCCTTTGCCTTGACGTTTGCCATGATTGCTGCTGCTCTGGCAGTTTGCGAAGCCCGCGCCGATGACGCACGCAAGGCAAGCGAGGAAAAAAACAGCGAGTTGGCGGTGGACATCAAAGTCATCTGTCTGGAACGCGACACCGCCGACCATTTCCTGGCGCTTGCCGGGTTCCAAGAAATCACCGGCTGCGGCCCGGATTCTTTCGCCAAGGTGGCCACGCTGACAGACGTGAATTATCAAACCTGGCTGGCCGTATTTGAGCACGATCTTTTAAGCAAGCTCACCATCGACACGGTGGACCTTCCGACGGTCGTCGCGTCCAGCGGCGAAACCGCCGCGTTTGAATTCGGCGGGGAGCAAGCAATCCAGGCAGCAGCCACTGCCGACCCTCAAGTTTCCAAGGATCGCATGCAATCGTTCTTCTTTCTCACCGGCGCCCATGACTCGGCCGCCCAGGTGGGTTTCACGGGCGCGGTGACGCCGACTGTCGCCGCCGACGGCGAGTCTTTCCATGTGACGATCAATATGACGCGCATTGTGCATCACGTTGGCGCGTATGATAAAAAACCGCATGCGGGCAAGCTCACTCTGGACCAGATGCAAGCAATCGCGCAGGGCCAAACTGCTGTCTTCCACATCGGCACGACACGCGGGGAAAATCTCTACACTTACGCCCTGCCGGGCCTTTCCGATCTCCCAAAAATCGGTGACATGTTTCAAGTTCACGCTAGCTTTCAAGGTGAGCGCGAGGTGTTCGTCCTGGTGACGCCGCGGGTGGTGCCGAAGTTGCCCTATAGGAAGTGGGAATAAAGATTGCTCAATGCGCATGCTTCGCGGTACAACTAGCATTGGGCAATCCTCCCAATCCTAACGTCAGTAGGACGGCCTTCCTAGGCCGTCCTGGACGGCCTAGGAAGGCCG